>Ga0207652_10004137_pt1 | contig 11840 bp, 9 predicted proteins | sample KBSC63BmetaG_FD_184334 | JGI IMG/M metagenome (GOLD analysis project Ga0207652, IMG submission 184334) | Corn rhizosphere microbial communities from Kellogg Biological Station, Michigan, USA - KBS C6-3B metaG (SPAdes) (version 2) | ecosystem: Host-associated > Plants > Roots > Rhizosphere ... | reverse complement strand
ACTCCCAAAAGCGAGATAGCGACCGCGCAGGTGCTCGGGAGCCAGCTCGACCGTGATTACGCCGGATGTTGGCATGAAGACCATTTCGCCCATCGTATAGACGATGATGGCCGCGAACGGCAGAAGATTCGACCAGACGCTGGCGCCGATCAATGCGTAGGCGATAGCCCAGAAGAGCCCGGCCACCGCCAGCGTCACGCCGCGCCCCCAGGGCGCGATCTTGCGCGCCACCCAGAGCTGTGCCATCACCACGATCGCCGTATTGATCGTGAAGAGGAAGCCAATCAACGCTTCGTCGAGATGCGCTTGTGCCCGCAGATAGGGTGGCGCACTCACCTGAAGTTGCGTCAGACCGGCCAGCAGGATGAACATCACGATCTGACTGTACATAAAACGACGATCGCTCAGGACATCGCGCCAGCTCCCGGCGTTGGTGGCATCGCCCGCCCGCGCAGGAGCGGCATGCCGCGCGGGCGGATGGACCAGCAGGAAGACGAGGAGTCCCGCGATCGCGATACCGGTCGCCGCGCTCAAATACAGGACGCGGTACTGCGCCTCGGCACCGCCAACGACGATCAGGCCGCCGATCAGACCACCGGCGCCGATGCCGAGCGCGCTGGCGACGCGCAACATGGCGAACATCTCGCCGGCTTGTGACACCGGCACCATTGAGGTCGCCAGGGTATCCGAGGCCGGCCAGTAGAGCTGGGTGAAGATGCCCTGCAGGATCATGATGCTGAAGAAAAGAACGTGTGTCGTCGAGACGGGGAAGAAGGCGGTTGTCAGCGCCGTCCCGGCGATCGTGATGATCAGGATCGTGCGCGCGCCGAAGCGGTCGATCGTTCCGGCCGCGATCAGCGTGAAGGCGACGCCGACGATCGAGCTGGCGGCTATCCCGGCCCCGACGAAGCCGGCGCCGAGTCCTTCGATCTGGCCGAAGAAGATGACCAGGAAGGGGATCGTCATGCCACGCGCACAGAAGAGGACGAAGTTGGCACCTGCCAGCAGCCAGAGCGACCGCGGGAAGCGGGCGAGCTGTGCGCGGATTTTATCGATTGTCAGCTGCTGTCGCGCGAGCATCGTGCCTCTCCCAGAGTAGGCACAATCTTGCCTGTTGCCGGCCCGCTCCGCCATGCGAAGAACGTCGCAAATCGCTCCCCGCGAAGCGCTTAGAGATCCAATTTCCAACTACAGTCCTATGTCATGGTGGGGCAATGCCGAATACCATCGTATCGTCATCGCCTCCATGCCAAGGCGACCAGTGGCGACGAACCCGTAGTGGACAGAGTAAGAACGATGCCCCCAGATGCGTCGAACGGATTCCACCTCTCTTTCAGCCGCGAGGCTGATGTCATTCTGTGCGATTATTTCGATCGCCTCACGCGTGTCAGCCGCCTGGAAACGGGCGAGGGTGGAGCGCTGGTGCTGCATCAGCCCGGGCTGCCTCGAGTCAGTGGCTGGTTCCGCCACGACGTCTCGCCCGGATTCTCGGCCACCTTCCCGCACATCCTCCAGCGCGCGCTCATCGACTCGAACGACTATGCGGCGTCGGCATCCACGCCGAGCGACACCTGGTCGCTCTGTCGCCTGATTGACGCGGGCGAAATGCTGGCGGATCTCTGGCTCTATCGCAGGAAGGCTGACGGCGGAGCTCGCGATTTGAGCGGATCGATACGGCATTTGACCGACTGGGCCGCCGTACTCGATCATCCAGCGCTGCTTGAAATCCTTCACGAATTTGCCCGCACGCTGAACGAGGCGCCGGATGCGACCACCACCTATCAACTTGTGACCGATCGACTCGCCCAGGCGCTCGGAGCCGATGTCGTCGCGCTCCATCTCGGCTCCGGTGAACAGCCCTTGCTGACGGCCGGCAAGTCGGGCGTAATTCCGATGCTCGATGGAAACTACGAGCCGCTGCCAACGGCGAGCGCGCTTGCAACGACCGATTGGCTCTTTGATCTATTCGCGCTCAAGAGCCGGCAGGGAACGACGCTCGGGGCGATCAGCTGTTTCTGGAACGCCAGTCGCGTCCAGCCGGCGGTGAGTCTCGGGCTGGCACGCCTGCTGGTGGAGCAAGCGGCGGCCGCGATCGAGCGATGCCAACATGTCGAGCGTTCCACGTCGATGCTGCGGGCCGCCGCGACCGCGCTGGCCGATGCCGTCGACGCGCGTGATGTGTTTACGCGCCAGCATGCTCGGCACGTGGCGGATTACAGTCGCGCGCTGGCGGAGCTGCTCGGCCTGCCGCAGGCCGAGGTCGAGACGATCGAGATCGCCGGACTGCTGCACGACATGGGGAAGATGGGCGTACCCGATCGTGTTTTGCAAACGCCGGGCACGTTGCAGGCGGACGACTGGGATCTGATCCGGCGTCATCCTGAGTTCGGCGCCGCCATCGCCAGCACCTTCCCCAGCCTCGGCGCGGCCGAACCGCTCATCCGGCATCATCACGAGCGCTTTGACGGCAGCGGCTATCCGGATGCGCTGCGCGGCGAGCAGATTCCGCTCGGGGCGCGCATTGTCACAATTGCCGAAGCGTTCGATACGCTCGTCACCGGACGCTCCTATCAGGCGCCGTGGACAGTTGAGCGGACGTTAAGCACGCTCGAAGGTCTGGCCGGGGCGCAGTTCGACCCTGAGCTGATCCACCGCTTCGCGGCCGAAGTGCGCAACGGCACAATCCGCGTCGACGTCCTACCGCCGGTGCAGCTGGGAGATCTCAACCTGCATCGCTGGATCGGCGCCGAGGCGCGCGCCTTTGGCCTGCTGATGCGCATCGGTAACGAGGTCGGCGAGTTGATCGACCTCGGCAGTTTCCTGCGCCGGCTGAAGACGATCATCGAGGCCGAATTCCCCACGTCGCTGGTCGATATCTTCATCCGGCGACGCGAGCATAATCGCTTCATCACGATGGTCAATTCGCATTCGCGGGGCAGCGTCTATGTCCTCCGCCCGGATCAGGGCGTCATAGGCTGGGTCGCGACGCATGGCAAGACGCAGAATATCCCCGATGTGCGCCTCGATCCGCGCTACGTCTCCGGCGACGGCCGTCAGGCGCGCTCCGAATTGGCCGTGCCGATGCTGCTCGACGATGGCTGTATTGGCGTCTTAAATATCGAAAGCCCGCGTCCGGCCGCTTATTCGCGCACCGACCAGACGGTACTGGAGATCACCGCCGCCTACGTGGCCCGCGCGGTCCAGTTGGCTGAATTGCACAGTCAGGTGAAGCGCCAGTCGGAACTCGATTCGATGACCGGGCTGCTCAACCATCGCGCCTTTTATCATACGCTCGAGCTTGAGGTTGAACGCGCCGCGAACGACGGTAGCTTCGTCTCGGTCGCGATCATCGATGTCGACGGCTTCAAGTCGATCAACGACTCGCGTGGGCATATCGACGGCGACGTGGTGATTCAGCGGCTGGCGCAGATGCTGCTCGACGCCAGCGAGCCGGGCGATTCTGTTGCCCGCTATGGTGGGGACGAATTCTCGATCGTGCGGCCCGGCGCCACGGCGAGCGAGATGGCCACCTTCATGTATCAGGTCGACGCCTTGATTGCCGCATCGAGCGGCGATCTCCGGCTGCCGTGTATTTCCTGGGGTATCGCCTCCTTCCCCAACGATGGTCGCCAGCCGACGGAATTGGTTGCCCAGGCGGATGCCGCCATGTACGCCTCGCGCCAGCGGGCTGCGCTCTGAGGCGCTCAACCATGACAGTACGGACGTACGGTACTTAACTACAACTTCGGTCTTATCCGAACGTACGCAGGTATCAATCATAATCCGAGTCGTAACCGGGATTGCCAATCACCGCTCGGTCAATGGTCCGTTCATCAGGAAACGGGAATGAGGAAGCATCGATGTCTGATCTGGTCTCCCAAACGAACCACACGCGCGAAGCGATCCGCCGTTTGAAGATATCGATTGGAGCGGCGGCCGGCCTCGACGAGATCGTGGCGGCGGTGCAGACCGCGCTCGGGACACTCTTCCCGTTAGAGCAGGTGAGTCCGGCGCTCAACGCGCGTGGCGGCAATCAGAGCGCTTTTGCGTCCTTGCCGAGCCGAGGGCTGAACCGTTGGGTCGCTAACCCGGCACCGCCCGCTGCGAGACCGCTGGGTGGTAGTCTGGCGCGTACCGGCGAGCTTTCGCTCGAACCGGCGACGGCCAATCCGAATCTGGTTCGGACCGGTGAACTTGTCCACGATCCGCGACTGGTGGATGTGACGCGTGGGCCGGACGACCCGACCGAGCCGCTTGTGCCCGCACCGACGCCGGTCGACGCAGGAACGGCGGAGCCGGGGTACGAGGAGCCCGATTCCCGGGGGCGCTGGCGTGCGGTGACGCAACTGATGACCCTGCTGCTCGCCGGTCAGGAACCGGCCCAACTCCTACCGGCCGCGCTCCGCCTCAGCATCCAGACCTTTGGCGCCTCCGGCGCGTTGATCCACCTGAACGCCGAAGATATCGTGCCGGGTGAACGTGGCTTTGCGCTTGGCGAGCCCGGCTTCGAAGCGGCGCTTCGTGCGACCGCGCGCCAGCGGCGTGGCACGTCAGCCGTCGCGCCGGGCGAAACGCTCGCCGGTCGTTATCCGCACCGGCTGATCGTGCCGATCCGTTCGGCATGCGGCGACATCGGCAAGTACGGGCTCTTCCGCGCGACCGGCTCCGCCTTCGATGCCGACGACCGTGAGGATGCCGGCGCCATCGCCACCCTGCTCGCCGTCGCACTGCACCAGTATCGCCTGGCCCGTGGGTGAGGCGACAGCAGCGTTGGCGGTGCCTGACGATCGCGATACGACTCGACGTGTTCGGACCTGACTTGACATACGAACACCTGTTCGCTAGCCTAGTGACAGGATTGGCGACGTTCGGCCCGATTAGTGGGGGCGACGATGAACGATCGACTCGCGCGCGAAGATGCCGACCGCGAGCGGCATCGTCCGGCGGTGCAGCCGTCGCTCTTCGAGACGGGCGCCGACGGCCGCCTGCGCGGCAATGTCGGCGTCATGCCCGACCTCACCAGTCGCTCCAGCCTCGACGTCGCCCGCTACTGGTACCGGCGCTATCTGGAGCAGTCCGGCTACCCGGCGAACACCGTCAACTCATACAGCTACGATCTTTCGCTCTTCGAGATGCTGATCGGCCCCAAACCGATTGGTCAGATCCTGCGGCGCGATGTCGCACTTTTCCTCGATGAATGCAAGACGCGCTCGACGCGTAAGCGGCGCCTCACCTCGGTGTCTGGTCTCTTCAAGTACCTGATCGAGAAGATCCACGTACTGGAGGACGACCCGACCGAGGAGTTCTATCCCGAGCATATTCCACTCAAGACGCCACGGCCGCTCTTCGCCGACGAGCAGGAGCGGATGCTGGCGGCAGCCGAGCGTGATGGACGGCGGGCGCATGCGGCGGTGTGGCTGATGCTCCGGCTCGGGCTGGCGCGCGCTGAGGTGCTGCAATTGCGCCACGATCATATCGATCTGTCCACGCCCGATCAGCCGGTCGTCTACGTTTATTACGAGAACCCACGTCATCGTGGTCGTGAACGGCGACTGGCCGGGACGCGTGAGTTTGCCGAGATCTATCGGGAATTACGCGGCGATGATGACACGAGCGGTGTGTTGATCGACATGCTGCCGCAGTCGCTGAATAAGCTGGTCGAGCGTGTGGCGAACGACGCGAAGATCGGCCGGCCGATCTCGCCGCAGTCGCTGCGCGATACGTTCGCCGTCGATCGGGCGCGTGAAGGCGCCAGCGAAGAAGACCTGCTGCGGCTGCTCGGCCTGGCCGACGACGCTCGCAACCGCATGAGCGTCCGCCGCTACCTCAACCTCGCCCAGCCGCCGCTGCTCAGCGCTGAGCCGAACGCAACTCCAACGGCTGAGAGCCACGATAATCATGCCGAGCGGTTAGATCCGACGTCGTAAATCAATGCGCGATAGCACGTCGTCGAGGATCTGGCCGCTCCGGCGGTCGGTCTGCAGGGTCAGCAGCGGCAACTCTTCCGCCTCGCCGAATGACGTGCCGTAGCGGTGGCGCTGCTCCTGGTAGATGCCCCAGTCGGCTTCGCTGGCTTCGAAGAGTTCGCGGGCGCGTGCGGTTAACCGCTCACGCGCCACTTCAGGTGGGCACTGGCACTCGATGAGCAATAGGTCGACGCCCAGCTGCTCCGCCATCTCGCGCGCGCGTTCGCGCCAGCGCGGGTTGAGGAAGGTGGCGTCGAGCACGACCGAGCGGCCGGTCACGAGCTGTTCTTCCGCCTCCGCGAACATCTCCTCGTAGGTCCGATTGGTGAAGTCCTCGGTGTAAACGCCTGTACCGAAATCGACGGTCTGGCGCGTGGACGGTGTCTTGCCGGCGAGCGCGAGCCGTATCGAATCGGACGACACGAGCCCAGCACCAATCGAGCGCGCCAGCCGCCGCGAGATAACGCTCTTGCCCGTGCCGGAGAGACCGCCGACCAGGAAGAGCGTTGGGCGTCGCGATTCGACGATATACGACGTTGCGAGATCGAAATAGCGCTCGGCTTCGTTGCGCACCGCGAAGTACTCGGGCAGCTCCGGCGCGATCTCGTCGGTACGGAAGCAGGCGACCTTGGCGCGCACGTGGGCACGGTAGATCGAGAAGAACTGCACCAGTCGCGGCAAGTCGGGATCGCGTAGGTCGCGTGTCAGCAGGTCGACGATACGGCGTGCGAAGGCCGGGTGACCATGGTAGTCGAGATCCATCGAGAGAAAGGCGACATCGACGGCGATATCGAGACAGCGCAGACGCGGATTGAATTCGATGCAATCGATGATCTGTAAATCATCGACCTGTGGGCCTTCGACACAGATATGTGCCAGATGTAGATCGCCGTGGCCCTCACGCACCTTGCCGGCCGCCAGCCGCGTTTCGAGCAGCGCGCGTTCGTTGTCGAGGAAGGCGCGCGATACCTGGTCGATCATGCGCAACTGGGTGGGCGCCACGATCGTCCCGACATACGGCTGGGACTGGTCGATGTTCTCTTCGATATTGTGCCAGTCGGCCGCTACCGTGCCCCACTCATCGATCCCTTCGCCGGTCGCGGCGTCGGCATAGAAGCGGGTAAGGCGCTGGCTGAGCCGCGGCCAGACCGAGTCATCGACCTGGTTGGTTCCGACCAGATGGCCGAGGATCTGATTGTCATCCAACCGCCGCATCTTGACGGCGTACTCGCGTGTCGGTCCGTCACCATGGAACGAGAGGCGCCCGCCAACCTCGACGACCGGCACCATTTCGAGATAGACATCGCGGGTCAGCCGCCGATTGAGCCGCAACTCTTCCTCGCAGAAGAACTTTCGTCGTTCGAGCGTCGAGAAGTCGAGAAAGCCGTAATCGACCGGCTTCTTCACCTTGTACACGAAATCTCCGGCGAGGAACGCCAGCGACGCGTGCGTCTCTTCGAGCGTGATCGTATCGACCGGGTAAGGGTACGCGTCCGCCCGGCCGAGATCGGCGATGAGACGGGCGGTGTGCTCGCGCGCGTTTGCTTCGACGTCGACCATCCGGCACTCCTTCATGCTGCCATGCTGCAAGGCTTTGCCGCCGATGCGGCCACGGCTCGCCCATACCGTACGAGTGAATGACCTGGCTGACAAGGTCTGAGCGGGGGCCATTGTCGTCTTCACCTCGATTAGCGATAGTTAGGCGCACGCTGGGTTCCAGCGTTATGGTGGAACGGGAGCGACGATGAGCGAGCCGGAGCACGACCAGATCTTCCTCGAAGGGATGATCTTTTACGGCTATCACGGCGTCCACGCCGAGGAACAGCGGCTCGGCCAGCGCTTTGTGATCGATCTGCGTGTCGATTGCAGCCTGCATGCGGCCGGGCTATCGGACGATCCGGCGCAGACGGTGAGTTACAGCGATCTCTATCGCGTCACGCGTGACATCGTCGAAGGGCCGCCGCGCCAGTTGATCGAAGCGGTGGCCGAGTCGATCGCTTCGGCGATTCTCGGCCAGTTCGCACCGATCGAGCGAATCGTCGTGACTGTGCGCAAGCCGGAAGCGCCGATCAAAGGGAGTGTGCTGGCGAGCGCTGGCGTGACGATTGTCCGTAGTCGTGATAGAGCGACGTGAGAGTGAGGTTGCCATGCCGATAACGGAAACGCTCCAGATCGGCTCGCTGGCGCTGGAATGGGGCAAACGCACCTACCTGATGGGAATCGTCAACGTCACGCCCGATTCGTTCAGCGGCGATGGCCTGGCTGATCATGTCGACGAGGCGGTCGCTCGCGCGCGAGCCATGGATGCCGAGGGCGCCGACATCATCGACCTCGGTGCCGAATCAACCCGGCCGGGCCATACGCCGGTGCCGCCGGACGAGCAGCTGCGCCGCCTGATGCCGGTCCTGACCGAACTGGTGGGCACGCTCCGTGCACCGATGTCGATCGACACGTCGTCTGCGAAGGTTGCGCGTGCCGCGCTCGAAGCCGGCGCGGCGATCGTCAACGACATTCGTGGGCTGATGGCCGATCCCGATATCGCGAGTGTGGCGGCCGAGGCAGGCGCGCCGGTCGTCATCATGCATGACGTCAAGATCCGAGAGGTGGACGAGCTTATTCCCGGTATTCTCAGCGAGCTCGAACGGCGCATCGAACACGCGCTGGCGGCCGGGATTCCGCTGGAGCGGATCATCATCGATCCCGGCTTTGGCTTCGGCAAAGTGGGGGATCTGAACCTGATCCTCTTGCGCCGGCTGCGCGAACTCACCGCGCTCGGACGACCAATACTGGCCGGGACTTCGCGCAAGAGCATGATCGCCCATGTGCTTGATCTGCCGGCCAAAGACCGCTTGGAAGGGACGGCGGCGACGGTGACACTCGCAATCGCCAATGGGGCTGACATCGTACGCGTCCACGATGTGCGTGCGATGACTCGCGTGGCGCGGATGACCGACGCGGTGGTGCGCGGCTGATGGCGGACGTGTATTTGAGTCTGGGTGCCAATCTCGGCGATCGTGCCGCCACGCTGCGCCAGGCGGTGCTCGATCTCGCGACGCTCGGCGAGGTTTCACGCGTGTCGTCGCTCTATGAGACCGATCCGGTCGGCTACACCGATCAGCCGAACTTCCTCAACGCGGTCGTCCTGCTGAAGACGGAACTTGAGCCGCTGGATCTGCTGGCCGGCACGTCGGCCATCGAACAGGCGCATGGTCGCCAGCGAAGCTTCGCCAACGCTCCACGCACGCTCGATATCGATATCCTCTTTTACGACGACCGGACCATCGCCGAGCCGCTATTGATCGTCCCCCATCCACGGTTGACCATGCGTGCGTTTGTCCTGGTGCCGCTGGTTGAGATCGCACCCGACCTGCGACATCCCGTACTGCACGTCACGGTCACTGAATTGCTTTCCTATCTGACTGACGAGGATCGCTCTGGCGTACGTCTCTTCGCCGGTCTCGGCTGGATTGCGCAGGAATAAGCAGATGCGCTTGCCGGTTGGGACAAAGAGCCGGGCGGAATGAGGTGAACGCGCCCGTTCGGGTGTGGGCGCGTCCGTTACATGGAGGGAAACCAGTCGTATGCCGATCTCAAAGGAACGCTTTGCCCAGGGGCTAACGAGCCAGCAGTTCATCGATCAGATCGAGAAGAATCGCGAGCGCTTCGACCAGAACTTTGCCGAGGCGCCGGAGATCTTCACCGATGAGGACCGAGCCTTCTTCAAGCAGCATCCGGTTTCGATCGCGGCGATCGCTGAAGATTGGTGCACAGACGTCGTCCAGTTCCTGCCGCCGATCATCAAACTGGCGGAGGAGGTGCCGTCCATCACGCTGCGCATCTTCTTGCGCGATCAGAACCTCGATCTGATGGATCAGTACCTCAAGGAGGGTGAGTTCCGCTCGATCCCGGCCTTCATCATCTATGACGAGGATTGGAACGAACTCGGCCATTTCAACGAGCGTCCAGCCGCGGTGACACAGGAGATGGCGAAAGAGACACGCCGGTTCGCGCTCGATAACAGCGACCTCGAGGGGATCAATCGGACGGTCGACAACATGCCGCCGGAGACGTACGCGGCCGTGCGCGCCAACAGCGCCAAGTTCCGCTGGGACAACATGCTGCGTTGGAATCGCATCTTCCTCGAAGAGATCAAGGCAATCGCCGGCGGGGCCAAGGTCGGCGCCTAACGCGATCAGTACGACAGAGCTTTACAAGAGGCACGCGCTCAGCCGCGTGCCTCTTTTGTGTTGCGGGAAACCAGAAGCCCGCTCCGGCTAAGCCGGGCGGGCCTGGGTGTGAGGAGGAGATTTGGGGGCTTTGGGGGTGAACAGTGTGTGACTGATCATCTTCCGTACTGAGAACAAGGATGCCGCCTGAACGTGAGTCTCGCCTTAAGAACCGGTGATACAAACCTTAAGTTTTGGGGAGTCACGCGACGATCGCGATTTCCATGTCAACCCGAACCGCAGTGAAAGATCTCCTTCTTGTCTTCCGTACGTTGTGCTCCAGGGAACGAAGAGGAGATTCTTCTCTGCGGCTTAGAATGACATGATTAGAGGACGATCCGTTCTTAAATGACTCCCGCCCGGTCGGAGCCGGGCGGGTGGAAGGGAAGGGAGATTGGGGGTGGAGCGTTGGGTACGTCTCCTTGGTTCTGTCTTAGAGAATAGCCGTCGAGTCTGATAGGGATCTTAAGAAATTGTGAGGTTTAGCTGAAATCGTACGGGGCTCGTTTTCCCGCACCAGCATGGGGATTCTGGTTGAACCTTAAGCAACGGTAAGACTCAATTCAGCCTCAGTTAACTCACGACGTCTATACATAAAGGAGACAAAGATTGCAGGCGCACAACCAACGCGTTGCCCGCCCTCAGAGGAGGAGGTCTCCATGGCCGACCTACACGTCCCTTCTGTTGGAAGCCACGTGCGCTTTTCTGACGGGAAGAAGTCCGGTACCATCACCAACCTCGTGACCGCCGATGGGGGTGAGCAGATCGTTGGTTTCATTGTCCACTACGGCTGGCGTGGGCATCATGCCAAGCTCATCCCGATGTCGGACGTCAAGTGGGTCAATGACGATAACGTCGTGCTCGAACTTTCGCTGCGCCAGTTCGACAAGCTGAGCGAATGGACAGGCCCGGCCGATCTCGAGCCGATCGTGCCGGAGTCGAAGGTTCGCCTGGCGGCAGCAGCGGATTAGCCGCGCAGAGACCCAGCCTGATAGCGGATCTCGCCCCGCACCAGCGTCAGCCAGGGGCTCAGATCTTCGTTGAGAATGACCAGGTCGGCGTCCAGCCCGGGTGCCAGCGAGCCGGTAATGTCGTCGTAGCCGATGGCGCGCGCCGCGTTGGTGCTCGCCATCAAAATCGCCTCGCCGAGGTCAACGCCGACAAGTTCGTGCAAATTGCGCACCGCCTGGTTAAGCGCGAGCACGCTGCCGGCCAGCACCCCATCGGCACGGTAGCACGCGCCGTCACGCACTTCGATCGTTTCATCCTGCAAGGCAAACGAGCGCAGGTCGGTCCCGAGTGGCGCCATGGCATCGGTGATCAGGACGACCCGCCCGCTCCCTTTGGCGCGCGCCGCGATTTGCAGCGTCGCTGGGTGAAGATGCACGCCGTCAGCGATCAAGCTGACGAACAGATCGTCGTTGGCAAGCGCTGCACCGGCTGTACCTGGTTCACGACTGCCGAGCTGCCCCATGGCGTTGAAGAGATGGGTGACGAGTGTTGCGCCCCGTTCGGCCGCCTGATTCACCTCCGTGAAACTGGCGTTCGAATGGCCGATGGCGACACGGATGCCGAGATCGAGCGCGGTGTCGATCAACTCCATTGCCCCCGGCATATCCGGCGCGAGCGTCAATAGGAGGGCGCTCTG
>Ga0207652_10004135_pt1 | contig 11841 bp, 10 predicted proteins | sample KBSC63BmetaG_FD_184334 | JGI IMG/M metagenome (GOLD analysis project Ga0207652, IMG submission 184334) | Corn rhizosphere microbial communities from Kellogg Biological Station, Michigan, USA - KBS C6-3B metaG (SPAdes) (version 2) | ecosystem: Host-associated > Plants > Roots > Rhizosphere ... | reverse complement strand
TTCCTCGCCGGGTTCAGCCCACACCGCCTGGTCGTACGAGTGGCTCCAGCCCCAGCCGAGCACGCTGTCGCGATCGGACCAGCTGGTGGCGTATTGCCGTTTCAACAGCAGCGGCAGCGGTCCGGGTAGCTTCAGGTCGACGGCGGACGTCAACATGCGCCCGCTGGCCACGTCGACGGGGTGGCCGGTGGTGTGACAGACCAGCTCGTGGAAGAAGTTGGCGGCGCGCCCCTTGCCCAGCGTCTTGCCGATCAGGCTATGCAGCACGTCGGCCAGCGGCTTCCACAGCTTCATGAAGAAGGCGCGGGCGAAGTTCTCGATGGGGGGGATGGGCAGGCCGCCGATCAGCACCGTCGGCGACCCCATCATCACCGCGCCCATGCAGGGGGGCGCGCCGGGATCGGTCCCCATCAGCGCCGCCACCGCGGCCTTGGCGGCGTCGGCCGCCGTCTGCGCGGCCGCCATCGCCATGGCCATGCCGTTCGGCGCCGCGGCCGCGTTCAGCAGGCCCACCGCCGCCGCGAACCCCGTCCCGATCTTGCTGAACTCGCTGGGCTGGGCGGCGCCGCAGTGCTTGGTCATGTCGCCCATGCGCGCCGCGCGCGAGCCGCCGATGAACACGCTGCTCGACCCCACGGCGATCTCGAAGGGCGGCGCGAACGTGCCGCAGGTGACCGCCAGGCCCAGGTCGCCGGCGCGGGCGGCGGGCAGGCCATTGATCAGCACCGACACGCAGCCCCCCACCGTCACGGGGCCGATGCTGGGCAGCGGGATCGGCGGCGCGGGCGGCACCGTGCTGGGCGGGTGCGGGTGCGTGTGCGGCGTGCCGATGTGGGGCGCGCCCAGCGTGGCGGCCGGCAGCGCCGGGTACGGGATCAGCGACGTCAGCGCGCCGATGCCCATGTTGAACGCCTCGACCGGCACGTCCATGTTCAGGATGCCCAGCACCCCGTTCACGACGGTGGCGACCTGCTGCACCGGCGTCTGGTTGGGCAGATCCTGCCAGGGCTCGGCGGCGCGATTGACGATGCTGGCCAGCCCATCGACCGCCACGCTGCCGGTGGGGCTGATCAGCGGGTGCGGCGGCTCGGGCGTCGACGAGGCCGGGTTCGCCGCCGAGCGCTCGCGCGGCGCCAGGCCGCCCGCGTGGCCGCTGCCACTGCCCTGCCCGCCCGCGTGTCCGCCTGGCTCGCTCATGCCGGAGCCTTCAGCGGCGCGCCGCCGCGCACGGCCGCCAGCTCGACGTCGCACGCCCGCTGATCGGCGGTCATGCGCGCGAGGCCGAACGTCTTCGACATCTTCTCCAGCACGCTGGCCAGCCGCTCGCGGTAGCCGGCCTTGCGGCACACGTCAGCGGCGGCCCGCCAGGACGCCATGCCCTGGCCCAGCTGCTTCTGCGCGATGCGCGCGTCGCCCATTTTCTCCAGGGCGTCGGCCTCGACCGGGTGATTGCGCAGGGTGATGGCCACCTTGTGCGCGATCTCCAGGTGCTCCTCGGCGTCCTTGTAGTGCTGCAGCTGCAGGCTGGTGTCGCCCGCCGAGAAGGCCAGCGACATGATCAGGGGCAGCCCCTTGGTGGTGATGGCCAGCGTCAGCCCCTGCCCATAGCGCTCGCGCGCCAGCGCGACGTGGCCGACCCGGCGGAGCACGTCGCCCACGCCCTGCAACACGAACGCCTGCATCAGCGGCGCGTCGTTGCGGCGGTAGTAGTCGTAGAGGATCTGGTACTTCGCCACCGCCTCGTCCAGGCGCCCGTGGGCGTAATCCAGCGCCGCCAGCTCGGTCAGCAACTGCATGCGCGTCGGCTCGGGCGTGGTCGGGTCGGCCACCTGCTGCGCCATCGCGTCCATCAGCGCGGGCGGGCTGACCTGGGGCTCGAACACCAGCACGTCCGGGTTCTTCATCCGCCGCAGAGCGGGGATCAGCACGGGGGCGTCGCCATCGTCGCGGACGATCAGGCGCACGCGCGGCCAGGCGGGTTCCGCGATCGCCGGACCAGCGCCACCCGGCATCACCGCCCCCAGCGCCTCGGCGTAGGCGGCGGGCTTCTCGATCGCCTGCGGAAACAAGCTGATGACCAGGCGATGTTCGGGCCCCCCCGGCACCAGCGACGCCGCGTGCGCCAGCCCGGCGCGCAGGCGGTGCGCGGGACGCGTGCGGGGATCGTCACACGCAGCAGGAAACTCCGGCCACGGCGGGTGCCCGTCGGCGACGCGAAGCTGGTTCACCGGCTCCAGCTGCGCGCGCAGCGCCGCCAGCACGGACGACACGTAGGCATCGCCGTCGCCCTTGCCGTCGCCTTTCACGGGCTGCGGAAACAGCCCGAACACGTGGGCGGGCTCGCGCTCGTCCAGCGATTCGATCATCTTCAGCAGGTAGATCAGCTCGACGTTCGTGGCGCGGACGACCAGCGCCTGGTGGCGATCCTGGTGAACGAAGTTCGCCAGGACGTCTTGCACCTCTTTCAGGCGCGGATTCATGCCGGATGCGTCCCCATCACTCGCACGGCATCGCGCAGCCCATGTAATCCACGCGACAGCTGGGATCGATCTCGTACCATTGCTGCGCGCTGTACGTTCGCGGGCGGGCCCGCAGCAGCCGCGCCCCCCAGCGAAAGGTCACGCTCTTGCCGCACCCCGCGACCCGGGCGTGCCGGGGATCGTCGTCTCGCTGGACCATCAGCGCGTCCCGACCACAGCTCAGCCGGGCCGCCGCCGCCTCCAGCAACTCGGCCCGGTGCTCGTCGGCGGCGGGATGGCGCGCGTCGGCGCGCCGTTGCAAGTAACGCACCCCGAAGAAGAAGCTGCCCCCCCCCGCGAACACGACGATCAGGAAGACCACTGGCGATCGCGGCCGCGCCGTCGCGTCCGGAGTTCGCCATTTCGCGGCGTAGTTCGCCCGCTCGGCGGCTCGCCGCACCTGCCATCGGTCGTAAAGGACATACAGTCCCGCCGAGCCGAGCAGCCCCGCCACCACTTTGAGAAGATCGAGCATGTCTGCCGGCCACCGTCGGGACCGGAGATTAGCCGCGCGTAACTTGCCAAAACAAGTGGCGCGGATCGGCCACTAAGTCTGCGGCGGCCTGCGCCGGTGGTCGTCGGGCAGCCGCCCGGGGGCTACCCGTTCGGTACCGGCGCGAGCGCGCGCGTCTGACCGATGTCGAACAGCCACAGGCGGTCCCCCGCCAGGCCGCGCGCCGCGAACACCTCGCGGACGCGGCGCGGGGGCTCGCCGAGCGGCTCGTCGGTCAGCTTGAACGTGCCCCAGTGCATGGCACAGAACGTACGCGCGCCCAGGCGCACGAAGGCCTCGGCGGCGTCCTCGGGATTCATGTGCTGCGGCTCCATGAACCAGCGCGGTTCGTAGGCACCGATGGGCAGCATCGCCCAGTCGATGGGCCCTAGCCGGCGGCCGATCTCGGTGAACTGGTCGAACAGCGCCGTATCGCCCGAGTGATAGGCGACGCCCTCGCGCGAGCGGTAGACGAAGCCGCCCCACAGGGCGTCGTTGCGATTCCACGGCGCGCGCATCGACCAGTGCCGCGCGGGCACCAGCGTGATCTCGACGTCGCCAACGGTGTGCGACTGCCACCAGTCCAGCTCGACGACGTTCGTGGCGCCCGCCTTCTTCAACCAGCGACCGTTCCCGACGGGCGTCAGATACAGCGGACCGGCGCCCAGGCGCGCGATCGTCGGGGCGTCCAGATGGTCGTAGTGATTGTGGGACACCGTGACGACGTCGAACGGCGGCAGTTCCTGCAGCGGGGCGCCCACCGGGCACAGCCGCTTGATCACGGCCATGCGCTCGGACCACACCGGATCGGTGGCGATCAGCTTGCCGCCCAGGCGCAGCACGTACGTGGCGTGGCCGATCCAGGTCAGCGACGGGGCCGGCGACGCGATCAGCGGCAGGTCCGGCGCGCGCACCGGCGTGATGTAATCGGGATCGGTCTCCTTGACCCGACGCCCGGCCAGCGTGTCGGTGACCCGCCAGCGCCAGATGTCGGCCGGCCCCCGGGCCGGCTGTGTCGCGCGATCATCGAATCGTCCCATCGGGCCAGTCTCCCACACGAGACAGGCGCCGATCCTTCTGCTACCATTTCCCCCAGTTCCGTACGTCCGCTTGTCGGCTTTCGTGCTCCTGCGTCGCGACTTTCGCGATGCGGCCTCGAATCCAGGTGAGCAACGCCCTGGGCTTCTGCGGCGGCAGGTCCGCCTGAAGTGCACCAACCGCCCGCCGCTGTCCAGCGGGCGCGCCACGAGGAAGAGGAGATTTCATGCCGACACCAGCAAGCGGAGCGCGATTTCATGACGAGCACGATCGAGATCGCGGATGGGCCAGTCGCGTCGTCAAACGGGCGATGACCTTTGGTCGCCTCACGGTGCTGGACGTGACGGCCTCGGATCCGGCGCTCCTGGTCTTTCTCCGCGGCCTCGACCGGACACCTCTGTTCGTCGAGGAGGCCGGTGAAGGGGGCGCCCACTATCGATTTGCGTGGGCATCGGGGTACGACAACGGAGTCACCGTGCGCGTCCAGGGAAATCTGGAGGGCGCGTGAACTCCCTCATGAAACAGGCGGAAGGGTCGCGCGGCCTCGGGCACGGCGACCGGAGAGGGCAGCGTTGAGCAAAGCAGACGACAGACGGGCAGCGATCGTGGCTCAGCAAGCGGCGCGCGAGAAGGCGGAGAGAGCCGCCGGCGCCAACGGGACCGGGGGCCCGCCGCCGAAGGCGCGCCCCTCTTTCCGGCGTGGCCCCGGCCGACCTTCGCGACCGCGCGACGGCGCCTAGATCGCGCCGCCCGGCGCGACACCGGTCAGCTATCTCTCCGCCATGTGTGGGCGTCGGCCCGGCGCGCCTCACCGCGCCCGGAAGGCGTCCGTCATGGCCTGCAGGTGTTTGCCAACGCTAGCCAGCGCGCACCGAAGCGAAGTCTCCCGGTACTCGAGCCCCCGCGCCTCGCAGAACGCCCGGACCACCGGACGCATGGCTCGGTAACGGACATGGCCGACCCTGGGAAACAGGTGGTGCTCGATCTGAGAATTGAGGCCCCCGTAAAAAAAATCCAGGATACGGGGGTTGGCGATGTTTCGGCTGGTGGTGACTTGATGCTCCAGATAGCTGACCTTCTCGCCGGGACCGAGACGACGCAGGCCGATGTGGTTCGGAATGAACACCGCCGCGGTCATCAGCGATGAAAGGCACGACACCGCCAGGTACGCGCGCACGCTCGGCGCCCATCCAAAGATGAGCCCGGGCAGGATCAACAGCACAACCCAGTGCAACGGGATCAGGTAGCGGTCCACGCGCGTTTCCCGGGGCTGCTGGAAGCAGTCGCGAATGCCGTCGTAGCGCAACCCGACCCAGTACAGGGACGCCAGCGGCCAGAAGGCCCAGCGCTGGATGCGAAGAAAGAAGCGTCCCAGCGGGCTATGCCAGTTCTCGGAGTCCGGGTACACGGAGAACAGAACGCCGAATTGCATATCGGGGTCGGCGTCCATCTCCTGACAATGAAAATGATGTTGGTTGTGCCGCTTGCGCCAGTAGCCGAAGCTCATTCCGCAGAGGAAGGTCATGGCGAACTGACCCCACACGTCGTTGATCCACGGCTTCCGCGACAGGGCGTAGTGCCCAGCATCGTGACCGGCGAACCCCATGGTCAGGAAGGCGACGGAGGAAACCGGCACCAGCGCGAACCAGAGCGGTCCCACGGGCAGAACGACCAGGCCCAGGAGGGACAGAAAAAAGCAGGGGATCCAGAAGAGCAGCTTGCCGCGCCAGAAAGACGAGGGCGCCATCAATCCCTTCGCCTCCAGCTCAGCGCGCAACTCGCGGAGGGCAGGGCCAAGGGATGGCTCAGCCGATGGAGACAGGTCCCAGCTCGGCATTGTCCAGAGATCCCCCGGGTACGAGAGTCGAAACGCGACATGCCATTGCCACGTTCAGGAAAGGTGTCGGCGCGGTCCGCAGACCGTGGCACGGCGTAGAGGGCGGTGCGCGTCACCAGGCGGACGCGACGCGCATCCACCCGGCCGCCGACACCGCCAACATCACTTCAACGTGAAAAAGGCCTCTGCCGCCGAACGTTCTTGGGCGACAACGCACGCATGGCCTTGTCGAATGCCTTCGAATACTTCACGTCCTTCGCGCCATTCTTGGGCATCCATGTTTTGGCCATGGAACACAGTGCACCCAGGCGCGAAATAGCGCCAGCATTCTTTTGGCCATTCGGGAGTGAGCGACAGCCGGGGAACGGTCGATGCGTCTTGCGTATTTCTCCCTGTGGGCGCACAACGTAGGGGGCGATCGGGCTGGGACCAGGACCTCGGTTGGTAGCGCGACGCTCACTGGTTGCGTCTTCCAATAATGACGCAAGGAGCCTTCATATGACCTTGCTCGCGCGCTCGTCGCTGTCCCATTCCCCTTGGGGCACCCTCGCCTCGCCGTCACGCGACTTTGACAAATCGACGAGCGTGGCCCGGTGACCGACAACGTAGCTTCACTGGCGGCCGCGGTGGCCACCGCGCGCAGCGTGCTCGCCGATGCACGCTTCCATCTGGAGGACGCCGTCAGCTCGATGTCTCCCCGGTCGGACGAGACGGTGATCGCAAGCTCGATCGTCGTACACCTGCTCGGTCGCGTGGTGGCCGCGCAACGTGAATTGGATGAATTGCAGACGCCCCGAACACCGCCCCGCCCGAATGAGCTCTCGGATAAATCCGCAAACCCATCGCTCGACTGATCGATGATCAGCTTCCGCGGCGAAGCGGCTTCGCGCGGAATCGCGAGTGGGCCCGCGCATCTGCTCGCGGCGAAAGTGTCCGTCGCGGAGCGACGGATTCTGCGAAAGGATCGCGACGCCGAGGTCGCACACCTCGAGGAAGGCATCGTCGCCACCGACGAGCAACTGGATCGACTGCAACGGCGCCTGGTCGACGGGAAGAGTGCGGGAGCCGATCTGGTCCAGGCCCACCGCATGATCCTGCGCAGTGCGGAGATCGCGGGGGAGGCGCGGCGTCTGATCCTGGATGAGTGCTCGGCGGCCGAATGGGCCCTGACGCGAGCCCTCGACAAGATCCGAACCGTGTTCCTGGGGCTACCAGACCCATATTTCCGTGAACGCGGCGGCGACTTCGAAGCGGTCGGCGAGAGGCTGCTCCGCACCCTGCTGGGACTGCCCGAGTTGCGCCCGGATGGCTTGACTCCCGGCTCCATCGTGGTCGGCCTGGACCTTTCGCCGCTCGATCCCTTTCACCTGCACGCAGCCGGCGCGGTCGCCATCGTCACCGAGAACGGGGGACGGACGTCCCATGGCGCGATCATCGCCCGCGCGCTGGGAATTCCCTACGTCAGCGGGATCAAGCACCTCTGCGCCAGGATCGTCGTGGGCACCCCGCTCATCGTCGATGGCACGCGCGGTGACGTGCTGCTCGATCCATCCGACGACGTGAAGAAGACCTACGTCGCGCGCGCCGCCGCCGTACGCCAGCGCGAGCGGCGATTGCTGGAAGCGAAAGATTCACCCGCCGTGACCACGGACGGCGTCCGGGTCGGCCTGGGCGCGAACGTGGAGTCCTTGCTGGGTGTGGCGGCCGCTCCCGCGGCGGGAGCGGAAAGCATCGGCCTGTTCCGCACCGAATTCCTGTACCTGGACCGTGCGGATCTGCCAACCGAGGACGAGCAACATCGAGACGCCGTATCGGTGCTCCAGGCCGTCGGAGGTCTCCCCGTGACCTTTCGGACTCTCGATCTGGGCGGAGACAAGCTCCCCCTGGCGTTCGAGATGCCGAAGGGCCCGAATCCGGCCCTCGGTATCCGATCGATCCGGTTCTCCCTCGAGCGGCCGAGCATCTTCCGGACCCAGCTGCGCGCCCTCTACCGCGCGTCGGTGGCCGGCCCCATGCGCATCATGTTCCCCCTCGTGACCACGACCGCCGAGGTGCAACGCGCGCTTGCCATCTGCGCCGAGGTCCGGGCCGAGCTGTCCGCGGAAGGCACCCCATATGCCCCCGACGTTCCCCTCGGGGTCATGCTCGAAACGCCCGCCGCCACCCTGATCGCCGACCTGCTGGCTGCCCACGTCGATTTCTTCAGCATCGGAACCAATGACCTCATCCAGTACGCGTGCGCGGCCGACCGGGAGAACGCCGACGTCGCGCACCTGCGCAGTCCCCTGCACCCCGCCGTTTTGCGTCTCTTGAAGCACGCCATCGACGCGGCCGTGGCAGCGCGTCGCCCGATCTCCGTATGTGGGGACATGGCCAGCGACCCCGCGTTGACGTGGCTCCTGCTGGGCCTGGGCCTGCGGGAGCTGTCGATGGAGCCGCACGCCATCCCCGCGGTGAAGGCGATCATCCGCGCCTCGTCGTTGCAAGACGCGGCGGCCTTCGCCATCAGGGCGCTGGCCTCTCCGGACGAGCAGGAGACCGCCCGCCTGATCGAACAGACCATCGCGCCCAGGTTCGCCGCCGATCTGGAGACGTTCATGCCCCCGTCCGACACATAGGGCGTGTCGACGGCCGAGAACGCAGGCGTCACAGGCGCGTGGCGTCCAGCACCAGGTATCGATAGGACGCCGTGCTGTCGCCCACGCGGTACGCAACGAACAGCTGATCGCCGCGTGTTTGCAGGCGAACCCCGCTTGCCGCGTTGAACTGAGGCGCCCCGCCGAGCGGAACCCTCAGGCGAAGATCCACCATCGCGGCATGTGGCGACAGGCGCGCGATGTACAGGTCCGTCGTCGTGCGGTCGGCCTTCAGGTCGGCGAAGCAGTACGTGTTCGCATCGGGGCCGCCGCTGGAGTAGTCGCGCAACGTGACGTCCTCGTCTATCCGTTGCATCGCGTACGCGAACCAGATCGTGCCGTCGTCGGTTCGCCGGGGGCCGTCCGCCAGCAGCAGCGCGGCCCCCTTCAAGGTGCAGCTCTCGCCGCCGTGCCCCTGGCACGTCCGGGGCATCGACCCGCGATCGAAGCCGCCGACGGGACAGCCGTCGAGCGGTACGCGGGCGGTGCCCGGGATCAGCATCGAATCCGGCGCGGCCCCGGCGCGGGGAATGACCAGGTGAATCCCCTGGTCGTCATCGAAGCGAACCGCGTTGTCGGCGGTCGTGGCGTCGCCCGGCGTCTGCAGGATGGCTCCGCGCAGCGCCGCGGTAGGCGTCGAGAGCGCGGAGGTCATGCCGTTCCGCCACAGGTAGGTGGCGTAGCCGAGCCCGCCGCCGCCCAGGTCGAGGCGCGCGTCGTAGATCAGGACCGGGGCCCCCATCGCGTCCAGCCCCAGCGCCGGTGCGAGCAACTCCTGCGTTCCGGCGCCATCGAAGACCGGCGTCGACTGCCACGTTCCGGCGCCGCTCCCCGAGAAAAGCTGAACCTTGAACGAACGGTAGTACCCCGGATCGGGCGGGTGATCGCTGACGGAGACGAAAATTCCCGTGGTCGAGGAAGCCACGCCGGCCACCGTGAACTCGGTGAGCCCGCTCGGCACGGGTAACGCGTCCGAGACCCAGCCCGCGCCCCCCTGCTGGTAGTGGAGGATCTGGCCGCCCGCCCCGAGGATGGCGTGGGGGTTTTCGCTGCTGTCCGCCGCGAGCGCGACGGCGCCGTACGTCTGGCCCGCTGAAGCCGGGGGCAGGAAGAAGGGGCTCACGGCCACGGTGCTGGCCCCGTTCCGATCGATCGAGAACAGGCAGTGGCTGGCCAGGGAAGGATACGTTCCGGAGAAGACGACGTAGCCACGGCCGCTGGGCGTCCCCACCAGATCCAGGTAGCTGGTGGCGGCGTCTCCGGCCAGTCGAGCATCGAGGACGACCGGACAGTCCGCGCGGCCGCCGCAAAGACCGCCCGAAGACGCGACGGCGATCTTGCAGGGACCGTCGGACAGCGAAGGCCAGGTCGGGTCCGGATAGACCGGCACCCCGGGATCAGCAGGCGGTTCCGACCCTCCCCTCCCCGCCCCGCCACGACCACCGCCCCCGGGCCCGGACACGCCCCCGGAAGAGCCGCCCCCCGAGCCGGCAGGCGCGCTGCCCCCGGCGGCCCCCGACCCCGCTGCGGGGTGGCCGGCGATGCCGCCAGACCCGCCCGCGCCGCCGGATCCGGTGCCGGAGCCTCCCAGCCCGCCACTGCCCGAAGCCGCACCGCTCCCCTGGCCGGGGCCGGATCCGCAAGCGGACAGCAGCGCCATCCCAGCAATGCCCACCAGACTCGACGAACGCATCGCGGTCCTCCCCAGCATAACGAGTACCAATGTCATCGAGCCGGGAGCGGCGCCATGGGTGCTTGCCCGTCGGCATCACGATCGCGGCAGCCGTGTCGCGGTGTCGCACACGCTCAGACCGGGCGGTGGATGGCGCGGGCCCCCCGGCGGCCGCGGCGGCGCAGCCACGCCGCCAGCCCGATTGCCAGCCCCCAACCGTGGTGCGTGCCGGCGACCGCGGAGCTTCCCGCCAGGGCGCAGCCGCCCCCCTGACCGGGCTTGTCACCGCCGCCACTCCGCGAGGGCCCGCCATCGACTCCCATGGTGGAAGAAGCGTCGGGGCTCCCGGAGGCGCCGCCGCTCCCCTGCGCGCCTCCGCTGCCGCTGACGCCTCCGCTGGCGCCGCCGCCCGTGACTGACACGCAGCGGCCGTTCACGCAGGTCATGCCGCTGCCGCCACAAAGCTCGTCGTCGGTGCCGTTGTCGATGACGCCGTCACAGTCATCGTCGTAGGCGTTGCAGGTCTCGACCAGCGGCCTCCCGGGCAGGCAGGCGCTGGTGCACGTGGCGGCGTAGCGCTGGCACCAGCCGGTGCCACACGTCGGGCGCACGCCCTCGTCGGCCATGCCGTTGCAATTGTCGTCGTAGCCGTTGCACACCTCGGATGCCCCCGGATAGATCGAGGCGCTGAGATCGTCGCAATCACCGTTGCAATCGCCGAAGCCGGGGCTCGGTTTGCAGTCCATCTTGGTCGTGTGCCCGGTGACGCCGTGGCCGTCACCGTCCTTGTCTTCGCAGAACGGCTGCATCATGACGTTGTCGTCCACCATGCCGTTGCAATCATTGTCCTTGCCGTCACACAGCTCCGGCGCGCCGGGGTACACGGTCTCGTGGAAGTCGTCGCAGTCACCCGCCATGGTCGCGTACCCCGCGGGCAGGGCGCAGTCCTGGCGCAGCGGATAGGCAGGATCGTCCGTGCCATGGCCGTCGCCGTCCTGGTCCAGGTAGTAGGTGTGGCCGGCGCCGCACCCGACCACCACGGGGAGCTTCGCCGCGCCAGCGCCGTCGCCGCCCGGCGTGTTGTCGCCGTTCGCCGACAGCGCATACACATCGAACTCGGCCCCGGTGACCTGGCTCGAGCTCCATTGCGCCTTGAACGTCGTCACCCCGCCTGAACCGGTCCGCGGCATGGTGTGCATGACGCCGTCGCTGGTCGCGGTCGTTCCTGACTCGATGGCCGTGAAGGTCCCGCCGCCGAAGGGGGCGGTCAGATAGAAGCCCGCCACCGGCCCGTTCGTCTGCGACACGGTGATCGTCAACGTCACCGCGTCGCCGACGGCCGGCTGCATCGGGCTGGCGGCCAGCGTGACTGTCGGCGCCTTGCCGCCCTGGTGGCACCCCTCGCAGCCCATGGCGGCGATCCCGCTCTTCCGGGCCAGCGCGGCCGATTCGGTCGCGCCACCCAGCAGCGCCAGCAGGCCTGTCAGCAGCACGCCACGCCGGGATGCCCGGCACCGGCCCCGCGGCGTCGAGATCGGTGAGGCGCGGGGTGGGTCAGCGATCAAGTTTGATTGGGCCGGCCGTCGAAAAATTGGTCGGGGCGACAGGATTTGAACCTGCGGCATCCTGCTCCCAAAACCATGACG
>Ga0207652_10004132_pt1 | contig 11846 bp, 11 predicted proteins | sample KBSC63BmetaG_FD_184334 | JGI IMG/M metagenome (GOLD analysis project Ga0207652, IMG submission 184334) | Corn rhizosphere microbial communities from Kellogg Biological Station, Michigan, USA - KBS C6-3B metaG (SPAdes) (version 2) | ecosystem: Host-associated > Plants > Roots > Rhizosphere ... | reverse complement strand
CTCCCCCTGCAGCGCCGGGAAGAGCTGCGCCCCCGCCCTGGCGAGCGGCTCCAGGGCGGCGGGATCGATCCTGGCGTCGGACACGCCCGGCTCCATCGTCGCCCCGATGGCCAGACCTTCGCGCCCTGGCACGGCGTAGACGCCCTCGCCCCGCAGGCTGATCCGCCCATCGTTCCTTCCGGGGAAGCGCAGGAGCTGCCCCTTGATCGGCGAGAGCACGGCCAGTTCAGGCGCGACCTCCGCCAGCGCCTGGCCGGCGCCGGTCGCGATCACCAGCCAATCGGCCTTGCCCCGCGCCGTGACGGGCTCATCGCGAAAGTCCACGCCGGCCGCCTGCGCCGCGCGCCGCAGGGCCTGCAACGCCGGCCGCGGCTCCAGGCGCCAGTCCTCCCGCACCAGGCTCGCGCGCAAGCCGGGCGCGATCCCGGGCGCCAACCCCTCCAGCATGGCGCGTGGAAGGTCGGCGGCGCGCAGCCCGAACCGCGTGAGGCCTGCCTGCACCGCCCCCAGCCACGCCTCCGAGCCGACCGCCGCGGTCCCAGACCGGTCGATCGTCACGCCGGAGCGCGCCGCGAGGGCTGGCCACAGGTTGCGCGCCGCCAGCAGCAGGTCGAGGTCGCCGGCGGTCTCCGCGTCCAGAACGGCCTCGAACACCGGCGCCAGCATGCCGGCCGCCACCGCCGATGCGTTCGGGGCTTCGCCCGGGTCCCGGACGCTTACGCGACAGCCGGTTTCGGCAAGCCTCAGCGCCACGCTCAGCCCCAGCGCGCCGGCGCCGGCGACGATCACCTCAGGTCCTCTGTTCATGGCCCCAACGACCCGTACCGACAGGGAAAATCAAGCGGGAACCGAGGCTCGGCGAAGGGGTTCAGCGGGACAGAGGGGGCGCGATCGCCCCAGCGCATTGGAGCATCGCCATGGCAACGGCCACCCATTCCAGCACCCGGAAATCCACCACCGGCAAATCCGCCGGCAAGAGCGCCGCCAAATCGACCGCCGCGCGCGGCCAGGACGCCATAACCTTGCTGAAGGCCGACCACCGCGAGGTCGAAAAGCTGTTCGGCCAATTCGAAAAGGCCAAGGACGAGGACCGCAAGCAAGCGCTCGCAGACAAGATCTGCCTGGAGCTGAAGGTCCACACCCAGATCGAGGAAGAGATCTTCTACCCCGCGGGCCGGGAATACCTGGACGACGAGGAGATGATCGACGAAGCCGTGGTCGAGCATGCCGCCGCCAAGGACCTGATCGCCGAGATCGAGGGCATGCAGCCGAGCGACGATCTCTACGACGCCAAGGTGACGGTCCTGCAGGAGCAGATCGAGCACCACGTCGAGGAGGAAGAGAAGGAGCTCTTCCCGAAGCTCAAGAAGACCGACATGGACATGAAGGCCGTCGGCGCGCAGCTGAAATCCCGCAAGGCGGAGCTGATGGCGCAGATGGACGGCGGCCAGGGCAAGGCCATGCAATAGCGAAGCCGCCGTGGCCGAAGCTCTCGACCCGGCCTTGCCGCCCGCGGTGGACGCGCTGGCTCAGCGCGTCCTCCGCGAGGCGTGCGACGCCCGCCTGCGGCTGGCGACGGCGGAGAGTTGCACGGGCGGTCTGCTGGCGTCGCTGCTCACCGACATCCCAGGCATGAGCCACGCCTTCGAACGCGGCTTCGTCGTCTATACGCACGAGGCGAAGCACGAGCTCCTGGGCGTGCCGACCGCGATGCTGGAAGACGAAGGCGCGGTTTCCGAGCCGGCCGCCCGCGCGATGGCGGAAGGCGCCCTGGACCGTTCGCGCGCCGACCTGGCGGTCTCCATCACCGGCTTCACCGAAGGCGCGCCAGGCCAGCCGGCCGGGCTTGTGCATTTCGGCTGCGCCCGGCGCGGTCGCCCGACGGCGCACCGCAAGCTTGAGCTCGGCGACGTTGGACGCGCCCGCGTGCGGATCGCGGCGTTGGAAACCGCGCTCTCGATGCTGGCGGACCAGCTTGGCGGGACGGCGGCGGAGACTACTCCGCCGCGAGCGTCACAGGCCGGGCGCGGTCCTTGAAGTTGATCTCCTGGAGGTACTTGATCCCCTCCTCGGCGATGTCGTCGCCGACCATCTTGTCGCCCTCGGCCTTCAGCTCGTCCATGTCGACATAGGTCGCATAGAAGGCCCGCGTCCGCTCGGTGATCAGGCCCGCGTTGTGCAGGGTCTTGATCAGCACGCGGAAGATGTTGGTCTGGCTCTTCAGGCGCTCGCGGCGCGCCTCATCGTTCTGGATGATCTCGCGGACGCCCTCCAGCACCCGGTCAGGGTCGAGGCCGAAGTCGCGATAGACCTGCGCCTGCTGGATCGGCGAGCCCAGGTTGAAGAGCAGGCTCTGGAAGCAGTGGGCGGCCCAGTCCTCGACGGTCTCGCGCTCCGCCTGGCTCATCTTCGGGATCGTCCGGTCAGCCCAGATCTTCCCGAACTTGTGGTGGAAGGCCTCGTCGGTCATGACGAGCTGGAAGAGCTTGCGCGCCAAGGGGTCGCGGTTGAACTGGAAGCCCGTGGCGAAGGCGCCCATGGCCAGGCCCTCGACCAGCATCTGCATGCCGATGATCTTCTTGTAGACCTCCGGCGCCGAGATGATGTCGACTAGGAGCTGCTGCAGCACCACGCCGCACGGCCGCGGCCGGCCCCAGCGGGCCTTGATGTACTTCGCGAAGGCGGTGACGTGGCGGGCCTCTTCGCGGGTCTGGTTGGCGGCGTATTCCTGCGCGCCCTGGTCCTTGAGCACGTGGCAAAGCGAAGCCGAAAGGTTCAGCGCCCCCTGCTCGCCGTGCAGGATCGAGGAGAACTGCCACAGCGTCATCTCGTTGATGAACTTCGCCTTCTGGCCCGTCTTCTCCAGGTGCTCGAGCACGTAGGGCACGCCCAGGCTGACGACCTGGTCGTCCGGCAGCAGCGCCTCGTTCTCCATGTCCCAGGGCGCGTCGAAGTCGATGTATTTCTTGTCGAGCGGGTCCCAGAAATGGTCGTGGGTCGCCGAGATGATCTTGTCAAAGGCGGTGGAGCGGGCGTTGTAGCGGTCGAGCTCCAGCATGGACTCGAAATCGTCGGGCGCGACGGCGTCGTAGAGGATATCCTTGGTGATGTTGCCGTCGGCCATCTCTCGTGTCCTCCCTTTGGCCCCCCTAAGAAAACATCAAAGCGCCAACTGAACAATGATCTCTTACGTCACAGCCCGCCGCGAGGACCGGCCCCGCGGCCGCGTCGCCTACGTCACCGTGGACAACGCCGCCAAGCTGAACAGCCTGTCGTCGGAGGTGATGGGGCAGTTCGTCGAGACGTTCCGCAACCTGTCGGCCGATCCGGCCTTGCGCGCCGTCGTCCTCGCCGGCGCGGGCGGCAAGGCTTTCATCGGCGGCGCCAACATCGACGAGATGGCCGCGATCGACGGGCCCGAAGCGGGGCGCGCCTTCATCCTGAAGGTGCATGGCTGCTGCCAGGCGATCCGCGACCTGCCGGTCCCGGTGATCGCCGCCGTCGACGGCTGGTGCCTCGGCGCGGGCCTGGAGGTCGCGGCCGCTTGCGACCTGCGCCTCTGCTCCGACCTGGCCAGGTTCGGGATGCCGGAGGTGCAGCTGGGCATCCCGTCCGTGGTGGAGGCCGCCCTGCTCCCCTCGCTGATCGGCTGGGGCCGCACCCGCCGCATCCTCATGACCGGCGAGATCTTCGGCGCCTCGGAGGCCCTGACCTGGGGCCTGGTGGAGGAGGTCTACCTGCAGGCCGCGCTGGAAACCGCGGTGGAGGACCTGCTGGACAAGCTGCTGGAGGCTGAGCCCAAGGCCTTGCGGCTCCAGAAGGCGCTGATCCGCAAATGGGAAGATCTGCCGATGAGCCAGGCGATCGCCGCGGGCGTCGACGCCTTCGAGGCCGCCTGGACCACCGACGAACCCGCGGCCGCCATGGCCCGCTACCTCGCCCAGCGGGCGGCCGCGAAGGGGCGGTAGAGCCTAGAGTCGCCTCTCCTCCCAAAAGGGGAGGAGGATAGCGAAGCCTAGCCTCAGGATGACACCCTAGCCCGCCGCCGGGTGCGTCTCGCCCCAGCCCTGATGCCACTCCGGCTCGCCCGCATAGCGCGCCGCCAGGAAATCCACGAACACCCGGACCTTGGCGGCCAGGTGCCGCGCATGCGGATAGACGGCGTGGACATGGATCAGTTGCGGCTCGTAGGCGCAGAGCAGCGGCGTGAGCCGCCCGGCGCGCAGGTCGTCGGCCGCGGCGAAGGCGGGCGTCCGGGTGACGCCCAGCCCGCGGCGCGCGGCGGCCAACGCAGGCGTCGCCCCGCCGAATTTCAGCCGGCCGTGGACGCGGACCTCATATGGCTCGCCGCTCTCGCCATAGCTCCAGACGAACGGGTCGCGCAGGTTGCTGTCCAGGATCGCCTCGTGCCGCGCGAGATCCTGCGGCGTGGCGGGCGCGCCCGCGGCCTGAAGGTAGTCGGGCGAGGCGCAGGTCACCATCCGCACGGCCGCGAGCTTGCGCGCAATCACCGAGGAGTCGGCGAGCTGGCCGATGCGCACGCCCACATCGAAGCCCTCTTCCACCAGGTTGACCATGCGGTCCGTCGAGGAAACGTCCAGCGACACCTCGGGATAGGCGGCGGCGAAGTCCAGGAGCGCCGGGGTGAGCTGGCTGGCCCCGAAGGAGACCGGCGCCGACACCTTGAGGAGGCCGCGAGGCCCGCTCTGGTCGCGCACCGAGCCTTCCAGCGCCTGGAAGTCCTCCAGCAGGACGCGCGCCCGTTCCAGGTACGCGCGGCCGGTGTCGGTCAGCGAGACGTCGCGCGTCGTTCTGTTGAGCAGGCGAGCGCCCAGCCGGTTCTCCAGCCGCGCGACGAGCTTCGACACCTGCGCGCTGGACACGCCCAGCCGCCGCGCCCCCTGCGTGAAGCTGCGCGCATCCGCGACTGCGGCGAAGGCGTTGATCTCGTCGAACCGGTCCATACGATTAGTTCCTGACCGGAAACATACTTATGCGTACGTGCTGGATTATCAACGTCCGGGCGCGGGTCCATTTCACACATCAACAACAGCCCAGGAGTTCGAGACATGGCCCAACCCCGCACCGTCGCCGTCTTGGTCGGCAGCCTCCGCAAGGAGTCGTTCAGCCGGAAGCTCGCCAAGGCGATCGCCGCCGTCGCGCCCGCCAACCTGACGTTCGATTTCGTCGATATCGGCCAGCTCCAGCATTTCAACCAGGACCTCGAGGCCACGCCGACCGCCGAATGGACGGCCTTCCGCGAGCGCATCAAGGCCGCCGACGCGGTGCTGTTCGTGACCCCCGAGTACAACCGCGGCCTCCCCGGCGTGCTGAAGAACGCGATCGACGTGGGCTCGCGGCCCTATGGCGCGAGCGTCTGGAACGCCAAGCCGGCCGCAGTGGTCAGCAATTCGCCCGGGGCCATCGGCGGCTTCGGCGCCTATCACCAGCTTCGCCAGTCCCTTGTCTTCCTGAACGTGCCGACGGTGAACCAGCCGGAGACCTACGTCGGCGGCGTGGCCCAGCTCTTCGACGCGAATGGCGAACTGGTCAACGAAAGCACCCGCGAGTTCCTCGCAGGCTTCGCCCAGACCTTCGCCGACGGCATCGAACGGCACCTGGCCTGAACGCCATGACCCTGCCCACCGTCTTCATCCCGCATGGCGCGGGGCCCTGCTTCTTCATGCCGTGGACCCGCGGGCCGGCCGACACCTGGGACAAGACCGCCGCCTGGCTGAAGGGCCTGGTGGCGGGCCTGCCCGAGCGGCCCAAGGCGATCCTGGTGGTCTCCGGCCATTGGGAGGCGCCGCAGTTCACCGTGGGCTCGGCCGAGCGCCCGCCGATGCTGTTCGACTACTATGGTTTCCCGGAAGAGACCTACCGCCTGCGCTTCGACGCCCCGGGCTCGCCGGCGCTGGCCGCGCGGGTGCGCGAACTGCTGGGGGCAGCCGGCTTCCCCACGGCCGAGGATGCGGAGCGCGGCTACGACCACGGCGTGTTCGTGCCCCTGCTGCTGGCGACGCCGCAGGCCGACATTCCCGTGGTGCAGCTTTCCCTGCGCGACGACCTGGATCCGCAGGCCCACCTCGCCGCCGGCCGCGCGCTGTCGCCCCTGCGGGATGAAGGCGTGCTGATCGTGGGGTCGGGCATGAGCTGGCACAACATGCGCGGGTTCACGCCGGCGTTCACGGCCAGGTCGCAGGCCTTCGACGCGTGGCTGGCCGCGGCCATGGCCGATCCGGCCGGGCGCGACGACGCCATCCGCCACTGGGACCAGGCGCCCTACGCCCGCGAAGCCCATCCGCGGGAGGAACATCTGGCGCCGCTGTTCGTCGCCGCCGGCGCAGCGCAGGGCGAGCCCGGACGGCAGGTCTTCCGCGACGTCGCGATGGACGTGGCGCTCAGCGGTTTCGAGTTCGGCCAAGCGGCCTGACCCCTCCGCTCGCGAGCGGGCGGGCGTTCTCCCGGCGGTGTTCCACACACCCGCCGCCGGGAGGGCGCTCGCGTTCGTCAGGCGGCGGCGCTGGCCGCGCCGCCCTGCGCCTTCTCGATCGCCGACTGGATCACCGCATAGAGGCGGCCCGCCTCGATCGGCTTGGCCACGAAGTCGTCCATGCCCGAATGCAGGTACTCGGCCACCTGATGGGCCATGGCGTTGGCCGTGAGCGCCACGATCGGCGTGCGCGACCGGCGCTCGGCGCGCTCGCGGGCGCGGATCACCCCCGTGGCCGTCGGGCCGTCCATCTCCGGCATCTGGACGTCCATCAGGATCAGGTCCCAAGGCTCGCGCGCCCAGGCCGCGACCGCGTCGCGCCCGTTGCCCACGATCACCGGCTCGACCCCGATCTGTTCGAGCAAGGTCCGCAGCACGAGCTGGTTCATGCTGTTGTCCTCGGCGGCCAGCACCCGCAGCGAGACCCCCTCGACCGGCGCGACGGGCCGGGCCGCCGCGGGGCGGGCCGACTTTGCCGGCGCAGCCCCCAGCCTCGGCAGCGGCAGCTCGACCGTGAACGTCGCGCCCGACCCGAGGGCGCTTTCCGCACGCACGGCCCCGCCCATCAGCTCGGCGAGGTCGCGGCAGATGGCGAGCCCCAGGCCCGTGCCGCCATAACGGCGCGTGGTGGAGGCGTCGGCCTGCTCGAACTTCTGGAACAGGCCGCTCAGCTTGTCGGCCGCGACACCTATGCCGGTGTCGGAGACGCTCAGCAGCAGCCGCTTGCCCTGCCGCGCGACGGCGATCTTCACGCCGCCGGTCTCGGTGAACTTCAGGGCGTTGGAGACCAGGTTGTAGAGGATCTGGCGCACGCGGACGCTGTCGCCGCGATAGAGCCCGCGCGCCCCGCGCTCGACCTTCAACTCGAAATCCAGCCCCTTGGCCTGCGCCGTGGCCGAGAACGCGCTGATGGCGGCCTGGGCCAGCTCGGCTATGTCGAACTCGGCCTGCTCCAGCTCCAGCTTGCCGGCCTCGATCTTCGACAGGTCCAGCACGTCGTTGAGGATCGCCAGCAGGCTTTCACCCGACTGCCGGATCACGTCGAGGCGCTGGCGCTGATGATCGGCGAGCTCGTCCATCGCCATCGCCTGGGCCATGCCCAGCACGCCGTTCAGCGGGGTGCGGATCTCATGGCTCATGGTGGCGAGGAAGGCGCTCTTGGCCCGCGTCGCGGCCTCCGCCCCGTCCTTGGCCAGCACGAGCGCGCGTTCGGCGGCCTTGCGGTCGGTGATGTTCTGCAGGGCGCCGATCATCCGCAGCGGCTGGTCCTCGTCGTCGGTGAGGTAGCGCACCGCGCCTTGCACCCAGACCTCCTGGTCGTCGGAGCGCGCGACACGGTATTCCGGGCGATAGGGGACGCCCTCGGCGACGTGCCGGTTCCAGGCCGCCTCGACCTCGGGAAGGTCGCGCGGGTCGATGGTCGCCCAGATGTTGCGGGCGAGCTGCTCGTAGGTGGACGGCTCGGTGAAGAAGTCGCCCTCGGCGCCCACTTTGAAAAGCTCGCGGCGGCGGTAGTCGAGCTCCCAGACGTGGATGTCGGCGATCTCCATCGCCAGGCGCAGCCGCTCTTCGGAGCGCTCAGTCCGTTCCAGGGCTTCGACCATGTCGGTCACGTCGTGGGAGGTGATGATCAGCCCACCGACTTCGCCGGCGGCGTCGCGCCAGGGGGTCAGCTCGACCTGCAGCCAGATCGTCGAGCCATCGGGCCGCAGAAGCTCCACGCGGTCGGCGCGCACGGACTCGCCGGCCAGGCAGCTGTCGTAGACCGGCCGCCACTTCTCATAGGCGGCGGGGAACAGCTCGTAGAGCGACTTGCCGATGATCTCGCGCCCGGCCAGTTGCCGGCTCTTCACCCAGCGGGGGCTGGCCGAGACCACCCGCATCTCCCGGTCGGTCATCAGAAGCTGCAGCGGCGCGGTCTGGATGATCTGCGAGACCATGCGCTGGGCCACGTCGCTCTCGCGGCGCGCGGCCTCGCGGGCGGCCTTCGACTGCACGCGCCCCCACTCGTCGGCGACGAAGTCCGCGAGGTCCTGCAGCCGGTCGGCCAGGACCGCGTCGAAGGCGCGCGGGATATTGCCCGCGACGGCGAGCACACCGGGGACGGAGCCGTCTTCCAGGCGGATCGGCGCGGCGACATAGAGCCTCGCATAGGGCGGGCCCTTGACCCGCGGCCGGTCGCGGAAACGCCGATCCTTGCTGGCGTCGGCGAGCCAGAACAGCCGGTTCTCCGCGACCGCGATTTCCGCGGCGGGCGCGTCCTTGGGCAGGCGGCCTTCCGGATCGCTGCTGCGCCAGGCTGTCCCGTTCTCGACCAGGACGACCGCGGCGTCGACGTCGCCGAACAGCGTGCTGGCAAGCCGCCGCGCCCGGTCGAACACCGGCCCGGACTGCTCCAGCTCCCTGGGCGTCGTCGCGCGACCTGCGCCGGCCATCTTCCCCCCGGACGAGTTCTCTTCCCTTGCGCAGGGAATGTCGCCGATGGGGGTTAAGAAAGGCCTCTAGGCCTCCGCTCGCCGGCGTTTGCGACCAAGTGATGCAGCACGATCCCGCTGGCCGTGGCCACGTTCAGGGAATCGAAGCCGCCGGCCATTTCGATACGCACCGTCTGCACGCTCGCCATCACCGAGGCCGGCAGGCCAGGGCCTTCCGCCCCGAACAGCACCGCGCTGCGCGCCGCCCGGGAAAGCCCGGCGAGGCCGATCTCGCCGTGCGGTGAAAGCGCTGCCACGGAGAAGCCCGCCGCCTGCAGGCGCCCCGCCAGATCCGCGCCCCTGCCGCCCCTGGCGAACGGCACGGTCAGCGCGGCGCCGACCGAGACGCGGATCGCCTTGCGATAGAGCGGGTCGCAGCAGTCGGCGTCGATCACCACCGCGTCGGCCCCGAAGGCCGCGGCGTTGCGGAACAGCCCACCCATGTTGTCGTGGTTGGCGATGCCGACCAGGCCCACGACAAGCGCCGTCTGCGGCAGGCTGGCGAGCAGCGTCTCCAGGTCCGGCTCGGCCCGGGCTCCCGCGGCCAGCACGCCGCGATGGATCGCAAACCCGACCACCGAGTCCATCACCGGCTGCGCCGCGGCGTAGACCTCGACATCGGCCGCCAGCCCGGCCAGGCGCGGCGCCAAGGCTGCGACCCGCTTGTCGGCCACCAGCACCGAGCGGATCGGGTGCCGTCCGCCGGCGATCAGCTTTTCGAGCACCACCACGCCCTCGGCGATGAACCCGCCGCCACGGCCCGCGAGGTCGCGCTCGCGCACCTGGCGATAGTCGGCCAGCCGCGGGTCGTCCGGGTCGTCGATGGGGATGGGCGCGCGCACGCCGCGGTTGTCTCACGCCCTCGTGTGCGCCTCCAGTCCGCGACAAAATTGACGCTCGCGTCATCTTAAGCTCTATACGCTGCCGAATTTGCAGGAGGACGCCTCATGGCGGACGGCAATCTGGCGAACCTCGCCCAGGCGCGCGAAGAGACCTACGCTCTGCCCCTGGAGAAGCTCGACCCGGCCCAGCCGGCGCTCTTCCAGGCCGACACCATGTGGCCGATCTTCGAGCGCCTGCGCGCCGAGGACCCGGTGCACTACACCGCCGAGCACGAGTTCGGCCCCTATTGGTCGATCACCAAGTACAACGACATCATGGCGGTGGACACCAACCACCAGCAGTTCTCGTCCGACTTCATGCGGGGCGGGATCACCATCGCCGGAGGCCAGGCGAACATGGACCCGCTGCCCATGTTCATCGCCATGGACCCGCCCAAGCACGACGCGCAGCGCAAGGCCGTCAGCCCGGCGGTGTCGCCCGGCGCCCTGATGAACCTCGAGCCGCTGATCCGCGAGCGCGCCGGCACGATCCTCGACAACCTGCCGATCGGCGAGGAGTTCGACTGGGTCGACCTGGTCTCCAAGGAGCTGACGGCGATGACGCTGGCCACGCTCTTCGACGCCCCGCAGGAGGACCGCCGCCGGATCACCTACTGGTCCGACGTGGTGACCGCCGCCCCGATGCCTGGCGGCCTCGTCGAGAGCATCGAGCAGAAGATGCAGATCTTCACCGAGTACCACGCCTATTTCACGGGCCTGTGGAACCAGAAGGTCAACGCCCCGCCGCAGGGCGACCTGATCTCGATGCTGGCGCACCACCCGGACACCCGCAACATGGAGCCGCGCGAGTATTTCGGGAACGTCGTGCTGCTGACCGTCGGCGGCAACGACACCACCCGAAACACCATCTCCGGCTCGGTCCTGGCGCTGAACCAGAATCCCGATCAGTACAAGAAGCTGCGCGAGAACCCCGGGCTGATCCCCTCGATGGTCTCCGAGACCATCCGCTGGCAGACCCCGCTCGCCCACATGCGCCGCACGGCGGTGGAGGACGTGGAGTTCCAGGGCAAGACCATCAAGGCCGGCGACAAGGTGGTCATGTGGTACGTCTCGGGAAATCGCGACGAGGAGGTCATCGACAACCCCAACGCCTACATCATCGACCGGGCGCGGCCGCGCACCCACATCTCCTTCGGCTTCGGCATCCACCGCTGCGTGGGCAACCGGCTGGCCGAGCTGCAGCTCAAGGTGATCTGGGAAGAGATCCTCAAGCGCTTCCCGACGATCGAGGTCACCGGCGAGCCGAAGCGGGTCTACTCCAGCTTCGTGAAGGGCTACGAGCGCCTGCCCGTGGTCATCCCGACCCGCAACTGAGCATGGAGGCGCGCGACGCCATCGGCGCGGTGGTCGACGCCATGTACGCCATGGTCTCCGGCCCCGCCGGCCCGCGTGACTGGTCGCGGCAGTTCGAGGTCTTCCACGAGGACGCGCGCCAGATGCGCACCGGGGTCGACGGCGAGGGCGCGCCCTGGATCCGGATCATGGACCCGGCGAGCTATGCGGCTGACACCGCGCCCTTCTTCGCCGAGACGGACTTCTTCGAGATCGAAGTGGCCCGCCGCATCGACGTCCTGGGCGCCATGGCCCACGTCTGGAGCCTCTACGAGGCCTACAACGAGCCCGGCCAGTCCCAGCCCGAACGGCGGGGGATCAACTCGATCCAGCTCTACAACGACGGCAAGAGGGGCTGGCGGATCATCTCGATGATCTGGGACAACGAACGCCCGGGCGTCGCCGCCGAACCGTTCTAGTCCCGCTGCACAGAGGATTTGATGGGACGAGCGCGGCCCTCCTCCCCTTGTGGGAGGAGGTGGCAGCCGCAGCCTGACGGAGGTGGGGTCGAAAGTCCCCCGATGACGCCCGCCCTGCGGCTCGGCGGCCGCGGCGATGACGGTTGCGGCGGAGCGGCGAAGTGACCCCACCTCCGACCCCGGATCAAGTCCGGGGCCACCTCCTCCCACAGGGGGGAGGAGGAAC
>Ga0207652_10004131_pt1 | contig 11848 bp, 6 predicted proteins | sample KBSC63BmetaG_FD_184334 | JGI IMG/M metagenome (GOLD analysis project Ga0207652, IMG submission 184334) | Corn rhizosphere microbial communities from Kellogg Biological Station, Michigan, USA - KBS C6-3B metaG (SPAdes) (version 2) | ecosystem: Host-associated > Plants > Roots > Rhizosphere ... | reverse complement strand
TCATGGGGAGCGATGCCCGCAAAGGTGTTCGTCAAACTGCGAGCCACGGTGATTGCGGGGTTCGCGAAGCTGGTCGAGGACGTGAACCAGTAAGCAGCGGTGATGTAGAGCCCGACCGTTGCCGGGACCCAGTCCCGTCGGAACCGGACCGTCCCGAGGATGGTGAGGATCAGCCCGAACGTGGCGATGAACTCGCCGGTCCACTGACCAAGGCCCGTGCGCGCCTTGACCGAGAGCTGCAGCGTTGGAAGGCCGAACATCAGGTGCGCGGCCCAGGCGCCGAGAATGCCGAATGACAGTTGCGCGGCAACGTACGCGCCCGCGTCCACCCATCGAAGCTCGCGCCGCGAGGCGGCCACAAGGTTGACGGCGGGGTTCATATGGGCGCCTGAGATGGGTCCAAGGATGGTGATCAGCACGAACAGGATCGCACCGGTTGCGAGCGTGTTGGCGAGAAGCGCGACCGCATCGTTTCCAGCGGACAGATGCTCGGCCATGATTCCGGATCCGATCACGCAGGCGAACAGGAAGAACGAGCCGACGGCTTCGGCCGCGACGCGTCGACCGGGCGTCGGCTGATCACTCAACGGGCGTTTCCGCGTTGCCGATCTCGCTCAGGCGGTTCGCGAGGGTCATCCGGTCGGTGGTCTCGAGCGGCAGGGCCAGGAGCAGGTCGATGCGACGCTTGAGGGCGTGATAGGCGTTCCGGAACGCCCGTTCCTGACCGTCGCCTTCCACCGCAGCCGGGTCCTCTATGCCCCAATGCGCGGTAACGGGTTTCCCCGGCCAGACCGGGCAGACCTCGTCCGCCGCATTGTCGCAGACGGTGAAGATGAAATCGAGCTGGGGCGCGTCCGGGGAGGCGAATTCGTCCCAGCTCTTCGACCGGAAGCCATCCGTGGGATAGCCGAGTTCCGCAAGTAGGTTGAGCGCCGCCGGGTGCACTTGCCCTTTCGGGAAGCTGCCCGCCGAATAGGCGCGGAAGCGGCCGGCGCCTTCCGCGTTGAGGATCGCTTCCGCCAGGATGGAGCGCGCCGAATTGCCGGTGCACAGGAACAGGACGTTGTACGCACGCCTCATGCTGCGGCCTTCGGCAGGCAGCACTTGTCCTCGCCGAGGCTGTCGGAGAGCGTTCCAAGCGCAGGGCTGTCGCCGTAGGTTGTCGCTTCGCCGTCGGTGTAGAAGGTCTCCCAGACGATCCCGTCAGGGTCGCTGATCCAGCTCTTCTCCGACTTCGCGTAGCAGCAGGTGGTGCGGCCTTCCTCGAGGACCGGGCGATCGGCCGCCTTCAGTCGGCCATAGACTTCGGCGAGCTCGCCGGTGCTCTCGACCTGGACGCCGAGGTGCTGGATGCCCTCGCTCGGCTGCTGGCCCGCCGAGATCGCGAAGTTTACGCGCGGATCGTCGAGCATCCATTTCGCATAGTCGTCTTTCCGGACCGTCGGCTCGGAAGCGAAAAGCGTCGAGTAGAACCGGATCGACTCATCGAGGTCGTTCACCGCGACATGCACGTGGAGACGCTTCGCGCTCTTTTCCCTTCCTGGTTGGGTGCAGGCTCGCAGGCGCTCGGCAAGCAGTCCGCGCCGCCGCAGCAGTTTTCCATGAGGTAGCCGACGAGGTTGTTCATCGCCGGATAGTTGGCGCGGTAGATGAGCGAGCGGTGCTGCCTCTCCTGGAGGATCAGCCCGGCATTCTTGAGCTGGGCCAAGTGGAAGGACAGCGAGCTGTTGGGCACGCTCAGCGCCTCGGCGATCGCGCCGGCCGCCAGACCCCCATCGCCAGCCTGGACGAGCAGCCGAAACAGCGCGAGCCGATGTTCCTGCGCAAGGGCGCCGAGGGCTTCGATCGCTGCAGCTGGCTTCATAAGGACCCCTAATTTCGACTTTCGTCAAAATGAGGCGTCTTCAGCTTCGCGTCAAGCACAATTCGATAAAAGTCGAAATGATGGCAGTTGTCAGAACTCAGCGAGCTGAGCAGCAGCCCGCCTGACCACTCGCTCGTGCTTCCTGAATGGGTGGGCACGGTATGTCACCGTAGGAACAGAAGACGCAGCAATCGCCCTTGAGCGGCTTCAAGCGTGCCGCAGCCGCTGCAGTCGTAAAAATAGGGATTGTGACTCTTACACGCCCGCGGCTTAGCAACCAACCAGACGGGCGCGAGTTCTGCGTCGAGTGGCCCGCTATTTCTTCAATGAGTTCAACGGCGAGTACAAGCTCGACGATGAAGGGCTGGAGTTCGACTCGCCCGAAAAGGCCCGGTTAGAGGCCGTCAGATACGCCGGTGAGGCGATGCGGGATCAGCCAGAGCTTGCGTGGAACGGCGACGAGTTTCGCGTCGAGGTGACGGACAAGAATCAGCTCGTCCTGTTCACTGTCATTGTCCTCGGGTTGGTAGCCCCAGCAGGCGGGCGTTCGATCAATCCGGCTTTGAAGAAGCCTTCTTAGCCATCTTCTTCAGCCGCTCGTCCCAGCGCTTTTTGTCTTCGTCCGCTTCAGCTCGCGAGGCGACTAGGAACGGGTCGGAAGGGGACATGACGAGTTTAGGTGAGCTAGCCCTGCGCTGCTCGCGTCGTAACGGAACGGAAGCCGGACCAATCCCGTTTCCACTCCTCCCCGCCGCGCGTGTGTCCATCAGATTGGATTGTCGCTTTGCCTCGTGAGAAACGTTCCGCCGCTACGATCGACGCGGCCCTTTACCGGCGCCTCGTTCAATCAGTCGTCGACTACGCGATTTTCATGCTTGACGAAGAGGGTCATATTTCGAGCTGGAATCCGGGCGCAGAGCGTATCAAGGGGTACTCCACAGACGAAATTTTAGGCGAGCATTTCTCGCGATTCTACACTCCGGAAGATGTTAAGAAAGGAGTGCCGACGAAGGCCCTTGAAACGGCGAGGCGGGAGGGCCGGTTCGCTGCGGAGGGCTGGCGCGTCCGGAAGGATGGTACCCGCTTCTGGGCAAGTGTGGTCATTGATCCTGTTAAAGAGGGCGAGAAGATCGTCGGCTTCGCAAAGGTCACTCGCGACCTGACGGAGCGGCGCGAGGCACAGCTGGAGCTCGAGCGTTCCCAGCAGGCGTTGTTTCAGTCGCAGAAGATGGAGGCCGTCGGCCAGCTTACTGGGGGCCTCGCGCATGACTTCAACAATTTGCTGACCGGAATCACGGGCAGTTTGGACCTTTTGAAGATGCGACTAGCCCAAGGCCGTATCAACGAGCTTGAGCGCTACATGACTGCCGCCCAGGGGGCCGCTGGACGCGCGGCCGCGTTGACGCACCGGCTGCTCGCTTTCGCGCGCCGCCAAACCCTCCAGCCCAAAGCGGTCAATGCGAACACACTTCTTAGCGGGATGGAAGAGCTGATCCGTCGCACGGTGGGTCCAAGCCTCAAGATGGAAACGGTTCTGGCCGCTGGCCTGTGGAACTGCTTCTGCGATCCCAATCAACTTGAGAACGCGATTTTGAACCTTTGCATAAACGCTCGTGATGCGATGCCCAAAGGCGGCACGCTCACGGTGGAAACCGCGAACACCTGGCTAGATGATGCGGCCGCGAAGGAGCGAGACATGGAGCGCGGTCAATACGTCGCGATCTGCGTCACTGACACTGGTTCCGGTATGTCAGCGGAAGTGACGGCGCGCGCGTTTGATCCGTTCTTCACGACGAAGCCGACGGGGCAGGGCACCGGCTTAGGTTTGTCGATGGTCTATGGCTTTGCCAGACAATCCAATGGCCAGGTTCGGATCTACTCGGAGCTGGGTCATGGCACTACAATCAAGATTTACATGCCACGCCACGTCGGCAAGTCCGAAGAGCAGCGGCACGAGGTAGATACCGTCGAACCCCCGCGAGCAGAGGAAGGGGAGACCGTCCTCGTCGTGGACGACGAGCCCACTATTCGCATGCTGATCGGGGATACGCTAGCCGAACTCGGCTACCAGGCAATTGAAGTCGCCGATGCAGCATCCGGCCTTAAGGTGCTCGACTCCGACGTCAACATCGACCTCTTGATCACCGATGTCGGGCTGCCCGGGGGAATGAACGGTAAGGAGATGGCTGACGCAGCGCGCGCCAAGCGCCCGAAACTCAAGGTGCTCTTTATCACCGGCTACGCCGAGAACGCAGCGATCACCAACGGTCATCTCGAGCCGGGAATGGACGTGATGAGCAAGCCTTTCTCGATGGATAAACTTGCCGCCAGAATCCGCTCGATCATCGAAGCGCCTTGACAGTCCGGGGTGTTCTAACGAGCGCACGTGCGGAATGTCCGCTTTGGGTGGAAAGCGGACATTCCTGAGACGGCGCTTTTCGTCTAGCGCGGAGCGGGGGAGGCGCTGATGAGGCCGTTCGAATACGCTCTTGTCCTCATATCAATTCTGATGGGCTTGGCGCTCGCCGACATCGTGGTGTCCTTTCACAGGCTCATCCGGTCGCGCGAGATTGTGAAGTGGGATGGTCGCGTTCTCATCGCGACGTCGCTCGTGATGCTCGAGATTATCCGAATGTGGTTCGCGCAGTGGACCGGCAGGGATCTCGCAACGGCCCTGACCTTTGGCGTCTATCTTGGAGAGTTCGTCCAGATTCTTTTGCTTGTCCTGCTGGCATTCTCATCGCTCCCCGACCGCGTCAGCGAACGCTGTGACCTTGGTGATTTCTACGACGCGAACCGGCGCTATTTCTGGTCAGTCTTTGCCGCCTACCAGGCGAGCTATTTCGTCCTCTGGCTGACAGTCTTCGGAGGAACACAGGCCACTGTCGGCGGCACTGTAACACCCTTCGATTGGCTTCGAATGATTGGACCACTGGCTGCTTATCTGATCCTGGCGCTCGTGCGCCTGCGATGGCTCGACTACTTGGCGCCTGCCCTAATCATCGCTTTCTACCTGCTGCGCTACTGGCACCAGTCTCTAGCGATGTAGCGTCTGCAATGGGTCGAAAGCTGCCGCTAAATGATCCGTGTTGGTATGACCACCGCGAACGTCTCGAAGGTTCCGCTACAGCTTGCTCCCTGCCTCAGGCAGGCAATTGGCCGCCCCCTCGGATCATATGGAGTTACGGCTCTCTTGATCTTCAGAGAGGTCGCAAAGCGACCATCCTGACCTGCTTATCGTTGGTCACACACCTATGCAGGCCCCATAATTTCCTTGCCCGTCAGCAGCGATCTAATTGTCCCGAAACGGGATTTTGCTTGGCCGCCGTAAGTATTTGAATTGACTTTGGTCAAGGTTTTCACGTTAACTCGCTCTTAACGATTCGCGCGGGGGCGAACCGTTGAGTTCGGGGGCGCGTTAGTCATGGCAACACAAACCACGGGCGGGGGCTCGACGACTTCCTTCACCAACACGCCGCAGGCGAAGGACGATTCCTACAATTATATCGAGGACGTGCTGCGGGCGAACAGCACGCTCTACAACAGCGCGACCAACACCCTCTACCTCGACGTCATGTCGAACGATCTTGGCGGCGGCGCCAAGACCTTGTTCGCCGTCTCGGACGGCGACGGCAATGCGATCACCTCGGACTTCGAGCTTCTCTGCAAGGACGTGGACGCCGCCGGCATCTCGCCCTGGGAGGAGACGCTCAACCACAACTGGGTCCGCATCAATAACGGCAAGATCGAATATCGGATCGCCGACGGGTCCGGAATTCCCGGCCAGGGCCGAAGCGTCGATTCGCTGACCGACGGACAGAATTTCAGCGACGAGTTCGTTTACTCGATCAGGCTCGGCAACGGCACCTTGAGCGAAGCCGTGGTCAGCATCAACATCACCGGTGCCCAGGATATGGCGTCGATTGCGGTCGCGGGCAGCGCGGACACGGACGTGACCGAAGCGGGCGGAGTCGCCAACGCGCTGCCCGGTGATCCGAGCGCCGGGGGGACGCTCGTCGCCAGCGACGCCGATCTTGGCGAGAACAAGTTCCAGGCTCCGCCGTGCGCCTCGCTCACCGGCCACTACGGCAGCTTCACCTTCGACCCGAACAGCGGCGTGTGGACCTACACGCTCAACAACAACCTTGCCGCCACGCAGGCGCTCCCCGAGGGCCAGGCCGTCACGGAAACCCTTACCGTCCAATCCTACGACGGCTCAGCCAGCTACGCCATCACCGTAACGGTGCACGGCACCAACGACGCGCCGGTCGCCGTCGCCGACAGCGCCGCCATCACCGAGAACCAGGCGGTGACGGTCGACGTGCTTGCCAATGATACCGACGTCGATGCGGGCCACAGCTTCACCCTCGTGAGCGCCGCGGCTCCGTCCGGCAAAGGCAATGCATCGGTCGTCGGCAACCAGCTGCAATTCGATCCCGGCACCGACTTCGATCATCTGGCGCAGGGCGCGACCGAGACGGTCACCGTCAGCTATACCATGCAGGACGAGCATGGCGCGACTTCGACCTCGACGCTGACGATCACGGTTACGGGCACGAACGACGGGCCGGTCGCGAATGCCGACACGGCCGCCGGGACCGAGAACCAGATCCTGCTGGTCGATGTGCTCGCGAATGATACCGACGTCGACGACGGCCACGTGCTGACGCTGACCGGCGCGAGCGCGCCCTCGGGCAAGGGCAATGCGTCGGTCGTCGGCAACCAGCTGCAGTTCAGCCCCGGCACCGATTTCGATCATTTGGCGCAGGGCGCGAGCGAAACGGTCACGATTTCCTACACCATGCAGGACGAGCATGGCGCGACCTCGACTTCGACGCTGACGGTGACGGTCACCGGCACGAACGACACGCCGGTCGCCCAAGCCGCCAGCAACAGCCTGTTCGAAGATGCGTCGGTCGACGGCAATGTCGGAGCGACCGACGCCGATGACGGCGCCGTGCTCAGCTACGCGCTGACGGGCGCCCCGCCGGCGGGCCTGACCTTCCACAGCGACGGCAGCTATACCTTCGACGCCTCGAGCTACGACGGACTCGCCGCGGGCGAGCCCCTGGTGCTGGTCATCCCGTTCACTGCGACCGACGAGCTTGGCGCGACTTCGGCACCGGCAGAGCTGACGATCACCATCACCGGCACCAACGACGCTCCGGTGGTGAACGACGTGGCGGTGACGACGGCGGTGGAGGACGGCCCGGCGGTTGGCGGCAGCTTCTCGGGCGACGACGTCGACAGCGACGACAGCGGCTCGAGCCTCACCTACACGATCAGCTCGAGCCCCGGCGAAGGGTCGGTCGCCAACAACCACGACGGCACGTTCAGCTTCGACCCGGGCGACGATTTCCAGGATCTGGCCGCCGGCGAAACGCGCCAGGTCAGCTTCACCTATACCGCAACAGACGTTCACGGCGCCGTTTCCAACACCGGCACCGTGACCGTGACGGTAACCGGGACCAACGACGATCCGCTCATCTCGATCGTCGGGGCCGACAGCGCTTCGGCGGCGCTGGACGAGAGCGATGCGGGCCTCACCGCCTCGGGCACGCTGACCGTGAACGATGCCGACACCTCGAATCTGGTCGACACGCAAGTCAGCTCGGTCGTGCTCGGCGGCACGACGGGCGGGCTGGTGCCGGCCGACGTGGTCGACATGCTGAAGCTCAGCGGCGACGAAGGCCTCCAGGCGAACACGGGCGATGCCCACAACCTCGGCTGGACGTTCGATTCGGATAGCCAGGCGTTCGACTTCCTCGCCGACGGCGAGCAACTGACGCTCACCTACACGCTCACCAGTACCGACGACGAGGGCGCGACCGACACGCAGGACGTGACGATCACCATCAGCGGCAGCAACGACGGTGTCGTCGTCACCAGCGGCGAGCAGGGGGAGTCGATCTCCGAGGACGGCACTTCGGTGGGCGGCGCGATCACCTTCACCGACGCCGACCTCAGCGACGGACATACGGCGAGCGCGTCCGCCGATGCGGACAATGACACTGCACTCGGCACGTTCGCGATCGATTCCTCGGTCACCGAGGCGCCCAACGCCGCGAACGGCTCGCTCAACTGGACCTACACGGTCGACAACGATGCCGCGCAATATCTCGCGGCCGATGAATCCGTGGTCGAGAAATATGACGTCACGATCGACGACGGGAAGGGCGGCCAGATCGTCGAAACCGTCACCGTCACCATCACCGGTGCCAATGACGGACCCGACATTCGCGTCGAGGCGGGCGACAGCGCGGGCGCGGACCGCGACGAGGGCAATGCCGGGCTGACCGCATCGGGAACGCTGACGGTCACCGATCCGGACACCAGCGATACGGTCGATACTAGCGCGGCCATCGCGGTCTCGGGCAATCAGGGCGCGCTCAGCGACGGCGACCTGCTGGCGATGTTCAGCATCACCGCCGGAGAGACCAACCTCGCGGCCGATACCGGCAGTTCGAACAATCTCGGCTGGTCGTTCGACTCCGGCACTGAAGCATTCGACTTCCTCGCCCAAGGCCAGACGCTGACGCTGACCTATACGCTGACCAGCGACGACGGGAACGGCGGCACCGACACGCAGGACGTCACCATCACCATCACCGGGACCAACGACGATCCGGTGCTGACAGCGTCCGTGACGTCGGGGACCTACACCGACACGAGCGGCGACGATTCCTTCACCAGCCTCACGGGCTCGCTGAGCACGGCGGACCCGGACAGCGGCGACAGCGCGACCTATTCGGTCGGTGGCGGAGTGCAGGATCTCAGCCATTCGGGCTATGACGTCTCCTCGTCGAACGCCTACGGCATTCTTTACCTGAACAGCCTCAGCGGCGCTTACGAGTTCGTCCCGAACGAGACCGCCATCGAAGGGCTGAAGGGCGACGACAGCGTCAGCTTCACCTTGACGGCCACCGATGGCGAAGGCGCCACCGACAGCGAGACACTGACGGTCTCCATCGACGGCACGAACGACACGCCGGTGCTCAGCGCCACGCTGACCGAGACGACGTTCACCGACACGGCCGGCGACGACAGTTTCAGCGCGGTTACGGGCGATCTCTCCTCGACCGACCGCGATGCGGGCGACATTGCGACGTACGGCGTGCTCGGCGGGAGCCCGGACAACAGCCTCGCGGGCTACGACACGTCCAAAACGACAGCCTACGGCAAGCTCTACGTCGACAGCGCGACCGGCAATTACACCTTCGTTCCCGACGACGGCGCGATCGAGGGGCTGAAGACCGATACGACCTTGTTCTTCACGCTCCAGGTGACTGACGGCTCGAACGCGACGGTCGGGCAGACGCTGACCATCAACCTTGACGGCGCCAACGATACGCCCGAGGCTCCGGCGACCGGAAGCGTCACGACGAACGAGGACATGGCTTCGGCCGCGACCGCGATCGGCGCCACCGACCGCGACGCCGGCGAGACGCTGACCTACAGCGTCAAGGCTGGTGACGAGCCCGGCAAGGGCAGCGTCAGCTTCGACCAGACCAACGGAACCTTCACCTACACGCCGGACGCGGACGCCAACGGGTCCGACAGCTTCACGATCCTGGTCACCGACGCCGGCGGCGCGACCGCCGAGCAGCTGGTTACCGTCACCATCAATCCGGTGAACGACCTCCCGGTCGCCGGCGACGACACGGCATCGACGGATGAAGACACGCCGCTGAACATCTCCGCCGCGACCCTGCTCGCGAACGACACCGACGTCGACATCGCGACTGACGGGCAGGTGCTGACGATCACCGGCGTCACCGACGGAACGCACGGGACCGCTTCGGTCAATCCCGACGGCTCGGTCAGCTACACGCCGGATCCGAACTTCAACGGAACGGACACGATCACCTATACGGTGTCCGACGGTCACGGCGGCACCGACACCGCGACGATCACGATCACCATCAATGCGGTGAACGATGCGCCGGTCGCCGGCGACGACGCCTATTCGACCGCGGAAGATACTCCCCTCCTCGTCGATGCGGCGTCAGGCGTGCTCGCTAATGATGGCGACGTGGACGGCGACACGTTTAGCGTCGTCCCGGGAACCGTCGCGACCACCAATGGCGGAAGCGTGACCTTCGCGGCCGACGGTTCGTTCAGCTACACGCCGGCAGCGAATTTCAACGGCACCGACAGCGTGACATATTCGCTGTCGGACGGAAATGGCGGGTTCGACACGGGCACGGTGTCGTTCACCGTGACGCCGGTCAACGACGCGCCGATGTCCGCGAACGGTTCCGGCTCGACCGGCGAGGACGTGGCGCTGAGCGCCAGCCTTCCTGGTGCGACCGACGTCGATGGCGACACGGTGACCTATTCGCTCGCCACCGGCGCCGCCAATGGCGCGGTCGTGGTGAACGCCGACGGCAGCTTCACCTACACGCCGGACGAGAACTTCAACGGAAACGACAGCTTCACCTTCACCGTCTCGGACGGCGAGGGCGGTTTCAATACGTATACTTACGACGTCACCGTCGATCCGGTGAACGACGCGCCTGTCGCAACGGACGACAGCTACATGACGAACGAGGATACGCCGCTGATGATCTCGGCGCCCGGCGTTCTGGTCAACGACTCGGATGTCGACGGCGATGCGCTCAGCGCGGTTCTCGTCACCGCACCGGCGCACGGCACGCTGACGCTGAATGCCGACGGAAGCTTCACCTATACGCCCGATCTCAACTTCAACGGGGCCGACAGCTTCACCTATACCCCGAACGACGGCTCGGCCGACGGCAATACCGTCACCGTCAACCTCGACGTGACACCGGTGAACGATGCGCCGACGTCGGCGGACGGTTCGAACTCGACGGCGGAAGACGTGTCGCTCAGCGGCAGCCTGCCGGGCGCGGCGGACGTCGACGGCGACGCCGTGACCTATGCGCTTGGCACGAACGGGTCGAACGGCACCGTGGTGGTGAATGCCGACGGCACCTTCACCTATACACCGAACGCGAACTTCAACGGGCCGGACAGCTTCACCTTCACCGTTTCAGACGGCCACGGCGGATCGAGCACGTACAATTACGACGTGACGGTCACGCCGGTGAACGATGCACCGACTTCATCGCCTGGCTCCAACTCGACAGCGGAAGACACGGCGATCAGCGCTACCCTTCCGGCGGCGACGGATGTCGACGGTGACAGCGTCACCTATTCGCTCGGAGCCAATGCAGCGAACGGAAGCGTCGTCGTCAATGCGGACGGGACCTTCACCTACACGCCCAACGCCAACTTCAACGGTCCGGACAGCTTCACCTTCACCGTCTCCGACGGTCACGGCGGATCGAACACGTACAGTTACGGCTTGACGGTCACACCGGTGAACGACGCTCCCGTTGGAGCGGGCGACAGCTACTCCACCGCGGAAGACACGGCGCTGACGATCGCGGCGCCCGGTGTGCTCGTGAACGACAGCGACGTCGACGGCAATGCGCTGAATTCCGTGCTGGTGACCGGCCCGGCGCACGGCTCGCTGACGCTGAACGCCGACGGCAGCTTCACCTATACGCCGGCCCTCAACTACAACGGACCGGACAGCTTCACCTACACCCCGAATGACGGATCGACCGACGGCAATACGGTGACGGTCAACCTCAATGTGACCCCGGTGAACGATGCGCCGACTTCTGCCAACGGCTCGAACTCGACGCAGGAGGATACGGCGCTGAGTGCGAGCCTGCCGGCAGCGAGCGACGTTGACGGCAATCCGGTCAGCTACGCCCTGGACACCAATGCCGCTCACGGCAACGTCGTGATCAACGCCAACGGCACGTTCACCTACACGCCAACGGCCGACTATAATGGCAGCGACAGCTTCAAGTTCACCGTGTCGGACGGCCAAGGGGGATCGAATACCTACACCTACAGCCTGAACGTCACCCCCGTTGCTGACGCTGTGAATGACACGGCAACCACCAATGCCGGAACGGCAGTCACGACGAGCGTCCTCGCCAACGACAA
>Ga0207652_10004129_pt1 | contig 11851 bp, 9 predicted proteins | sample KBSC63BmetaG_FD_184334 | JGI IMG/M metagenome (GOLD analysis project Ga0207652, IMG submission 184334) | Corn rhizosphere microbial communities from Kellogg Biological Station, Michigan, USA - KBS C6-3B metaG (SPAdes) (version 2) | ecosystem: Host-associated > Plants > Roots > Rhizosphere ... | reverse complement strand
AACCAGCATGCGGATAGGTGTTTGCTGCGTGCTGGTCGCCCCATGTTTAAATGCATTCTCTACAAACGCGATAAGAATTAAAGGCACGATCTGCTGGTTGGTAACCTTCCCCTCTATCTTATAATCGATAAACGCTTTTTTGCCGAACCGTATTTTTTGAAGATCGATATAATTTTGCACATACTGCAACTCCTTGCTTAGTTCCACGCGGTTATCGTTGCACTCATACAGCATGTAACGCATAATTTCCGAAAGCTTCAATATTGCTTCGGGCGTAGTTTCCGATCGCTGGTAAGCCAGTGAATAAATGCTGTTTAACGAGTTGAACAAAAAATGGGGGTTTATCTGTGATTTCAGGAATGCCAGTTCGGCGCTTAGCCGCTGGTTTTCCAGGTCGCGCTGAATGCGTTCGTTTAAAAACCAGTCGACCGAAAATTTTAATACCGTGCTAAAAAATAAAAAGGAAAGACTGGTAAAAACCGTACTCAAAAAATAAGAAGCAAAACTTACAGCTTTGGCTTTGACATGGATGATCATGTACTGCCTGAAAAAAATCGCCACGCCGTATTTGCCAAGGCCATACACAATAAGGGAAATAACAATGGCGAGTGCAAATAAGCCATATCGTTTTTTGTCTAGTAACCTGGGAATAAAAACAAGGTAATTAAGATAGAACAAGCTTATGTTAATGACGCCATACAATACGATAATTATCAGCAGGTCATTAATCGTCAGCTTGGTATTGTTCCGCGTTATCGCCAGGCAGAACGAGATAATAAATACCCAAAAAAAGGTATGCCAAAATATTTGCCAGCGACGTTTCATTACCCCGAAATTAATATTAAGATAGCGGAAAGGACTGTATTTTATATATAGCAGCCAGGTTTGTCGATGAACGGGCAATTTTATCCGACAAACCGGTGTATACCATAAAACCGGGGTTCATCTATAAATCCCGTCAGTTGGTCTAAATCTTTTTAGCGGCCGGTTTATTTGATATTTCTTTGTTGCATCAAATCTCACACACAATGAAAAGGCTCACAAACTCAAACCCGTTTCTTTTATTACTTGTACCGGTAATGTTTGCGCTCATTATGGGCGTTAGCTACCAGTTCCAGCAAAAAAGCGAGGCGATAGCCGGCACCACGGTTCATGCAACTTCACTTTTTTATAAAGGCTTTACACTGGTAAAAACCGTATGCTCTATCGCTAAGGAAAAGGTATGGTAATTAATACCGACAGTTTAACCTTTAATTTCGGCAGACAAACTGTCGTTAAATCCCTGTCGCTCCAGGTTCCCGAAAAAAGTATCTATGGTTTTTTAGGACCCAACGGCGCCGGCAAAACCACGACTATAAAATTGCTGCTAAACCTGCTTAAAACGCAGCAGGGCAGCATTTCTGTTTTTGGAAAGGAACTGCAACACAACCGCATTGATATACTTTCACAAATTGGCTCGCTGATAGAGCAACCGGCCTTATATCTTCATTTATCAGGCAGGGAAAATTTGCTGAACCGGGCATTGTTATTACAGATATCTGCAAAACGGGTAGATGAAATGCTAAGCCTGGTACATTTAAGTGATGCCGCCAATAAAAAGGCGGGGCAGTATTCACTGGGCATGAAACAGCGCCTCGGCATAGCGCTGGCTTTATTGTCCGATCCAAAACTGCTAATACTCGACGAGCCCACCAACGGCCTCGATCCAAATGGTATTATCGAGGTACGCGAACTACTGATTAAATTGGTTACCCAGCACGAAAAAACCGTTTTTGTTTCCAGTCACTTGTTGGCCGAGGTTGAACGTATGGCAACGCATGTGGGGATCATTAATCATGGCGAGCTGCTGTTTCAGGGGAGTATAAAGGACCTTGAGGCGTTAAGCCAGCCACTGGTGCAAATTGAAATCGAAAATACCGCCGATGCCGCTAATTTTTTAAAGCGTAACGACTTTACCGTGACCGACGCCGATGAACACCATATATTCGTTCCATTCACAACAAAAGAGCAAATGGGCCGGATAAATGCCCTGTTAAATAAAAATGGGTACGCGGTATACAGTATAAGAAAACAGCAAAAGGATCTGGAAAAATTGTTTTTATCGATCACCCAAAACAACTAAGCAATGAAGGGTTTTATACTTTCTTTCCGTTCCGAGTTTTACAAAACGCGTAAAACCATGGGTTTCTGGAGCGCGGTTATTTTGCCGCTGCTGCTTTGCCTGCTGCTTTTCATCGGTTTTTATACCCATGCCGACAAACTTGCCCATCAGCCGGGAATGATGCTATGGATACAGTTTTCGGGCGCCATTTTAGGTGTGATGGGATCGCTGCTGCTGCCGATGCTGATCATTTTTATAGCGTATTCGGTAAACAGTATCGAGCATAAAGCCGATACCTGGAAAACACTTTTCAGCCTGCCGATATCCAAGCTATCGGTGTACGCTGCCAAATATTTATATGCCCTGTTCCTGGTGTTTCTATGCTTGTTGCTGTTTGTACTGTTCACGCTGGCCTTCGGCAACTTACTGGGCGTTTTGAAACCCGAATTAAAATTCAGTGAATATAGCATCGTAAGCGCGCTCGTGCAGATATATATCAAATTCTTTCTTTCATCGCTCGGTATCTTGTCCATTCAATTTTTGCTGAGCTTGTTGATGCAGGACTTTTTAAAGCCGATGGGTATCGGGTTTGTGAGCACTATAACCGGCGTTATCCTGGCATCAAACAATTGGAAATATGCCTATCTGTTCCCTTATTCGCACCCCATGCTGGCTTTAAGAGCCTTGGGCAACGGTAAAGCAAAAGGCCCGGCCATGCCGCATCTTACCGTTAACATGTTTACCAGCGAAACCTGGGTAAGCCTGGCTGTGGCCGTAGGAGTTTTTATAGCGGGGTACTTTATCGTCCTTAGGAAAAGTGTGAAGTAGAGATCGGAAATTGGAGGTTAGAGATTAGGCCGAAATGCCAGCTCACAGAGTTATTATGTGATACCAACTAACCTCTGATCTCCAACCTCTAATCTCTAACAGCTACCTAACCGGTTTTGGAAATATTGGCAAGCTCTCATGCCCATCCGCATCAACCGATTGTACAGCAAAAAGGTAATTATCCTTCGAGTAGCTCAACGTAGCCGTTACATCGGTTACAAAAAACTTTCTTTCCCAAACCGGGCTGCTGGTTTCGCGCATCAGTACATAATAACCCGTCGGTTTTTTGCCGGTTTTCGGTGCCTCCCATTTTAACACGGTTTTGTTGGTTAAGCCGCTGGTGACGATGCCTACACTTTGCGGCTCAGCAGGGGCAAGCGCAAGGTTTGCCAATACCGAAAGGTTCATGCGCGCCACTTTTTGCACGTAGTTAAAATCTACAAAGTCTGGCAGGTCACCATAGTCGACCCCGTTTTCAGTGCGTACATTCTGATGCTGCCGGTTAAAGTCCTCGTTCATCTCGGTAAACCGCACGGCTGTAAATCCCTGTTGCAGGAAGGGTACATGATCGCCTCCGCGCAGGTACCGGTCGCGACGATATATCAGTTTTACATCCAATTGGTCCACATACCGCTCTGCGGTTTCTTTGATATAGCGCGCCAGCTCGCGCGACGGGCTGTCGTTTTCGCCGCCCAGAGCTATTAAACTGGCAATCATTCGCTCATTACCAGCTGCGATAGAAGGCACACCCTCGCTGAACACGCGCACGTTGCGGTTATCTTTCAGATCGGTTTCCATGCCATGCGTATTACCCACGATATCATTGTTCAGCATGGCGTCGATGTTCCAGTTTTCCGCTTTTGCACGTTTTGCGACATTGGTTGAGCCGTATAGTCCCTGTTCCTCGCCCACCACCGACATAAAAATGATAGTTGCAGGGAACGACCGTTTCGACATGACGCGCGCCAGTTCCATCGATACGGCTGTGCCCGATGCATCGTCGTTGGCGCCCGGCTCGATGCCGTTGGGATCCATCACATCATTGATGCGTGAGTCATAATGTCCCGAAACCATGTAAATGCGGGTATCCTTCGGATCGGTTCCTTTCAGTATAGCCAGCACATTCTTAAGATGCACGGGCTTATCAATGCGATTCCCTTTTGGCTGCGTAAACGTATCAAACTGTACGGTCATCCTCCCACCCGAGGCCGACGCGTATTTTTCCATTTCGGCCTTGATCCAATTGCGCGCGGCGCCGCTGCCTTCGGTTTTGCTGGTGGTGTCGCTCAGCGTATGCCGCGTTTTAAAGCTTACCAGTTTGCGGATGGTCGCCTCGATGTTTTTGGACGATACCTCGTCCACCATTTTGTTGATGGCGGCATCCTGTTTAATGGTGGTTTGTGCGTTTCCCTGTAAAATAAAAAATGCAGGGATGAACAATAAAAAATATTTCATGAATTCAATTTTGTGTTTCAACGTTCTTTACTCTTCTTCCTCCTGCATCACATTGCCTATCTGCCTGAAATTGCTCTTGGCAAAATGACACCAGTCACATTCCTTTTTGCCGCAACCGGTGTTAAAATCGTGCGCTAATATTTTTTGGTAAACCGTTTTAATCTGGTCCGTTACTTCGGCGATATCATCAGGTGCGATCACGATCTTTTCCTTGTGATATTCGCCCTCGTTCACCGGCTCAACAAATTCAAATATAGTGCTTATAACTTCCCAGTCAAGACTCCGGTCATGATCGATCAACAGCTTATAAAAAACTGCCTGCCGCCAGTAATCCCCGCCGTAAGGCTGCTCGTTGGTTGGCCTTTGCAATTTTTCCTTTGCGTTTTTTAACTTGCCGGTTTTGTAATCCACCACGGTAACCTGCTTGCCGTTAAATTCCACTTTATCAAGGCTGCCTTTTACCGGTACGCCCTCAATCTCAACGTTTTTTATGGTCCGTTCCGTAACAGCCGATTTATTCCAGGTGGCAATGTTTTGATTATAATAATCGGGCAGTATTTTTTCGCCGTAATCCATCCGCCGTTTAAAATCTTCTTTGGTGAATGAATCGCGGTTGCGCGCCATATACCAGCGAAACTCGTTCATAAACTCATTGATGAGCGGAAACTCATCGCCGTTTTCTTTCATTTTCCGGAAGACCTTATTTAACGCCCAATGCACCGCCTGCCCAAAGGTTGCGGATGGGCTTTTGCCCGATGGCACACGGATAAGGCACTGGAAATAAAACTTAAGCGGGCAATCGAGGAAGTTATTCAAATGCGTTACTGAAAGGGTATAGTTTTGGAGCAACTGATCGATGTAATTCTTATCGAGCAGCTCTACCCTTGGCTGTTCCGTTTCGCTGAACTGGGCGGCCATAAACCCAATCATCGCTTGTTCGCTTACCTGTGGCTTTTTAACCTCCAGGTGCGTGTCGGCCAATATCTCGCCCACAAACTGGGATGCTTCCTGGTCCTTGCCGTTTTTGTCTTTTGCCGGATAGGATATATTAAGACATTGTTTGGCCCGGGTAATGGCTACGTAAAACAGCCGGCGAGCCTCTTCCTTTTGCGCAATGTCATCGTCGGCGGCCTGGGTTAGTGTATCGGGATAACTGAAGCCATAATTGCGGCCCTTGCTATCCCATATTTTTTTGCTGCAGCCGATGAGGAACACGTGTTCAAATTCAAGACCCTTTGAACCGTGCGCCGTTAAAAAGTTGACGCCATTTTCCGAAAAGATCACCTGGTTCAACTCCAGCCGGATCTTGTGTTCTTCCATCAGCTTGATGATCGCAACCAGGTCGGCGAGCTTAATTAACGGGTTTTTCCGGCTTTCGTCTTTTATAAAATCAAAAAAATTGGTCAGTACCTGCATATACCAGCCTTTGTCGGGCTGTTGCATAATGAACCTGAGGATACCCATTTTGGCGATCACCTGCTGGAAAAGCTGCTGCAGGGTGTTGCTCGCCGCGTATGTTAAGAGATAGTCGATATCGCTTGCCAGGAATTTCATCTGCTGATTATGGGCCTCATCAAACAACCCCGGTTGGGCGGAAACACGCAGCTGGCTTATATAGCGCCGCAGCGATGTTTTAGGCTCATTGTTACCGGATGTGGCGTAATTTTCTTTGGCTACCGCGACACTTGCCTTTGCTATCTCGATGGGCGGAATATCAAAGAAGTCATAATGCATGATCTCGAACAGCAATTCGTCGCCACTATAGGGCGAATCCATTTCCATTGCGAGATAGCGCAGTATATTGATGATCTTTTCGCCGAAGGGCAAGGTGAAAATATCGATCTTACGTTTTGCGTTTACCGCGATATGTTTACCGTCCAGGTATTGGATCAATTCTTCCACCTGGCTGTGGTTACGATAAATAACGGCTATTTCGCCGGGCTCCGTGCCCTTTGCCAGCAAACGGCTTATCGCTTCGGCCACATGCACCAGTTCCTTCTCCGGGTTTTCATATTCGTTGATAACCGGCTCGACGACAAGGTCGTTAAAGCGCGGGTGCGCGGCCTGCAGGTTTTTATCCAGCGCAAGCTGGGTAGTTAACCGCTCGCGGTTATTGCTGATCAGCGCCCTTGAAACATTGAGTATGTGCTGGTTTGAACGATAATTGTGTTTTAACACAACGGTATGCAGCGTTTTTACATAATCATTAGCGAAATCCAGGATGTTCTTCATATTGGCGCCCTGGAATTTAAAGATCGATTGGTCGTCGTCGCCTACCACGAACACGTTGGGCGTTTCCCAATAATTCAAAATGAATTTCAGCAGCTCGTTTTGCGACCCGCTGGTATCCTGAAACTCATCCACCAGGATATATTGGTAACGTTCCTGGTAGCGGCGCAGCAGATCCTCATTTTCGCCGAAAGCCTTTAACACCCACTGGATCATGTCGTCATAATCGTACCGCTTTTGAGCATCCATGATGGCTTTGAAGTTTTTGAATTCCCTTACTGCAGCCAACAGCTTGCTCATCCGCTCATGCACCTTGTCGATATCCTTCTGCTTGAGGTCGCCAACTTTGATCCCCATCTTTGGATTTGCTTTTTTATAGACATATTTTTCGCGGTTAGGCAAATCTTCCAGGTATTCTTTAACGGCGCTTTCAAAAAGCACTTCATCCCAGCTTTCCTTTTTCATATCCGAAAAAAGGCTCTTCAAGTTAGGCACATCGTAGTATATCTCACCGGTAAAGCGTTTCAAAAGATGGTCGTTCGTAAATTCATCAACCAATTTCCGGAAGTACATCGCCGACTCGAGATCAGACAGCGCATCTAAGCTTAACTTTCCAAAAAAGTCGAGGTTTTCCTGGATGATCTCGTTACAAAAGGCATGGAAAGTGTAAATATTAACCCGGTAGGCCTCCGGGCCGATAAATTCAAACAGGCGCTTGCGCATGGCTACCGCGCCTGCATCGGTATAGGTAAGACATAAAATCTCGTGGGCATTGGCATCGGTTTCCGAAAGTATTTTACCGATACGGGCGGCCAGTATTTGGGTTTTGCCCGTGCCGGGCCCGGCAATAACCAGCACCGGGCCATCCATTTTATTCACCGCAGCCAGCTGCTCGCGGTTAAGCTGGGCTAATGCCTTTTGAAATTGTTCGTTGTATTTGTTAGGGGAGGCATGCATATAGTGTCGTAAAATTACTGAGAATTCCCTGAATTAGAGATAATGACTGCTTTCGAATATTTCGGTAATGATTATTAACGCGTAACGAACGACAATGATAACCATTTGAAATTGTGAAAACAGATTAAGACGAGGATTGCAGAAATACGACAGCAACTTGTACTTTAATTGAAGACGACATACATGATGACTTTACCTAACTGCCGACTAATGAAAAAAGAGCCGGACTATTCCGACGCCCTCGGCGGATATTGGATATTTGCCAGGGCTGACCTTGATCAAACGCTCTAAACAATCTTAAGTGGTCGTAGAAAAACCTTCTTAGCTTTTCAAAAAGAAAAAAAGAAGCAAAACCTGTCTGAATATACCGTTCCGAACGAACACCCTGTTAAATTTTGTTAAACCCCGTCGGGTTTGTTAGCCTGGTGTATGATAATAACAGATAAACTTTTACCTTTAGTGCGGGTTCCTTATTTTCGCAACAGCATGGAAGAATTCGAAGCAAGCGCGTCAGCCAAAAAAACCAAAACGATATATATATCTACCGTTTTCGGCATCGCTATGGTTTTACTGATGATCGGGTTATTAGGCCTCATTTTAGTTAACGCGCACAACCTTTCGCGGTACGTTAAAGAAAACATTGTTTTAAATGTTTTTGTCGATGATGGCGCGCACGAAACGGATGTGTTGCAGCTGCAGAAGGAGATCGAGGCGAACCCAATGGTAAAGCAAACTGAGTACGTAAGCAAAGAGCTGGCGGCCCGCAACCTGCAAAAGGACCTGGGCGAAGATGCCATAAAGTTTCTCGGCTACAACCCCTTATCGCCGTCATTGGATGTTTACTTAAAAGCCGAATACGCCAATAACACCGATATAGAGCGGTTTAAAAACGGGCTGCTTAAAAATAAATTAGTGAAGGAAGTGAAATACCAGCAGCTGCTGGTTGACCAGATGAATAAAAATCTTACCAATATCAGTTTGGTTATCCTTGGTTTTGCAGCCATATTCGTGGTGCTGTCGGTGGCGCTTATCAATAATACCATACGCCTGGCTATTTACTCACAGCGTTTCCTTATCAAGTCGATGCAGCTTGTGGGGGCCACTAAAGGCTTTATCCGGAAGCCATTTTTGCTATATGGAATATGGCATGGGCTGCTGGGCGGATTGATAGCAATTATCATTTTAATTGGCACCCTGTCTTTGGCTTATAAAGAGGTGCCCGACCTGGTTATCCTGCAAAACTATACGGAATTTGGCATCGTGTTTATTATCGTGATCGGTATAGGCGTATTTATTTCGGGTTTCAGCACGTACCTGGCGGTAAATAAATTTTTGCGTTTAAAATTATACGATCTTTACAGGTAATCACCGGATCAATAAATTGCTAAATTCATAATTACAATTATGTCACAAAAACACAAATCATCAACACCGGTTAAAACCACAACTTCGTCAAAACCGGCCGCGGCCTCGCAGGAACGCGGCGCCGTACATTTTATATTCGACCGGGGCAACTACAGGCTGCTGATCATTAGCATTGCGATCGTGGTATTTGGCTTTATACTGATGTCGGGCAAGACGGATATTTACAGCACTACCAAAATTGTTATAGCACCCCTGGTAGTTTTAGCAGGATTTGCCTTAGGTTTCTTCGCCATATTCAAAAAGCCAGTCTCAAATTAGTGAATTGTTGATTTGGTTGATTAAGTGAATGGTTAATATAAATCGTAACTATCTTCGCCGGTATCAACCTAATCCAACTCAATCAACCATTTAACCAATCCCAATGAATATCATCCAGGTTATCGTCCTTGCCATTATTGAGGGGCTGACTGAATTTTTACCCATATCATCAACGGGCCACATGGTGGTCACCAGCTCGTTAATGGGCATCAGCAAGGATGAATTTGTAAAGCTCTTTGAGATCGTGATCCAGTTGGGCGCTATCCTGGCGGTTGTGGTGCTTTATTTTAAACGGTTCGTCCGCTCGGTCGATTTTTATGTAAAGCTGGTCATCGGCGTTATACCCGCCGTCATACTTGGACTGTTGCTAAAAAAACACATCGACAAATTGCTGGAGAGCCCGCTGGTTGTTGCCATCGCTTTTGTGGTCGGCGGTGTTATACTTCTTTTTGTGGACGATTGGTTCAATAATCCCAAGATCAAGGAAGAAAAAAATATCAATCACACTACAGCGTTAAAAATAGGGTTTTTTCAGTGTTTAGCGATGATCCCAGGCGTGTCGCGTTCGGCGGCGTCCATTGTTGGCGGCATGGCACAAAAGCTGAGCCGTACTGCGGCGGCCGAGTTTTCCTTCTTTTTGGCCGTTCCTACCATGTTTGGCGCCACCGTGAAAGACCTTTGGGATTTTCATAAACACAATACGCTTACTGCGGGTCAAATGCACCAGGATATAAAGTTGCTGGTGATCGGCAGCGTCATTGCGTTCATTGTGGCGTTATTAGCCATCAAAAGCTTTATTACCTTTTTGGAAAAGCGGGGCTTTAAACTTTTCGGCGTTTACCGGATCATTGCAGGGATGGTCATTATCGTATTGTACTTCACAACCAACGCGCTGCACAACGCGTAGGGGACGCAATACTTGCGTCTCACTTCCGAGATTTATCTTCAATAAGAGACGCAAAATTTTGCGTCTCTACATTAGTACAACAATTTGTCGTATGGATACCTGGCGGTATGAATGGCTTTTACCTCTTCGTACAACAATTGCCTGAAATCGTCGATGTTTTCCTTTTTCGTTGCCGAGATAAACAGCGCCGGGCTATTATTTTTCGCCATCCAGCTGTGTTTAAAATCATTTAAAGTAAGCGGTTCGGCCTGTTGATCTATTTGATGCTGCTCCGGTTTAAATGCATCGATCTTGTTAAATACTGTTATCACTCTTTTGTCAATCGCGCCGATGTCTTTCAGCGTTTCGTTTACCGTCCTGATCTGGTCCTCGAAGTTCCGGTGCGAAATATCAACCACATGGATCAGTATGTCCGCTTCGCGCACCTCATCCAATGTCGACTTAAAACATTCCACCAGGTCGTGCGGCAGCTTGCGGATAAAACCTACCGTGTCCGATAATAAGAACGGCACATTTTCAAGAACCACTTTCCTTACGGTCGTATCCAGCGTCGCAAATAATTTATTTTCGGCAAACACCTCCGACTTGGAGAGCATGTTCATAATGGTCGACTTTCCCACGTTCGTATAGCCAACCAGCGCAATCCTCACAAGCTCGTGACGATTTTTACGCTGGGTCTCGTTTTGGCGGTCGATATGGCGCAACCTTTCCTTTAACAGGGATATTTTATTTAAGATCAAACGCCTGTCCGTCTCGATTTGCGACTCACCCGGCCCGCGCATACCGATACCACCCTTTTGCCGTTCAAGGTGCGTCCATAAACGGGTCAGGCGCGGCAATAGGTATTGCAGCTGCGCCAGCTCCACCTGCGATTTGGCCTGCGCGGTTTGTGCACGGCCGGCAAATATGTCCAGGATAAGATTGTTGCGATCCAGTATTTTTACCTGTAATTCTCGTTCAATGTTGCGCAACTGTGACGGCGTAAGCTCATCATCGAACACCACCATATCGATCTCTTCGGCCGTAACAAAGGCTTTGATATCTTCCAGTTTGCCCGAGCCGACGAACGTTGCCCTGTCGGGCTTTTGGAGCTTTTGGGTAAAAGTCTTTACTGTTTCCGCCCCGGCGGTCTCCACTAAAAATTCAAGTTCCTCCAAATACTCCCCGGCCTGCTCGTCAGTTTCGCCTTGTTTTACCACGCCAACCAGCACGGCAGTTTCCTGCTTCACAGCGGTATCATAAAATTTTTGTCTCATTAATAAATTAATTAACAATCAGGGTGCCAAATTAACAATTTGGCATTTAGTCAGGCTTTTTGACGAAATGGTCTTTTATTTACTGTTCGCTGCCATATAATCCAGGGTCAAATTGCACAACGCCTTCACGCCAAGGGTAAACCCGCTTTCGTCGATATAAAAATTAGCGGTATGGTGGGCCGGGGCCTTTAACGGGTCGGCGCCTTTTGGCAAACCGCCGAGATGCAAAAATATGCCCGGCACTTTTTCTTCATAAAAGCTAAAATCTTCCGCCCCTGTTTCCGCGTGGCGCAGTATAACGTTATCTGTACCCGCAGTTGCTTGCAGCGCCGGAAGCATTTTAGCAACCAGCGTGGGATTGTTATAAGTGACCGGGTAATGGGTACTATACGGAATTTTTAATTCTGCTATGGCGCCTGCTGCCTCGGCCGTTTT
>Ga0207652_10004128_pt1 | contig 11856 bp, 12 predicted proteins | sample KBSC63BmetaG_FD_184334 | JGI IMG/M metagenome (GOLD analysis project Ga0207652, IMG submission 184334) | Corn rhizosphere microbial communities from Kellogg Biological Station, Michigan, USA - KBS C6-3B metaG (SPAdes) (version 2) | ecosystem: Host-associated > Plants > Roots > Rhizosphere ... | reverse complement strand
CCGTCGCACCTCCAACGGGCCGCTGGTTCGCTGGATCCGCGCGACGCCACCACTCGCCGTGGCCCGGCGCTGGTCGGGACAGGATGAGACGCCGGCGGGGCTCCTCGCCTCGCTCAGGCTCATGAAGGAGCAGGACTGGGCAGGCTTCCGCGCCGTGTTGCGGGAGCTGCGTGCCCCCACGCTGGGTCTGACGTACGCTGATGCCGCGGGACACATCGGCTATCAACTGGCTGGCGGTGTGCCGGTGCGCGCAGTGGACGGAGTCGGTTCTTCCGGTCCCGGCTGGACGACCGATTCGGCCTGGCGCGGTTACCTGCCGTTCGACGCGCTGCCATCGGTGCTGGATGCGGCGCCATTCCTGGTGACATCCAACAACCGCATCGCCGGCGCAGACTATCCGCACTTCCTTTCCTCGGCCTGGGCGTCGCCCTACCGCGCCGAGCGGATTACCCAGATGCTGGGCGCGGATTCGAGCGTATCAGTCGCTGATGCCGCCCGCATGCAGATGGATGTGACGAGCCTCTTTGCCCAGCGGGCCAAGGCGGTCGCTGCGCGGGCGGCGGCAAGTCTTGGCGATTCCTCGGCGGCGCGGGCGCTCCAGGGATGGGACGGCTCCATGCGAGCTGAAAGCGCTGAAGCGACCCTGTTCTGGCGCTGGTACGAAGCGGTGCAGGAAGAGCTTCGAGGTATTCCGGCGGCGTTTCCGGCGACGTGGGCAGCTCAGCACCGCTGGATCCTGAGCGACACCGTGCTGCTGGCCAACGGAAGGTCGTTCTCGTTCGATTCGTTGAGTACGGCAGCCATGCGGGTCGCGCTGGCCGATCCTCGTGCCCGGCAGGCGTGGGGAAGGGTGCACCAGCTGGTGGAGCGGCACCCGTTGGGCGATCTGCCCCTTCTGGGCCGGCTCCTGCGCCTCAACATCGGGCCGGTCGGCGTGCCCGGAGGCGACTTCACCGTCAACCTGTGCGCCTCAGGGGGCGACCGTATTCCGGTCACCTGCACCGAAGGCCCGTCCATGCGCTTTCTGGCCGACATGGCAAGTGATCAGGGCTCGTGGTTCGTGCTCCCGGCCGGCCAATCAGGCAACCCGATGTCACGCCACTACCGGGACCAGTTTCCCCTCTGGTTGCACGGGAGCCTGGCGCATCTCCCGGTCGTGCCGGACACCGATTCCACCGGGGAGATCCTGGAGCTTGTTCCAGGGCGCTGAGCGGCGTAACTGCTTGATTGGCACCCTGCGCACCGGTATCTTCCGCCCCGCCATGCCTGCTACTGACAACGTGATGGACAAGCTGGTCTCGCTCTGCAAACGGCGGGGCTTCGTATTCCAGTCGTCCGAGGTCTACGGAGGCCTCGGCTCGGTGTGGGATTATGGCCCGTTGGGCGTCGAGCTCAAGAAGAACATCAAGGACCGCTGGTGGCGGGCCATGGTACATGCACGGGACGACATCGAAGGCCTCGATGCCGCCATCCTGATGCACCCGCGTGTCTGGGAGGCATCGGGCCACGTGGCCGGCTTTACCGACCCGCTGGTGGACTGCCGCACCTGCAAGTCGCGCTTCCGGGCCGACCAGATCCAGGATGCCGCTTGCCCGCAGAAGCCGAGTAAGCACCCGGGCGAACACTCGGCGTGCGACCTCACCGAGCCCCGCCTCTTCAACCTGATGTTCAAGACCTTCATGGGGCCGGTCGAGGAACAGGCCGCCGTGATCTACCTGCGGCCGGAGACGGCACAGGGCATCTATGTCAACTACCTGAACGTGTTGCAGGCCTCGCGACAGAAGGTGCCGTTCGGGATCGCCCAGATCGGCAAGGCGTTCCGGAACGAGATCACCCCGGGCAACTTCATTTTCCGGACCCGCGAGTTCGAGCAGATGGAGATGCAGTTCTTCGTGAAGCCGGGGAGCGATACGGAGTGGTTCGAGCATTGGCGCGAGTGGCGGATGGCCTGGCATCATGCGCTGGGCCTCGCACCGGCCCGGCTGCGCTGGCATGAGCACGGTCCCGGCGAGCTGGCGCACTACGCCAAGGCGGCGTACGACATCGAATATGAATTTCCCTTCGGCTGGAATGAGATCGAAGGGGTGCACAATCGCACCGATTTCGACCTCAAGCGGCATCAGGAATATTCCGGCAAGAAGCTGGAATACTTCGATCAGGCTGCCAACGAACGGTACCTCCCGTACATCGTGGAAACGTCGGCCGGTGCGGATCGGGTGACCCTGACAGTCCTGGTGGACGCCTACCGCGAGGAACAGGTGGAAGGCGAGACTCGCGTGGTGCTGGGCTTTGCGCCGGCCATCGCACCGATCAAAGTGGCGGTGCTGCCGCTGATGAAAAAGGAGGGCATGCCCGAGGTCGCGGACCGTATTTATCGCGACGTACGCGGGCATGTGAACGCCTTCTATGACGACAGCGGAGCGATCGGGCGGCGGTACCGGCGCCAGGATGAAGCGGGCACGCCCTTCTGCGTCACGGTGGACAGCGATACGCTGAGTGACGGCACGGTGACCGTGCGCGAGCGCGACAGCATGCAGCAGGTGCGTATTGCGGGGGATCAGGTGGCCACATGGATCGGGGCGCATCTGTAGGGGCGGGTCTGAAACCCGCCCCGCAGATGCGCGCTGCGGTGGTGCATGGGCGCACGGCCGTCTGGCGGTGCATGGGCCACGGTCGTGCGCCCTTGCTATATTGAGGGCACCATGATCTACGAGACAACGACGTCGCTGGCGCCCGCCGAAATCTTCGCGCGCGCCACCCGATTCTTCGCCGAGCGAGTGCCGCAGCAGGCCGCGTACCCGGAAAAGGGTGGCGATACCTGGCTGACGCTTCGCGGCCAGGGCGGAGAAGAAATAGCCATCGCGGTCTTTCCCGGCGATACCGGCTCCCGCATTCGTGCCTCGACGCTCTTCTTTGATCAGGCACTGGATCGCTTCCTGTCCACGCTTCCCAGTCTCGAGGTGCCGGTGTGAGCGCGGAACTGCTGCCGCTTCGCGTCATGGTGCAGGACGTGTGGGGCGAAGTGGAGGTCGCATTCGATCCTGCGCGCTCGGTGGCGGAACTCAAGAGGATCGCGCTGACCCAGTCTCACGTGCGGCATGATCCGTCGGCGTACCTCGTGAAGTATCGTGGTGCCGAATTGCTGGACGAGGCCGGGTCGCTGGTGCAGGCGGGGATCGTTCCCAATGCCAATCTGATTGTGATGCCCCGCCGCCGCCAGGCGGTGCGCTGAGCGTGGCTACGCTGGCGGCTTCCCGTGCGCTGACCATCGCCGCCGCGTCGTTTCTCGCGTTCGATGGCGCGGCGCTGGTGGCCGGCGGTGTGTGGCTGCACCGCCCGGTGCTGATGGTAATGGGTGCTGCGCTGATTCTGGGAAGCCTGCTGGTCGGCTTCTACTGGCGCTGGCATAAGCGACAGGCGGTTGAGCTGGCGCGCGCGCGTCAGTCACTCGTTGCGGAAGCCCGCGAGCTGCAGGACCTCCTCCGCCGTAACTGACGCAGCATGCAGGTTCCCGTCTTCTCCCATCCCGACTGCATCGCGCACGATCCCGGACCTGGCCATCCCGAGTCGCCGGAGCGGCTGCGGGTGCTCCTGGCCCGGTTGCGCGAGGCGCCGTTCGTTGACCTCAGGGAATCACCCACGGCGGACCTGGCCGACCTCCTCATGATACATGACGCCAGCTATCTCGCGCGTCTCGCCGAAACGGCCCAGCGCGGCGGCGGCGTGCTGGACGCTGACACGATCATGAATTCAGCCAGCTGGGACGCAGCGCGCCGCAGCGCAGGCGGTGCGCAGGCTGCCGTGGACCACGCGCTGGAATACTCCGCCACTGCCTTTTCGGCTGGGCGGCCGCCCGGTCACCACGCACTGCATGACAGCGCCATGGGCTTCTGCCTGCTCGCCAACGCGGTGCTCGCCGCAAGGCGGGCGGCCAGCCTTGGCGTGCAGCGAGTGCTGATCGTGGACTGGGATGTCCACCACGGGAACGGCACCCAGGCGCTGGTGGAGCGCGAGCCCGGCATCCACTTCGTCTCGATGCACCGCTCGCCCTGGTGGCCCGGCACCGGCGCGGCCGATGAGCGCGGCATCGGCAATGTCTGGAACGTGCCGCGCCCGCCGGACTTGCCGGCTCACCGGTATGTGGAGGATCTCTGGTCAGCGGTGGACCAGGCCACCACCGGCTGGCCTCCCGAACTGGTCATCGTGTCGGCCGGCTTCGACAGCATGACCGGTGACCCGCTGGGCGGCTTTACCCTGGAGCCCGAGCACTACGCGGAAGTGACGGGCCGGCTCCGCAACTTGCCGGCATCGCCGCCTCTCGTGGGGCTGTTGGAGGGCGGCTACATTCCTTCCCGCCTGGCGGACGGTGTCCTTGCGCACCTCGCTGCCCTGACCTGACCTTTTCCGGAGGCCGCTGTGCCGCTTCGCCTCGAGACCGGGATTCTCGACCTCAAGACCCGCCATCCGTTCATCATCGCTCGGGGCGGGAAGGCCAGCCACCGTACCGTGCAGGTGCGGTTGGTGGACGAGGACGGCCTGGAAGGCTGGGGTGAGGCGGCGCCGACAACATTCTACGGCGAAACGGCCGACAGCGTGATTGCCGCGCTCAACGTATACGGCACCCTGCTGCCGGACGACCCCTTCGACATGGAACGGGCGGAGCTGGCCTGGGTGGCCGCGCTGGGCGGTAATGCTTCGGCGCGTGCCGCGCTCTCGTCGGCCCTGCACGATCTTGCTGGCAAGCGCCTCGGCGTACCGGTGTACCGGCTCTGGGGACTCGATCCGGCACGGGCACCCCGTTCCACCTTTACCATCGGCATTGACACGCCGGAAAAGATTCGCGCCAAGGTGCGTGAGGCCGCCGAGTATCCGGTGCTCAAGATCAAGCTGGGCGGTGAACACGATATCGAAACCCTCGAGGCGATCCGGGCCGAGACCGATCGGGAGCTCCGGGTGGACGCCAACTGCGGCTGGACTGTAAAGCACTCCATCCAGATGCTTCCGGTGCTGGAGGAGTTCAGGGTCACCGTGCTGGAGCAGCCGCTGGTGCCTCACGATCTCGATGGACTCGCTGTCATCCGGCGCAAGTCCCGCATTCCGCTGATCGCCGATGAGAGCTGCAGGGTTGCGGCGGACATTCCCGCGCTGGTGGGCAAGGTGGACGGCATCAACATCAAGCTGGCCAAGTGTGGCAGCCTGCGCGAGGCGCTGCGCATGGTCGCAATCGCCCGGGCCCATCACATGATGGTGATGGTGGGCTGCATGATCGAGAGCTCGATTGGCATCACCGCTGCTGCGCATTTCACTCCGCTGGTGGACATCGTGGACCTCGACGGTGCGGCGCTCCTGGCCAACGACCCGTTCACCGGTGCCACCATCGCCGGTGGCCAGGTGGTCCTTCCGACCGGCCCCGGCCTGGGCCTCGGCAGGCGATGACCGGGCGCCTAGCCCGCATCCTGCTTCCGCTCCCGCTCGACAGCTCCTACACGTACCGCCTGCCGGACGCGCTGGCCGACCGGGCGGAGGTCGGCATGCGCGCGACCGTGCCGCTCCGCGGCCGCACCCTGATCGGAATCGTTACCGGCCTTGATGCCGAGCCTCCCCGGCGGGAAGCAAAGGATGTCACGTCATTGCCGGATGCGGGTCCGTCGGTCAGCCCGTCCCTGCTCGAGCTGGTCGAGTGGATGGCGCGCTACTACGGCGCACCGCTGGGGCTGGCGCTTCGTGCGGTGCTGCCCGGAGCCCTGTGGGGGAGCGACTCCGGCGCCGCCCACCGCGATGAACGCATTCTCACGCTCGAGGCCGACCGGCCGACGCTGCTGGAGCGCGAACAGCTTTTTCGGCGCCGGCCGCGGCAGCGCGAGCTCTATGAAGCGATCGAGGCGCTTGGTGGTGCGGCCGAGGTCTCCCACCTTCGTACGCGGCTGGGCTTCAGTGACGCGCTGCTTCGTTCGCTCGAGGCCAACGGCTACGCCCGCGTGAGCCGCAGTCCGGTTTTTCGCGATCCATTTGCAGACCTTCCGCCGACCCCGCTTCCCGGAAAACTCTCCCCCGCGCAGCGCAGCGCCCTGGTGGCGCTGGCGGACGTACCGGTCGGCGGCACCGCGCTGCTGTACGGCGTCACCGGCAGCGGCAAGACACTGGTCTATCTCGAAGCGGTCCGGCAGGTGGTGGATGCCGGCGGGAGCGCGATCGTGCTGGTGCCGGAGATCGGCCTGACTCCCCAGACGGTCAGCCGCTTTCGTGGCGCGTTCGGAGATCAGGTGGCGGTGTTGCACAGCGGCCTGTCAGACGGCGAGCGCGCCGATGCCTGGCATCTGCTCCAGTCAGGGCAGCGCCGGGTGGCTGTCGGCGCGCGGAGTGCGGTCTTCGCTCCGGTGCCAGGCCTGGGACTGATCGTGGTGGATGAGGAGCACGAGGCGACGTACAAGAACGGCGAAGCGCCCCGGTATCACGCCCGCGACGTGGCGGCCATGCGCGCTCGTCTGGAGGGAGCCAGGCTCATTCTCGGCACCGCCACTCCGTCGCTGGAGACGTTTGCGCGCACCGAGGGTAATGATGCCACGCTGACACTGCTCCGGCTGCCGGACCGGATTGAGTCGCGCCCGATGCCGCCGGTCGAGCTGGTGGATCTCCGCACCGCAGCGGTGGTCAAGGAGTTGCTGCCCGTGCAATGGACCACACTGCTTGACGACGCCATCCGCCAGGTGCTGGAGCGTGGGGAGCAGGCCATGCTGCTGCTCAATCGGCGGGGGTTTGCCAATTTCCTCCAGTGCAGTCAGTGCGGTACGGTCCGGCAATGTCCCAACTGCAGCATTGCGCTCACCGTGCATCATGCGCCGTCCGGGCTGCGTTGCCACTACTGCGACCACGCTGAACCGGTGCCGCCCGCCTGCGGTGAATGCGGCGGTGCCGTGCAGCAGATGCGGGGCGTGGGCACCCAGCAGCTGGAACAGGCCGTGGCGATGCGCTTTCCTGAGGCAAGGCTGGCACGAATGGACCTGGATACCACCAGTACCAAGTGGTCTCACCAGCGGATCCTTGGCGCGGTCGAGCGGGGCGAAGTGGACATCCTGCTGGGTACGCAGATGATCGCCAAGGGGCTCGATTTCCCCAACGTCACGCTGGTGGGCGTGGTGGATGCCGACACCGGGCTGTTCCTTCCCGATTTTCGCGCGGCGGAGCGCACCTTCCAGCTGCTGGCCCAGGTGGGTGGCCGGGCCGGCCGTGGACCCAGGGGCGGGCGTGTGCTGGTACAGACGCGCGCGCCCAAGCATCCAGCGCTTCGCCACGCCGCGCACCATGACACCGATGGCTTTCTGCGACTGGAGCTGGCCAACCGGGCGGCGCCTGCCTATCCACCGTACGTAGCCCTGGTGAACGCGGTGTTCTCAGGGCAGGATGAACTCGCGGTAAGCGCGGCTGCGGCCCGCTTCGCCGAGTGGAGCGGCAAGCTGTTCGAGAAGCATGCGCTGCCGCTTGAGGTGTTGGGTCCGGCACCGTGCCCGGTTGCGCGCGTGCGCGAACGCTGGCGCTGGCACGTGCTGGTCCGCGGGCCCGGCCGCTCGATCGGCCGCTATGTGCGGGCCGCCGCCCGGGTGGCGTCGCGTCATCGCGAGCCCCGGCTCATGCTCGACCGTGACCCCGTGACTCTGCTATGAGGACCGTCTAGTTTCCCCCCGTATGCCAACCCGATCCAGCGCCACCCCCGACTTCGGGGCCCCTCCGTTCTCGGGGGCACCCGATGCGCGCTTCGCCCCGCTGCCAGCCGATGGCATTCTGCCTGAGGGGTTCTTTTCCACGTCCAACCTGCCGACGTACGTGCGGGTCAGGGGACAATGGATTGCCCCGACCCGCCCGCGCATGGATTGCGTCATCGTCCAGCGGGACGGCGGGCTTGAATCCATCGAGCCGCGCCGGCTCAAGGCAGGCGCCATGATCGCCATGGGCCTGGCCGAGGATGGCGCGGAGGGCATCGTAGTGCACGGCGGCGGGTTCCTGGGTGGCGGCCACAGCGCCAACGAAGAGTTCCGGTTCATGGGCACTGAGGTGAGCCGCGAGCGCCCGGTCAATTATGAGGAACTCGCCGGCCGGGTGCTGGAAGAACGGGAGCGCGGCGGATACCTCGTCTGGGTGGTGGGGCCAGCACTGGTACACTCGCGCGCCCGCTCCGATTTCGAATGGTTCATCAACGAGGGTTTCGTCCAGGCCGTTCTGGCCGGCAACGCGGTGGCGGTGCATGACATGGAAGCCGCCATCTACGGCACCACTCTGGGCATGACCAACACCGGACAGCCGACTGCGGGCGGACACGGCACCCACATGCGCGCCATCAACTCGGTGCGCGCGGCCGGTTCGATCGAGGCAGCAGTGAAGTCCGGCCTGGTGCGGAGCGGCATCATGCACGCCGTGGTGACCCACGGCATCCCCTACGTGCTGTGCGGCTCGATACGGGACGATGGCCCTCTGCCTGGCGTCCTGACCGATGTACTGGATGCGCAGGATGCCATGCGGGAGCATACCGTGCGTGCGACTGGCGCGCTCTTCATAGCGACCGCGCTCCACGCCATAGCGGTGGGCAACATGTTGCCGGCGTTCCATACCGCCCGCGGATATCCGGAGCCGCTGATGACGATCTGTGTGGACCAGACCGAGTTCGTGGTCAACAAGCTCAAGGATCGCGGCACCCACCAGGCCTATGGCGTGGTCACCAACGCGCAGGACTTCATGACCGTGCTGCGTTTCTACATCGAACGAGCCATGGGGGCGGCCACGTGACCCAGTTTGCATCGGACACCGGCTGGGGGCGCCTGGCGCGCCTGGTGGCCGACCAGGTTCCCGTCGCCGAGGTTGACCGCGTATGGTGCTTCCCGGTCATGCGCCAGGGACCGCGCGAGTTCGGCACCGCCGTCATTGCCCGGGCCGAGGGCGAGCACGCCGAGCGGCGCCGGATCTATACGGCGCGCTACATGCTTCAGGTGAAGGGCAAGGAGCGCGGGCGGTTCGAGGCCGATGTGCAGGAAGTTGGCAGCGGATTGCTGGAGAATCTGCCGGCGTTGCTGGACGATGCGCATCGCCGCACGGATGATGACGAACCGCCCGTCGAAGTCGAGGCCGCCGAGTGGTTCACGTCGGTGACTGATGACGCAACTGTCGGCTGACGAGCGCCGCGAGCAGCTTGACCGGTTTCGTGCCTGGCTCGGCGATCACCGCTTGCCGGCCACCCGCCAGCGAGAGCTGATCGCCGAACTGATGTTCGCGAGTGATGAGCACGTGAGCGTGGAGCGGCTGCGCGAATTGCTCGGTGCGCGGGGCAGCCACGTCGGCGTGGCCACGATCTACCGGACGCTGGAGCTGCTCGAGCGTGCCGGCTTTGTCCGGACCCATCGGTTTGGCGAGGGCTCGCGGCGATACGAAGCAATCGGTACCGCCGGCGATCACGGTCATCTCATCTGCGCCCGGTGTGGCGCGGTGGCGGAGTTCAGCAACGACCAGCTCACCCGTCTCCTGGCGATCGTGGCGGATGAACACGGCTTTCATCCCCAGCGCCACCGGGTGGAGATCATGGGAACCTGTCGCGACTGTCTCAGGCGCGACCTTGGAGGATTTCGGGGATGAGTGATGGCGTGGGACTGGGTCTGTTTGTGGCGTTTACCGCCGGCTTGCTGAGCTTCCTGTCGCCCTGCGTGCTGCCGCTGGTGCCGTCATACATCGGGTTCCTGACGGGGATGGCGGTGCCGGAGGCCGCCAATCGCCGGCGCGTAACGGTGACCCATGCCCTCCTGTTTGTCCTCGGGTTCACCCTGGTCTTCCTGGCGCTGGGCGCCGGCGCCTCCGCGTTCGGCACCGCGCTCAAGACCCAGAAGGCGCTGATTGCCCGCGTGGGCGGCGTGCTGATCATCGTGTTCGGTGTCTGGACGGTCGGGCTGATCAAGCTGCCGTTCCTGGAGCGGGAGCAGCGGGTGTATCTCGAGGAAAAGCCGGTCGGCTACCTCGGCTCCGCCCTGGTCGGGATGGCATTTGCGGCCGGCTGGGTGCCGTGCATCGGGCCGATCCTGGGCGCCATTCTGGGCCTGGCGGCGACTCAGGCGGATTTCGGGCGCGGCATGGCGCTGCTCGGGGCCTACTCCATCGGGCTCGCAGTGCCGTTCCTGATCGCGGCCTTTGCGCTCGACTGGTTTCTCGCCTGGTTTACCAGCTTCCGGCGCCACCTCGGCACCGTGAAGGTGGTGAGCGGCATCCTGCTGATCGTGGTCGGGCTGCTGATGGTGACGGGCGAATTCACCCGGCTGGCCGGTTGGCTGCAGGGACTGACGCCGAGCTTCCTCAGGGAGCGACTGTAGCTGGTCGCTCTCTCGTGCACCTGTGCGCTCGGTCACGCCGGGTTCGTCACCCCACCAATCTGACCGGGTCGTCGCATGCACTGCCATCCGAGCCGCATCGTGAACCTTGCCATCGCAATCGCACTGGGCGCCACCCTGGCGCTCAGTGGGTGCGGTGAGTCTGCGACTGGCACGGATGTCGCTCACAACGAGTTCGAGCTGGTGCGGCCGGTTCCTCCGGCCGCGGTACCGGGGTGGCCCTTGCACGACACCGTGAGTGTCCGGCTGGTAGATGATGCAGGCGCTCCGATGTCAGGGGTGGCGGTGACCTGGACCCTGACCGGCGGTGGCGGAACTATCACGCCGCTCGGTTCAACCACCGACGCGAATGGCGTTGCCTCGCTGCTCTGGACGCTGGGATCGGCACCTGGCGCCAACACGCTTAACGCCAGTGCCGCCGACGCATCCCTCACTATCACCTCAATCGGGCTGGCCTTTCAAGCGGACCGGGTAGATGCGGGCTATGAACTGGGTTGCGGACTGGTGAGTGGCGCGCTCTGGTGCTGGGGGATTAGCTCTTGGGTAAGTTCGCCGGCCCCATCCGACCGCCCCGATCCCACCGGGTACGCCCCCACCTCGTCTCCCGGGCTGGTGGATGACACCCATGGTTTTATTGACCTGGCTGTGGGAGACCAGGCGGTCTGCGCGCTGGACGAGCAGGGCATCACCTGGTGCGCCGACCTGGACCATCCGGAGGTGGCAGAGGTGGCCGGTCTGCCTCCCATGCGGTTCATTACCCGCGCGCGGACGCGATTCTGCGGACTGGCTTCAGCCGATTCGACCGCGTGGTGCTGGACGGGCACTGGCACCGCCACAGCGGCACCGGATTCGCCTGCGCTGGTCAACTTGCACCTCGGTTTCCCGTCCACAGAGCCAATCTATTGCGGGTTGCGCGCCGACTCTACCGCCGTCTGCTGGGGCACCGGGCCGCTCGGTGATGGCACATCCAACTCCTCGGCGACACCGGTAGCTGTCAGCGGTGACCATCACTTTCAGGATCTGGCCGCCGGCGACGGATTCGCCTGTGGGCTCACGGCCGCGGGCGAGGTCTGGTGCTGGGGCAAGGATTGGGTCAACGGAGTGGGCGGAGCGCCCGATCTGCTCGAACCCGTACTCGCCGTCAGCGGCGCCAGTGAGATTGCCGCCAACGACATTTTCGCGGTTGCCCTGAAGTCAGGTGAGGTGATCGCATGGCAGGGAGCCGGATTCGACGCCACGCCGGTGCCCGGATTCACGGACATCGCCGGGCTGGACGGGCTGTCGGTGGCTAGCTTTGCGCTTAATTCGAACAGCTGCGTCCGGCTCACCGATGGCCAAGTATACTGCTGGGACAAGATGTGGGACGGTTCCACCGCCGCCAAGTTCAATCTGTACACGCCTGTCCAGCCGGTCATACCGCCGACATTCTAGCGCGCTTCCTCCAGTTCCTCCTCCAGCTCCTGGCGGCGGAGCAGTTCCCAGTAGCGGCCGCCCT
>Ga0207652_10004125_pt1 | contig 11858 bp, 6 predicted proteins | sample KBSC63BmetaG_FD_184334 | JGI IMG/M metagenome (GOLD analysis project Ga0207652, IMG submission 184334) | Corn rhizosphere microbial communities from Kellogg Biological Station, Michigan, USA - KBS C6-3B metaG (SPAdes) (version 2) | ecosystem: Host-associated > Plants > Roots > Rhizosphere ... | reverse complement strand
AGCGCCGCCCGGAATCGGATCTAAAACATAATCCGGCACAGTCCGCGGTGCGGCCGCATTGAAGCGCTGGCCCAGAACGAAAGCTGAAACCGGATGCTTTTGGCCGCCGCTGACCAGATAGGCCTGGCCGGTGGTTGCGCTCTGCACTAAAGATCCGTCGCTGATGCTCGCTGCAAGGTTCGGATCTAATGCAACGAAAGCGTTAATTCTGCCCTTGCCCAAATCTCCGGCACAGCTTGCTCCCCCGCACTGGGTAGGATTAAGTTGGTCAATCGGATCTGCGGAGTTAATAATCCGGTCGCGGATCTCCTGATTGGAAATCTGCGGATAAAGCGCTTTGATCAGCGCGGCTTCGCCGCTGACGAACGGCGCGGCCAGGGATGTGCCCGAAGCGTAAGCATAGCTGCTTGGGGCCGGCAAATGGCTGAGCGGATCGCGGTTGATGGTTGAAAGAATTCTTTTGCCAGGGGCGCTAACATCCACGCAGTTTTTACCGTAGTTTGAAAATTGCGCTTTCTGGTCATTAATATCGGTTGCGGCAACGCCGATCACCATGTTCTGGCCGTTGTCGTCGCAAATCGGGAAAACCGGATTTAAATCCAGATCGCCGCCGGAGCTGGCAACGTCATTTCCGGCCGCGGCGATAATCACCAGGCCTTTATTAAAGGCATAAGTGATCGCATCGGAAAGCGTGGTGTCATGGGCAAACCCCACTCCGCCCAGGCTCATGTTGATGATATTGGCGCCGTGATCCGCGGCATACACAATCGCAGCAGCCACATCCGCGGACTCGCCCGCCCCCGAAGCATCCAGCGCCTTGAGCGGCATCATTTTAATATTCCAGTTGGTACCGACAATGCCGCGAAAATTATTCGGCGTTGCGCCGATCACTCCGGCGATCAGCGTACCATGGCCGTTGACGTCAGAGTCGCTGCCGGCAGGGATCGCGGCCTGGGTTGTAAAATCAAAACCGGCGACAACCTGGCCGGCGGATAAATCTTCGTGCGTGCCGTCGATACCGGTGTCGATTACCGCCACGATTACAGCCTGGCTCCCCGTGGTTTTATTCCAGGCTTCGGGATAATGGCTTTTGAGCAAGCCCCACTCGCGGTCGGCGTTAGCCGGATCAGCACTAAAACCGGGATCATTAATGGAAACCGTGCCGGCCTCAAGCTGGTTGTCCGGATGGATGTAAACAACGGCGCTGCCGTAAATTTGCTGCAGGGCAGCCGCAGAATAAGTCGTGTCAATTTTGAAAATATTTTGAAACTGTTTTGGGGCTGGTGCGGAAAAGATCGGGGTGATCTTTAGAATTGCAGGATCGGCTTTTAGCCCCGCCGGCAGGGTCCTGAAATCAACAATAAAGCGCTGCGGCTGAATTGCTTGGGCCCTTAAAATAGAAAAACCTGGCATTGCGGCTGCCAGTAAAAAATTAAATATCAGGATTGAAGTTAATTTTTTGAGTTTGTTCATGTTTTTGCAAGATTTCGGCTGTAATCGCCGCGAATCGCTTTGGTCTTGATTTTGAGCAGGTCAGCCAGCGACTCAACATAGGCTTTGAGCGGAACGTGGCCGCCGCCATGTTCGGTCCAGGAGACCGCGACTTCTTTTATTTTGTAACCGCGCTTTTCCGCGATAGTCAGAACTTCCATATCAAAGCCCCAGCGGCTGATCGTTACATATTCAAAAATATCCTTTGCGGCGCGCTTAGAGAATGCTTTAAAACCCAGTTGAGTATCTTTTACGCCCGGAACTGCCAAAAACTGGATTAAAATATTGGCCATCCTGCTGAGCAGAATCCGGTAAAACGGCTGGTGCACTTTTACGGTTTTTGGATCAAGATAGCGCGAGCCGATCACCACATCAAAGCCCTGGTCAAAAAACGGCAAAAACTTTTGGATTTCAGAAATCGGCGTGGCATTGTCCGCATCCATGAACATAATAATGTCGCCTTCAGCTTTGTCGAGCATGCCGCGCTTGACCGCATTGCCCTTGCCGCCCTGCTGCAAATTCATTGCAGTTGCCTTGCGAATCTCTCCGTTTTCCAGATTTTTGACGATCTCGTACGTGCGGTCCTTGCTGCCGTTGACCACCACCACGATTTCGTAATCATAAGCCTGCTTACTTAAATACGCGTTAATGTCGCGCAGAGTTTCAGTAATTCTGGATTCTTCGTTATACGCAGGGATTAGCACGGAAAGTTTCATTTTGTTTGCTTTGATTTAGCTTTAATTTCCATCATTATACCATAAATTCTAAAGATCTGATATAATGATAAAAATTATAACTTCCGAAACAAAAATGCTTCAAAAGCTTCAGGGCAAACGCTGGTTCATTTGGACCCTGGTGGTCATCGTGGTCAGCATGGTCAGCCTGGCAACTTACATGTACACCACTGCCGCCTCGGACAATTACGAACTTTCTTCGCTGCTTTCGCTGCGGCTAATGCTGCACAGAGACGCTGCGGCAAAAAACGCTCAGCCGCATTCTCCGCTGGTCCGCTAGCAGCAAAACAAATCCGCCGGCACGCAAACAAAAAAGAACCCGGAAAGTACCGGGTTCTTTTTTATTTCAGATTTTTGGGACTAAAATCCTGCGAAGGTTTATTGGAGTTTGATCTTTGGGAGAGCGCTGAGCATCCGGCCCAGGAAATTCTTCTTGCGAAACATCGCAAAGCCTGCGGTGATCATCGCGCCAAAGCCCAAAGCAACTTCCATCGAGCTGCCGGTTTTCGGCGCCACGAAAGTCTGGCCAAGCACCTGGCCGACATGAATCACGACTGTGTTGCCGAAGGTGTTGGTCAAAGTCAAATTGGCATTGTTTGGCAGGAAGAAATTAATTCTGACTCGGAAGGTTTCACTGACGCTGCCGTTGGCAGGAATTGTCACGGCCGGCCAGGAAAGCACATTGCCGTTCAAAGTTCCGCCGCCGTTGTTAACCAGGCTGGAAAGGCTTAATACTCCGCTCAGGTCATCGGAAATAACAAAGTTGTTGGCCGGAGCATTGCCGCTATTGACCACGGTCAAAGTGTAAGTGATGAAATCTTCTTTTTGCGCGGTCACCAGAGTAGCGTCGGCATTGCGGGTGTCGTTGAAGGCGCGCTTGGACTGGGTCAGGTTGATGTTAGCGCCCGCAACCGGATTATTGATCACGATGCTTGCGGTGTCCTGAACCTGTGCGGCGTTATCACCCTGCGCAAAAGCGGTGTTTTGAATGGTGGAATTGACCGGCGCGTTGACATTGCCTTCAAAGGTAACGGTGCGCTGCTGGCCTGGGAACATTGAACCGAGCGAAATAAAGCCGCTGGTAATGTCATTGACCTGGTTGCCGTCCAAACGGGTAGTGCCGCCGGCGTAAGAGAAGCCGCCCGGCAAAGTGTCGCGGAGCGTAACATTGTTAACAGTGGTTGAACCGGTGTTGGTGACAGTAATCTGGAATGCGACCCGGTCATTTGGGAATGCGGAAATATTTTTCTGCAGAACGTTTTGGAAGGAAATATTGCGGACCAGCTTGTTGATCGAAAGCTGAGAGAACTGCGGAACATTGTTGTTCAGCACGATCGTGGCGCTGTCAGTCACAGTGCCGGCGTTGTTGGCGCTGGCGCTGGCGGTATTGGTCAAAACATTCTGGCCGTTTGGCACGGAATTGGAAACATTGCCTTCAAAGGTAATTGTTTCGGTCTGGCCGTTGCCGATAAAGCCGATGTTCGCGCCGCCCTGCACCAGGCTGTCAGCCAGGAAACCGTTGTTCAGCCGGGCTGAACCGCTGGCAAAGTTAAAGAACTGCGGCAAGCTGTCAAAAACCGTGACATTGTTGGCGTCAGCATTCTGGGCTGCAACAGTAATCTGGAAAGCAATCCGGTCGCCCGGGTTTGCGGTGACGCTCTTGCTGAAGAAGGAATTGCCCTGGCTTAAGTTCTTGACCAGTTTGCTGATCACCAAGTTGCCCGGGATGACATTGTTCTGGACGAAAACCGTGGCTGAGGCGCTGACCGTGTTGGCATTCGGCGCGGAAGCAGTGGCAGTGTTGGTTAAAGTGCCGATTTGGTTAACCACGGCGCTAAGTGTTTCAGTAACGCTCTGGCCTGGATTCAAAGTTGGGATGGTGATATTGCTGAAGTTCGAATTGATAATTCCGCCGGACAAAGTGCTGACTGAAAGCGAGCCCGGAACAAAGTTCAGCCCCGAAGGCAAATTGTCGACTAGGCTGACATTGTTAATTGTGGCGTTGCCGGTGTTGGTCAGGACAATCTGGAAGCCGACTGTGTCGCCGTTGAAAGCGTTAACGCTCGGCGCAAAGCCGACATTGCCGCGGGTGAAATCCGCCACACCCTTGGTAATGCTCATTGTGGAATTCTGCGGCTGCGGCGTGCTGATAAAGACCGTTGCGGAAGCGCTGACCGAAGAAACATTAGTTCCCGAAGCAGTAGCAGTATTGGTTAAGCTGCCGCTTGAGGCAGTCACAGTTGCGGTAAATGTGGTGGTGCGGCTCTGGCCCGGTGTCAGAGTTCCGAAGTTTACATTGCTTGGGAAGCTGCCGCTGATCCCGCCGATGCCCGGATCGTTCAGAACCACATTGTTGACGTTGCCGTTGCCGGTGTTGGTCACAACAATCTGGTACTGAACCGTGTCGCCTTGGCGGGCCGAAGTGGTATTGGCAAAACCGCTGTTGGTTGAAAGATTCTGGACCTGTTTGGTAATTGAAAGGTTGCCAACCTGCGGCGCCGGAGTATTTACGACAACCGTGGCCGAAGCTGTAACCTGAGTGACGCCGGTAGCGGTTGCGGTTACAGAATTAGTCAAAGTGCCGCTTGAGGCGGTAACAGTGCCGGTGAAAATTGAAGTGCGAGTCTGGCCGGGAACCAAAGTACCTAAAGAAACGTTGCTTGGGAAGTTTGCGGAGATGCCGGCAACACCCGGGTCATTGACCACGACATTGTCGACATTGCCATTACCGGTGTTGGTCACAACAATCTGATACTGGACCGTGTCGCCCTGGCGAGCTGTAGTTGAACTGGCCAGCGCGCTGCCGGTGCTCAAATTTTGAACCTGCTTAGTAATGGATAGATTGCCGACTTGCGGTGCCGGAGTGTTGACATTCACGGTCGCGGAATCTGAAACAGATGCGACGCCGGTGCCCGAAGCCGTTGCGGTATTAACGATCGTGCCGCTTGCGGCAGTAACCTGCGCGGCATAAACCAAGCTGGCATGCTGGCCTGCGGCCAAAGTGCCCAAGGATGCGTGGTTTGGGAAAACAGTCCCGGCGGCGGAAACCAGACCGGCTGCGCCCGGATCAGTAACGGTGACGTTGGCCACGTTTGCTGAACCGGTGTTGGTAACAGTAACTTGATAGCTGACAATATCACCCTGTCTAGCGGAGGTGCTATTGGCAAAAGAAGTTTGATTTTGAGTTTGATTCTCAACCAATTTGGAAATAGAAAGTTTGCCCGCGGCCGGTGGCGGCGTAACATTGCCGTTGACGCGCACTTTGAAATCCAGCGTGCCGGAATACGGGAAGCAGGCTTTCAGATCGCCAAGATTAAAGCCGCCGCTGGCAACGCCGTCGCCGATCGGCAAAACTTTATTGGAGGTTCCGCAATTGGCCAGAGCATTGGCCGCTACAGCGCCAACCAATTCGGTCGCATGCTGCAGGGTAATGCAGAGGCTGGATGAACCGGGAATATATGAAAGAGTAGTCGGCTGGCTGGTTTTAACTACAATTGCGCCGCCGCGGGTTGCGCTGGTTACGGTTGCCGCGTTGCTTGCGGAAATCTGGGAAGAAATCGCATGCGCGGTAGCTGTACCGCCGTTCAGGTTGGCCGCGACCACGGTGTTGTGCGCGGTGGTAAAGGCGCGGTCAATCTGGTCAGAAGCGCCGTTATGGAAATAAACGGAAACCCAGACCTCGTCGCCGGCATTTGCAGTGACGCCTGCGTCATGCTCAGTCTGCGACTGGGCAAATCTGCCGTCCCGGCCGGCTGCGCCGATCGTGAAAGCGTCAATCTGCGCCGCATCAGTGCAGATCGTGGATGGATCGTAATTAATCGGAAAAACATCGAACTGCGGATGGGTCGGAGCAAGCTGCGGACAATTTGCCGATCTCGCCTGCTGGTTTACCCCCAAAAAACCCATGCTCAAAACAGCAACCATCAGGATTGCCATCAAAGCATATTTTGTCTTAATAAAACTGAGGATCTTGTGCATAAAAATTGCTAGACCTTAATTAATTAGTTACTAGTTACCTAGTAAAAAGCAATGGACAACTTTGAATTGCATTGATTGCAAACTGCTTTTTACAAGCTAACTTTATGGAAATGAGTTTTTGGAAAACAGGCGGTGCAAGAAAAGCTCGAAAGCTTTTCTTGCACATGCCATGAAATGAAAAGTGAATCTTAAACTTCAAGTGCTATCTGCGACCGCCGCGGCCTGGCGGGGTACCGCCTGAACCGTCATTTGCGGTCTTGGGCAGAAATGGCGGAATACCATGTCCGCCGCCGCAGAGTTTGGTTGCAAGGCAGAATGCGACGCCGCCCGCAAAACCAATAACGATTCCGACCACCAGCAGCTTTTTACCGCCGCCTTTGACCGGAAGCAGTTCTTCGCAGGTCGTCACCTGGTTATCCGTGGTGTTGTAAACCAAGTACTTTACCAGGTACATCCCGGTGTTCTTGGGAACGCCCTCAACCCTGCCGGTCTTGTCATGATCCATGGGGACCATGCTCCGGAACGGATCATTTTCAGCCACCCATTCGCCATGCTTTTTATGCATAACGTAGAGTTGGCCGGATCTGAACCGCCACTCGCCCCAAGGGTGCAGCCGGAAGGTCCCGCCTGCCGCCAGATCAGAATCAAGCGGCGGCCGGCCAGTCTCTTCGTCGACTGCCTGGCACGGACCGGACTTGGGAGTCGGGGCCGGACCGGGAAGCGGCACGAGTCCAGGAACCAGCTGATTACCGGTTGGGGTAGGAGCTGGTACAGGGGTAGCCGGGACCACGGGAGTGGCCGCGGGAGTTATTGGCGCCGGGGGCGGAAGAATCTCCACTCCAGGGATCAGGTCGAATGCCGGAATGTTCAGGTTCGTACAGTCCCCGAAAATTCCAACGATCAGGTTGACTCCGGAAATGCCGCTTGAGAGCGTTACTTTTGCGAAGGAATATTCCTTAAGGATCTCGTCAGGATAATACATATTCTGTCCTGCAATCCCGTTCGGATATTTCTTGGCATCAGGGTTTCGTCCGAAGTTGATCCGCGAGAACTGAAATTCTTTGTTCTCAGGATAGCTTTCAACGACGAAGTCGCCGGTGGTCAGTTTCCCGATCAGCTCTTCGACCTGCTGCGCACTGATGAAGTTCGGCATCTCTTTGGGCAGTGCCCGCAAAGCCGCCTGGACATCAGGACGCTTGGCCCGTTCGACCAGCTCTTCCTTGGTCTTCCAGGGTGCTGCAAACCGATATTGGCCCATTAAAGCCCGATCGATTTTTTTGAAGATGATCTTTCTACTGGTCTGGACAAAGGTCCGATCCAAAATCTGATGATCGTGGCCCTGGAATTGCCCGGTGATTTTATCCTGGGTAAACGAGGGCTCTACTTCGATCGGCAGATCTTTAATCCGGTGGTCGGGATCGCTGCATTCAGCTTTTCCGGCTCCGGCTTCCATCCAGAAACTCCACATTGCCTTGTGCTTCTCAAGCGTCCAGTCATAACGTTCTGAAAGTTTTTCAAGATCTTTCAAAGCGTCGAACTGGCCGTTCATATAAAAGCAGGCGGCTTTGCGCAGTCCGGCTTGAATTCCATCCAGATCGTCCTTGAGAAAATCCAGCGGCACCAGCGGCGCCGGGATTGGCGTGCGAATATCAACCGCGCCGGCCGGAGCCTGCGGATTGGTAATTCGGAAATTCTCGGTAAACTCCGGCGCAGCTCCATACGGGTTGTATGGCTGCTGCTGAACGGAGGTCAAAGGGGCGGCCTGGCTGATTAGCTGGCCGTCCCTGGTTTTCAGTCCGAGCGAATCCTGGGCGAGCGCTTGCGCGTCGCCGATGGGTCCGATCATAAAAATCAAGTATGCCAGCATCAAGCTTAAGGCACTTTTCATGTCTATTTCCCCTCTTTCAAAGATGTAAGAACAGATGCCGATGCATTTGCATCCAGGCACGTGCCAGCCCCCGACGGCTGACACCTGACCGGATTGGGGCGGCAGGCCTTTCAGGCCTGCCGCCCACCCAGCAGGTTATTTTTCAACTTGGGTCAATTCGCCATAAACTACCAGGCGCTTGTCGGAAGTTCCGACCGGCCAGCAAGTTGAGAGCGCTACTACGGACTTGCCGCGATCGGCAAACTGTTGCTGATCGTCAGCCTTGAAGATTCCGGAGTCGCTGACTACATAATGGAAAATAACGGTTTTGTTATTATTGTCTTTTACGGTAACGGTGAACGAATCAAATTTCTTCAGATTGCCCAGCGTTGCGAAAACATTGTTGTACTTGCTTTTAATCCAGGCGTAGTTTGAAGAGTGGCCGGAAATATATGCGGTACCGATCTGGCCCGGGAAAGCCGTGCCAGGATAATGCACTACGCCGCTGGTCAGGTCCGTATCAAAGTTCTTCGGATCCTTGGTCCAGATCACCGGGACGGAAATTTTCAAGGAAGGAATATCCAGCTGGCCGCTGACGCTATCATTGACAATCACTTCATCTCTGCCGCCGCCAGTTGTGCTTTGATTCTGCTGATCCTGCGCGGTGGTATTGGCGCCGGCGACTTTCGGAGTAAGATCCGCAGCTGCCAGGCTAAGCTTGTTTGAAACCGCTTCTAAATCAACATTTGCGGCAATTAACTTTTGCTGAGCATCAGACATTTTATTGCCGGTCAAAGGATCAATCCCTTCAATCAAAGCTTCAGTATCAGACATGCCCAAACCCAAAGTGTCTTTCTTCTTCGGATTCAAACCGAGCAGGAATTTCTGGTAGTTGGTCAGGCCGTTGCCGGAAATATCATTATCCGGATCCAAAACCGAAGGATCAGAAACATCATAGAAATAAGATCTGATCCAGGAGTTGTAAGCAGCCTGCTGGCTGGCCGGAATCACAGTCTTAGTGCTGGTCGTCGGTTTAATGTTGACCGAGCCAAACAAACTGGAAATTGAAGTATGCGTAAAGAAAATCAAAAAGGCAGCAACCGCGCCGATGAAAACCAGCAAGTACGGGAAACCGACCTTGAGCATTCTGGAAACATTGATAACATGGGTGTTGGTCTCTTCGTCATATTCATGGACCGGAGCATGATCCGCAGCATGATCAGCATGCTCTGCAGCCGCCATTTGATGTGGCGCAGCTTCGGCATGATCAGCATCGCCGTGACCGTCATGGCCATGGCCGTGCTCAACTCCCAAATGCTTGTATAATTCAGTTGTACCTTCAGGGTGATTTAAATCCATAAATTTGCCAATTTATTAATTGACTCGTAATCTTAACACTTATTTTGCTTTTTGTCAAGATCCTTGCAATAAAAAATAGCCAAACTAAGCCATTTTTGTTAAAATTAGACCATGTCTAACGGCTCTCCAAGCAATTCCTCATTAAATTATAGGGTTATCTTTGCACTTGCATTGGTACTTTGCACAGTCAGAATGGGTTTTGGCTCATTTTTTACTAGTGCTTCTGATATAACACCTGTTAATGTTGCCAATGCGATTAACAACGAAAGATCACAGCGGCACATTCCGACTCTGAATTATAGCAGTAAATTGGCTGCCGCCGCACAGTACAAAGCTAACGATATGGTTGCCAGGAAGTACTTTGCCCATGTTGATCCGGATGGCCACTACATTTGGGATAAAATCATGGCCGAAGGTTACACCCCTTTTACAATTCTCGGGGAAAACCTGGCAGTGGATTTTTCAGATACGGAAGGACTGGTTTCAGCCTGGATGGATAGTCCAACTCACCGCGAAAACATTTTGAATGCCAGCTTCGCCGATCAGGGCGTTGGCGTTGATTTTGGCAACCCGGCCAATGCGGAATTCAGCGTGGCGGTGGCAAATACCTTTGGAGCCCAACCGGCCCATGCCGCAGCAACTCCCCCGCCAGCGCCAACCCCAAAACCTGCCCCGGCGCCGAAGCCAGCGCCAACCCCAAAACCTGCCCCTGCTCCAGCCCCGACTCCTGCCGCGCCGCAGCCCGCACCAAGCCCGCTGCCAATTCCAAAACCGACCCCTGGAAACATTCCAAGCATTGCGCTTGGCAACAGCACGCCAATCATCTACAGCAATTCCATTCAGCTGTTTGGCCAGACCGTACCTGATGTTTCCGTTCAAATTTCAGATCTAACCCAGCCCCGGGCCGTACCGGTCAATGTCCAGACGGACAACAATGGCCAGTTTGCCTACACTGTGAACTCGCTGCCAAACGGCGTTCACAAATTCCAGGCTCAAACCCAAACCGCCGGCAAAACCTTAAGCAGCAATATTTACTCGGTCGAAATTCTGTATAACCCGCCGGTTATTAACCAGGCCGGCACGGTTGTAACCGCCAAAATCGTAAACAGCAAACTCGACCTGCACGTTACAGCACCAATCAGCGGCGAAGTGGCCGGCGCCAATGCTGCAATCAACGGTCAAAGCGCCAGCCTTGCCGAAGGTCCAAACGGAATCTTCAGCGGCGACCTTGTGACTGACCAATATTTTGACTACCAAAGCCAGCCGCTGGTGCTCAGCGCCCAAAATGTCCATCAAAACAGCGCTAGCGCGGCAATCAGCCTAAGCAAAGTTGCCCTGCTATCCCCCAACCCCAAGAGCCTAACCGGCAACCTCGCCGAAAAGGCTCGAAACGCCGACCTATATAATGTCTTCAAATATGTGGTGATTGTTTTTGGCAGCTTGTTTATTTTGTTCCTGCTGATCGACCTGCTGCGTTACGGCAAAAATAAAATCACCGGCGCGTTTTCCGCCGGTAACGGTTCGATTCTTATTTTGATTTTAATCGGCACTACTTTGATTGCCAGCTGGTGGCATTAAGCCTAAACGCAGCGCAAAATTCTGGCGTGGAAATCAGTCACGCCAAAGACCATCACCACAATCAGGGTAAAAATAGCCAGCTGCTCCAGGACAACTTCCCGGCGCAGCGTTTTTTTTGCGGAATGATACATCAAGCCCCAAAACAAATTGTAGATTGCGGTTAAAAATAGTCCGGCCGAAAAATAATTAACATTCCAAAACTTGTATACAAAAATCGAAGCCGCAGCCACGACCAGCGAAATTACCGCAGTAAACAGGATATTCCGGTAATTAACCGCGGCAAACTGGAACAACGCCTGGTAAAGCAGCATAAAAGTAACCAGGTAAACTACCAGATAAAAAACATTTGCCGGAAAGCAATAGAACCAGACAATTCCCAGCGCCGCGGAGTAGATCAGCCAGGCGGCATACAGTTTGGCATAGCTTAAAACCAGAAAACTCCGGCTGCTGATCGGGGTTTCCTTGTTATGAAAAATTTCCTTGAACAGCGAATAGCAGCCGATCAGCGCCAGCCCCGATGCGATCACCACATATTGCTGCAGCTTGCCATGGCCAAAGTTAATGCCGATCACAATGATCGAACCCCAATAAATGATGCCGGGCAGGATCATGTAATTTTGAAAATGACGGAAATGTTCCCAGCGCAGCATGTAGCGAAAGCGGTGTTTCAGCGCTTGCGTCATGTTCAGTCCCGGACCAAGCGGGGTTTTGTAATGCAAATCAAAAATAAAAACCAGCCAGAGCAGCAAAAACAAATAAATGATTGCGCTCAGCTGGACGTAAAGCACCGGCTGGTAAAGATTGTTGATGTAAAGCAGTCCTTCCAGCCCGATAATCGAAATGGCGGCGAT
>Ga0207652_10004124_pt1 | contig 11861 bp, 10 predicted proteins | sample KBSC63BmetaG_FD_184334 | JGI IMG/M metagenome (GOLD analysis project Ga0207652, IMG submission 184334) | Corn rhizosphere microbial communities from Kellogg Biological Station, Michigan, USA - KBS C6-3B metaG (SPAdes) (version 2) | ecosystem: Host-associated > Plants > Roots > Rhizosphere ... | reverse complement strand
GCGATCATGCGCGCCGGAGCGCCCCCGGCCGGAGTGGGAGCGTCGAACCCGCGACCATCGCGCGAACCGCTCGCCCTGGCGATAAGGCTCCGGAGAGAAACGCAGGTGGCAAGACCTGCCGCCAGGGGGGCGATCCGCAAGGAGTTGGGCGCGGTCCCGTCGCGGGCGCCGTCCGCGGCGATGTGGCGCAGGCCCCTGGCGCGCGCGGAAAGTCCGGCAGTCCCGAGAAGTTCCCCGTCACGGCCGCACGCGGCTTTGGTGTGGCAGAGCGACTGGCATGGTGACACCCCTCCGGCGGTATCCGTCGCTGCGCGCGGGCTCAGTCGCTGACGAGCAGGTACCGGGCCGACGCGGCGCCGGCCTGCAAGGCGGGGGCCATGTCGCGGCTCGGGTCGCTCAGGGACTGGAGGGCGAAGCCGTCGGCGACGGCGAGGAGGTAGGCGACGACGGCTTCGGCGTCGAAGCGGAGGGAGAGGATGCCCTCCTCCTCCTTGGCGCGGAAGACCTTGGCGACGTGGGAGCGGGTCGCCTCGAAGAGCTGGCCGACCTCGCGCTGGATGTCGGGGTTGCGGCGGCCGGCGGAGAAGAGCTCGTAGAGGAGGAGGAAGTAGCCGGGATCGTTGTCGATCATGTCGGTGAGGCTGGAGACGAGGACGTCGAGGACGTCGTCCGCCGTCTCCGCCTCGCCCAGCATCTCGTCGAGGCGGGCGATGCGCAGTTCGGTGTCGCGGCGCACCACCTCGACGAGGAGGCGCTCCTTGGTGCCGAAGTAGTAGTGGAGGAGGCCGCGACTGACCCCGGCCTCGCGGGCGACGTGCTCGAAGGTCGAGCCCGCCGCGCCGCGCCGGGCGACGCTGTCGCGCATCGCGTCGACGATGCGCTGCGCCTTGTCGCCGCTGAGCTGACGCTCTTTGGTCCCGGCCTCCACCGAGTGTCTCGCCGCCTGGAGCCTAGGCGCCGTTGATGCTGGTGGTGCTCGTGTACTCGAACTCCTCTTCGGCACCGAAGAGCGCGTCGAGGACCGCCTTGCGGGCATCCTCGCTGACGACCAGGGCGACGATGCCACCGACGATCGCGAGCATGATCAGTTTGCGCAGCGGGCGCCGCTTCTTGCGGGGCTTCTGCAGCCGGTCGCGCGCTTCCTGCAGCGCTTCGGCGGCCTGGCGCATTTCCTTCTGGACCTTCTTGTCCGAGGTGACGGCCTTGACGGTGCCCTTGCCGTTGCCGGTCGCGCGGCCGTAGGCCTTCTTGGCGGAGTTGAACGCGTCCTTGAGGTTGTCGCGCAGATCGTCGTCCTCGATCAGGCGCTGGACATACGGGTTTTCACGCGCTGCTTCGTACAGGTCTCCGGCGCGATCTGCCGTGTGGCTCGTCTTGGTCTTGGACATCCCTTCTCCCTCGCTCAGCTAGGCGGTTTCGCCCAGGATATACCCGCGATTCACCACGGGACACCGCGAGCTCGCGACGAAGTGGACGATCAGCCGGCCGCGGAGAGCGAGATCACTCCGGCCCGACACCGTCGAGCAGCACCCCGTTGGTGCGGAAATCGAGCTTCGCGTCGCGCAGCCGGCGCAGCCGCAGCGGCGCCAGCCCCGGCTCCTGGAACCGGTAGCGGCGTACGTAGAGGCGGCCGGTGTCTTCGCGGGCGACCTGGTGGAACCCCGGCCCGAGCAGCCGTCGCGCCGGCGCCGGCGCCGCGCCGTCGGAGACGAAGTCGACTTCCTTGACCAGCCAGTCGTAGCCTTCCTTCGCCCGCACCTGGATCGCGCCGGTCGAGAGGTAGTAACGGAGCGGCGCCTCGCCGAGCGTCCAGGTGACCGTCGCCCGGGGCCCGTTCGGATCGCCGATGTCCGCGGCGACGGCGCTCCAGTTCGGCCGCTGGAACCCTTCGTCGGTGCTCGCCAGGACGCAGAAGCCGAGCGAGTAGGCGACCAGGAGCGCGCCGATCACGCTGCCGAGCCGGCGCGAGGCGGGCGAGCTGATCGCGATCCCGACCGCGGCCAGCAACGGCACCAGCGCCGGGATCAGGTTGCGGGCGAGGACGAAGTCCTTCGACGCTGCGACCAGCGCCAGCATCGCGGGGATGCCGATGCCGGCGACGACGAGGAGCAGCGGCCGGCCCGCGGCGCGCCGCTCGCGGCCGGCCCGCTTGCGCAGGAGCAGGGCCAGCGCCGCCAGGGTCAGCGCCAACGGCACGAAGGCGAACCAGGGCCGCTCCGGCCGGCCGATGATGTCGCCGGTCTCCCCGGTGACGAAGGTCGCCGCCGTTTCCGCCAGCCGGTGGCCGAGGCTGAAGTTGCCGATCCAGTCGGCGTGGCCGAGCGACATCTGGTGGATCGCCACCGGCGCCACCGCGATCGCGCACCCGGCCAGGACCGCCATCCCGGCGAGGCTCCTCCGCAACCCTGGGCGACGCAGCAGCATCAGCGCCTCGGCGAGGATCGGGAAGGCGACGAAGTAGTGCGTGGCGATCGCGAGGCCCGACCAGATCCCCCACCAGACGAAGTCGCGGCGGCCACCGCGCCGTTCGGCCCGCAGCCAGTAGAGCGCCGAGAGCGCGCCGAGGAGCGTCACCAGCGCGTAGGCGCGCGCCTCCTGCGAATACCAGAGCATCATCGGGTTGACCGCGACCAGCGCCGCCGCCCAGAGCCCGGCCCGTCGCCCGCGCAGCTCCACGCCGATGAGGTAGGCGACCGGGACCGTCAGCACCCCGGCCACCGCCGAGATGGTCCGCAGGCCGAATTCCCCGGTCCCGACCAACTGGGTCCAGACCCAGGCAATCGCGTAGTAGACCGGCGGCGTCGACTCGCTGAACCAGACCGCGTGCATCGCGTGGCCGAACCCGGCGCGCAGCACGCGGCTGGCGGTGACGACCTCGTCGTGGTGGTAGCTCTGCACGCCGAGCGTGGCGAAGCGGAGCACCGCCGCCAAGACGGTCAGGCCGGCGACGATCCAGAAGGCGCGCGAGCGCTCGCGCGCCCAGTCGACCAGGGAGCGACGGCCCGTGCGCTCGGCGGGCGGGCGGCCGGAGCGAGGTAGCGTCGCGGCCTCCATCAGCACCCCCTCCGGGACGCGCCGCGGGCGAGGGCCGTTTCCGAGCGCCCCGTCAAGAGAGAGCGATGTCGATCGCTTTCGAGACCTCGTCGACGAACACGAACTGCAAGCCCCCCAGCTCTTTGCGGGGGATCTCTCCCGCGTCCCCCTCGTTGCGCGCGGGCACCAGCACCCGCTTGATCCCCGCCCGCTGCGCCGCCAACGACTTCTCCTTCAGCCCGCCGATCGGCAGCACCTTGCCGGTCAGCGTCACCTCGCCGGTCATCGCCACGTCGTTGCGCACCGGCCGGCCGCTGATCAGCGAGGCCAGCGCGACCGTCATCGCCACCCCCGCCGAGGGACCGTCCTTCGGCACCGCCCCCGCCGGCACGTGGATGTGGACGTCGTGGCCCGCGAACCAGTCCTCGGTCAGCTTCGGCGCGACCAGAGCCTGGTGACCACGCACGTAGGAGAGCGCCGCCTGCGCGGACTCTTTCATCACGTCGCCGAGCTGGCCGGTGATCGTCAGCTTCCCCGAGCCGGGCATCCCGGTCGCCTCGATGAAGAGGACATCGCCGCCCGCCGGCGTCCAGGCCAAGCCGGTGGCCACGCCAGGGTCCTTGGTGCGCCGCCGGGTTTCGGCGAAGACGCGCCGCCGTCCCAGCATCTCGCGCGCTTTCTTGCCCGAGACGCGCACCTTCCCTTTCGCTTTGCCTTCGGCTACCTGGCGCGCGACTTTGCGGCAGATCGTGCCGATCAGGCGCTCCAGGTTCCGCACCCCCGCCTCGCGCGTGTACTCCTCGACGATCGCGGTCAGCGCCGCGTCGACGAACTCGATCTGGGACGGCTTCAGCCCGTTCGCGGCGATCTGGCGGTCGACCAGGTAGCTGCGCGCGATGTGGCGCTTCTCGTCCAGCGTGTAGCCCGCCAGCTCGATCGTCTCCATCCGGTCGAGCAGCGGCCCGGGGATCGTGTCGAGCACGTTCGCGGTGGCGATGAAGACGACGTCGGAGAGGTCGAAGGCGAGGTCGAGGTAGTGGTCGCGGAAGGTGTCGTTCTGGGCCGGGTCGAGCACCTCGAGCATCGCGCTCGCCGGGTCGCCGCGGAAGTCGGCGCCCATCTTGTCGATCTCGTCGATCATGAAGACGGGGTTGCGCGAGCCGGCATCGCGCAGCGCGCGGATGATCGTCCCGGGCAGTGCCCCGATGTAGGTGCGGCGGTGGCCGCGGATCTCCGCCTCGTCGCGGACGCCGCCGACCGAGATGCGCTCGAACTCGCGGCCCAGCGCCTTCGCGATCGAGCGCCCGAGGCTCGTCTTCCCCACCCCGGGCGGGCCGACGAAGCAGAGGATCGGGCCGGGGCTCGCCGGGTTGAGCTTGCGCACCGCGAGGTACTCGAGGATCCGTTCCTTGACGTCATCGAGGTCGTAGTGGTCGGCGTTGAGGACTTTTTTCGCGTGGCGGATGTCGAGGTTGTCCTTCGTCTCGACGTCCCAGGGCAGCTCGATCAGCCACTCGAGGTAGGTGCGGATCACGCCGTGCTCGGCTGCCGCGGGCGGCAGTTTCGCGAGCCGCCCGAGCTCCCGATCGGCTGCTTTGCGCGCTTCTTCGGGCAGGTTCGCGGCCTCGATTTTTTCCTGCAGTTCGGTGACTTCGGCGGCCTGCTCGTCCCCTTCGCCGAGCTCGTCCTGGATCGCTTTCAGCTGCTGGCGGAGGAAGAACTCGCGCTGGCCTTTGTCGACTTCCGACTGGACCTGGGACTGGATCTGGGTGCCGAGCTGGACGACCTCGAGCTCGCGGGCGAGGATCTGGGAGAGGTGGCGCAGGCGCTTGCCGACGTCGACTTCTTCGAGCAGCTCCTGTTTCTCGGCGGTCTCGACCCGAAGCGCCCCGGCGATCAGGTGGGCGAGCGAGCTGGGGTCGTCGATGTTGGCGACGGCAAGCTGCAGCTCCTCCGGCAGGTAGGGGATCTGCTCGACGATCTCCGAGAAGGTGCGCTGGACGTTGCGGCTGAGCGCCTCCAGCTCGGCGGTGCGCTCGACCTCGTCGGGCATCTCGGTGATGCGGGCGATCAGGTAGGGACGGTCGGTGACGAAGTCGTCGAGGCGCACGCGCTGGGTCGCCTGGACGAGGATCCGCAGCGAGCCGTCCGGCACTTTCACCATCCGCTCGACCACGCCGACGACGCCGACGCCGTAGAGCTCCGAGGGGGTCGGCTCCTCCAGCTCGGGATCGCGCGAGGCGACCATCACCAGCATCCGGTTGCCGCCGAGGACGTCGTCGACGAGCTTGATCGAGCGCGGCTGGCCGACCGCGAGCGGGGTGATCGTGTCCGGGAAGGCGACCGAGTCGCGCAGCGGCAGGACCGGCAGCGCCTCCGGCAGGGGCAGCGGCCCGTCGTGCAGCGCGTCCTCGGCGTCGAGCGGGGCTTCGACGACCTCGAGGGTGGGGGAGCCCTCCATCACGTCCGCTCTATCGGGACCTGGTGCGTGGTTTCTTGCGGGTCGCGCAGCGGCAGCTCGATCGTCAGGAGGCCGTCTTCGTAGTTGGCGACGGAGCGGTTGCCGTCGACCTCGACCTGCAGCTCGACCACGCGGCGGAAGGGGCCGGAGGGGATCTCGATCTGCTGGTAGACGCGGCCCTCGGTCTCCTGCAGGGCGCGGCGGCCGAGGATCGCCAGTTGGCGGCCACTGACCTCGATCCCGATCTCGGTGAGGTCGACGCCCGCAAGGTCGACTTTGACGACGGCGCGCTGCGGGTCGTCGACGTAGTAGACGTCGACGTTCGGCGAGAAGCCGGAGGCCCGGCGGCTGACGTAGCGGGTGCGGCTCCAGGGATCGCCCATCAGCTGGTCCATCTCCCGGCGCATCCGCGCAAAATCGGCGAAGAGGTCGCGCTGCGGCATCGCTTCGACACATTACCCACGTCAGAGGTGGGTACGGGGGTCACGGCGCGACTCGGTGGGTCGGCGGCGGTCAGGCGGAGACGGCGCGGCCGGTGGAGGCCCAGCGAGGCGCCCTCATAAGGAGCACCGGCTGGCGCGGTGGGACGAGGCCCTCGGGACGGTTGGGCCGGAAGGTCGCGCAGGGCTCGCCGAGCTCCAGAGCGCACAAGTGATTGCGGTGGAAGTAGCAGTCCTCGCAGGTGGGGGCTTTGGGCTTGCGCGGCATCGGCTCGGGCATGAAAGCAACCTGGCCGCGGGCGCGTCGGGCACGAATCCGCAAATCGCTACATCTGCGTAACAGGGGTTTCACGGAAGCCCCGCGTCTTGCGAGACGGCCGGGCGGCGTCGCTAACATTCGGCCAGATGGAGGCACACGAACGCACCCAGCGGCTGTCCGAATCGCCGCCGATCTTCAAGAACGGATTCCTCGACTTCTTCTCGCGCGTGCATCCCTCCCTGCCCGCGATCATCTTCATCCCGGTGATCGTCGCGGCGGAGTGGATCGGGGCGACCAAGGGCTGGAACGCCTTGCAGTTGATCCTCATCTCGGCGGGCGGGCTCGCCTTCTGGACGCTGACCGAGTACTGGCTCCACCGCGTCCTCTTCCACTGGGAGCCCGACAACGCGGTCGGCCGGCGGATGCACTTCATCATCCACGGCGTCCACCACGACCACCCGAACGACAAGATGCGCCTGGTGATGCCGCCCTCGGCCTCGATCCCGCTGGCGGCGCTCTTCTTCCTCGGCTTCTGGCTGGTCCTCGGCGACGCCGCCTTCCCGGCCTTCGGCGGCTTCATGATCGGTTATCTCGTCTACGACTACATGCACTACTACGTGCATCACTTCGTGCCTAAGTCGAGACTCCTGAAGATGATCCGCGAGGCCCACATGCGCCACCACTTCCAGGACCACCGCTACGGCTACGGCGTCTCCTCCCCGCTCTGGGACGTCGTGTTCCACACGCTGCCGAAGAAGCGCAAGCACTAGGGACGGGTGCGACGCGCGGGGCCTGGCGCCGGGGAAGCTGGCGCCCCAGAGCCGTGCGCAGGAAAGGCTGTCGCCTCGGGCGGCTGATCGGCGGCCCCGGCTGGCTATGGCCGCCGATCAGCCGCCGGGCCGGGGAGGTTTCGATAGGGACGGGGTTCAGGGACGAAGCCGTGCGCTTCTGCGCGGAAGGCGGTCGGTGCCCGCCGGCGCGTTCGCACTTTCCCGTACATAGGACGGGAAAGTGCGAACGCGTGGTCACGGATCGTCGCCTCCGGGACGAATGCGCGCGGGAGGCGACGGAAGCGTCACTTCCCTTCCGTGACCCTCTCCACGGATCCGCGCGTCTCTCGTGGCGCCGGATCCGTCGCTCGCTGAGTCATGGGCGCCCTGGCGCCTTCAACTCAGCGAGCGTCGGGGGCCACGCAGGGAACTGTGCCGTCCCTCCCCGCAGGCGCCCCGGGCTGCCGCGGATGCCGTGCCGACCACAGCCTGCCCGGGTCGGCAGGGCATCCGCGGCTCTCGCAGGGCACCCGTCCCTTCCCCCTCGGGAGGCCGGCGCCACGACACAGCGCCGTCGCTCAGGCGGCGACGCCCGTCCCGTTGCCGTTCCAGTCCGGGGCGACGGCGGGGACGACCATGCGGTGGTCTTCGGGGCCGGGGCGGAGGATCATCACCTCGGCGGGGGCGCGCTCGAGGAGCCAGACGAGGTCGTCGCCGGAGAGGCCCTGGGTGCCGGTGGCGCCGGGGGAGACGACGACGCGGTCGAAGTCCTCCTCGGCGAGGAGGCGGGCGAGGGCGTGGCGGTAGGTGCGGCCGCGCTCGATGCGGGCGTCGACCGGGACGCCCTTGCCGCCCGCGCGCTGTTCGATCGCCTCCAGCATCGCCATCGCCTGGTTGGCCTCGACCGGGATCGCGCAGTCGAGCGGCAGGCTCTTCGGCACCTCGGCGAGGTAGGCGGGCATCAGCGTGGCGCCCTCGGCGCGGGCGAGGCGGAGCGCGGCATCGACCGCGCGGCGCGAGATCTCGGTGCCGGTGAAGGGCATCAGGATGTGGTGGACCGCGTCGAGTTCGGCGGGCGCCTTGCGGCCGAGGCGGGACCGGGCGAGGAAGAAGCCGCCGACCAGGCCAAGGACCAGGGCGACCGCGATGAGGATGTGCTCGAGGCGGATGGCAACGGCACCGGCGGCGAGTGTGCTCACGGGTCGCGCCGCCCTCGGTTGGCGACGATGCGGACGTCGACGCCGGGCGAGGCGGCGCGCATCAGGCGCTGGGGGAGGGGTTCGCGCAGGCGGGCGAGCCCGCGGGGCGCCGGCGCCTCGCCGACCATGATGTAGGTGCTGCCGCGCTCGCGGGCGACCCGCGCCGCGGCCGCGACGACGTCGTCGTGCTCCTCGATCAGGAGGGTCGCGCCGAGCACCGAAGCGAGCCGGCGCAGTGCCGTCACCTGGCGCTCGACCTCGCCCTCGATCGCGAGCCCTGGGGGCTTCACCCAGAGCAGGTCGAGCCCCGTCCCCAGCCGCTGCGCCGAGCGCCACGCGCGCCGCACCAATCGCTGCGAGCTCGGTTGCGGGCGGACCAGCGCCAGGAGTCGCTCCCCCACCGCCTTGGCGGCGTCGCCCGCGACCCGTTCCTCGTCGCGCGTCCCCACCTGCTCGGCCTCGGCGAAGACGAGCCGCTTCGACTCCACGTCCTCGGCCACCTGACGCAGGCTCACCTCGCGCAGCGCCGCCAGGTTCTCGATCTTGAAGAAGTTGTTCAGCGCCGAGTCGATGTTGCGGGCCTGGTAGATCTTCCCCGCCCGCAGCCGCGCGATCAGCGTCTCCGGAGTGAGGTCGATCAGCACCACTTCGTCGGCGTCGGCGAGCACCCGGTCGGGCACCGTCTCCCGCACCCGCACGCCGGTCAGCTCCGCGATCTGGTCGTTCAGGGACTCGAGGTGCTGGACGTTGACGGTGGAGAGGACGTCGATGCCGGCGGCGAGCACCGCGGCGATGTCCTCGTAGCGCTTGGCGTGCTCGAGCCCCGGCGGGTTGGTGTGGGCAAGCTCGTCGATCAGCGCCAGCTCCGGGTTGCGCGCGAGCAGCGCCGGGAGGTCCATCTCCGCCACCGTCGCCCCGCCGCGGATCTCGACGCTGCGCCGCGGCACCGCCTCCAGCCCGCGCGCCTGCTCGCTCGTCTCCGGCCGCTCGTGCGGCTCCAGGTAGCCGATCACCACGTCGCGCCCGGCGGCCGCTTCGGCATGCCCCTCCTGCAGCATCCGGTAGGTCTTGCCGACCCCCGCTGCCATGCCCAGGAAGATCTTGTAGTGGCCCACCGTTCCGGCCCCCCTCACGCTCCCAGGAGGTTGTGGACGGCGAGGTCGATCGCTTTGATCCCGACGAAGGGGACGATCAGCCCGCCGAGGCCGTAGATGAGGATGTTGCGGCGCAGCAGCGCGGTGGCGCCGATCGCGCGATAACGGACCCCCTTGAGACTGAGCGGGATCAGCAGCGGGATGATCAGGGCGTTGAAGATGATCGCCGAGAGGATCGCCGACTCGGGCGTCCCCAGGTGCATGACGTTCAGCGCGTCGAGCGGCCCCTTCTCGCCCGCGGTCGCGTAGGTCGCGGCGAACATCGCGGGCAGGATCGCGAAGTACTTGGCGACGTCGTTGGCGATCGAGAAGGTGGTGAGCGCGCCGCGGGTGATCAGCAGCTGCTTGCCGACCTCGACGATCTCGATGAGCTTCGTCGGGTTGGAGTCGAGGTCGACCATGTTGCCCGCCTCGCGAGCAGCTTGAGTGCCGGTGTTCATGGCTACGCCTACGTCCGCCTGAGCAAGAGCAGGTGCATCATTCGTGCCGTCCCCGGTCATCGCGATCAGCCGTCCGTCGGCCTGCTGCTCCTTGATCAGCTCGAGCTTGCGCTCCGGCGTCGCTTCGGCGAGGAAGTCGTCGACGCCCGCCTCGGCGGCGATCTTCGCCGCCGTCAGCTTGTTGTCCCCGGTGACCATGATCGTGCGGATGCCCATCGCCCGCAGCTGGTCGAAGCGCGCCTTCATCCCCTCCTTGACGACGTCCTTGAGGTAGACGACGCCGAGCACGCGCTCGTCGCGCGCGACCGCCAGCGGGGTGCCGCCTTCGCGGCCGATCCGGTCGAGCTCGGCGCGCAGCTCCGGCGGCGCGTGGCCGCCCCCGGCGGCGATCCACCCCGCGATCGCGTCGCCGGCCCCCTTGCGCAGCTGCGTCCCGTTGTAGTCGACGCCGCTCATCCGCGTTTCGGCGCTGAACGGGACGAAGGTCGGCTCGGTTCCGTCGAAGTCGTGCTCGCGGATGTCGAAGCGCTCCTTGGCGAGGACGACGATCGAGCGCCCCTCCGGCGTCTCGTCGGCAAGCGAGGACATCTGCGCCGCCGCCGCCAGCTCCGTCTCGCTCACCCCCGGCATCGGGATGAACTCGGTCGCCTCGCGGTTGCCGAGCGTGATCGTGCCGGTCTTGTCGAGCAGGAGGACGTCGCAGTCCCCGGACGCCTCGACCGCGCGACCCGACAGCGCCAGCACGTTGCGGCGCACCAGTCGGTCCATGCCCGCGATGCCGATCGCCGAGAGCAGCGCGCCGATCGTGGTCGGGATCAGCGCGACGAGCAGCGCGATCAGCGTCGTCTCCGAGAGCTCGGTGCCGGCGAAGAGCGCGAACGGCCGCAGGCTGACGACGACCACGATGAAGACCAGGGTCAGCGCCGAGAGGAGGATGCCGAGCGCGATCTCGTTCGGCGTCTTGCGGCGCGAGGCGCCCTCGACCAGGGAGATCATCCGGTCGAGGAAGGAGCCGCCCGGCTCCTGGGTGATTTCGACGACGATCCGGTCGGAGAGGACGCGGGTGCCGCCGGTGACGGCGGAGCGGTCGCCGCCCGCTTCGCGGATCACCGGGGCCGACTCGCCGGTGATCGCCGACTCGTCGACCGAGGCGATCCCCTCGATCACGGTGCCGTCGCCGGGGATCCCCTCCCCCGCACAGACCACGACGACGTCGCCGCGGACCAGCTCGGCGGCGGACTTCTCGGTGCCGTCGAGCATCTTCGCGGTGGCCTCGGTGCGCATCGCGCGCAGGCTCGCCGCCTGGGCGCGGCCACGGCCCTCGGCGAGCGCCTCGGCGAGGTTGGCGAAGACGACGGTCAGCCAGAGCCAGACCGTGACCGTGAAGGTGAACCAGGCGGGCTGGTGGCCGCCGCCGAGGCTTTCGCCGCCGAAGAGCTGGATGAGCCAGGCAACGGTGGTGATCGCGGCGCCGATCTCGACCACGAACATGACCGGGTTGCGGACCTGGACGCGGGGGTCGAGCTTGCGCACCGACTCGAGCAGTGCCGGGCGGACGATCGCGGGGTCGAAGAGGGAGCGGGGTCGGTTGCGCTTCTCGCTCATCTCAGGGGCGCCGCTTCTTCGAGGGCGATGTTCAGTTCGAGGACGTTCACGCCGGGCTCGCCGAAGACGCCGAGGCCGCGGCCTTCGACGGCGCCGTCGATCAGCGCTTCGACTTCCGCCGGCGGCAGCCCGCGGACGGCGGCGACGCGATGCGCCTGGATCCGCGCGTTGGCCTCGGAGATCTGCGGATCGACGCCGGAGGCCGAGTTGGTGACCGCGTCGACCGGCACGTCCGCCTTCGTCAGGCCGCGGTCGAAGGGCTTGTTCAGCCTGAGGTAGGCGGCGAGGTTTTCGCGCACCTCTTCGCGGCCTTCCTTGGAGTTCGGGCCGACGTTGGCGAAGAAGGTCGCGTCACCGGAATATCCGGTCGCCGAGGGGCGCGAGTGGAAGAACGCCTTGCCCTTGAATTCCTGGCCGATCAGCCGCGAGCCGACAATCCGGCCGTCGAAGCTCACCTTGGAGCCGTCGGCGGCACCGGGGAAGAGCGCCTGGCTGATCCC
>Ga0207652_10004122_pt1 | contig 11863 bp, 14 predicted proteins | sample KBSC63BmetaG_FD_184334 | JGI IMG/M metagenome (GOLD analysis project Ga0207652, IMG submission 184334) | Corn rhizosphere microbial communities from Kellogg Biological Station, Michigan, USA - KBS C6-3B metaG (SPAdes) (version 2) | ecosystem: Host-associated > Plants > Roots > Rhizosphere ... | reverse complement strand
CCAGACCCTGGAACGAGTAGGGCGAAGTGCGCGGCTTGTAGGCGCCGCCGCGCAGCATCTGCGCGCCGGCGTCGCGCACAACGCGCGCGGTCTCCATCATCACCTCGCGGGACTCGACCGTGCACGGGCCGGCGATCGTCCCGAAGTACTGGCCGCCGATCTTGCGACCGTCTATCTCCACGACGGTTCTCTCGCCGCGCTTGTACTGCGCCGAGGCGAGCTTGTACGGCTTGAGGATGGGAACGAGGTGGTCGACCCCCGGGTAGCCCTCGAGGTCGAGGTTGGCCACGTGCTCGCGGTCGCCGATCGCGCCGATCACGGTTACGAGCTCGCCCTTCGAGATGTGCGCCTTGGCGCCCACCGATTGCACGCGCTCGACGACGGCATCTATCTGTTCGGCCGTCGCCCCCTCTTTCATCACAATCATCATCTTGTTGCCTTTCTGAAGCTTGAATCCTACGGACGGTGGCTCACGGGGAGCCGGGCGGTGGTGGCGTCCGGCACTCGGATGTCGGTCGTGCGCAGCGGTGCGCGCGCGGCCGGACGCCTAGATAAATCGCCAGGCGTAATAGGCAGGCACGCGGGCGCCGAGGGTGGCGCTCTCAGAAAGGCGGTGCGTGCCTATGCCGTCCATCGCGGGTCTTTTAGCAGTTAGCCGGCGGCTTTGTCCACCGCTCTAGCCAGATTTTCGGGCGAGCCAGATCTCCTCGCACGGCCAGCGGCTCGCCCATTCCACGGTCATGTGCTCGTAGCGGGTGGGCGGCGAGTCCTCCGGCACCTGGACCTCATGGAGCGCCTCGATCTCGAAGCCCGACCCGCGCAGCAGGCGGATGCGCTCGCCGTGCGGCAGGTTGAACTCGACGCTGTTGTCATCCGGCCAACTGATGCTGTGAAGGCCGAACTGAGGGTTGACGAGCTGCTCTCCGATGGTGCCGTCAGCCGTGATCGGGGTGCATAGCAGTCGCAGCACGGAACAGGTCATGAAGAGCAGCCGCCCGCCCGGGCGAAGCAGCCGCGCGGCCTCTGGGATCCACACGTACGGATCGCACCAGAGGCTCGCGCCGTATTCCGAGAAGGCGAGGTCGAACGACTCGTCCGGCAGCGGCACAGACTCGGCGCTGCCGTGCATGAGCGGGAACTCGAGCCCGTGCTCGGCCTGCATCTCGCGGGCGGTGGCGAGCTGGCGCTCGGAGAGATCGATGCCCACCGGTCGCGCCCCGCGCCGCGCCAGCCAGGCGGAGAAGTAGGCCGTGCCGCAGCCCATCTCGATCACGTCAAGCCCGTCGACGTCGGGAAGGATTCCGATCTTCGCCTCGGGGATGCCGTACATGCCCCAGGACACCTCGTCGGTTGCCCAGTTCTCGCGGGCGTTCTGCACGTAGTCGGCGGCGAACTCGTCCCACGCCGCCTGATTCGCACGCTCGTGGTCCGACAGCTCGCGCGGGCTCATGCGTGCTGGGTTCTGCGCCCGGTCAACGCGGCCAGGATGCCGAGCCCAATCAGCACGAAGCCGGTGACGATGCGCTGCACGCGCGCGAAGCCGTCTCGGCGCTTGACCGCCGCGCCCAGGGTGCCGGACAGCACCGCGTAGAGCGAGTCGCTGAACAGGCCGATCACGATCCACAGCAGGCCGAGGAGCGCGATCTGCGGCGCGGCGCTGTGGCTAGGGTCGACGAACTGCGGCAGGAACGCGAAGAAGAAAAGCGCGGTCTTGGGGTTGAGCACGTTCACGACGATTCCCTGGCGGAAGATGCGGCCCAGGTTGCGCTCGCTCGCGCTCGGGGTGCCCTCTCCGCTGTCGCGGTTCAGCAGCCGCTGGACGCCGAGGTAGATCAGGTAGATCGCGCCAATGAACTTCACGGCCGAGAAGGCGACCGCCGAGGAAACGAGCAGCGCCGACAGCCCCACCGTGGCAGCGAACACGTGCACAGCCGACCCCACGTGCACCCCCGCCACGGCGGTGAGTCCCGCGCGGCGGCCGTGTTCCACGCTCTGGGCCACGATGTAGAGCACGGCCGGTCCCGGGATCAGCAGCAGCACGATCGCCGTCGTGAGGAAGAGGGCCAGGTGTGACGAGCCGGGGAGCATCAGAGGGCGGCAAACACCTCGTCGAGCGCCGCGAGGAAGCGCTCGTTCTCATGCCGCGTTCCGTACGTTACGCGCAGCCTGCCCTCCTCGCCAAGGGCGGTGCCGGCGCGCACGATCACGCCTCGCTCGTTCAGTCCGGCCATCACCTCCGCCTCGTCGCGGTCGCCGAGCGACACCCATGAGAAGTTGGCTTGGCTCTCGGTCACGTCGAGGCCGCGCTCGGTCAGCTCGTCCTGCACGAATACGCGCTCGATCGCCGTTCGCTCCACGCGCCGCGCCACCTCGTCCTGGTGCAGGATCGCCTCGGCGGCCGCGGCCTGGGCCAGCATGTTGCAGTAGAACGGCTGGCGCACGCGCTCCACGCCGATGCGAAAGTCCTCCGAGCAGAGCGCGTAGCCCACTCGCAGGCCGCACAGCCCGTAGACCTTGGAAAAGGTGCGAAGCAGAACCAGGTTCGGGTGCTTCCTGAGTAGCGGCAGCGACTCGTCCGGATCCTGCATCAGCGAGAACTCCACGTAGGCCTCGTCGACTATCACCGCCACGTGGCGCGGCACGCCGGCCACGAATTGGTCGATCTCCTCGATCGGCAGCGCCGTGGCTGTGGGGTTGTTGGGGTTGCAGACGATCACGATGCGCGTGGCCGCCGTGATCTCGCGAGCCATCGCCTCCAGGTCGTGCCGGCCCTCGTCGTCGAGCGGCACGGTGACGGCTCGCGCGCCCGTCATCGCGGACAGGTGCGGGTACATCGAGAACGACGGCCACGCGTAGACGATCTCGGCACCCGGCTCGAGCATGGCCTCGGCGGCGGCCAGCAGGATGTCGCACGAGCCGTTTCCCAGAGCGATGCCGGACACCGGGTGGCCTGTGCGATCGGCGATGCGGTGGCGCAGCGCAGAGCCGGTCGGGTCCGGGTAGCGGTTGAGGTTGTGCAGCGCCGCCTCCACCGCCTCGAGCACGGCGGCGTGAGGCGCCCACGGCGTCTCGTTGGAGGCGAGCTTGACCAGCTCGCCGTGGAACTCGTAGGTAGCCGCCGCCGGGTAGAACGGGATCGACAGCGCGCGCTGGGTGAACTCGAGGCTCACTGCGCTCCCTGCAGGTCCTGCCGCAGCGCCACCGCCTCGCGCAGGTACACGTGCTGCGGCTCCACGTCCTCGGCCGGATAGCAGTGCAGCATCAGCCGGATCACTCGCGGCAGCGAGCCGGGCACCGGGATCTCGCGCGCGCACAGGAGCGGCACCTGGCTGAGGCCGATCCGGCGGGCGGCCACCGCCGGGAACTCGGCGTCGAGGTCCTCGGTGCAGGTGAAGATGCAGCTCACGAGAGCGTCGGGCGTGAGCTTGTTCCGTTCGAGCACGGCGGCGACCAATTCCTCGGTTGCTTCGAGGATCGCGGCGGCGTCGTTGGCGTCGACGGTGGTGGCTCCTCTGAGGGCTCTGAGTCTCACGGGCACGCCATTGTGACGAAGCGGCCCGGCGAGACGCATGCGCGGCTCAAGTTCGCCTTGTACGAAGCCGATGAGTCATTGCGCCTCAGTGGCGCAGTTCGCAGGCAAACCCAGAAGGGGAGATGGTCAAGGATGGCCACTGTTGACGAGAACAACGGGTTCGACGCCCAGGCCCTTGCGGTAGCCGAGCGCTCGATCGCGCTCGAGCTGAGCCTGGACGAGGCGGGCGCGCTGCGGGCCTGGTTGCTCAAGCCCTCCGCCGACGGCGCCACCGCCCTCGACGACGCACTCGTGAACGCGTCGCTCAAGAAGCTCTCCACGGAGATCGACAAGCTCGAGGCCGTTGGGGAGATTCGCCGCGAGCTCGAAGAGGCCGGCTTCGACACCACGGACATGGACGACGAGTCCGTGGCCCAGCTTGGCCGCAAGATCGGCCAGGCTTCGACCCGAGTCTCTCGCTAGCGCTTCGCCGCCTTACGCAGCCGCTCCACCTCGGCCGGCGTGAGGCGGCGAAACTCGCCCTCGGGCAGCTTGTCCAGCCGCAACGGTCCGAAGGCCGTGCGCTCGAGCGCGGTCACCCTGTGGCCCACCGCCTCGAACATGCGCCGCACCTGGCGCTTGCGCCCCTCGCGGATCGTCATCTCCACCACGCCGGGCTCGAGCTGCCGGACGCTCGCAGGAGCCGTGGCGCCGTCCTCGAGCTCCACGCCCTCTCGCAGTAGGCGCAGCGACCGCTCCTCCACTTCGGCCGGCTCGACGGTGGCGCGGTAGGTCTTCTCCACCTCGAAGCTCGGGTGGGTGAGCAGATTGGCCAGCTCGCCGTCGTTGGTCAGCAGGATCAGGCCGGTGGTCTCGGCGTCCAGCCGGCCGACCGGGTAGAGCCGCCGCTGGCTCGGCACGAACTCGACGACGGTGCGGCGGTCGTGCGTGTCCTTCGCCGTCGAGACCACGCCGCGCGGTTTGTGGAGCGCGTAGACCTCGTGCGGTTCGGGCGCCAGCGGCTCGCCGTCGAGCGCGACTCCGCTGGATTCGTCCACGTCGCGCGCCGGGTCGGTCACCACCTCGCCGCCCACGGTCACGCGGCCGGCGGCGATCAGCTTCTCGGCAGCGCGCCGCGAAGCCGCCCCGGAATGCGCGAGATACCGAGCTAGGCGCAAGACTCGATACTCGATACCCGAGACTCGAAACTAGGCGCCGTCGGCACCGTTCTCGGGACCCGGCGCAACGGACGGCGCCGCCGGCACGGGCGCCAGCACCTCTTCACGCGAGTAGTGACCGACGGCGTCGAACCAGCGCTTGGCGTGGAGGCCGACCTTAAGGTCGCAGTCCGCGACGACCATCCCCTCCTCGCCGTAGAGCGGGCCGGCGATCACGCTGCCCTCTGGCTCGACGATCACCGCGCCGCCGTTGCCGAACACCTCGCGGTCGGGCAGATCGACCGGGAAGTCGTCAGGGAACGCCGAGCGCGGGATGTACTGCGGCGCGCCGATCACAAAGGCGCCCGACTCGACCGCGATGTGGCGCATGTTGGCGATCCACACGTCCGAGTCGTCGGCGGTGGGCGCCACCCAGATCTGCGGCCCGCCGCGGTACATCGCGTAGCGGGCGAGCGGCATGCGGTTCTCCCAGCAGATCAGGCCGCCGATCCGACCGAGCGGCGTGTCCGCGACCGTTAGGTCGTCTCCCTTGCCGACGCCGTGGAAGAGCTTCTCGTGGTGCGTCGGCATCAGCTTGCGGTGCTTCCAGATCAGGCGGCCCGGGCCGATCAGGAGCAGCGTGTTGTAGAGCGAGCCGGGCCGCTCGCTCTCGCGTTCGTTCACTCCGATCGCGCAGTGCAGGTTGTGCTCGGCGCAGGCCGCGATCAGGCGATCCACGTGCGGGCCGGGCACGTCGACGGAGTTCTCCCAGAGCCGCTCCCACAGCTCGTCGAACCCGCCGAACGAAGCCGCCTTACGCGCCCACGCGTTCGAGGGATACAGCGGCACGAACGTCTCGGGCAGCACCGCGAGCTGCACGCCGTCCGCCGCGGCCTCGCCGAGCAGCCGCACCGCCTTGTCCACCGAGGCCTCGGCATCGAGAATCACCGGCGTGGCCTGAACGGCAGCCACGCGAACGGTGTCGAAGCGAGTCACACGGCGAGGATAACCGGGCGGCGGTGCTCCAAGAGGATCCCTGCGCCGCGACGTGTTCCACATTCAGTACCCATAGCGGCCGCAAACGTGGAACACCCAACCGGCCGAGCCGAGGGGATCAGCCGCAGCCCGCCGCCTGCCGATCCTCATCGCCCAGACGTGTTCCCCATTCACTACCGATGACGGCCGCAAAGGTGGAACACCCCACGGAATCCGGAGCGGAGCAGCCGCATCCGGCGGCCTTCCGACTCTCTGGTCCGGCTCCTGGTGTGCCTCCATGCTCACCGTGAGACTGCCGGAAAGTAATTCGGCCAGATCGCCCGCTCCCACCCGGACGATCGGCCGTTTCCACTCGGCGCAGTTAGTACCCCTCGTTGCAAGATTTCATGCCTGCCGCTGCCAAACTTTTTCGGCCGATGGATCTGAAGCTGCTCGAGACCACGCTCGCCGACCGCGGCGAGCCCGCCTTCCGCGCCGGACAGGTGTGGGAGTGGGCCGCGCGCGGGGCCGGCTCGTACGAGGAGATGACGAACCTGCCCGGTGCGCTGCGCGAGCGGCTCGAGGCCGAGCTGCCGTTCTCCACCCTCGAGTTGGTGGACGAGGCGCTGTCGCGCGACGGCACCGAGAAGGCGCTCTTCCATACGGCTGATGGGCGGCCGGTGGAGGCGGTGCTGATGCGCTATCGCGACGGGCGCCGCTCGCTGTGCCTGTCCTCGCAGTCCGGCTGCCCGCTCACCTGCACGTTCTGCGCGACGGGCAGCATGAAGTTCGGCCGCAACCTCACGGCGTCGGAGATCCTCGATCAGGCGCTCCACTTCCGGCGCAAGGAGGAGGTCAACCACGCGGTGTTCATGGGCATGGGTGAGCCGATGCTGAACATCGAGAACGTGCTTGCCGCCTGCGACCGGCTGCCGGACATCGGCATCACGCCGCGGCGCACGACGATCTCCACGGTCGGCTGGATCCCGGGCATCGACCGGATGGCCGAAGAGGGGCGGCAGGTGCGGCTCGCGCTGTCGCTCCACGCCGCCGACGAGGCGCTGCGCTCCGAGCTGATGCCCGTGAACGACCGCTATCCGCTGCCCGAGGTGCTGGAAGCCTGCCTGCGCTGGCACGAGACGCGGCGCCAGCCGGTGTTCGTCGAGTACCTGATGCTCGCCGGCGTGAACGACCGGTACGAACAGGCGGTGGCGCTGGCGGAACTGCTCGAGCCAAAGAGCGCCTTCAAGGTCAATCTGATCCCGTACAACCCCACGGACGCGGCGTACGAGGGCTCAGGTCGCGGCGCTATCGACGCTTTCCGCGCGACGCTCGAGGAGCACGGCCTGCGGGCCACAGTCAGGCTGACTCGCGGTCGCGACATCGCCGCGGCCTGCGGCCAGCTTGCCGCTCGCGGCGGGTAGCCGCCCGCCGGCGGCGAGCCACGAGCCCGCGAGGATGAGCACCAGGCCGATGTAGCCGCCCGCGCCCACGCTCTCGTCGAGGAACACCACGCCGTAGAAGAGGGCGAACGCCGGCGACACGTACGCCACGAGCGACGTGCGCGCCGGGCCCGCGCTGGCCACCAGGTTGTAGAAGAGCACGAAGGCGATGCCGGTGCCGCCCACGCCGAGGACCACGACGGCGGCGAGCGGCCCGATCCCGGGCGTCCCCGAAGGTGCCGTGGTGATGGCGAACGGCAACGTGATCAGGGCGGTGGTGAGGGTGGTGCCGGTGACCACGCCCACCGGGTCCGGACCTTTGAAGCGGCGCTTGACGAACAGCCCGCCGAGCGCGTAGCCCAGGGCGCCGAGCACCACCAGCACGCCGCCGAAGAGCGCCTGCGAGTCGCCGCTCAGGTCGACGCCGAGGAGGAGGGCGACGCCCACGATCCCCACGATCACGCCCACGAGCCGCCAGCCGGACGAGCTCTCCTCCGGGTCGAGCACCGGCGCGATCAGGGCTATCCAGATCGGCGCCGCGCCGACCAGGATCCCGGTGAGCGAGGAGGCGATGTGGCGCTCGCCGAAGGTGATGAGCATGAAGGGCAGCGTGACCTGGACCACGCCGAGCAGCGCGATCTCCGGCACGCGCCGGCCAAGCCCCGCGAAGGCCCCGCGGCGGAGCGCGAACGGGAACAGGACGAGCGCCGCGAGAGCGGTGCGCACGGTGACGATCTCCGTCGCGGACATGTCGCGCAGGGCGATCTTGATGAACAGGTACGACGCACCCCAAAGCGCTGACAGGGCGGCGAATTCGACCCAGACGCGCCTGTTCACGACGCTACGGCAAGCTCGACCCGCGCCGAGCGATACGTAGCGGCGGTCTCGCGCAGCACCTCGATCATCGCCTCGGTGGCGGGCGATCGGTAGCCCGGCAGCATGGCCGCCTGCACCGTCCGCGAGAGCTTCGCGCCGGCGAGCTCGCGGATCGCGATGTCGTCACGCACGGTGGCGAACCCCAGGTCCGGGATCAACGCGACACCCACGCCCGCGGCGACGAGCCCCTGCACCGTGGCGAAGTCGTCCGACTCGAAGGCCACGTGCGGCTCGAAGCCCGCGCCGGTGCACGCCCACTGAACCTGTCCGGTGCAGGGACATGCGTCGGTGCCCGTAACCCACGCCTCGGATGCCAGGTCCTTGAGCCGCACCTTGGGCCTGGCGGTGAGCGGATGGCCGCACGGAAGCACCGCGTAGAAGGGATCGTCGAGCAGGTCCTCGGTGTCGAAGCCGTTCAGCGACTCGTCACTGACGAGGCTCGGCGTGTAGGTGAGCGCGATCTCGAGCTCGCCGGCGCGGAGGCGGGGCAGCGACTCCTGCGGCTCGGCCTCGATCAGATTGAGCTCCACGCCGGGATGGCGTGAGCGGAAGTTGGCGATCGCCTGCGGGAGCAGTGCGGACCCGGCCGACGGGAACGACGCAAGCCGCACGCGCCCGCCGCGCACGCCCGCGAGCGCCTCGAGCTCCGCCTCGGCCTCGGCCAGGTTGGCCAGCACGGCCTCGGTGTGGCGCACGAGCGCCTCGCCGGCGTCCGTGAGCCGGATACCGCGGGCGCTCCGCTCCACCAGCTTCGCGCCCGCCTCGCGCTCGAGCGCGGCGATCTGCTGCGACACGGCGGACTGCGTGTAGGACAGTGACTCGGCCGCGGCGGAGAAGGAACCCTGTGCCGCGACCTCCCGGAGCACTCTCATCCGGCGCACATCAAGCATAAGCGCACCTTATCGCTTCTAGGTCGATCTGTCATTTGACCTGATGGGCGCCCGGTGGGATCCTCACTGGCATGACAACGACCGCCCCCATCACCATCCGCAGGGCCCATCCGGAGGAGCCGGGCGTGCTGCGCATCGCCGCGCTCGACAGCTCGCGCGTTCCCGCCGCTCCGCTGCTCGTGGCCGAGGTGAACGGGCAGGTGCGCGCCGTGCTGTCGATCGAGGACGGCCGGACGATCGCCGACCCCTTCTACCCCACGAGCGACCTGGTCGAGCTGCTGCGCACCCGCGCAGCACTCAGCCGCCCCGCCGCCGGCCCGAAGCTGCTCCAACGCCTCGCGCTGCGCCCGCGCCCTTCCCTCTAGGCGCGGGTGCGGCGGAGGCACCTGCGGCCTTTCACCTATCCGGCACGCGGTTTCCTACCGCCGCGCGAACAGCGGAATCAGCCGATGTGCCGACCGGCACGGGCGCGTTGAATCCGCTAAAGCCGGAAAGGAGAAGGGATGTCGGAACACCTCGCCCACCAGGAGTCCGATCCGCTCGCCATCGAGTTCTCGCTCGCCCGCATGGAAGCGGAGATCAACAAGCAGGGAAAGTCGATACGGCGCACGCAGCAGGCGTTCGTCCTGTTCGCCGCCGCGGCGCTGATCATCGCGCTCGTGAACCTGATCGCCGTCAGCGCAAAACTGGGGACCAAGGACATTCACGTGACCGCGGCGGCTGCGCCGGCCGCGGCAGGCGCCACCAAGGCGGCCACGCCGCCCGCGCTCGCGCACAAGGTGAACGTGTCGCTTAAGGAGTTCAAGGTCAATCCGAACGCGGCGCAGGCGGCGGCCGGGAAGGTGACCTTCAAGGTGCACAACGCCGGCACGGTTACGCACGAGTTCGTGGTGCTGAAGACGAACACCCCCGCGAACGCGCTGCTGAAGGGTGACCGCGCGGACGAGTCAGGCAACGTCGGCGAGACCGGCGACCTGAAGGCTGGGGCGAGCAAGACGCTCTCGCTCAACCTGCCGCCTGGCCACTACGCCCTGATCTGCAACCTGCCGGGCCACTACAAGGCCGGACAGCACACGGACTTCACGGTCAAGTAACCACCTCGCTCAGCGTCGCGAGACGAAGTCCGGCGGCCAGCGCTCGCTCCCCCAGGGGGGCGAGCGCTTCCGCTGTTGGCAACGCGCTCTCGCGGTCCGCGTACCGAGCCGAGTCGTGCAACAGCAGGATCGCGCCGTCGGCGAGGTCGCGCGACGCCAGGTCCGCGATGCGGGCGGGAGGGATCGCCTCCCAGTCCATCCCCCAGCCCGACCAGTACACGGGCCTCATCTTGAGCCATGCGCACGCCTTGAACGAGTGCTCCGAGAAGCGGCCGTACGGGGGCCGGTAGAAGCGCGGGTGCCGGCCGGTCGAGGCCTCGAGCGCGCCGAGACCGCGCGCGAGGTCGTCTCGCGCCTGCTGCGGGCTCAACTCCGCGTGCTCGTCGTGGGCGAAGCCGTGGAGCGCGACCTCATGCCCGCGGCGCACCACCTCGCGCCCGATGTCCTGGTGCAGCATCAGCTGCTCGCCGAGCATGAAGAAGGTGGCGTGCACGCCGATCGCGTCCAGGGCGTCGAGCACCGCCGGGGTGGAGTCCGGGTCGGGCCCGTCATCGAATGTGAGCGCCACCTTTGCGCCGCCCGGCTCGCCGCGCTCGAGCCCCGGGAACCGCTGCCACAGCTCGAGTGTCTCGACGAACTGGCGGTAGCTAGGCATGCATCATGCGCCGGCCCGCTGCTCTCCCGCTTTGAGCAGGCGCTCGCGGATCTCGCCCTCCTCCTCGGGAGTCGGGTCGAAGGCGGAGACGTCCGGCAGCTCGTCCAGGTCCTTGAGGCCGAACAGACGCTGGAACAGCTCCGTGGAGCGGTACATGACCGCGCCGAACTGCGAGCGCCCGGACTCCTCGATCAGGCCGCGCTCGAGCAGCGTGCCCACGGCGGACTCGGAAGCCACGCCGCGGATGCGCGCGATCTCCGGCCGCGACACCGGCTGGAGGTACGCCACGATGGCCATGCACTCGGCCTGCGCCTGCGTGAGAGGAGGAGTGCGCGGCCGGGCGAGCAGCCTGCGCGCGGCATGCTCTGCCACCGGATCGGTGGCGAGAGTGAAGCCGCCCGCCACCTCGCGCAGCACGACCCCGCGCCAGCCCTCCGCGTAGTGCTCGCGCAGCCGCGCCAGGGCCTCGACCACCTCGCCCTCGCCGGCCTCGCACGCGTCGGCGAGCGTTTCCACCGACAGCGGCTCCGGCGAAAGGAACAGGAGCGCCTCGACGATGCGCGGCAGGTCGTTCATCGCGCGTTCACCACGATCGGGCCGAAGGACTCCGACTGTTCCCACGTGGCTTCCCCCTTCTTGTAGAGCTCGAGCAGAGCGAACAGGGTCACGGCCTCGGTCACCCGGTCCGCCCCCTGAACCGCCTCGTCAAAAGTGAACCTGCCGCGCCGGGACAGCAGCGCGCGCAGATGTGAGAGCCGCTGCTCGACGGACACCGTCGGCATCGCGACGTGGTGCAGCGAGATCGGCTCGGGGATCCTGAGCAGGCCGCCGATCGCCTTGGCCAGCGCGACCGGCTCGTAGGACTTCTCCGCGAGGTCGACCGACACGCGCCGCAGCTCCTTGGGCAGTGGCGCCGAGCGGTAGCGGAAGCCCGACTCGGCCTCGATCCGCTCGCGCAGGAAGGCGGCGGCGCGGCGGTAGCGCGCGTACTCGAGCATGCGCGCGAGCAGCTCGTCGGCGGCCTCCGCGCGGTCGAGGTCGATCTCCTCCTCTTCCTCGCGCGGCAGGATCAGCCGCGACTTGAGCTCGAGGAGCGCCGCGATGAGGACGAGGAACTCGGTGGCCGCCTCGAGGTCCAGCTCTCCGGAGCTCTCGAGATGCGACACGTACGCCAGCACGACCTCCGCCAGGTCCACCTCGAGCAGGTCGACCTCCTCCTTGAGCACCAGGGTCAGCAGCAGGTCGAAGGGACCCTGGAAGACC
>Ga0207652_10004121_pt1 | contig 11864 bp, 7 predicted proteins | sample KBSC63BmetaG_FD_184334 | JGI IMG/M metagenome (GOLD analysis project Ga0207652, IMG submission 184334) | Corn rhizosphere microbial communities from Kellogg Biological Station, Michigan, USA - KBS C6-3B metaG (SPAdes) (version 2) | ecosystem: Host-associated > Plants > Roots > Rhizosphere ... | reverse complement strand
AACAAAGAAATGTGAAGGTATCGTTACCTTGCCGCAAAGCGAAATCGTGAGACCGGGAGATTCCTTCGACGGACATGAGTTTGAGTCGAATGGGTTTCGGTCTCATTCTCCGCTCTACTCGCGGCTGCATGAGCGACCTCTCTCTAGATGCCCGTCAGGAAGTCCAGCTTGCCGTCCGAATTGCCAAGCTTGTCCGTAGGCGCGCCCACAGCATCCAGCATGGTCAGGTGCAGGTTACTGATGGGGGTGCCTGGGCGGAAGCGAACATGCCGGGCCAGTTTGATCGGTGCGCCGGCGTTGCCGACAAGCAAGGTCGGACAATGATCGTGGTCATGCACGTTCGGGTCAGCCAGCCCGGCTCCGTAGACAATGGCGCAATGGTCCAGAAGTGTGCCGCTTCCATCCGGCGTGGACTTTATGTCGCCGATGAACCTGGCGAATTGTTCCATGTGATACGTCTCAATCTTCGCCAGCTTCTCGATCAGCACGGGGTCGTTGCCATGATGTGAGATGGAGTGGTGGGCATCCGGCACGCCGATCTCGGGATAAGGCCGCAGCCCGCCTTCGCGCGCGAGCATAAACGTGGCCACGCGGGTGGTGTCCGTTTGGAATGCGAGCTTGATCAGGCCAAACATGAGTTGCGCATGCTCTGCGAAGTTGGAGGGGATGCCTGCGGGTGACTGGACTCCGTTCGGCAGCTTCACCTTTAGTTGGGTCGCCGCTTTGTCTAACTGCATTTCCAGCTCTCGAATGCAGGAAAAATACTCGTCCAATTTGCGGCGATCGGTCGGCCCCACCTCTCGCTGCAACCGCTGCGAGTCCTGCAACGTAAGGTCCAGAACGCTCTTGCGGTACGCCGCATCGTTGTTGCGGTCGCGCAGGGAGCCGCTCACATCCATGTCACCGAACATGCGATCGAACACCACGCGCGGGTTCATCTCTGCAATCAAAGGTTCAGTCGCAGACTTGTAGGAAAGCGTCTGGTAGGCACAGCTATAGGAGTCGCATTCGCCAACGGTGCGCGTGTTTTCGCACGTCAGTTCCAGGGAGCCGAGTTTGGTTTTTTTGCCGAGTGTCCGCGCCGCTACCTGGTCCACAGAAATGCCGGCGCGCATGTCGGCCCCGGATGTCTTTCGGGGCCGAACGCCATTCAGATAGCTCGCCACAGCACGCGCGTGATCGCCTGCGCCGTCTTGCAGCGGAGCTGCGACGCTTTGCGCACTCAATCCGGTCATGACCAATACATTCTCGCGATGCTTCTCCAACGGTTTCATGACCCGCTCGAAAGCAAAATCCCTGCCCGTACTGCTGGGTGTCCAGTACTGCGGCAGAATGCCCGTGGGAACGTACACGTAGAGCATGCGTTTCGGCGCCGGAGGCAGGCTCCTGCCGAACGCGGGCGTCATTGCATCCAAGAACGGCAGGGCAACGGCAGCGCCGGCGCCTCGCAGCAACGTTCTGCGGGAAAGTACCTTATTCATGGCCCACTCCGTCGTGCACTTTCGAGCTTAATGGATCGCCGCCGAGCGCAACGGGCTGAGCGGTTGAAGGCGGTGCCGCTTTCGACTCCGCATCTGGAAAGCAGGACTATCCACGATGGCATCCACGAGTGCCGAAAAGCGATATCCGTTGTTGGTCACGGCGCGTTCGATGCGTCGCACCGCAGGCTGATCGGTGGAGGTCAGTCCCCGCCCGATGCTGTACGTCAGCAGCTTCTCCGACAGACAATTCACGAACTTCCCGGACTGTTGCATGAGCGCCTCTTCCAACTGTGCCGAGCCGGTGAAAGTGGTTCCGTCCGGCATTTCTCCGAACGCATCTACGGGCAGGCCGTCCACCGTCTGCCGGAATTCGCCGATGCCGTTATAGTTTTCCAACGCAAAACCGAGCGGGTCCATGCCACGGTGGCACGACGCGCACACCGGGTTGGCGCGGTGCAGATTGAGGCGCTCGCGAATGGAGGTGGCTTTGCCTTCGGCGCCCGCGGAGGCCAGCGATGGAACGTTGGCCGGCGGCTCGGGAGGCGGCGTATTCAGAATGTTCGCGAGTATCCACTTGCCCCTGACTGTCGGGGAGGTGCGCGTCGGGTACGAGGTTGCGGTGAGTACGCTGGCTTGCGTCAGGATACCGATACGCGGCGTGCCTTCGAGCGAAACGCGGCGAAACTGCGGCCCGCTTACGTCTGGAATCCCGTAGAACCTGGCAAGACGCTCATTCAGAAACGTGTACTTGCCAGTCAGGAACTCCAGAATGCTGCGGTCGTCCCTCATGATCGTCGTGAAGAACATCCGCGTCTCCGTTTGCATGGCGTCGCGTAGTTCTGCGTCGAAATGGGGAAAGGTTTTTGCGTCGGGAGTTTCAAACGCGAGATTTTGCGTCTGCAGCCACTCGCCGGAGAAGTTCACCGCCAGCGCATCCGCTTTCGGGTCCGCCAGCATGCGCCGCACCTGGGTGTGCAGTACGTCGGTGTCATGCAGGCGATGGCCAGCCGCGAGCGTCAGCAACTCGTCGTCGGGCATACTGCTCCACAGGAAGTACGACAGCCTTGAGGCCAACTCGTAGTCGCTGAGTGGATGCGGTCCCTCTGCGGCGGGATCGCGCTCGATACGAAACAGGAAATTCGGAGACATCAGGATGCCTTCCAGCGCAACCTGAATCTGCTTGTAGAAGTCGCCGCCGTGCTGCCGCACAACGTTCGTCAACGACACAAGGCGGTCGACCTCTGCTTTCGTTACCGGTCTCCGATAGGCACGGAATGCCAGCCTTTCCAGGATTTCTCGCGCATACGCTGACTGCTGGCTAGCGGGCGGCGGCCCTTTGAAGAAGATTTGCCGATAGCTGGCGGTGCGGTCGAAGGGTACTGCATTGTATGGACCGACCACCTCAAGGGCGGTGGGGAACGGCAACCGGCCCTTGAATGGCGCGGGCTGTTGCGAGTCCGGCGCCACCTGCATGATGGCTTCGATCTTGTGTGGTCCCTGAGAGAGTTGCACCTTCGGGGATTCCACGCTGCGAGCCTGCGAGAGATCATAAACAAAGGTCCGATTCACGACGTCACGGCCATCAACGAGGATGCGGCAGATCAGGACCGTACCCTTCGGCACAAGCTGGTCCCAGGAAGATTTGAGTACATATTCGGCATCCACTGGAGCTTCGTGAATCGCCTGGATGTGCCTGTGGCCGGACTGGCCCATCACCGCCGCATCGTATTTCGTTGCGATTGCCGGCGCAGGAGGCCCGGTTGGAATGGCGGTCTTCGCGATTCGCTGTGCCGCTTTCCAATACATCTCCGTCAGGGCCGGCGAAAGCGTAAGCGCCTCACCGATGTTGTCGAAGCCGTAGGCATACGGGTCCGGCGGAAAGTCGGCGGAAGCATTCAGGTTCACGTTCAGCAGGTCCCGAATGGAATTGTTGTATTCATGACGATTCAACCGGCGCGCCGTCACACTGCCGGGGTCCAGTGCAGCTTCGTCATCCTGGAGCGCATACTGTGTCTCTACCCAATGCGTTACGCCGGCGATCTGCTGTGGGCCGAGCTTCGGCATACTCGCGGGCGGCATCTGCCGCGAACCTACCCTGCTGGCAACTTCCTCCCACAAGTCCCGGTCTTTGAGCGCATCGGTTGACGACATCTTTAAGAAGCGCGTCAGGTCGAGACCGGCGGTCATCGCGGTCTCGTTGTGACACTTGCTGCAACTGTTCTGGATCATCGGCTTGACAGCCGCGTTGAACAAATCGGCGGAAGCGGCAGCGTTAGCAGATTCATGCTGGAGTGCGGGTGGCTTCTGCGAAGATGTTTCTTGCGGAGAGCCGACCGGCGTCGTTTGCGGCAGAACAGCGAAGCCACATAGTCCCAGACATCCTGCGATCGATGCCAACAGAGCAGCTTTTCTATGAGTCAGTGCCGAAACCGCCGCCCTCATGTCTGTCTTTCCCCCGAAAGACGGTACTGAACCACGCTTTCCGTCAGCCAGCAACAGGAAATTTGGCTTTGTACGACCGCACCACGACGCATTCCGCTGTCTCCTTCATCGCTATGCCAACGACTCGCTCCGAGATCCCTGCCGACATTCTAACGCCCGCCTGGGTCGTGTCGCGCGCGGCGATGGCGGGACGGAAGGGAAGGGTGTAGTACGCGATCCGGAAGCAATTTGTCGGCGACCGAAGAGCAGGGCCCTCCTCCGTGACGCTTCTCGTCGAGGGCGTAATGCTCGGCGTTGTGCGCGGCCGCGGCAAGACAGGAAGGAAGCTCAAGAAAACAAGTAAGGTGTTACCAGAATTCCGCGTGGATAACTTTCGGTGAGTCGGCGAGATTGTTGACGAGGTCCGACGAAAGAACCATCTCGTAGTTTTTCTCTTCCCAGCCGCGGGGAGCCGTCTTCGAAAATTCCCGCAGCAGCTCCGGGGAACTGAGAAAGATTCTGGCCGCAGCCGTTCCATGCATTCCCAAGCCACCAACGATCATTGTTGACTGGCCTGTGGCAGGACTGTGGAAGTGGGCGATAATTCCGTAGCCGCGCATCGCCGGGACGTCTTCAACGATCGGCTCTACCTTAGGATTCCTGGTGTCTACGATCGCCAGACTGGTATCCGTCCGCGCAAACTGGTAACGTAGCGGCGACTGCAGCCGCAGCGTCCACTCGTTGTTGAACGCACCGATCAGCACGGCAGGGGACTTCTGCAAATCTTCGAGCCTCGCGTCCTGCATCGGGAGAAGGGAGGCGCTACCACCCGCGTGGCCGATGGCGGATCCGATCAAGGCTGCGGTGCGGGCGCTTGTGAAAGAGACTCCATTGTTGGGACGGTCCAACGCTGTGGCCGGCTGTTGGGTGACATTCCATCCTTGCGGACCGGCGCAGAGCAAGACCTCTCTTTTGCCGAAAGCAGCGTTCCAGAAGCGGTCCGTTTCACTGTCCCGGGATGGCCCGCCTTTCGCGATTCGCCAGATCGCCATGCCCAGTATCGCGATCCCTGCTGTCAACGCGACGACCAACAGGTATCGTCTCCAGACCGACCGCTGGAAACGCGGCTGTTCCACGGCCAGCGGGAGTTTTTGTTTGCTCAGGCCCGTGTCGAACGGGATTGCGTCCTGATCGACAGCGTGCGCAGGCTCCGCGGGGAGGACAGCGATTTCGCGGAGGCGGAATTCAGGGACGTACCCTCCGATCGGTAGCTCAATGAGAACGTCATCCTCGGCCGATGCCTCCCCGTAGTAACGCGACAGCCGCCGCCTGATCTCGCCGGCCGTTACGCGAACAACCGCATTCGCGTTCGTGTCGTAATCCAGCGGCTGATGGAAAACGGAGACGCCAATCATCCGTTCCTTCAGGTTGAGGGTATTGCCCTGGAGCCGCTCTTCGACCACATAGCGGAGGAACGTCCGGTAGCGCTGGCTGTTGCGGAATGACGTGTGGGCAAGGATGCGCTCAAGCTGACGCAAGACGAGAGCATGCTCGATCGTCTGCATCTCGACGACATCACTCACTCCGCTTGCGGCCATCATTGCTGTCCTTTCGTTCGAAGCCAGAATTATAGACGTTCCACATATGGCGGACTCACTCTATATGACCACCCCATGACCCGGCAAGAACGTCCTTAACGTCCATCGATAACGGTTCCGCAAGTCCCTGATTTCAGTAGGATTGCATGGTCTACAACACGTTTATCGTCCGGCCTACCGTTAAACACCTTCTGCGATGTGGTTTCGGGGCGTAGAGTTCGGCGGTCATCCATCACGCAACCTGGAGTGCGACGAATTCGCAACCTATTTAGGAGAGTCATCATGCATCACGTGTCCGGTCGCAGATCCAGTACGGAAATCTCATATGACAGCCGCTTCCACTCGCATCCATTTATTGTCTATATCGCGGCGCTCCTGTTTCTTGCGCTTCCGGCACTCAGCTTCGGGCAGGGTACGACCTCAGTCCTTGGAGGCGAGGTTTCAGACCCCAGTGGCGGACGAATTCCCGGCGCGCTGGTAACTGTCGTTTCCGATGAGACCGGCGTAGAGACCACCGCCAGGACGAACTCGGTGGGTAGCTGGCGGATCGAATCTCTGATCGCCGGACACTATCACTTCACAATCCGGGCGGAAGGGTTCGAGACGCTGAAGCACTCGTCGATCGAACTCCAACTCGGCGACTCAAAGGTCGTCGACACGACCTTGACCGTCGGTAAAACCTCAGAAACGGTTGTGGTCACTTCGGAAACGCCACTCATCGACCTTTCCGCGTCGGTCTCTGGAACCACGCTGGGCAGTGAGGATTTTCAGGAGCTTCCCTCGGAATCGGGTTCGGTCATGGATTTTGTCCGCTTGACCCCTGGGGTGTTCCTGGCGGCGCCCAGCGGCGGCGCCGCTCTGCTCTGGTCCACCAACTCGCTTTCCGCGATCGTGACCAACGGTGCGGGTTCCGGCACAAACGCCATGAACTACATGATCGACGGCGCGACCGACACTATCGTCTCCAACGGCCAGGAGGCGTTTATCCCGCCTTCGGACGCTGTCCGCGAGTTGAAGGTGATGACGAACGCTTACGACGCCGCGATTGAACGGACGGCCGCCGGCACCGTTAACATGACGATCAAGTCGGGCAGCAAGAAGTTTCACGGCTCCCTGTACGAGCGCAACATTAACAACTTTCTGAATGCGAACAACTACCAGAACGGGGCAACGCATACTCCGACACCCACCGTGCACTTGAACGAGTGGGGCGGAACGGTTGGCGGTCCGGTGTGGATACCGAAGCTTTATAACGGTGCAAAGAAGCAAACGTTTTTCTTTTTCAGCTACGACGGCATTCACAACGTTTCGCCCGCGGCGAACGGCTTTTTGAGCCTGCCGACACAGGCAGAGCGGACCGGCGACTTCAGCCATTCCTTCACGACCAACACCACCGGCGGGTCTACACAGACGGTCCCAATCACCATCTATGACCCGGCGACGGCAACCTCTACCGGGCAGCGGACTGCGTTTCAGAATGCGATGATCAATCCGGGCCGCATCAATAACGCCGCCAAAGCCATCGTTGCGCTACTTCCTTTGCCGAACAAGGCTCCCGATACCCCGGGTACCGACCTCAATGATTATGTGATCAATCAACCGAAGATCGACAAGTTCTCGAGCTACATCGGCCGCCTTGACCAAAGCTGGAATAACAGTAACCACAGCTACGTGGAGTATCGCTACAACCATCTGGACGAGCTTGCCGGTGATCCTTTCGGTCCAAACAACATCCTCGCTGCCGCCTACCTGATCCGCACCAACTATGGGTTGACTGCGGCACACTCGTGGGTCCTCAGTCCCAGCCTGGTGCTGAGCATGGTCGGCAACGCCACGATCTATGACACATCTACTTACTCTGCTGCGAATGCGCCAGGGGTAAGTGCATCGTCCTTCGGCTTTTCGTCGAGTTTCGTCGCGCAGCAATTTGCTTCCGGCCTGCCGGCAATGACAAACCTGTTCAGTTCCCTCGGCGGCACGGTCCAGGGCACAATCGGCAACACGTCCGGGCCTTCCTATGAGAACGACTACAACTATGAGGGCCGGGTTGCGTTGCAGCAGGTCCACAAGACACATTCGCTGCATTACGGGGTCGGTTACCTTGTGCAGCAGGAAGCAACAGGATCGAAGTCGGTTGAGCCGGGGACCTACAACTTCACCAGCATCTGGACCACGGCCAATCCCAATCAAACAGCAGGAACGGGCGTTGGATCGTCATTCGCGTCATTCCTCCTCGGGCTTCCCCAGGCGGGGTCGGTTTCGAACAATGCTGCCGGATATTACTCTCAGCCCTATATCGGCGTTTATGCGCAGGATGAATGGCGAGTAAAGCCACGCCTGACCGTGAGCGTGGGCCTCCGCTGGGACTACCAGCAGGCTTTGACTGAGCGGGATGACAAGTACTGGGCCCGCTTTGACCCGAACTACAACCTGACGTCCATCACAGGATACGCACAGGCGAAATACGCCTCGTCCATCACGGGAACTTCCACCAACACTGGAACGCAGCTGCTCCAGCAACAGCGCGGCGATGCATCAAGCTTCGTTGCCCGCGGCGCCATTCTGTATGCGGGTCAAGGTGGAACCAGCCGGTCTGTGACCGATCCTCAGTATAAGTACATCCAACCTCGCATTGGCTTTGCCTACCAGGTGCTGCCGAACCTGGTATTGCGCGGCGGTCTTGGCCGCTTCGTGCAATCGAACTACGTGGCCAACCACGCAAGCCAGGCGGGTTATTCCGCGACCACCACCTTTACGGCGACGACCGATAACTACATCACGCCTTCGGCAAGTCTCGATAATCCGTATCCTGGGGGCTTCGTTCCCGTCACGGGCAATTCGCTCGGGGTCTACACAAGCCCGGGATCCGTCACCAGCTTTTACACGTCGGACATCAAGCGTCAGTACACCGACGACTACAGTCTGCACCTCCAATACCAGTTGAAGGATTACTTGTTCGAGGTGGGTGGGGTCTATGAGTTCACGAACGGACTCGTGGTCGGCTTCCATGTGAACAACCCGGCGCAGGCGCAGTGGCACGCGGCCTACGACCCGCAGTTCGATGGGACAGGCGCGCCGGTGGCGACCCTTCCGGGTGACACCCAGGTGACGAACCCCTTCAAGGGCTCGCCTTATATTACGAACTCGCTGGAAACAAGCTCATTGGTATCCGCATACTCGCTGCTGCGGCCGAACCCATTGCTAGGTGACCTTGTAGAGAACTTCTACAACGGAAAGAGCGATCACTACGCGCTGCAGAGCAGAGCACAGCGCCGGATGCGGAATGGTTTTGCAGTAACGGCCAGTTTCAGTTGGGGCAAGCAGATGGACTCCACCGGCTTTGTTACGAATAGTGTTGTGTCACAGAAGATCCTGCGCCAGCTCAGCTCGTCCGATCGGCGCTTCCAGTTCACGGCAGCACCGACCTACACACTTCCGTTTGGTCGCGGAAAGCTCGTAGGCGGTCATGTAAATCGATACGTCGATGCCGCAATCGGCGGCTGGGAGGTCAGCGCGGTCTACACGTTCTACTCGGGTGTACCTTTGACCTTGCCAACCAACTCGGGATTCTTTGAAGGAGGCGATCCCGGTCTTCCCAATAAGAGCAAGACGCACTGGTTCGATACCTCCAAGTTCGTCTCGTTCCCCACAGTAAGCACGCCGGCGGCTACGGTGCAGAATCCCAGTGTGTACCCGACCTGGACGAAAATCTCCAGCCTGCCCGGATATAACTGGGTTCCCCCTGCCGGATCAACCAATCCCGCCAAGAATGGCGTGTATCACGACTTCGCGACCTATTCGTCGAACTTTCCGACGCAGTACGGGGACGTTCGCAACCCGTTTACTAACACGTGGAATGCCGGTGTTCGCAAGGCGTTCAAGTTAGAGCACGGAATGGCAATTCAGTTGCGCATCGATGCTTACAACGCGTTCAACCATCCGCAGTTCGGAAACATCAGCACAAGCAACACCAGCGCCTTCTTCGGCTACCTGAATGGATCGAATACCCTGTCGTCCGTAATCGACCCGCGTAACGTTCAGTTGTCGGGTCGGTTCACCTTCTAAAAAGGGAATCGCAAAGTCAGATTTCCAACGCTTGAATTACATTCAGCGTCAGAGGAACACGCGGGATTTAGGACGTAACCGAATCGGTTTTCGCTTTTCTCACCATGTCGGCTTGGGGTCCCTTATCGCCTTGGATGATGTTGAACTCTACAGAATCACCTTGCTTGAGCGTGTGGTAACCATCCATCTGTATCGCGCTGTAGTGAACGAAAACGTCCGGTCCCGCTTCACGGGTCAGGAACCCATACCCTTTCGCGTTATTGAACCAAGCTACCTTTCCTGTATATTCTGCCATCTTGTTGAGCCTCTGATTTTAGGATGCGGAATGTCCCACAAACGAAATGATTCCTTGCTACAGCGGTGAACAAGTGAGACTATGTCAGATAGGCGACATTGAGCGAAGCCGCTCGTTTGTCGAAGTGCCAACCACTGGCCAGCGAGGCCATCTTCCTCGAACTGTGACGCTGATTAGCGTTCTCCCAGTCCAGATCGGCTCAGGGAGGAACGTGATATGTCAGAAGATTTAGATCCATTCTTTCAAATCGCGGAAGTAGACGAAATTGCATTTGCCATGTCGCTATTCGTCAGTGCGGCGTCTTTCACAATTCCGAGCTCACCGACCAAGAAAACGCTACTGTCTGGTGGCGAATGCTGGCGCGTTTTCCGTCTGTATACGGCGGATATGCATCGTGCAGCGACACGGCAAGAAAGGCCGAAAGGCGAGAGCAGTCTGGAGCACGCGTTCATGGCCCTGTGGACGCACTACGAAGGTGATATGCGTCAGCGATCCATCTGCGCGCGAGTGCTTGGATTTCATGGCCTAATGATGATGACCGAAGGTGCGCTTGTGGCGGACTGGGTATTTTCTTCGGAGGAGAGGCCAGAAATTGTTCTCCTGCATCCAGCAGTTGTGAGGGCCGTTGCTATCACTCCGTTAGAGAGTACCGGGGTCATGTTCCGAAAGGAATTTGTTCGGACGCTCAAAATCACTGCCGAGGCCGAGACGCAGCAAGCTGCGTAAGTCGGCCCATCTCTCACGTAGCCTCATGCTGAAGGCGCCCTCTTTTTCGTTATCTGCCATGGGTACATCGGGCTGGTCTCATGGTGCCCTTTGATGCAGCAACGAACCCTCGAAGCCCGCTCGCGGGAGGTCCGGTGATCGACTTAGGAATCAATGAAACTTGTGGTCTTGAGGATCCACCCAGATTGATCAGGTTTTGTCGTGACCCAGGAAACAGGGTTGCTACAACAGGTTTTAAGAGCCTACCGAGTTTCAATAACTCCAACTATCACGATCTCTGAGAGGCTTGGTATCGCTCCCGTCGGCGCCAGGACCTTTATGCGTACGCTTCTACCCTGCAGATGTCGCGTTGCAATCTCGCGCATACGTCGCGAATCGGTCCCTACTGCCTCGTTTGCGATCTCTTCCCACGTGCCATCCGCCTTTTGAATTTTGGCCACAAAGCCATAGCCCGCGGCTTGTGGAAAGGTAAGCAGCAAACGCCGGTATTCCAACACCCGCTCGGGGTCAACCGATACCCACGAATCGGCATCACCAGCCTGAGGGCTCCAATACGAAAATGTATCGCCGTCGTTGACCAGCCGCGACGAGTGATCGGCCGCGCTTGAGCTGGCAGAAGTCGGGTTGTTCATCCCGAACTGTTCTTCCGTAGCAACCGTCTCAGCTGTAGAGGCTGTTTCGTTCGGGTAAGGGCGGTCCGCCACCAGCCTGGTTACACCCGCTGCGAACCGCGGCCCTGCGATCGTTCTAACCTCAAGCACACCATCTTTCAGTCCCGGAGACGTCGCACGCAGACGTGTCAGGCCAGACTGCCAGCTGCGCATCGCGATCGCCGCCTTACCGTCCAGTATCTGGATGTCGCTGTCCGGAGCGAACGTGATCGCCCGGCCCGTTGGCAGTTCGCCCGGGCCCGACTCAATCGCCAATCGCACCGTGGGCGTATTACTGATCGCGCGCCCTTGCGCGTCGACGACCGTCACCAGCAGCTGCACATCGTCCGTCCTCAATGGTGGGAGAACTCGTGCTCAATCGCAGCGCGGCGGCTATCCCCGGTCCACGCCATTCCCGTGGCGCGATGCCCCGGTACGCGTTCCGGTACCAGAACCACTGGCGCTTGGGCAGTCGGAAATAGTCAACCATGCCCATGCCACCAAACTTGCGTCCCGCAATCGATCCGTGATCGAAACCCGCCCAGATCGATTCGCCCGAGCGCCACGGTAAGCGCCACGGATAAGCATCGCCCGTGTTCTTATCCGCCCCGGGGGTCCGGGGAAGGTC
>Ga0207652_10004112_pt1 | contig 11877 bp, 10 predicted proteins | sample KBSC63BmetaG_FD_184334 | JGI IMG/M metagenome (GOLD analysis project Ga0207652, IMG submission 184334) | Corn rhizosphere microbial communities from Kellogg Biological Station, Michigan, USA - KBS C6-3B metaG (SPAdes) (version 2) | ecosystem: Host-associated > Plants > Roots > Rhizosphere ... | reverse complement strand
GCAGGGGCCATCCGGCCTGACATTTGCCCATATCGTGATCGTACCGTCTTCGGGGACACCGGCACAGAACGGCCAGACCCTCTTCGACACGGTGGCCGCAGCCTCTACGGCAACAGCATCGCAGCCGATTTTGTTTCAACTCGACGCCGGCACCTATCTTCTGCCAGGGCCGCTCAATATGCCACCCTACACCTATCTGAAAGGAGCGGGCATGCAACTGACAACACTGAGTGTCGTCGCAGGAGACCGGGTCATTCAGACCGGCGGGGGAGCCGGAAACATCGATTCCTACGCAGGGTTGGCCCAGCTAACAAGCCATGGCAAAGTCATCTTCTATCGTGCGATGAGTATCACGCTGGATTACGTGCGGGTCACCGATGACACAGCTATCTTCGATTACCCCACCGGGGACACCCAAATCACGAACTCTATTCTGCAACTCCTTGTTAAAAACGAAGGCGCCACCCATATCGTCGGCAGTCAGGTGAATACCATCGACTTTCAGGTCACTCCAACCAATAGAGGTTGTTTCGCGAGCTACAACGCGAGTAACGTTCCCTACTCTGCAAGTTGCAACTGAGCGCGCCATATCTTCGGAGCACATCGACAGACTCGGCAAGGGCAACCTGTTGCGGTTGTCCCTTGCCGGGCGCCGATCCACCCCGCGTTATGCCGGCCGCGGTCCCGCAGCGCTCGCTGATAAACTAACCCCATAATGATCGAGCTAGCCTTCTCCATCCTCGCGGCCGACTTCGCGCACCTCGCCGACGAAATCGCCACGGCCGAGCGCGGCGGAGGCACCATTGTCCACGTCGACGTGATGGACGGACACTTTGTGCCCAACATCACCTTCGGCCCGCCGGTGGTCAAGGCGATCCGCCCGATCACCAGGCTCCCGCTCGACTGCCATCTGATGATCGAGGACCCCGACAAGTTCATCCCTGCCTTCGCCGAGGCCGGCGCGGACATGATCTGCGTCCACGTCGAAGCTTGCCGCCACCTCAACCGCACCCTGCAGCTCATTGCCGACCACGGCGTCAAGCCCGCAGTTGTTCTGAACCCGGCGACGCCCATTGAAATGGTCTTCGAGGTCTTGCCGATGGTCCACCACGTCCTGGTCATGAGCGTGAACCCGGGCTTCGGCGGCCAGAAATTCCTGCCGCGTTCTGTCGAGCGCATTCGTCACCTCGCCCGCCTCCGCCGGGAGCTGGGCCTGAGTTATCGCATCGAAGTCGACGGCGGCATCGCTCACGACACGGTAGCCTCAGTCGTCCAAGCAGGAGCGGACATGCTCGTCGCCGGCTCGGCCATCTTTGCCTCCAGAGACGCCGACCCCGGCCAAACCGAGGCCAACGCGCAGGATTTTCTGCGGGTTGCAAGATCCGCGGGCAGTATCGTCGTTTAGATTGTGTCGGGCGGCCTCTTTCGCGGCCAAAATCCGGCAAAAAGCATATAAAAAATCGGCGGAAAGCATAAAATAGAACGTGTCCCGGCGCCTCGCGTTCAGGGCACACCAAAGGCGGCATATAGATGATCGGTCGAAGCTTTTTCAGCACCAAGTGGGCAGCACAAACGGCAAGTTTAGCGATAGCAACCACCCTGCTGCTGCCCATGGCAGCGCAACAGCCTGCCGCCACTCCGGACGCTCCAGCAACAACGCCCACAGCCACCGCACCCGCGCAGCAGGGAGCCCAGGCTTCGGCCACCATCAGCAACACTTCAGACAAAAAGAAGAAGAAGCCAAAGGTCGCCAAGACTGACCGCGTCATCGCCTCGAAAGACACGCGCCGCGAGAACAAGAAAGACGCTAAGCTCAACCCGCTGGTCGGCAAAGACGCCAACCTGCCCGACAAAGCTCTCTACGATAAGGCCCTGATCCAGACCAACAAGGGACACTTCGACGTCGCGCGTCTTGACCTGCAGACCCTGCTCAACACTTATCCCGACTCGCAGTACCTGATGCGCGCCAAGCTGGCCATCGCCGATAGCTGGTTCCGCGAGGGTGGCAGCGCCGCCCTCACCCAGGCCGAGCAGGAGTACACCGACTTCATCACCTTCTTCCCTAACGTCCCCGAAGCCGCCGAGGCCCAGATGCGCGTCGGCGACATCTACTTCAAGCAGATGGACGTTCCTGACCGCGACTACCAGAAGGCCTTGAAGGCGCAAGACGCCTATCGCCTGATGTTGAAGCAGTACAGCGACGGCAATCCCAAGCTCGTCGCGGAAGCCACCCAGAAGCTCCGCGAAGTACAGGAAGTACTCGCCGCCCGCGAAGCCGAGCTTGGCGAGTTCTACGCGACCCATGAAAACTGGCCGGCCAGCATCGCCCGCTATCAAACGGTCGCCGACACCTACCCGCTCTACAGCCATATGGACGACGTCCTGATCGCCATCGGCGACGCCTACGCCGCGGAAGCCAAGGCCGTCCGCGACCAGCAAAACATGCCGGAAGGCCCCAAGGGCAAGCTGCTTGCCTCCTACGACGGTAAAGCCGCCGACGCCTACCGCAAGGTTGTGCTGGAACATTCCGCTGCGGAGCACGTCGAAGACGCCAAAGAGCGCCTGGTCTCGATGAACCTTCCCGTGCCAACGCCAACTCCCGAGCAGGCTGCAGCCAGCGAAGCGCTCGAGGGCAGCCGTGCGCAGTATACCTTCCAGAAGCGCATGCTCGTCCTTCTGACCCATCGTCCCGATACCGTGACCACGGCCCGCACCGGTGACGTCCCTCTCGAAGACCCACCGCCAGTCGTGGCTCCCCAGATTTCGAAAGCTCTGGTAGCCGACTACATGGCGGCATTCAATGTCGCCGCTCCGGCGCCCGATCACAAACCCATCGACGCAACGGCTTCGGATGCCACTGCACCGGCACCGGCGGTACCTGTCAGCAATGCGCCTCTGGCATTGAGCGATGTCGCTGGCCCCGGCGAAGGCGGAACAGGCGCCGACACCACGCCCATGACCGCGGCTGCGCCGGCAGGCGCCGGCAGGCACGGCAGCTCGGTCGGCGTCGAAGTGCTGACACCCGGCGTTACCTCCACACCGAGCGCAGTTCCCACGGGCACGGCTGCCGATCGCCCCCACGGCATCGCCGCAGTCGGTCCGGAAAACACCTCGGCAGTCCCCGCAATCGACAAGCCCGCCCCTGCACCCGATCAGCTCAACGAAGCCGTCGGCCAGGCCCAGCCCCCCACCCCAGCCAAAGTTGGCAACAAGAAAACCCCCAAGCCCGCCCTCGACAAGGACGACGAATCCTCCAGCAAAAAGAAACCGAAGAAGGGCCTGGATAAGATCAACCCTTTCTAAAAGCAGTGGGTAGAGTGTAGAGGGTAGAGTGTAGTGAAAAACGAAGCGGGAGCAGCCAAAAGCTGTTCCCGTTTTCTTTGCTCCCACAGCCCTGTCATCTCGACCGAAGTCCGCGCACTTTGCGGACGCAGTGGAGAGACCTGATTCACCCCACCTCTAGCGTCCGGCCCGACACAACCCCGCATTTCTCTACACTCTACCCTCTATCCTCTACACTCTATCTATATGAACCAAGAACTCCCCAAGGCATACGACCCCGCCCTCATTGAAGAAAAGTGGGCGAACTACTGGGTCTCTGAGCACCTCTTCGACGTTCCCACACCCGCATCCCCCGACGACGTAACCCACCCCTTCGTCCAGCTTCTGCCGCCGCCCAACGTCACGGGCCGCCTGCACATGGGACACATGCTCAACCAGACGGAGATGGACATTCTCACCCGCTGGCATCGCATGCTCGGCGACACCGCCGTCTGGATCCCCGGCACCGACCACGCCGGCATCGCCACGCAAATGATGGTCGAACGCCAACTTGCCGCTGAAGGCATGACCACCCGCGAACAGCTCGGCCGCGAAGCGTTTACCGAGAAAGTCTGGGCCTGGAAAGAAGCCTATGGCGGGGCCATCACCGACCAGATGCGCCGCCTCGGCGCCAGCGTCGACTGGTCGCGCGAATACTTCACCATGGACGACCGTCTGTCGAAGGCCGTCAAAGAGGCCTTCGTCCGCCTCTACGAGCAGGGCCTCATTTATCGCGGTGCGTACATCGTCAACTGGGACCCTACGCTCAAAACGGCCGTCTCCGATCTAGAAGTCACGCACGAAGAACGTGCCGGCAAGCTGTACCACGTTCGCTATCCGCTGGCCGACGGCACAGGCTCCATCGTCATCGCCACCACCCGTCCCGAGACCATGCTCGGCGACGTCGCCGTAGCCGTAAACCCGACCGATGAACGCTACACGGAATTCATCGGCAAGATGCTCAAGCTGCCGCTAACCGACCGGGAAATCCCGGTCGTCGCCGACGAATGGGCGAACCCCGAGTTCGGTACCGGCGCCGTCAAAGTCACGCCCGCGCACGATCCCAACGACTTCGCCATCGGTCAGCGCCACAACCTGCCGCAGCTCAACATCCTCGACGAGAGCGCGCACATTAAACTCGCCGGCTCGCCCTACGACGGCATGGACCGCTACGCCGCTCGCGAGCGCATTGTGGCCGATCTCGAAGCCTCAGGCGCGCTTGTAGCCGTAAAAGACCACAGTCACGCCGTCGCCCTCTCGCAGCGCACCGGCGTCGTCATTGAGCCGCGGCTTTCGATGCAGTGGTTCCTCGCCGTCAACAAAGCGCCCTCCCCCAATGTGTTATCTCGACCGGAGTCCGCGCTTTTTGCGGACGCAGTGGAGAGACCTGCCTCACCCGCAGCCGCACGTCAGTCCATCGCCGCCAACGCCATCGCCGCTGTCCGCGACGGCCACATCAAGTTCACACCCGAGATGTACTCGAAGACTTACTTCGAGTGGATGAACAATATCCACGACTGGTGCATCTCGCGCCAGCTCTGGTGGGGCCACCGTATCCCTGCATGGCATTGTGGCGCATGCAACAAAATCACCGTCTCGCTCGACACCCCGGGCGCTTGCTCCGGCTGCGGCATCACCGACATCAGGCAGGAAACCGACGTCCTCGACACCTGGTTCTCCTCCGGCCTGCTGCCGTTCACGTCGCTCGGCTGGCCCGGTCACAGCGCAACGAGGATTGCCGAGGGTGAGTCCAAATTTAACCAGCCTCACCGTGGCTATGGCCACGTGAAGCTCACCGTGACATTGAACATCCCGGGTGGGGACTATGAATTCTCGAACGACGTCGACAATTCCGAAAAGCGGACAATCGCCGAATCGGCCGACAGCGACGCGCCTGAAGGATTCACCAAGTGGCTTCGGCCTGGTATCGCGGAAGAGTATGTTGCAGAGATCGACCGGGGCATTCAGGAAGCAATTCAAAACTGGCCATCCGGAGAAGACCGCCCTCTGCATGTGAAGGTTTCTCTCATTGGCGGGAGCTACCACGAAGTTGAGTCGAATCCGATGGCCTTTAGGGCAGCCGCTGCGGAAGCGTTTCGCGATGCCTATCGGAAGGCGGTCCATAAACCGGCCACCGCTCTGACTTCTGATCTTGCAGCCTTCTACCCTACGCAACTCCTCGTCACCGGCTTCGACATCCTCTTTTTCTGGGTGGCCCGCATGATCATGCTCGGTTGCCACTTCATGCTCGACGTTCCCATGCCCGACGGCTCACCACGCACGCTGGCCGACGCTGTTCCGTTCCGCGACGTCTACATCCACGCGCTGGTCCGCGACGCCGACCGCCAGAAGATGTCCAAGACCAAGGGCAACGTCATCGACCCCATCGAAGTCGTCCAGAAATACGGGACGGACGCGGTGCGTTTCACGTTAGCCTCACAAGCCTCCCCCGGAACGGACATCGCCTTCTCCGAAGCCCGCACCGAGGGCAACCGCGCCTTCGCCAACAAGATCTGGAACGCCGCGCGTTTCATCCAGATGAACATCGATCGCGGCCGCGAAGCCGGCTACAAAGTCACGCTGAATGCGCATGATTCCTTCGCACTGGAGCTGCCCGCAACCACTCCGCTTGAAACCCGCTGGATCTTCGCCCGCCTCAGCGCCGTTTGCGCCGAAGTCGAGCGCGCGCTGGGTGACTATCGTTTCGACGAAGCCGCCAATGCGGTCTACCAGTTCTTCTGGGGCGAGTTCTGCGACTGGTATCTCGAACTCGTCAAGCTGCGTATGGACTTCTTTCCCGACGAAGCCGGCAACTTCAAGCCCCACAGCGAAGTCGCCGCCCTCACCCTCGGTGCGGTGGTCTCGGTCTTCGAAGCCGCACTGCGCCTGCTTTCGCCCTTCATGCCGTTCCTCACCGAAGAGCTGTGGCACGCGCTCTACGCCAGCGTCGGAACGGACATCCCCGCAAAATCCATCGCCCTTACTCGCTTTCCACAAACGGCAGATTTTCCCGGCGACACCGCAAGCGTCGACGCGATCAACATCCTGCAGGAGCTCGTCGTCACCATCCGCAGCCTGCGCAAAGACCTTGGCGTGCCTGAAAAGGAAGCTACGCCAGTCCACCTCTTCGCTTCCAATCGCATCTCCGCATTGGCCGACGCAAACGCGGACATGCTCTCCCGCATGGCCCGCGTCAGCGCCGTCGAACTAGTGAGCGAAGCCCCCAGCGGCAACAACGCCCGCGCCACACCCAACTTCGACGTGGCCGTCGTCTACGAACGCCAGATCGACATCCCCGCCGAGCGCGAGCGCCTGACGAAGGAAATCGCCAAGTACGACAAGGGCATCCTCGCGGCCGAAAAACAGCTCGGCAACGAGGGCTTCGTCGCCCGGGCCCCAGCCCACATCATCGAAGGCCTCAAAAAGCAGTACGCCGAAACTACCGCTCTCAGGGAGAAAGCTCAAGCCGCCCTCGCAGCGCTGCCACCCGCATGATTCTCTCTACCTATATCGACCACATTGTCTTCCGCGTCAAAGCACTCGACCGAACGGAGCGTTTCTACAACGCTCTGCTCGGCGAGCCGGAGCGGGCGGAACATATGCTGATCTACACAGTCGGCGATACGCGCCTGTTTTTCACAACGGCGGCCGATCAGGCGGACCTGTACGACAAAGAAAACATCGGCTTGAATCACGTCGCCTTCGGTATCCGCACCCTTGCCGAACTTCAGGCAATCGAGACACAACTCAACAGCGCGGGAATCGCTCACAGTGGCATAAGGATCGACAGGTATGGGCTGAAAGAATATATCTGGCTCGACGACCCGGATGGCATCCGCATCGAGTTCTATTTGCGAGCCGAATAAATCTATTTCGCCTGTTGAGGCAGTTCCTTCTGTTGCACGGCAATCGCCACGTTCTCGTGCTTGATCTCCAGCCTCAACCGGTTGAACCCGCTCATATAGAAGTTCGCGACCCACACCAGCGCGAACCAGGCTATCAGGTATCCCCTCCACCCTTCATACAAAAGCTGATACCGCACAATCAGCAGCATAAAGGCCGAAACGTAGTGCGAAAAGCAGTATTCGCAGGTAAACAGGTAGAAAAACTTTCGCGGCACAATCGACTTGGCGGTTTCACTCTTCTGCTTGCAGGCTTCCCGCGGCTCGCGAAACACTTCTTCGTGGGTCACGGTCCAGGAAATGCAGGCGACAGGAAGCGCCAGCAGCAGCAACACGGCAAATTGATGCAGCAGCGGGATGGAAAGTTCAGTGGGCACAGATAGTCTGATGCAAATAGGATGAACCCATGTGCGACTGGGAAGAATTTGACCTCAGCACGATCCGCCGCGCTCTCACCGGGACCCGCTTCGGCCGCCACCTGCAACACTTCGCCTCGGTCGGTTCGACCAACACGCTGCTGTTCGCGGCAGGCGCCGAAGGCGCTCCTGAAGGCACCGTCTACGTCGCCGACGAGCAAACCGCCGGGCGCGGACGCGGCGGCCACGAGTGGCACTCCGCGGCCGGTGACGGCCTCTACGTCAGCGCGCTGATCCGCCTCCAGCTGCCTCTACAGCAAGCATTGCTGGTATCACTGGCAGCAGGCCTCGCGGCGCAACAGGCGATCCGCGAGGTTACCGCACTCAACGCCGACATCCGCTGGCCCAACGACATCCTCATCGGCTCCAGAAAGTGCGGCGGCATTCTCGTCGAGTCCGCGGTCGAGGGCGAGACGATGCGCTATGCGGTGATCGGCATCGGCATCAACATCAACCATGTAGCGCTGCCGGCCGATATTGCCGGCATTGCTACGTCGCTCCGCATCGAAGCCGGTCACACGATCAGCCGCATGAGAGTCCTGATCGATCTCCTGCGCGCTCTCGACCTCGAACTGACTCGGCTCGAAGAAGGTAGAAACGATCTCCTCGACCGTTTTGCGGCCGCTTCAACATGGGTTCGGGGAAAACGTGTTCGCGTTTCCGAGGCGGGCGGATATACTGGCGTGACGGACGGCATCGATCCTCACGGTTTCCTCCAGGTTACAGATGACGATGGCGTCCGTCATAAAGTCCTCTCGGGCGGTGTTCGAGAAGCGTAATACCATCAGGAACGGGGCGGGAAAGCGAAGCATGCTACTGGCACTCGACGTAGGAAATTCGAACACCTCCATTGGGCTTTTCAGGCCTGCAGCCGACGGCGAGCCGCACGCTCTACTCGCCGACTGGCGCATCACCACACCGTATAAACAGACAACCGACGAGATCGCGTCGCAGCTCCAGAACCTGTTCACGATGCGCAATCAGTCCCTCTCGTCCATCAGCGGCATTGCCATCGCGTCCGTCGTTCCGCCGCTCGATTCGACCCTCCGCCGCGTCTGCGAAACCTTTCTTAAGGTCAAGCCTCTATTCATCGAGCCCGGCGTCAAAACCGGCCTCCCCATCCTTACCGACAATCCCAGCGAAGTCGGCGCCGACCGCGTGGTCAACTGCGTCGCCGCATTCGACATGCTGGGCGGCCCGGCCATCGTCGTCGACATGGGTACCGCCACCACCTTCGACGTGGTCTCCCGCAAAGGCGAGTTCCTCGGCGGGGCCATCGCCCCGGGACTCGGCATCTCCGCCGACGCCCTCTTCAACCGCGCCGCCCGCCTCACCCGCGTGGAGATCAAGAAGCCCACCAAAATCATCGGCACCAGCACCACCGACAACATCCAGATCGGCCTCTACTACGGCTATATCGGTCTCGTTGACGGAATATTGGAACGCCTCATCGGCGAGCTCGGCCCCGACACCAAGACCATCGCCACCGGCGGCCTCGCCAGACTGATCGCCGGAGGCTGCAAGCACATCGGCGCCGTCGACGACATGCTCACCCTCAACGGCCTCCGTCTCATCTGGGAACGCAACCACGATCGCCATCGGCGGCGATAAGACAGAATGTAGAGGATAGAGTGTAGAGGATAGTGTTTCAGGGTTAGGAAACACTTTTGCTTGTCCTCCCCGCCCTGATCTGCCGCCGCAGATCCGTCGTTGTTTTTGCCTTTCTTGTTGTCATCCCCGAAGAATGAACGAGGTTTTATAAATTGTTGATTTAAATGGGTATTTACGCCGTCATTTTGGCTGTGTAGGAACTGTGCAGGGCTATTTGCAGAATTACTATTGAAATCGCCGGAAGAGGGCCGGGAGAAACCCGCAGGGTTTCTCCCGCGCCGCTGAAGAATGGCAGACGGGAGCCTCAGCTTCCCGCCTGCCGATCTTGATGTGTCATCCGATTGTCCCATAGCTGAGGGTGTGATTTTCATGCTGCAACTTCCTCCAGTTCCTCGTTGGTTACGCTGTACCCTACGGGCGGTTCCAATGCAACAAGAATGACCGTAGCCGTCTGTTGAATCACTTCCAAGCTCTCGGCCAACAGTGAAGCGTTGCCGTGATAAAGCTGGATATAGTCGGCGCTGGCCGAACCCGTCACCAAGCCAACGGCCTTCCCGACAACAAAGGCCACTGCCTCGGCTTCTGTCTCGCGCACGGTCTTCGTGGTGATCGTGCGGCGTTCAGCTTTATGCAGCAGTTCGTGCGCAGTTTCGTGGACCAGCGTTGCAAACTCTTCGGCCTTGGACTGGCCGGGCAGGATGGCGATGCGTCCGCCATAGCTCATGCCGAGGGCTGGCGCGATGTGCTTGTTATAGACAAGCGCGATGCCTCGGCTTCGAACGAATGAAGCCAAGCGTTCCAGATTTTCGCCGGGGTCGCCGGATACTTGGTGTATCTCTGGGAGGTCAACACCTTCGGTCTGCGACACGTCGAAGACGTAGGCGTGACGGAAGCCAAGCAAGATGCGCTCGTTCCGCTTGGTGATGTCCCTCTTGGCTTCCTCGTCCTTTTTGCGGCGAACACCGACGATGGGGGCAAGGATGCGAATGCCCTTCTGTCCGGCCTTGACGCTGCGGCCAAGGTTCCTCCACGTCCAGAACCCTGCGACTTGTATAGCGGTCGGCATCTGCCGCGCGATCTCCAGCACGTTTCCGAAGCTGTAATTGTGAAAGCGGCTCATCGCGTCGAGGTACGCGGTGAGGGCGTCCGAGTGTCCTGCCTCAAGCTGCTCAATGAGGCTCTTGACATTGGTGGCGATAAGTTCCTGCCTCTGGTTGCGGTTGTTGGATTTCCTCTGGCCGTCGATGCTGGTGGTGTTGGCTGCGGTATTCATGGGTGCTTCCTCCTTGGGGTTGTGGAGTGGTGGCTTATGCGGGGCGCGAATGGTGTTTCGCATCGTGCCAATCGAGTACGGGGGTGATATGGGTTGCGGTGAGGTCTTCCAGCCCATCGCTGAGGAGTTCCACGGGAACATTCCCAAGAACCTCTCCGCAGGTGGGGCAAGAGACAGTGACCGTTTCGCCGCAAAAGCCCAATTCCGCGAGGTCTACGGTGTCCTCGCCGAGGAGGTAGTCACCCATCCGCACGTTGGCGAAACGCCGCCATGTGAAGGGGTTTGGTATGTTTGGTGGAGTGGTTCGCATCTGGCCTCCCGCTTTTGCGTTTGCACGTCCGCGTTGAAACGCGGCATGTACATGCCGAACGCCTCCTGGCGAAGGCGGGGGTAGCAAGGTGCAAGGGAGGGGTCTCCCCACCCGGAGCAAAGCGGAGGGCGAGCGCAGCGAAGGTCTGCACAAGCGAAGCGCGGAAGATTGGGGAAGCCCTTGTCGCCGCGCGGGGGGCGGCGCCCCCTAGGGAGGCTTGGTTTCCTTATCCAGTGCGCATCAGCGCACAGGAACTATAGGGAAGGCGTTGCGGGAGGGAACGTCCCGCAAGAGGCGGAAGCGAAGAAGCTCATGCAGTCGAGCTGCGAAGTCTCTCCCAATTCGTCACCGTAAGGACTGTAACGACGGACACACGAACCGTCACGCCGACCGTAGAGGGACTGAAGCTGATCGGCAGCGACAATCGCCCGTATTTAAGAGTAAGCACACTGGCGAGGCCGCGCTCAGGGAGAATCGGGTCGAAACGCCTGACCGCTAACGGCGAACCTAAATTCATTTGACATCGGATATCCGTCGTGTCACCGTTACCTATCCGAATATCGATCTGCCCGCGTCATCTACCTCTCCTTTCGATCAAGCGAGACAGTGACCAACATTCGTATTCATGAAATAAAATTCCTCCGGCCCGCACCTGATTCATCTTTCCGTTTCGAGGAGACCTCGGTTGAGATTGCTCGGGAAGTGTCAAATTTTTACGCTGGCTAGGCGTGCGCATTTGGCGGCGCGTATTTTGGTGCTGTTTGCGTTCACCGTCTTGCTGGCGGGATGCGCCATTTTTGTTCACTGCAACTGCGGAGGACTTCCTGTCGCTGATGCAGGTGGGCCATACACCACAAACGTTGGCCAGAGCACAACTCTCGATGGATCGAAATCGACAGCACCTTCGGGGCGAACGATCACCGCCTATGCCTGGAGCTTCGGCGACGGCAGTTCAGGAACTGGCGTGCAACCGACGCACGCCTATGCTGTGGCTGGAACACATACGATCACACTAAGAGTAACGGATTCCAAAGGGGAAGTTAG
>Ga0207652_10004111_pt1 | contig 11877 bp, 9 predicted proteins | sample KBSC63BmetaG_FD_184334 | JGI IMG/M metagenome (GOLD analysis project Ga0207652, IMG submission 184334) | Corn rhizosphere microbial communities from Kellogg Biological Station, Michigan, USA - KBS C6-3B metaG (SPAdes) (version 2) | ecosystem: Host-associated > Plants > Roots > Rhizosphere ... | reverse complement strand
CGCAGTTGGGCTAACTTATTCGCCTCTGGCTTGTTGATTAGGTCTAGCACCTCTTTACGACGCCTCGCAACACTATTCATCTGATCGGTGTACACGTCTTCAGACATTGTGCCCATACCCCAAGCTTTCACATAACGACGCTCTTCTTGATCAAGTGCTTTTTTCTGCATGAGCAGTTCATCTTTTTTAGGGCTTTGTCCTGCAAGTAGCTTCTTTTCTTCTGCATAACGATCGAGCTGTTTCTGCAACAGGGTAGGGTCTGTCATTAATTCGCAAAGTTTGGACCAACCTACTGCATCTAGAACCTGTACATTTACACCTGCTTCAAAACATGTGCGTGGCTTAGGGAATTTAAGCAGACGATCAGTACAACGGTAGTAGAAATGACCATTTTGACCCTCACCCGTACGAGATGTACCACAGGTGCACTGTATCAAGCCCCCGAACAGGTAAGGATTCTTCTTGAAGCGTTGACTTAGTTTGCCGTTGCTCTTAATTTGAGATTGAACCTTTTGATATAGTTCATCACTTATAATACGTGGTGCTTCTACCTCAAGCCATTCTTCACGTGGTCTGGTTTTGCGACTACCTTTCATTGAATGGCGATTGGCGTATTTCTTTTGGGTTTTAGCCATTGGATATTTGGTAATAACACTTTCAGATTTGTAGTAAAAGTGCTTACCAATATATGTTTCGTTTTTCAGCATACGATGTATTGGACCATTCGACCATGTATCACGCTTCTGCTTCTTTGGCGGAATACCCATGTCGTATAAGCGACGAATTACTTCTTTTATAGATACACACTCGATACCAATCCATTCGTAGATCATTCTGACTACTTTGGCTTCTTCTTCGTTTATAACGAACTTACCGTTGATCTTGTCATGACCCTTGCCCTTAATGGGTATGTAATCATATCCGTATGCCGCTTGATAACCGAGTAATTTCCCAGAACGAACCTTATTGAGTTTTCCAATACGAAAGCGTTCAGAAATCTTCATACGCTCATACTCATGAAACATTCCCATAACACCGCCCATAAGCTTTTCTTCTGGTGAGACACCGTTAATGTCGTGCAAACTATGAAACTCTATACCTAGCTGTCTCAGTTCATCTATTACTATTTCCTGATGGAAGAATATACGGGCAAGGCGACCCTTGTCATAGACATATAAAATATCAAACTTCTTTTCAAGTGCGTCAGCCCTCATAAGATCAAGTGAAGGACGTTCTAGTATTGCACCCGACCAACCCTCGTCAACATATATACAGCTTTCCAGAAGGGTATTGCCGTCAGATTCAATTTTTGGCTTAATCTCCGAAAGTTGGTTTTGTACTGTTTGTTCGTCTTTCTGAAGTTCAGTACTTACTCTTGCGTATAGTGCTGCACGTAACATTATTTTGTCTCCTTTGTTTTTCTGGTGGTGCGTTTTGATATGAATGACTCAAGTGCGATCTGGCTTATGCGATAACCTTTGCCTAGTTTAAGGGCTTCAAGTTCACCGTTTTTTATATATGTAAGTACACTTTGCCAGTGAAGTTTAAGCAAATCTGCAACTTCTTGTACTGTGTAGTATTTCTTGTCTATCATTATAATCTCCATTATAAACATTTATAAATAAATATCAATCGTTACTTCTTAGAAGCATTCTCAATGTGTTCGAAATATTTATCAAACAAATAGTTGAATGCTTCTTCTACAGTGCGAGTATCGCCGTCATCGACGTACTCGTACTCAATTTCTGGTGGTAGTGCGGTCTTTCGTGACATGTTCAGACCTTTTGCATTTCCGCATGTGTAGACCCACCATGCTCACCACTATATTTTTCTGGCTCAATTAGTTGGGGAAATATCAGTTTGTTGCGTTTATCGTTAGGGTCTTTCTCTTGAGTGATTAGACCTGCTGCTTCGAGCATAGGTAAGATTTGACGGCGTAGAATATCGTCGTTTGGTAAGCGTTGCTCAAGTTCGAAGTGACGCTTGATTATCTCTTTACGACTAACACCTTCATCATTGTCTGTTTGATGACCTTCATTCTTCGCCATGTAGATCGGTAGTATAAATTTCTTATAGAATTCATACGTGTAAGGGGGAATATTCAGCTCTTGGCTCTTATTAATTTTCTGCCAGACCTCGAAGCCCTGATCTACGTCAGTTGGTTGGGCTACTATGTTGCCTTTGTCATCACGACGAAACCAAACATTTAGTAATGCAATGCATTTGATTATTGAAAGCAGGTGACTGACGTCACGCTGGTGGCGTGGTTTAGTTGATTGAACATGGCTGAGAAAGCGACGCTCAATTTCATTAGGGTTGGGAACTATAACGTCATCGACGTGCTCAAGTTTAATTGCAAGAACACGGTCTTTTAGCTGTTGACGTTCAGGATTCGATTCAATATTCGCTAAGAATTCAACCTTATTGGCACTACGATGCGTCGCCATATGGATGCCTTCTTTTACTTTTTCAATATTTGTCTCAGGGCTAAGTAAGATTGCACGAGTGGCTTCTTGTTCATCTAGACGCATACCTGCTGAACAAAATATTGTTGCAGGGAAGCCACGAATAATTATGTTCTTCGCACGGTTCGAACCCTTTTGATTCTTATCTGTTATTTTGTAGGAAATTTCTTTTTTATCGTGCGACATTACAGGGCGTAGATTCTCCTGAAGCTTAGGGTTTGGTTGCTCCAAGAAGATTAAAATCTTACGTTCAAGATCAACGATGTGTACGTTACGTTCTTTATCAAAGCTGGCGTTGTCGTGGAAGAATGCCGTTGGAGACGCACCACCAAATTGACGTACATCTGCATCAGGGAAGTACTGTGCCACTTGCGTTGGAATGTATGTCTTACCAGTTGAAGAAGGTGCATTAAAGCTTACATTGAGCTGGCAGTCTTCTGTATATGCTGAGAGCATACATAAGAAGCTAACGAGCTTATTCTCGTTGTCGTGCTTTATCGTGAGGTCGAGGATTGATGCGAGATCACTAGTTGTTATCTCCTCAAATGAGCTAACATCTATTGGTTTTGGACCACTACGTAGCGTTGCGTACTTCTCGAATAAGTCACTTGGGTCAGCATCAGGAAGCTTAAAATAATCTGTTATATCGCCGTGATCACCAACTTCGTGGGGTAAATTGATCTGCAATATAGATGTTGAGGGCAGGGCTATTCCGAGCTTCTCGATAAGTTCGGTCGCTCCTTGTTGTCCTGCTTCGTCATTGTCGTAACAAATGTATAAATGACGCACAAAGCTAAGCTGTTCAATCCATTCATCTTTGAAAGTACGAGCACCTGCTGTTGATGATATTGCTGGAATACCGAACGCACGTAGTACGAGACAATCGAATTCACCTTCACAGATCACAAGTTGATCGGGCATATCTTTAAGGACTTCTACATTGAACAATGCTGCATCGCCACCTGTGCCCATATATTTCGGACCATCAGAAGGCAGGAAGGGGTCTTGGCGTAGCTTCATAAAAAGCACGTTGCCCGTAGCATCACGAACGGGTATTGTGACCCAGCTACTTCCATAAAAAACACCGTAACCTAACTTAAAATCGTCAATATCTTCATCTAATAGAAGACGATCGTTCTTTAACCATTCACGAATGTTGAGGGGTAATTGCTTGTGGTAGTTCAGAGCAAGTTTTGTCTTACTAGTAACAGGATTGTTGTTTTGACGGGGCAGGGCGGATGTATTTATACCTAAGCTTTCACGCAAGCCCTTCATGCCACCCTTTTCGCCACACTTCTGACAGAAGTATTGACCTGTATCTGCGTTAATATATAGGTGTGCTTCATTACCACGACTATCAGCATCACAGTCATTGAAGATGCAGTGCGTGATAAGTTCTTGACCACGTTCACGGTAGTCGATGTTTTTAGAATCTAAGAGTTCTTTGGGGTTATTATTTGGATTTTCGTGCATTACGTTCCTCTGTTTCATATGTCTTTAATACGTTTTTCATTGCGGTCATGAGTTTATCCGTAGCTGTTCCTTTTTTCTGCTCGTAGTAATCCGTAACAGCTTTCTCGATACTGCTTGTTATTACGAAGTGGTAGATTAGATGACGAGTTCCTTCTTTCGGGTGCATACAAATTAGCTTGTAGCCTGAGTTCATCAACCACATAGCCAAATCAGCTTCTTCGGTATCGAAGCTACTGATGCCTTCGTTCTTATTTCTTATTACTGTTCCCATCTCTTTCGTCCTTTCTTAAGACGCACTGAACAGATCGGTAGAGCACAATGCAGTACCGTATCGTTCACTTAATAATTAGTTTTTCACCACCAAGTTTTTCTAACTTAAATGGTTATACTCTAATTATCCCAGACCACATTAAATTTGTCTGTCAATACCGTGTTAGTCCGAAAGAAAGTTGTTTACTACGAATAAATACGAATTGTTTTACTTGCTGGCAGCTTTAATTGAAGCAACTTCTTGATCTGTTAGTGCAGTTTTTTTCTTAATTTTCAGCTTTCGTGGCGAAATTTCTATAAATGGTTGAAGTGGACCCTTATCATCAAAATGTGAGCCACGCATTTTATCTCGAAGGTTGGTTATATCAGCTTCGTCTAATTCCTCTAGTTGTAGATACTTTTTGATACTTGGAAGTCCGACCAACTCGTCTGGAAATTTTTCAAAGCAATAGGAAATAATCTCAAATGCTACTCCATTACGCATTGATGATAAACGATATGATGTATCTCCAATAGTAATTACTGGTATGGTAATTTTCTCAAATGATAGTCTGGCTTCCATCTTATCCAATTCATACTGAAAAGCATTGATATTACGATCAGCTTCAGTCAAGAGTTTTTCAAGCTTTGACGATAATACTGGCTGACGTATTCCAGCTTTGATACAGAGCGTGGTTACATTTGCATTATGCTCCTCACCGTAGTCAGCTCCTGAATTTGTATATTCATATGCTATCGTTTTGTACTCTCCAATATTTTCATGAAACAGCTCAACGTTGTCCATTACTCGCCAGCAAATAGTTCCACCAACTTTCTGTAGTTCAGGTTGGCGTGCGTAAATTTGCTTTAGCTCATTTGCCAGCAATACGTAGCTACGATTAAGAGATGTGTGATCAGGTAAGACTCTCAGATCATCTAAAAGGTAGAATATTCTAATAACACGCTCGTTTAGAAGTTTCGCTAATGCGTAGTCATTGGCAGTGTCAGTATTTTCGATCATTTGCTAACTATTATAGGTGATTTGCAACATCTAGCAGAATAGTGAATTTGAGATAATAAAAAGAGGGGACTTATACATAAGAGAGGAATCTAATATGATCAAAAAGACAATCAGCAATCGCCATAAAATAACTTACCTAACCTTAATCAACATTGCAGACGATATTCAACATAATTATAGTGTGGCTGATGTTTGTAGAAAGAACGGAATTAGCCGCCAGACATTCTACTATTACTTAAATAATGAGCCTGAATTCACGGAGTTAATAATCAAAGCGTATAAGTATCAGAGCGAAGTACCCACGCCTTTCTTTACAACTCGTTGATCTGACAGTTGTGCGAAAACTCCCTTGCTTTTGTGGGGGTTTCTTCAATTTTGTGTAAGATCAGCACTCCTGTTAATATGAAAATATGACACGAGAAAAAAGAAAAAAACCTCAGCTTGAGACTGACGAAATAATTACGGTTATATTACCTATAATTAACAGTTAGAAAATGGCGTTAGGCGTAAATAGCTCCAAAAAAAATTCTTAGGGTCTTGCTACACCCGAAACACACAAATTTAATGAAAGGGCTTTGAATACCTCTGTAAGCGTTCTATGGGTCGTAGGAGAGGTTTTAAGGCAAAAGTTGGGTAAAGTTGCATGACGAAAATAAGAAGTGCTTTGACATCATTTTGCCTATTGACAAGCTTATGCTTTGGTCTTGTGTAATCAACGCTTATACTATTGTTATTCCACGGTAGTTGATGGGAAGTTACGATAGATAATAAAAGGAGTTAATAATATGAGCAGCAGCGAACGTTCACCATTAGTAGGTATTATCATGGGTTCAGACTCGGACTTGAAGACTATGAAACCTGCGGGAGACATTCTCGAACATTTCGATGTACCCCATGAATATAGAATTAAATCAGCACATCGCACACCAGATAAGATGGCAGAGTATGGTCGTCTAGCAGTTTCTCGTGGCTTAAGAGTTATTATTGCAGGAGCTGGAGGCTCGGCTCACTTACCAGGGATGGTTGCCTCGGAGACTAGAATACCTGTTTTGGGTGTGGCTATCGAAAGCTCACCAGACCCCACAAATGCTGCACTTGGCTCAATGATTAGAATGCCTAAGGGTATTCCTTTAGCAACAATGGGTAAGGGCGAAGCTGCTGCTGCTAATGCAGGACTTGAGGCAGTACGCATCCTAGCATTACAGGACGAAGCACTGGGTGACGCTTATGACCAATATGTGCAAGGTATGGCAGAAGAAGTTATCGCTAAGGACGCTTTGCTTGAGCAACTCGGTGCGGCAGCTTATTTAGAAAGATAAAAGGAGAATGAATATGGCAGTAGCATTACGTGAGACTAATTTTGAACTACCTGGTCAAATCGGCGAACCTTATCATGGAAAGGTCGGAGATACCTACACGATTGAGCATGATGCGGGAGAACTACTGGCAGTTGTTCGTACTGACAGAATATCGGCATTTGATGTAGTTCTGCCTGAGCCGATTCCTTCCAAGGGTCAGGTCTTAAATCAGATGTCTGCTGAGCTACTTGCTTCAACCCAGACAGTTGCTCCTAACTGGCTAATTGAGTCTCCAGACCCCAACGTTAGCATTGGCTACAAAGCAAAGCCTTTTAAGGTCGAGATGATTGCACGGGGATACTTGCTGGGAACATCTTGGAGAGGCTACAAAGATGGAATGCGTGAGCTTTGTGGTAATCAATTACCAGATGGCATGACTGAATTCCAGGCTTTCGATACCCCACTGCTTACGCCTACTACTAAAGCTGAGGAGGGGCACGATGAAAACATCACTCCAAGTCAAATCGTTGAGAATGGTTTGGCGACAGCGGTAGAATATGACGAGATGGCTCATCTAGCTCTAAGCTTGTTTGCAGAAGGTCAAGCACGAGCAAACGAGAGAGGTCTTTTACTCGCAGATACAAAATATGAATTCGGACGCTTAGCTACAGGACAGATCGTAGTAATTGACGAAGTGCATACGCCCGACTCATCACGATACTTCCCACTCGGTGAGTACGATACTTATCTAAGTGGTCAGACAACACAGCGTCCTGAGCAACTTTCAAAAGAATTTGTACGTGAATGGCTTGTGAGTCAAGGTTTCAGTGGTGAAGCTGGACAGCAGCCACCATACATGCCCGAAGAGTTTATAGCGCAGATAACTAATCGCTATATTGACTTGTATCAGAGAATGTTAGGGCACGAATTTGAAGAAGCATCTGAGTCTAGCGAAGCAGCTCAGCTCGACAGAATGTATCAGAATATAGTGGATAGCTTGGGTAGGCTAGTGTAATGATTGAAAACATTGGTATCGTTGGAGGTGGACAGCTAGGGAGAATGCTTACAGAAGCAGCACACCCTTTAGGTTATCAGGTTACTGTAGTTGAGGCATCGCCATATTGCCCTGCAACTAAAGCAGGTGCAAACCAGATTATGGGCGGTCTAAAAGACCCTGATGCTATTAGGCGGCTTGCAGAGCAAACAGATGTTGTTACTTGGGAAATAGAGCATATTGACACAGGTGTGCTTAAAGAATTAGCTGAGGAAGGCTACAATGTACAACCTTCTCCGTCAACGCTTGCGGTAATTCAAGATAAGTACACCCAGAAACAAATGCTTATTAAGGCAGGATTGCCCGTTGCTGAATCTCTCCCCCTTGCTAATCACGACTCCGATTCACAAAAAACCAGTCATTTAGACGAAATTGTGCGTACATTAGGTGGAGCAGTAATTCTCAAGACAAAGACTGGCGGATATGATGGTCGTGGAAATCTGCTGTTTGACGGTAATTACGGTCGTGTTGATGAAGTGCTAGGTAGCGATTGGAGCAACATTTACGCAGAAAGAATCGTGCCTTTTGAAAAGGAATTATCAGTTATTGCAGCAAGGGATATGCAAGGTAACATTGCGGTTTATCCTACTGCTGAGACTGTTCATAGGGATAATATCTGTCATACAGTTGTAACCCCTGCGGGTATCAGACCAGAGCTAATTGCTGACGCACAAGAGATTGCCCACGAAACTCTCAAGCATCTTGAAGGTGCTGGTATATTCGCTATTGAAATGTTTGCTACAGACAGTTCAGTAATTATTAACGAAATTGCACCAAGAGTACACAACTCTGGTCACCATACCATTGAAGCAAATGTTACCTCGCAGTTTGAGCAACACGTCAGGGCAATAACTGGAATGCCACTAGGCTCAACAGAAATGCGTGTCCCAGCAGCAGCTATGATTAACATACTCGGTCAGCGTGAAGAACCTCTTACGAGAGAAGGTATGGATAGTGTGTTGGCACTGCCAGATACTCATCCTCACTTCTACGGTAAATCATCACGGAAAGCCCGAAAGATAGGACACATAACTGTTCTTGGTAGCTCTGTTGAGGAAGTTTTAAGAATTGCTAATAAAGCAAGAAGTGAGTTCACAGTATGAGCGAACGAGGACCGATACAGGACGTAAATATAGAATTAGGTGATGATGTTTCTAAGATGCTTTACGAAGCTTCAAAGCAAACGCACGATAACAGACCAGGCTTGCTTGTTGAATTCCACGAGTCATTTTCTGGACTACGAGCAATACCAGGCTCAATGCTTAAAGATGTAGGTAATATGTATCTTAATCTAGCTTTTGACGGTGTTGGTACGAAAGTTGAAGTGTCAGAGAGACTCGATGACCATTCAGTTGTTGCACACGATTTATTTGCAATGGTTTGTGACGACGCAGTTGTTCGTGGAGCTGAACCAGTTGCTATTGGTTCAATCTTAGACGTACGACAACTTAACGACACCGAACACACTAGAACGGCAGTCAGACAGCTATCGCAGGGCTATGTTGAGGCTGCTAAAGCTGCTGGTGTTGTGGTTGTTAATGGTGAAGTAGCTGAATTAGGGGATAGAGTTGGCGGGTATGGTGAGTTCAATTACAACTGGGGTGCAACGGTGCTTTGGTTTGCTCATAAGGACAGAATCCTTACGGGTCATCAGATTCAGCCTGGCGATTCATTAGTAGGTCTTGCTGAACACGGTTTTCGTTCAAATGGCATTACAGACGTAAGAAAAGCTATGCTGGAACACTACGGACCACAATGGCAAAACGTAGTAGTTAAAGAACTCGGTGAGCTTTCACTCGGAAGACTGGTACAGAAGCCGTCAATTATTTATTCACGATTCGTTTCAGGACTTACTGGTGGCTACGACATTGATAAAGAACCTAAAGCTGCCGTAAGTGGCGTGGCACATATTACTGGCGGTGGACAGCCAAGTAAGCTAGGACGAATGCTTGAACCGTCAGGACTTGGTGTTACGATTGACACACCTATTGAGCCACCACGCATAATGACAGAGGTGCAAAAGCTACGAGGCTTCTCTGACGAAACAGCATACGGTAAATGGCACCTGGGGTCTGGTATGGTAATTGCCACTTCTGAACCAGAAAAAGTACTCGCAGAAGCAGAAAGTTTTGGATTGTCTGCACAGACCATTGGGCAAGTTACTGACGAGCCAGGAATTCGTATTAAGAATCGTGGAGCCATTCAAGACGAAGAATGGTTAATATTTTAAGGATTTATAATGTCTCATGAAGTTCTAGAACAATACCAACAACCACCAGAAGCCTATGATCCACTTGCTCAACACCCCAATCCAGAACAGCTTGTTTTAGATAGTCTTCAGCAAGGTACGGCACTGGCTGGTCGTGAAAAGCCCTTCACGTGGGAACTTGATGACATAACATCTGAGGGTGCATTGCACCGTTACCGAGCACAAGCTGAAGTCGAAGCCCTGATCAATCTTGCAGAACGTGGTCCAGTAGATATTGAAATAAGTAGTGAAGATAAATTAGTGCTACGTAGCCTATACGATAAAGACCACTTCGATCCAAGTATAGTTATTCGCCTTGATCACTTAGGCTACAAGGGCAAGCCACCATTAGAACACGATGTAAAAGCAGTTGAGGTGTATCTAGCTGAACAGTTGGACGCATATAGCCTAGGTCACCTCAAAGAGTGGGTTCATTTTGGTATGACATCTGAGGATACTAATAACCTGGCTTTTAATTACATGCTGAGAGATGCTGCTGATAAGGTACTTATTCCATCAGTAGGACGTGTAGCTGACCGATTGGCACACCTCGCAACTATTTATGCAGACACGCCTACACTAGGTGTTACTCACGCTCAGAAGGCTTCTCCGACTACTACAGGTAAGCAATTTGGTTATTTACTTTCCAATGTCACACAAGTCATGGAAGAACTTGATGGTATGCGGTTGACGGGTAAGTTTAGTGGTGCTGTCGGTAATCATAATCCAATGACTGTTCTGTTTCCTGATTTTGATTATGATGATTATTCCAAAGATTTCGTAGAAAGTCAGGGTTTTGAATATGCACCAGTGGAAAACCAGCGTAATGACCATTTAGCGGTAACGGATTTACTTGGCGTGGTTTCACGCTTAGCCGTAGTAGGTAAGGACGCAACCGATAATGTATGGCTGCAAATTCTAGGCAATAAGCTAACTCAAAGACTTGTAGCTGGCGAAAAAGGTTCATCAACAATGTCGCATAAGATTAACCCTTGGCGACTAGAAAATGCTGAAGCGTTATTTGAACAAGCCATAGCTTTGACCAGTAGGGCAACTGAAGGACTTGTTGCAAGTCGCCACGAGCGAGACTTATCAGATCATGGGTGGCAACGAGCCTATGGAGATATGATCGGTCGGGTTGTTGCTGGCTACAATTACTTCGCAATACAACTAGACAGGCTTGCTGTTGATGAAGAAGGCTCACGTACTGCATTAAATAACTCTGCTGAAGTGCTCAGTGAATTAGTGCAGACGGCAGGTCGTGTTTCAGGCGATCCTGATGCTTACGATACCGTAGTGCGATTAACGCAGGGCAAGAAGCTTGATCTGGAAGGAATTCATAAAGTTATTGACCAAGCATTACCAGACGGAGAATTGAAGGATAGGGTTTCACAAATAACGCCTGACACGTATGTCGGTGTTGCTGGCGAAAAAGCACGTCAAGCAGTTCTGGGCTGGCACGCAGTTAAATTGGTCTTGGGTAAGGGCGTACTTGATGAGGGTAAGAGCGTAGATGCTGTTTTGTTTGACCTTGACGGCACACTGCACTTTGGCGATAAAGATGAATTGTTTGCTCGTCTTTCATCGGTAGCTACAGATTTACGCTCTGAGTTTACAGAAGAAGAAATCCGAGAGTTTGGAAACCGCAGTGACTATACAGAAATGCGTGAGTTAATGGTTGCAGAACATAATCGACGCTTCCCAGATGCTCAAATTACCGAAGATGAGTTCCAAGAAGCTAATGATGCTGTTTCGGGTTCTCTTGATCACATGTTTTACACCGCAGACGAAGCTGTGACGACAATAGAAAAATTAAAAGAAAGCGGTAAGGCTACGGGTCTTGTAACTACACGAGGCAATAAATCACGTGATAGATTACTGACACATCACGGTTTTGACGGTTTGTTTGATGTAATTGTTGGACGTGGCGATGCTGAACGACGTAAGCCCCACCCGCAACCAATAGCAATGGCTCTTGAAAAGCTTGGTATCGTTCACCCGAACCGTGCTTTGTATGTAGGTGATCTACAAATTGATGATATAGGTGCTGGTCGTGCGTTGGGTATGAA
>Ga0207652_10004107_pt1 | contig 11878 bp, 8 predicted proteins | sample KBSC63BmetaG_FD_184334 | JGI IMG/M metagenome (GOLD analysis project Ga0207652, IMG submission 184334) | Corn rhizosphere microbial communities from Kellogg Biological Station, Michigan, USA - KBS C6-3B metaG (SPAdes) (version 2) | ecosystem: Host-associated > Plants > Roots > Rhizosphere ... | reverse complement strand
CACCATCCCTTCGATCGCCGCCATCAGCAGCGCGTGTGTGTCGAGCGAATCAGGATGGTTGACGCGGATCTGATTCAGCACCTGGCTGAACAACTGCAGGTCCTCGGCGATGGAGCGTTGGCGCGTAGGCGCGCGGAGCGAGTCCTGAGCTCCGCGCGATGTTGCGCCGAGGAGCGCGCAAGCCGAGAGGGTGACAGCGCACTGTGTGCCCCTGTTCATCGGCATCAGCGGTCTCCTCCGGGCGGAGTTTTCGTCAGTTTCGCGAGATGCGCTTCCGCCGCCGCGCGTCTCGGATCGTTGCGCGGAGCAGCTTTGAGAAAATCCTTATAGCCGGCAACTGCCTCGTCGTCGAACCCGGCCGACTCGGATACGACTGCATTCAGGTACTTCGGGGCCGCGTACACCGGGTCCAGCTCCATGGCTTTCTTGATGTGCGGCTGTGCCTCCGCGAGCTTGCCCGCGAGCATGAGCGTGAACGCGTGCAGATACTGTGCGCCTGGATCGTCGCCACGCAGCTGCGTCGCGAGATCGAGCTCGGCGAGTGACGTGGTGGTGTCTTTCGCCTCCAACGCCATGAACGAGAGCTGCATGTGGGCCGGGTAGTACGACAGGTCTTCCTGTAGCGCGCGGCCAAACGCCTCCTTCGCCGCGTCATTCTTGCCGAGCGCCTGGTAGACCACGGCTACCGAATGCTCGATGAAGGCCTGTGACTGATAGATGAAGATGAGATCTTTCTTTTCCGCCTTCCGCACCTCGTCGAGCGCCACCGTCAGATCGGCGAGCGCGCTATCCGGCATGTTCATATTGAAGTAGACGCGCGCGCGGTCGATGCGCAGCGACACACTCTTCTTGTCGCGGTTGACCGCCTGGCCGTACAGGGCCAGCGCCTCCCGATTGAACCCGTCGCCGTACATGAGCCACGCGCGGGAGGCGGGCGGCCATGATTGCGTGATCCGGTCGATCTCGTAGCGGAGGTCGATCTCGCTGTTCGTGCCGCTGTGATGAACGAAGTCGTCGATGAGCGCGTCGAACAGCTTCTTGTCGAGCCGGCGTGGCAGAAAAGGATTGATCGTCAGGGCCTTGTACATGAGCGAGTCGATCGGTCGCATCTCCTCGATCGCCCGGCGGTCGCCATTCCAGTAGCGCTGGAGACGCCGTGTATCGGACAGCATGAGGGCGATGCGGCGCGCGTAGTACGCGTCGGCGAACATCGGCTCGAGGCGCGTGGCCCAGTAGAGCGCGTCCGCCGCGTCCTCCGACTCCTTCGTGAGCTTGTCCATGGCGAAATCGTAGTACGCGCGGGCATCATTCGTATCGGCGCCCGCGGCCAGCTTCGGCCGGCGCGGCTCTTTCTTGCCTTGCGCTGACAGCACGGACGGGGCGACGGCCATGAGGCACGCCACGAGAGCGAGTCGAGTTCGCACGTTCGGTGATCCGGGCAGAGGTGGGGACTACATCGCTGGCGACAGGCGCGTGCGCGGGCGTACGTTCCTTCAGCGGCCGCGCGCCATCCATCTGCAGACGATCATTGGGCGCGCATGTGTACTGAATTCAAAAATTAAAACTGTCTAACCTTTCATCTCTAACGAGCAATGTCGCGACCGGACATCGTCGAGTGACTGAAATCACCCAACCGTACGCGCCGACCAAGCTCACGCCGGGGCACGACGGCGAGCCGACGCTCGCCAGACGCCTGGGTCCGTTTGACGCAACGATGATCGTGATGGGCGGCATCATTGGCGCCGGAATCTTTGTGAACCCGAGCAACGTCGCGCGCGAAGTTCATACCGGCCGCTTGATCCTCGGCGCGTGGGGCATTGGCGGTGTCATTGCGCTCATTGGAGCTTTTGTATACGCGGAGCTTGCTGCGCTGCGTCCGCGCGTCGGTGGACAATACGCGTATCTCCGCGATGCGTATCATCCGATGGTTGCGTTCGTGTACGGATGGACGCTGCTGCTGGTCGTACAGACGGGTGGCATGGCAGGTGCCGCGATCATCTGTGGCCGCTACTTTCGCGAGCTCACCGGGCTCGGTGTGCCGGAACAGGTGATCGCCGGCGCGACGCTCGCCATTCTGACATTGGTCAACTGTCTCGGCGTCAAAGCGGGCAGCAATGTGCAGAGCGGCTTGATGGTGACCAAGCTGCTCGCGATCACGATGCTGATCGGCGTCGGGTACATCATTGCGACGCCGTCCACCGCGATCGCCCCAACGTCGGCTGCGACGGGCGGCGCGACTGGACTCGCTGCCGCCATGATCCCGGTGCTCTTCGCGTACGGCGGGTGGCAAACTGCCAGCTTCGTCAGCGGCGAGATGCGCGATCCGCAGAAGGACCTTCCGCGGGGTCTATTGGTCGGAGTGATCGGCGTGATCGTGTTGTATCTCGCCGTCACGTACGTGTGCCTGCGCGTGCTCGGCGTCGACGGGCTGGCCGCAACGCGGACGCCAGCGTCGGAGGTCATGCGCCAAGCGTTGGGCGATCGCGGCGCGCGGCTCATCGCGCTCGGTATCGCGGTATCGACCGTTGGCTTCCTGAGTCAGAGCGTGCTGACAGCGCCGCGCGTGTACTACGCGATGGCTCGCGATGGCGTCTTCTTCTCGGCCGTTGGCAAGCTCGATCCGCGGACCAGGGCGCCAGTCGTGGCCATTGTGCTCCAGGGCGTCTGGGCGGCGATCATCGCACTCACGGGAAAGTACGATCAGATCCTGAACTACGTCGAAGCCATCGACGTGCTGTTCTTCGGGCTTACGGGTGCCTCGCTCATCGTTTTCCGGATGCGCGAGCGACACGATTCCGTCGGAACGCGGGCAAATCGAATCCGAGTTCCAGGACACCCATTCACCACCCTCGTGTTCGTGTTGGCCTGCTGGGGAGTGGCGATCACCACAGTTGTTCAGCAGCCAAGAAGTGCTGGGATTGGCGTCGTAATCCTCCTTGCTGGCGTCATAGTGTTTCAGTTCTGGCGCAAAAGAACTCCGATTTCTTCTCTCGACTGAGCTCCCGTTTCGACGCTGTGCTCGAGCAAATAGATGGGGCGGCACTCTGTGTGCCCTCCACTAAACCCAGAACCCCACCTGGGAGCTTCGAACATATGAGGAGAATCATTGCGTATTCGCTGTTGACGACGTTGGGGGCTGCCGTTCCGGCGGTCGCACAGGGCCACGGACACAACCGGATTCCGCCGGGACAGCGCCCGCCGGCCGGGATGTGCCGTGTGTGGATCGACGGTGTTCCGCCAGGACGGCAGCCGCGGCCAACGAGCTGCGCGGCTGCGGAAGCCAACGTCCCGAGGAACGGACGTGTCATCTGGGGAGATCAAACGGCGTCTCGCGCCGTGTACAACTCCGATGACTGGTACCGGCGCCAGCGTGACCGTGAGGTCGCGCTCCGGCGCGAGCAGGAGCGCGATCGTGACGTTCGAGCACGGATCGAGCGCGAGCGGTTGGAACGAGAGCGCTGGGAACGCCAGCGTGCCGAGCGGGCTCGAATGGAACAGGCTCGGATCGAACGCGCTCGGATCGAACGTGCCCGGCAGATGGAGCGAGCTCGGAACGAGCGTGAGCGACAGGATCGCGATCGCGACTACCGCGCTCGCAGCGATCATCAAGGCCAGAATCGCGATCGGGACATCCGCGCACGAATCGACCACGAGCGGGCAGAGCACGACCGCTCGACGCACAGGTAATCGAGAGTCGCCAGTGTTGATGAAACGAGCCCCGCGGGTTTGCGCCGCGGGGCTCGTTTCGTCTCTATCGTATGAGCATGCGGACGCGACTTCGATGCATCCTGGCGACGTGCTTGATCGGCTACGCTGCGTGCAAGCCTGACGACTCGAACGTTGTTCGCGGAAAGGGGCTGGCCGTTGCAACGCTTCCGCCCAACGCCCAAGCGCGAGTCTATGAAGCTGCCGTCCGCGGCGCCTTCGATCTCGATCCGTCGCTCTCGCTGCTGCTCGACTCGCGCGAGCTTCCGCGGGGTGTCGGACTGACGCCCGAAGGCACCGTTCCTGCCGCCGTTGCCGCCGACCTTCAGCAGCGAGGCATTACACGTGGAGCCTGTGAGCCGGAGCTGACGACCAAAGGCGCGCCTCGCTGCAAAGCCGAGCTGCCGGGCTACATCGTTCGGTTTTCGCCGGTGTTCGCGCTCCGCGGCGACTCGGTGCAGGTCTACATCTACGTCCAGAAATACGACACACCCAGCGGCGAGGCGTCCCAAACCCTGCGCTTCGAGCGGGCATACCAGGTCGCCCGGCAGGGCGACGAGTGGCGCGCGGTGCGTGAGGCGCGCGTTCCGAAGGAGATTCGCGGAGAGCGCTGACGGCGCTGACTCGGCGATTCCCGTCGCCTAGCTTCCGGAATGCTCGATCAAACCCCGCGATTCGATCTTCCGGCCGCCGAGCGCATGGCGCGCGAGTATTTCGGCGTCGATGGACGCGCGACGGCGCTGACGAGTGAGCGCGATCAGAATTTTCTGATCCAGGGCTCCGATGGCCAGCGCGTCGTGCTCAAGGTGGCGAACGCCACGGAAGAGCGCGCGATGCTCGAGGCTCAACAGCGAGCGATCACCCACCTGGCGGCCCGTCTCGACACTACGCCGCGTGTATTGAGCACGGTCAACGGGCGCGCGCTCGTCGAAGATCTTTCGAACGGCGCGCGTCATTTCGTGTGGGCGATCAGTTGGCTGAACGGCGTTCCGTTGTCGAGCGTGCGTCGCAGGTCCGTCAGTCTATTCGAGGATCTCGGCCGCCAGGTTGGCGCCCTCCAGCGCGAGCTGCTCGACTTCACCCATCCGGCGCTGCTCCGGGACTTTTACTGGGACCTCGCCAACGCGCGAGGCATCATCGACGCGAAGCGCGCGTTGGTCGATGACCAGGCTCTCGGACGACTCATCGATCGCCTGGTCGCGCGGATCGATCGACACACCGTGCCGCGGCTCGTGTCGCTTCGGAAGGCGATCATCCACGGTGATCTGAACGACGCGAACATTCTCGTCGGCGGCGGCACGACGATGGAGACGCGCAATCAGTCGGTGGTCGGCATCGTCGACTTCGGCGACATGGTGCACAGCTATCGTATCGGCGAGCTGGCGATCGCGATGGCCTACGCGATGCTCGATCGTGACGATCCGCTCGATGTGGCTTCGTCGATCGTGCGCGGCTACGCCGAGCGAAGTGCTTTGGATGATGACGAGCTCGCGTCGGTTTTCGGTCTCGCGGTGCTCCGACTCTGCGCGAGCGTCTGCATCGCTGCGTCGCAGCAGCGCGAACGACCTGACAACGACTATCTCGGCGTGAGTCAGCGAGCGATTCGTGAAGCGCTCCCTCGGCTCGCCGCCATTCCGTTCGGTCTTGCGGAAGTCGTGCTGCGAGAAGCAGCCGGCGTTCCGCCTTCGCCGGCTGCCGATCGCGTCCGGGCGTATCTCTCTCGCCTTCCAGCGCTCGCACCGGTCATCGATGTCGATCTCGCCAAGGCACCAAGCCTCGTGCTCGACCTCAGTGTGTCGAGTCCACTCGTCGACGGCGACCCGACCGAGAATGCGGAGCCGCAGCTCACGGCGCGCATCTTCGGCGAGATGAAGCGAGCGCGCGTGGATGTGAGCGTCGGCCGATACGACGAGCCGCGGTTGTTGTATGTAGCGCCCGCGTTTACCGGCACGCGTCCGACGGACGAGCACCGCACGATTCACATCGGTCTCGATCTCTTCGGCCCTGCGGGCACGCCGGTGTTCGCACCGTTGGCAGGAACGGTTCACCTCTTTGCGGACAATGCGGCGTACCTCGACTATGGGCCCGTCATCATCCTGAAGCACGAGACGGACGACGGAACAGAGTTCTTCACGCTGTACGGACACTTGAGCCGCGAGTCGCTCACCGGCCTCGCGGTTGGAAAACCCATACGCGCTGGAGAGCAGATCGCGACGTATGGTGATCCGTCGGTGAATGGCGGATGGACGCCGCATCTGCATCTGCAGATCATCACCAATCTGCTCGATCTCGGAATCGATTTCCCTGGCGTAGCTCTTCCGTCACAGCGCGCAGCATTCCGAACGCTGTGCCCTGATCCGAATCTGCTCACGCGGATTCCTGCGCATCGCTTTCCACGGGCGACCGCGACGAAGACAGAGTCGCTTGCCGCGCGCGGTGAGATGATCGGGCACAACCTCAGCATCGCCTATCGCGACCCCGTCAAGATCGTCCGCGGGTGGCGACAGTACTTGTACGACGACGAGGGACGACGATTCATCGACGCGTACAACAACGTGCCGCACGTTGGACACTGTCACCCTCGCGTCGTGGCGGCTGGGGCCGCGCAGATGCGGGTGTTGAACACGAACACACGCTATCTCAACGACCTCCTCACTGACTACGCGAAGCGATTGCTCGGGACGCTGCCTGAAGCGCTCGACGTGTGCTACTTCGTAAGCTCGGCGAGCGAAGCGAACGAGCTGGCCCTGCGTTTGGCGAGAACGTACACGGGCGGTACGGACGTGATCGTGCTCGACTCGGCGTACCACGGCAACACGACGTCGCTCATCGATTTGAGTCCGTACAAGCACAACGGACCTGGGGGCGCGGGCGCGCCTCCATGGGTGCATGTCGCGTCGCTGCCCGACGACTATCGAGGACCACACAAGCGCGGCGATCCGAGCGCGGGCGAACGGTATGCCGCGGAAGTCGGCGCGCTCGCCAACGTTGTCGCATCTCGCGGGCGCCGACTTGCCGCATTCATCGCCGAGACCTGCCCGAGCGTGGGCGGACAGTTGATTCTGCCGAAAGGATATCTCGCGGCGGTCTACGAGCACGTTCACAACAGCGGTGGCGTGTGCATTGCCGACGAAGTACAAACAGGGCTCGGCCGCATGGGAACGAGCTTCTGGGCGTTCGAGGACCAGCGGGTCGTTCCGGACATCGTGGTCATGGGGAAGCCGCTCGGCAACGGACATCCGATTGGCGCGGTCGCGACGACGCGAGCGATCGCGGAGTCGTTCGCCAATGGGATGGAATACTTCTCGACGTTCGGAGGCAACACGGTCTCGTGCGCCATCGGACTGGCGGTGCTCGATGTGGTGCTCGATGAAGAGTTACGGGAGCACGCGAAGCAGGTGGGCGACGCCATCATCGCGAAGTTGTGGCCGTTGATGGAGCGGTACCCCATCATCGGCGACGTACGAGGCTCCGGGCTATTTCTCGGAGTGGAGCTCGTGCGTGACCCCGCGACACTCGAGCCAGCTACCGAAGAGGCGTCGTTCGTCGCGAACCGGATGCGCGAGCGCGGCATTCTGCTCGGCACGGATGGGCCGTACCACAACGTGATCAAGATTCGGCCGCCCATGCCGTTCGATTCGGACAACGGGGATCTACTCGTCGCAGAGCTCGAGCGAGCGATTCAACAGATCCCGGGTTGAGCCCTGCGGAAGGGTCAATAGTCGTAGATGTGGTCGATGACCAACGCTCGTTGACCACCAAGTCGTCGCATGACCGGCAGCAGCTCGCCTACTGGCACGCGCATCGTGACGCGTTTGCGCAACGAGTCGCTCGGCAGTGGAACCTCGTACAAGACGCGAGCACTCATGTCGGCGTTCGTCCAGTCGTTCGTCGCGACGCCAGTCATGAGCATATCATGATTGCCGGCGATCTCGGTGATCCGCACGCCCTCCGCCGCGCCGGCGAGCCGGCGGATCGCATCCCGGAACTCGTCGTATCGCGGCAGCGCGACAAGCGTGTGCACGCTGTCCAGCTGCGAGACCGTCTTGATTCCTTTCTGTCGCGCACCGATCGAATCATTCCAACCGGTCACGACAGTCAACATCTTGTCATCCTGCGGCGCATACGCTGCGTGCGTCGCTAACGTGATCGCCTCCGCATACACCGCTTTGATGCCGTATTCGGCACTGAGGAAGGCGCGTCGCTCGAGCTTTCGGCCCCAGTGTTCGCCGCCGAGCGGGATTTTGGTCCAGAGATGTTTCAGCTTCGACGCGAATCGATACTCGTACCACGGCCGTACGTGGATGAATTTCCCGTAATCGGCGGCGACTACGGCCGCATAGCGATCTTCGTCGGTCAGCTCGTGATTGGCGGTCCACCCGAAGAAGCGGCCGATCGTGTTCTCGTAGAGGGCCTTGAGCGCGAGCTCGGCGGAGTAGCTCGTGCCGATCACCGCCAGCATGACGTGGTAGCCGACGTTGGTCGGGTAGGCATTGCGTGTTTCGGCGATCGCTTCGCGGTAGTCGATCCAGAACTGCGCGATCGACTTCGCGTACGGAAAATCCGTCGGCAGCTTGTGTGCGAGCCACTCGGCATACTCGTCGGAGCTGTACACGATGTACCACTCGGGATGGGTCAGGAACGTCTGCCCCTCGTCACGACTGTACGTTCCCGCGGAGTCGAGGCGGGTGCGCATCGCCGGACTCAGCTCGGCGCGCGCCGGATCGACAGTTGGCAAATAGTATTTGTCCCACAGCGTGTTGCGGAACTTGGTCGTGGGATCGAGTTGCTTCTTGAGGGCGAAGTATTCCGAGGCGCGAGGATAGCCGCGCAGGAATTGCTGCTGCGTCGCCCACGGCTGATACGGCAGATACCACGTTCCGCCGACCGACAGGATCGAATCCGTCATCTCTCGCGTCCAAACGCCAACGTCCTGCCGAGCCGGCCGAGTCGTGCCCTGCTTGTAATAGACGACGAAGGCGAATGCTTCCCGCGGTGCCCACGCAAGCAACGTCCCAGGATCGGCCAAGGCGTGGCGAATCGAGACGTTGATGACGTTCACGTGGTGCTTCTGGAATACCGCACGCATCTTCGGCACGAAGTCGTCGAAGCGCTCGACCGGGATGAAATACTCCTCGAGCACATAGGTCGACTGCTCGCGTGACGACGGCTCGAGCTCACGGACGTCGTAGCTTGCCTCGTAGTTGCGCCATTCGACGGGCGAGTCGCGAAACAGAATCGGATCGACGACGTGCTCACGAATGCTTTTGCCGTACGGCCACTCGGACATCATCCAGTAGACAAACCGATCGAGGCGATACGGCTTGCCAGTCGGAATCAGTCGCTCGGGTACCGTGACCGGGTCGTTCGTCTGCGACCATGTAACGGCGTTCACGCGTTCGTAGTTCGGCGGATAGATGTCGCCGTTGTGGAAGATGACGGCGGCCGAATCGCGGATGTGCTGCTTGAAAAACGACACGTATTGCGAGATCGGCATTCGTACGTTCGAGCGCTTCACGCGCACATTGTCGGCGAGATTGAGGGTCGCCTCGACGATGACGCCCAAGCCGCCGTAGCCGCCGATTGCGCCGAAAAAAACGTCGGGATGCTCCGTCTGGCTCGCCTCGACGACCGAGCCGTCGGCGAGCACGATCTTGAACGAGCGGATCGACAGCGCAAGCGGCCCCTGGCCGATGTATCGCCCGTGCACGTTCACGGACATCGAGCCGCCGACCGTAAAGTCGGCGTAGGTCTGCATGATCTTTATCGAGAGATTCGACGGATCGATGCGCCGCTGAATGTCGCGCCACCGAATGCCCGGTTGGACGGTGATAGTCTTATTGATGGAATCAAATGTCAGGACGCGATTGAACGTCCGCATATCGATCTGCAAGCCGCCTGGCGTCGCCGTCTGACCGCCCATGCTGTAGCGGCCGCCGCCCACGGAGATCGGCCCGGGATGCGACCGCACCGCCTCGATGATCTCGTCGACTGTCGTCGGCGTGATGATCTGGCTGACGGGGATAGGATTGAGCTGCGTGATGTCGTTGACGCTCGCCGATGGGACGGGATGCGTAACCGGCGTGCGAAGAACGCCCCACACGCCCATGCCGAACGCGAGGACGAGCGTGCAAGCAAGCGTGATCCCAAACACCTTGGCCGTTCGCCGTACGACCCGGCCGAGTGCCCGTGTGCGCGTCCCGATCGTCTTTTGAGAAGTCACGGTCGACGTTTCACGCCCGGAACCCGAACGACTTGGAGGGCTGCCCGATGGTGAGAAAGCTGGCGTTTGGTTTCGCGGTTCTGTTTGGCCTGGTGGTCGCATCGGGATGGATGCCGCAGACGACGACCTCGATGCATATGACGGCCGACGGTCCGGAGCGGATGATGTGGGGTCTATTCGCGATGAGCAAACTGGATGATGTGACACATGGAGTCACCGCCGTCATGTTGCTCGTCGGCGCTCTCCACTCGCGGAAGGGCGCGACGCTCGCCTTCACTGCGTTCGGGTGGTACTACGCCTGCGATGCCGTCTTCTATCTCATCGACGGCGCGCTCAACTCGAAGCCGGTGTTGTCGAACCTCGCGTTGAATGCGCCGCATGTCATTCTGTCGTCGATCATGCTGAGCATCGCGTACGTCATGTCGCCGCGTGAGGAGCAACGCGAGGCCACGATCGCCGTCGCGCCCGCGCCGGCGTGAGGCGATCCGAGTAAGAGACGAACCGTCGAGAGCGGCGGTCACCCATGCCACGGGGCCCGATGGCTCAGGCGAGCGATCCTCACGATCGTCGGCGTCGTCGTCGTGGTCCCGGCGGTGGCGCTCCTCGGCTTTCGCGCCGCAGCGTGGCGACGAGAGACGCAGACTCGCGTTGACGCGGCGCCAAAACCGGGCCGCTTCGTTCACGCAGTGGACGTCGACACGTTCGTCCAGGAGGCCGGACCGCGGGACGGGTCGCCGGTACTTCTCGTGCACGGTACTGGCGCGTGGAGCGAGATCTGGCGCCACGATGCAGGCATTCTTCGTTGGTCCCTCGCATATCGCACGTCTCGTGCTGGTCGACGTTGCGCTCGGCATGGACACGACGAAGGCTGCACCGAGCGCCGGTTGGCCTGTTCGAGCGCTCTTGAGCATTCCGTCATTGCGCAACGGCGTCGTTGCGGCCACACTGACGAATCCTGCGTTCACGTCACGGCTTCTTCGCGGACTCGTCGCTGACACGACGGCGATCACGCCGGCGCGTCTCGCGATGTTCCAGCGCCCGTTCGTGGTCCAGCGAACGACGGCGAGCTTCGGCGAATGGCTGCGCCCCTTCATCACGACCAACGAACAGTCGCTGGCGACGGATCGCTCACGGTACGCGGAAATTGCCGTTCCGACGCTGGTCATCTGGGGCGATCGCGATTCCGTGACGCCGATCGAGCAGGGCAGGGATCTCGCGCATCTCCTCCGGGCGTCGTCGTGGGCTGAGCTGGCCGGCGTCGGACACATCCCGGCCATCGAAGCGCCCGCGCGCTTCAACGCGGCGCTTCTCGCGTTCCTCGATCTGAATCGCTGAGCAGCCACTCGAGTCTTGACAGCCGGCGTCTCTAGTCACAACGTGATAGGTAAGTACGTGACTGGAGAGCGCATGGCGCGAGAATCCCTCGATCTCGTGCACGGCACCGTCGACGTTCTCATCCTACGAACGTTGGCGTGGGGGCCGATGCACGGCTACGGCATCAAGACATTCGTGCGCGATCGCACCAGCGGCGCGATCACGATCGAGAGCGCGGCGTTGTATCAAGCGCTGCACCGCCTGGAGAAGAAGAAGCTCGTTCGTGCGTGGTGGGGGCAGTCCGACACCAATCGCCGCGCGAAGTACTACGAGCTCACCGCTGCGGGCAAACGGCATTCGCAATCGCGCCTCGACACGATGCGCGAATATGTCGGCGCGCTCATGCGCGTCCTCGAGGCAAAGTAGCAATGCGCCGCCATCGGAAGTACGCGGACGTTCCGCGTGACGATCAGCGCGTGCAGGCCGACGTCGACGACGAGATTCGCTTCGACATCGACATGCGCGTGCGCGACCTCGTTGCACAAGGCATGGGCGCGGACGCGGCCCGAGAACAAGCCGTGCGCGAGTTCGGCGACGTCGACGAGACGCGTCGCTACTGCGCCTCGCTCGACGCAA
>Ga0207652_10004106_pt1 | contig 11878 bp, 23 predicted proteins | sample KBSC63BmetaG_FD_184334 | JGI IMG/M metagenome (GOLD analysis project Ga0207652, IMG submission 184334) | Corn rhizosphere microbial communities from Kellogg Biological Station, Michigan, USA - KBS C6-3B metaG (SPAdes) (version 2) | ecosystem: Host-associated > Plants > Roots > Rhizosphere ... | reverse complement strand
TCGTACTTGCGGGTCGGCGTGCCCTCACCGTCGAGCACCCACTCGCAGCCGGGGCTGACTTCGCGGATGACGTAGCGGCGGTCGTTGTCGTCTCTCACAAACAGGGTCGGGATCTTCTCCACGGGTCAGCCCTTCGATTGAGTTGCATAGAGTGCGACTCAGTGCCGGCGTCAGCCATGAGCCACGTCCACACTGACGGACAGCAGGACGCCGACGCCTGCGGCGTGCCAGCCGACGAACACCCCAAGCAGAACGAGGCAGTAGACCGCCATCAAGGCGCCCATGACGCGAAGCCACGTCGGGCGAGCGGCAGAGTGATCGGCGTTAGATGCCATCGTGAAACCTCCTGGCGAACCAGCCGTAGCGGATAGCGGCGTACAGAATCACGAAGCCGCAGCAGCCCTGAATGATCGACACGGCGAGGTACTTCGCACCGATGGAGAGCACGACCAGGGCCAGCCCTATGACCATCTGTGCGGTGTAGAGCGCGAGGTCAACCCACCGCGGAACACGCTCAGGCCACGCGGCAGACGATTCAGGCTTGGGCATTTCCACTCGCCCCTCTCCAGATGCGGCATACCCGTCAGTCGTCGCCACGGTGCGCCTCCTCCAACATCACGTCGTGCATCTTGCGGATAACGCCGTAGCGCACCTTGTCGGAGTTGAACATCAGCGCGGCTTCCTCGACGGCCTGCCGGACCTTCACGGGGTCGCGTCCGCAGGCGGGTGCGTCCTCCACGAGCGCGTCCAGCGCCTCGCGCCAGTTCGTGTGACGGGCGGCAGAACCTGATCCGTTGTCGATCATGCGACGGGCCTCCACTCGCCCCGGACGTAGCGTTCCTCGTGGTGGCTGGCTCGCTTCCCGTCGCACTCGCGACCAGCACCGACCAGTTCGTGATTGCGCGAGCAGGTCAGGCACGGGTGCAGGTGAACGTCCTGCGGGCCACACGCTCCGAAGTGCCAGAACAGGGCGTGGAAATCATGCGCTCGACGTGCGGCAGAGCCCGACACCTCGTCAGTCGCCATCGAAGCCCCATTGGGCGTAGGTGGCGGCTCGTTCGCCGTCCTCGTCTGGCTCGCCGTCGAGCAGCCAGGAGACGTAGGACTCGGTGCAGTTGAGGCATAGCGAGACGCCTCGGTGCTCGAACCGGCTCTCGTCGTTGCGGACTGGCGTCCCGCAACCGGCGCAGTGGTTAGGATCCATCTGTCGTCACCGCCCTAATCGGTGTCGGCACGACCCTCGGCTGTTGACGCAGCCGGGGGTCACCTGATGTCTGGATCATTGCACGTTCTGGTTCGCCTTGATAGTGCTTCGCGCACGGTCGCGGCCAGGACGCACCGGCGTCCTCCCACATCTGACAGGCGCGGCAGTCGGGGAAGTCAAGCGCCGTGGGCACCGTCGCGGCAGAGCCTGATTCAGCCATTGGGCACCATCGCTCCCTCGGCAACCTGCCGAGTCGGGCACGGATAGCGCACCCCGATGATCGTCTGCTCGGCGCTGCTGTAGGTGCAGCAGACGGCGCACTCGCCCTCGGGGAAGCGGTGCGACGTGGCCTGATAGTGGATGTCGAGAATGCGCAGCAGCGCCGCGTAGGGCGTCAAAGCGGCAGAGCCCTGCGGTGTCTCAGGTGCCATCCGTGGCCTCCTGGGGCTTGGCGATGAACTTCGGACAGCCGCAGCCCTTGAACTGACAGCGGGTGTGCGACAGGTAGTAGACGTTGCCCTGGTACGTGTTGTGGTGGCCGCGCAGGTGCCCGCAATCGCACCGATCCGAGGCGGCAGAGTCAGGCTTGTGCATCTTCGCGCTCCCACTCGCGCTTGCGGCGATAGGTAGCCGCGCAGTCCTCGCACAACTTCGGGCAGATCGGGCCGACCTGAAAGATTCGGCAGTAGGAGATCGGCGGGATGGTCGGATCGGGCCGCTCGTCCGTCGCGGCGGAGCCTGTGTCACTCATCGCCGAACCCCAGCGTCGGGCACGGGCTGTAGACCGGGTCGATGCGGGTCATGCAGTAGCGGCACAGGTTGTCTCCTTCGTCGCCGTCACCGGGCCGGGTGCAGAACCCGATCGAGGCACAGCGACAGGCGACCTCGGGCGGCACAATCGGGCCCGTCGCACGAGCGGCAGAGCCTTCGCCCTGATCAGACACTGTTCGGAGCCGTCAGCGCCCGGACGATGTTGACGAACAGCGAGTCCTTGACCCGCTGCGACGAAGGCAACTCGGCGTAGGGCACCAACAACGGGTGCTCCTTCTTGGCCTCGTCCTTGACCGGGCCAAGCGTCCAGCCGTTGTCGATCTTGAACTTCATCCAGCCCTCGTGCGATTCCTCGGGCGTGTTGCCGTTCTGCACGCCGATGACGCCCTCGACGGCGCTCTGCTGCGTCTCCGGGTCCGTCTCATCCCACGGCGCGGAGACGGGGATCGTGGGGTCGGCCTGCTCGATCTGGACAGCGCGGTTGGCCTCGTGAACGACGCGGGCGATTTGCTGCGGGGTCATGTCGTATTCCTCTCCAAAGACGTGCCCGCACCAGTCGCAGGCATCGTGGGTCCATGAGTGATTGCAGTGGTGGCCGCAGGGCCGTTGGCTTCTCGGACACTCGGCGCGAGGCATGTCCTCGCCACAGGAAATGCACTCCGAGCCATCGAGCGTTGAGGCGGCAGAACCTGCATCTTGGTGGGTCATGGCATCGCTCCCGGCCAGGATGGTTTCGGTTGTGGTGAGCCACAGCAGAGCAGGCAGCGCCAGGACCCAGCTCGGTCGTCACGGCGGATCGGGTCGCCGGGTTTGAACCACTCGCCACAGCCCTCACATGGACCCGCGTAGCGAGCCTCGATCACGCCAGGAAGGGCGAGCAGCCGCGCTCGCTCGGCGCGCTCTTGGCCGAGCCTCTGGCGCTCCTTCTCGGCCCCGCAGGAGTAGGAAGGCAGGTCGCAGCACGCGCAACGGTCAGACACTCGCGACCTCCTCAGCGGGCAGGGACAGGCCCCATTCGTCGGCGAATCGCCGGGCGTGGTCATCGCAGACCGGCGCAGAGACGTAGGTCGGTTGCTGATCCCGTTCGCGCACGTAGGCGAAGCGCGCCTGGTACCTAGCCCGGAAACGACACTGACCTCGGACGCCGGGCACCGCTCCCGGCTGGCATTGGCCGGTCGGCGACAGGTGCCACAGGTTGAAGCCGAAGTAGTGTCGCTCGCCGGACAGGGGATGACGGCTCTCGGCAGACGATTCGTGCGTCACGACTCCTCCACCGTGCCGCCATAGAAGACGCTCGTGTAGTGAGCGAGCAGATAGCGCCAGACGAAGTCCTCGTCACGACCGCGCCTGCGCCACTCGTCGGCGATGTCGATCGCGCGAAGCCCGGATCCGTCGTACCAACAGCGACCGGATGGAAGGAGGTCGCAGTCCATCGATTCGGTCCACTCGGTCGGGGTCGCGCTGTGCATGCCGATGTCGACACCGAGCGGGTAGAGCGGATGTCCGAACTGCCGTAACCAACCGTCCTCGAGTTCGCGACGCGCTGCGTCCGTCGGTGGCACGCCGTGCTCCCAGTCGTGGACCACGAACGAGACCGCCCCTTTGGCGCCAATCAGTGCGAACCGGATCCTCACCGCGCCCGGGTCTGCTGGGTCGCGCCGTACACGGCGGACCAGCTCCGACTCTGGCGCACGCATGTCAGTTCGGGTCGCCGACCTGTATCACGACACCGGCGGCGCGCAGCTGCTTGGTGATCGCTGCTTCCGTCTCGCCGGCAACGATGACGACACGCGCGTCGACGCCCGTACGGCGAGGCATCGAAGGCGATGGGCTGATCGTCCAGCAGCCGCTCGCAGTTGGCGCGCGACAGCCCCAGGAAGAGAATCTGCCGGCCGTCGCGGCCGCTTTGGCCTGACGCTCGGATCAACGCTGATCCTTCGCGAAATAGATGCGGCGCAGTTCGTCCGGTTCGTACGTCTCATCGATGTCTGGGACGTCGACGAAACTCGCCGCCCCGAAGAACTTGTCGATACGCCAGCGCATCAGCGTCTGCTGCGCCCGTAGCAAAGACTCGAGCACGCGCAGGTGCGCCGGATGGTCGAGCGAGTCGAACAGACGCCGCAAATTAGGCGAGATCCGCTCAAGCCGGCCGGGGTCAAGGGGCGCCCAGGCCCAGGCGCGCGCGAGCTCGTCTAGTTGCGACTCGGTGACCTTGGCGTCTCCGCCCTCCGAGGGACCGCCGTAGGGCTGCCCCGACAGATAGAGCCAGACCTCATCGAGGCCGTACTCCTCGATGACGAGTGCGTCCTCACGCTGGCCCGGAATCCCGGCGAGCGGGTAGTAGATCGCGGACATGGGCCCTCCCCGTGTCAGGTGCCCCGGACGGTACGCCAATCGACCGACGAGCGTAACAGTATTCAACAAAACTGTTACGGTGCAGGTCCAGGCCACACGGGGGAAGGTTCGGAGACCCGGTCCATGACGATCGCGGACACCCTGCTGGCAGCCGAGCGTGCGGTGCGTGAATATGCCGTCTACCTCAGCGAGGACGCCGACCGGGCGCGGGCACGGCAGGATCGCGACGCCGTCGACTACCTCAATCGGCAGTGGGCGCAGGCCCACGCCCTCGGCGACGAACTGCGCGCCCTCAACCCGGACACGGTCGAGGCCGAGCCGGCCACCGTGCACCAGCTGCGGGTGATGGTGTCGCAGCTCGCGTTCCGACTGGAGCAGATCGTCCCAGGATCTCGAAGGGGCAGTGTTACACCCGTTGCGTCACCGGCCACACTTCGCCTTGTGCCAGCAGAGCGCATCGTCGCGTACCTGCGCGTCAGCACCGATCGGCAGGCGGACCGCGGCTTCGGACTCGAGGTTCAAGAGGCCTCGATCCGCAAGTGGGCCCGCGAGCGGAAGATGCGCATCGGCTACGTCGTACGGGACGAGGGCAAGAGCGGCGCGGCCGACCTCATCGACCGCCCCGGCCTAGCCGAAGCGCTCGGACACGTCGCCGCCGGCCGCGCGCAGGCCATCGTGGTCGCCAGGTTGGATCGTGTGGCGCGCGACCTGGTCCTGCAGGAATGGGTGCGGGCCGAGCTCCTGAAGATGGGCGGCGCACTCCGCTCAGCTGACGCGACCGAAGACGTGTATCTCGTCGAGGACCCGGACAATCCGACCGGCACGCTTGTTCGTCAGATCCTCGGCGCCGTCGCGCAATACGAGCGCGCGATGATCCGACTGCGCATGAATGCCGGCAAAGCTCGCAAGAAACAAGCCGGCGGCTACACCTCCGGCCAACCGCCATACGGACACCGCGCTGCCGGCGGCGAACTCGTTCCCGACGTCGACGAGCAGACGCAGATCCGCCGGATGAAGCGATGGCGCCGGGAAGGCAAGTCACTGCGCGACATCGCCGAGCGACTCAACGCTGAAGGTGTTCCCGCACGGCGCGGCCGTTGGCATCCCCAGACGGTGCAACGTGTCGTCGACGTCAGCCGACGACGGGACGCGTCCTAGAACCACCGGTGAAGCACGGGCCGCAGCAATGCGAACGCACGATGCATAGCGCTGCGATTGAACAAGCCGACCGGCAACGCCCAGCACCCGACGAGCACAACCGCCACCGGCACGACGACGAGATATTGAACTGGGAGCGCCCACGCACGGCCCAGCTCCCGCCACGCCTTTGCTCGCACTTCCCGTCGGGCGACCTTCGCCGCTTCACGTGCGCGCAGGCCGGCTTCCAGTCGCTCGAGCTCTTGCCGCTCCTGCTCATCGACCCATGCCCGGTACACGTGGTCGGTGTCGTAGCGGAAACGCTCTTCCTTCTGCTGCTGCGCAACCGCGAGCGCGTTCAGTTGCCGTAGCTGCTCCGCTGCTACGCGAGTGTTGCGTTCTGTCTTCGCCGCGACGCGCTGCTTCTTGCTCGACGGCCTGACAGCCCCGAGCGTGCTGACTGCGAGTGTCTTCCTGATGAGACCCATTTGTTCCTCCCCGTGGTCCCACCGGACGTTACGGGACAGTGCGCCTCACACCGGTGCAAACGCTGAGCTTCAACCGTTCGGCCGAGTGAAGGGGGTCGGCGTGTTTGCCAGAAAACTGTCGGCGCTCGCACTTAGAGTGCGTGTTCGAAGGATCGCCTCCTTCGTCGTGGAACGTTGTCGGGCCACGGACTTCCTGCGAAAGCCGCCCTTTAGGGCGGCTTTCGTGGTCTTCGGGTGGCCTGTCACGACACGCCCGATTTCCGGGACTCTCTGGACACCAGTCACGGGCGTCACTACGGTCCCGAATCGAAGTCCATCTCTCGACGACGTATCCAAGGAGGCGATGCCCCCCCTTTTTTCCGCCTCCTTCGTGCACATAGCACTTACGTTTTGTCCGTTCCTGACAACGGTGATTATCGGCGTAGGCCAGATATTCCGATCGGGGAGCGACAAAGACCGAGGAGCCGGTTAAGGGGCAGCGGACCAGCTGCTTGACGGCCAACCCGGCGCGCGACCCCCCTCTTCGCTCGTTCCGCGGTGGCGCAGCGCCTACAGACATGCGAAAGGCCCCGGCTGCAACCGGAGCCCATTCGCACACACCGGACGGAGGCCCGTCCGGCCTCGATGATGCCGTAGCTGCAACTGCGGTGTCTAGGCTTTCGCGGCCAAATTTCGCCTCCGTTCCACGAAAAGGAATGGAGGCATTTCTATGCCCGCAACAGGGACAACTGGCGTCACAAAGGACACGGTCGGCTTAACCGGTAATGAGCCGGTACGCGAACCGGTGTCGGTTGGCCGGCGGGTGTGGCTGGACCTGGTCGTGCCGGCTGGCGTCGACGTCGAGGCGCTGCTCGCCGCCTGCGCAGGTCGGGCCCGGCTGGTCGTGCAGTGCGACCCGGTCGAGCTGCCCGGTGTCGGCGACGTCTTCTACGCCGACCAGGTCGAGCTGCCCGTGGACGGCTTCTACGTCGAGACCTACTGCCGCCGGTGCGGGTGCACCGACAGCGCCGGTTGCGATGACGGCTGCTGGTGGGTCGAGGAGGACCTGTGCTCGGCGTGCGCCGATGACATGGGTCTCGTCGTCGACCCGCGCCGTGTCGAGGTCGTGCCGGTGCAGGGCGGCCTGCTGTGACCGCCGTGCTCAGCGGCGAGCTGCTGTGCGCCGCGGATCCGGATGAGTTCACCGACCACAAGGCCTTCGAGGTCAGCCGGCTGCGACGGATCTGCGCAAACTGCGAGGCGCTGCTCGCCTGCCGCAGCTACTCGCTCAGCAACGACGTCGCCGGTTTCGCTGGCGGCCTGACCGAGCGTGAACGCCACGCCATCCAGAACCGTCACCCGGCGTCGGTCGTGGACGACATCGACCAGGTCGCGATCGAGCGCCGTCTCGCCGGCGACCGCCGTGTCCGGCTCAACCGGGCAGAGCTCGACGTCGCGATGCGCGTCGGTGTCGCCCGGTTCGGCAACAAGTCTGCGGCCGCGGCCGCGCTCGGCATCAACGGGTCGACCGCCAAGACGTGGGCCGGCGTTGATGTTGTCGACCGCCAGATGCCGGTGTCCGCATGAGGGCCCCCTGGTGCCCGGGCTGCGAGCGCTTCCCGGGACTCAAGCACCCACATGAGTGGTTCGACCGCGAAACCTTGCAGCGACTGGAGTCACCCACTGAGGCTGAGGCGACAGTTGGGACGAAGCCGCTTGCGACTGTGCGGGCCATGCCCATCGCGAATCGCGTGACCGTAGCCGCGGCGGTGCGTCATGACGCAGCCTGAACGGGCCGAGGTCGGCATGTCCGCACGGATGCGGGAGTTGCTCGAGCGCAGCCCGCAGCTGGCCGGTGAGGTCCGCGGCGTCTTGGTGTCGCAGGCGGCGCTGCGCCGGTACGTCGCTGCGGTCGAGGCCTTGCTGGTAGCGCTGGACGCAAGCGAGCTGACCAGATCGCACGAGCCGCTGCTCGCCGCGATCCGCGAAGGCGTGCTCGAGCTGCACAACCGCACCGTGCCGTTGACGCCGCAGCACGTCTACGACCTGATGCGCCACTCCCCCGGCCTGCCGGCACCGTTCGAGCTCTGGGCGCCGCTGGTCGAAGCGGGGCTTCGGCTCGCGGAAGAACGTGACTCGCTCGCCGAGGCCTGCGGCGCGCTCGAGCGAGAACTCGCGCACGTCGACGAGCTGATCGGGCGGGCCCGCTTCGACTACGTCGACGCCGACACGGCCGCTAACGCGGCATGGCGGGAACTGGTCGCCCGGATCCGCCGTCCTGAAGCGGATCGGTCGTGAGAGCGGCGCGGATGGCGCGCAGCTGGCGCCGATTCCAGCTGGTCGTGACCGCCTGCTGCTTCATCGACTCGATCCTGTTCGGTTATCTGGTCGCGCACGACTCCTACCTCGCCGCGGCGCCCGCTGCGAACGCGGTGGTGATGGCCGCACTGTCGGTCAAGGCACGGCTGCGGCTCGGCCGGCTGCGCGAGACCGCCGGTGACCCTTGCCGGACACCGCGGCGGTGGTTGGCATGAGAGGCAACGAACGGCGCGGCAAGTGCGCGGTGTGCGAGACCTACGTGCCGGTCTACCCGAAGCCGCGCTACGGCTCCGATCAGGTGTTCCCGCGGGCGCACAAGCATCCGTGGCGCAAGACCGACACCGGCTGGCCCGCCGTCTGCGAAGGCGTCGACTACCCGGTCACCGCTTTGGCGGGCGCGTCATGACCGCCCTGGCACGCAAGATGCGCAAGCTGCCGCCCGAGCTCGCGGAACGAGTCCGGCTCAAACCGCACGAGTACGTCGAGGTCGTCGGCGCACACATCACCGGCAGCGAAAAGGCCAGCGCCCGGCTCTGCTACCTGGTGCTCCACGCGATCGCCGAACGCGCGGACTGGCAGTCCTGGAGTTGGGGGGCGCACTCGTTCGGGTCCGTCGAGAACATCGCCGAGCAGATCCGCTACAGCCCCAGGTCCGTCCGCTATGCGCTGACCGCGTTGACCGATGCCGAGGAAGTCGGCGGAGTCCGGTCCGGCCGCTGGTTGCACATCCAACAGCGGTCCGGCGGCACCAACCTCTACACCGTGTTGCGTCCGGTGGAAGCCCTGCAAGTCCCGAAGCGTGACTCGCCCGCTTCGCCTGTGGATGAACAGCCCCCGAAGACCGCGCTAGTTGCAGTAGGTACTGCAACAGTTGCAGCCAACCTAGATACCCCTACCAGAGATACCCCCCCTGTAGTCCCCCCCACGGGGCTGGGGATGACGATGGCCGGCGCTGACGCGCCGACTCAAGCCGCGCCCCAATGGCGCGGCGACGCCACGACTGCAGCGTCCGCGGCCGCGGCGCCGTCGCCGGCAGAGGTCCGTGCCAAGCCGCATCAACGGGATGCGGGGGGACCGGCAGCGTTCGGACCTGCGGCACTCGACCTGGTGACGGCCGCGGCGGCCTCTGACGGCACCGTGGCCGCGCCAGCGGACCCGACCCGGGATGGGCCGAGGTCGTATCGGCTGGCTCGCAAGGCGGCTCGGACGCGGCCCTGCCCGCGCTGCCACGCCGAGCCCAATGAGCCGTGCGTGACCGTCCGCGGCCGGCCGCGGACCTCGACGCACAACGAGCGCCGGGTACCGGACCTGACACCGCACGCCCCGACCTGGCCGGACGCGCAGGACCTGCCGCGGCGGGTGGCGTGGTGCCGGCGCTGCTACTCCCCCGACCTGCGTCTGCTCGAAGACGCCGACGGTGTCATCCGCATTCCGTGCCCGGAATGCCACCCATCGCGTACAGCCCCATCGCCGTTCTGACGGCGCCTACACGGAGGAACCCAAGATGCCGAAGAGCCCCGCGGGCGGCCTGCTCGCGCAACGCACACCGGTCCAGCGGCCCCGCACCGGCGGCGTCGTCGACACCCTGGTCGCTGCCAACGGCGGCCTCGTCCAGCACATCCCGCTGAGCCTCATCGACCCGCACCCGGACAACCCGCGCGAGGACCTCGGCGACCTGACCGGCCTGGTCTCCTCGATCCGCTCGGAGGTCGGGCTGATGCAGCCCCTGACGGTCGCGAGCTCGCGGGCGTTCTGGGCGGCCCGCGGTGTCACCGACACCATCGACGACGGCCGGTATGTGATCCTCGCGGGCCACCGGCGCCGGGCCGCGCTCGAGCAGGCCGGGCACAGCGCGGCGCCGTGCCTGGTCCGTGACGATCTCGCCGGTGACCAGGCCGTCGTCGCGATGCTGATCGAGAACCTGCATCGCGACGACCTCGAACCGCTCGAGGAAGCCCGCGGCTTCGCCCGGCTGCGCGAGCTCGGTCTCACCCAGACCCAGATCGCGGACAAGGTCGGCTGCACCCAGGGCAACGTCAGCAAGAAACTTGCGCTGCTGAAGCTGCCCACCGCCGTGCAGGAACGCGTCGCCGAGCACCGGCTCAGCGTGGCCGACGCGGTCGAGCTCGCCGAGTACGCCGACGACCCGGAACTGATCGAGGCCGCGGTCAACGACCGGCAACGGTGGGAGAGCTTCGAGGAGACCGCGCAGCGGATCCGCGAGGATCGCGACGAACAGCAGCGGCTCGAAGCCGCCCGCGACGAGCTACGCGCGCAAGGACTGAAACGGTTCGTCACCAGCCGGCCGGTCAACTACCGGCTCGAGGACTACCTGCGCTACGGCCGCGGGCCGATGAGCATCGACGCGCTCAAACGCTCCGACGTCGACGTCACCGACCACGACGCGCTGCCGTGCCACGCCGTCAGCGTCACGACCGACTATCACGGCAACGTCATCACCGAGCCGGTGTGCACCAAGCCGAAGAACCACGCCGGTGACCTGCAAGCAAAGCGCGATCGCGCTGAGGTGCGTAAGCAGCGCGAAGCCGAGAAGAACGCGTTGCAGGCCGGCAAACGGCGCGAGCTCGTCCGGGCACTGCTCGCCGCCAAACCGAGCAAGGAGCTGTCTTCGCTGGTCGACGCGCTCGTCATCGATCACATCAGCCGCGGCAGCAACGAGGAGGACTCCGCGGCCGCGCTCGCCACCGTGCTCGGCATGGATCCGCCGTCGTACGAACACGGTCGCGAAACCAGCGGCTTCTTCGACCGGATCGACGCGATGGCCGCCAGCGACAACGCCGCGACCCGGCAGCGGCTGATCGCGGCCCTGATCCTCATCGACTGCGAGCTTGATGTCGACCGCTCCTGGGGCGACCATCGCCGGTCCGGCGCGTACCTGCGGTTCCTGCAATCGCAAGGGCACACCTTTGCCGGCAACGAACGCCGTCACCTCGGACGCAACGCATGACCGGCCACATCGGCAACTCGGCGCGCAACGATTGCCCCACCGGAAAGATCGCCTACCGCAACAGGCGGTTCGCCGCCCGGGCGGCCCGACGCATCAAGGACGGCCGCAAGATGCGGCCCTACCCGTGCGAGCACTGCGACTGCTGGCACATCGGTCACCTGCCCCGCGTCGTCGTCAACGGCATCATCGGCGCCGACGTGTACTACGGACGACGAGACAGCGACGAGCCGGCCATCACCTGCCCACGGTGCGGCGCCACGTCCTACAACCCGAACGACATCCGCGAGCGCTACTGCGGCCGCTGCCACTGGTGGACCTCCGACGAGATCCTCGGCTCGGCCGACGTCATCGCACAGGCCGAACACGACGGAGCGCTCGAACCCCTCCCCCAGCACATCTGCGGGCGGCCGTGATGACCATCCGCCACCTCGAGCCCGCCGGGCACGGCCTGCCCCCATCGCCATGCCCGGCATGCGGCAAGGTCAACGACTCCGCCGAAGACACCGCAAGCGTCGACGGCTCCCGCCCAACCCCCGGCGACTACGCGGTCTGCTTCAGCTGCGCCGCGGTCGCCGTCTACGCCGACGACATGACACTGCGCGACCCGACCCGGCGTGAACTCGAGGAAGCGCCCGGCGAGCTATGGATCGCGCAACG
>Ga0207652_10004103_pt1 | contig 11883 bp, 7 predicted proteins | sample KBSC63BmetaG_FD_184334 | JGI IMG/M metagenome (GOLD analysis project Ga0207652, IMG submission 184334) | Corn rhizosphere microbial communities from Kellogg Biological Station, Michigan, USA - KBS C6-3B metaG (SPAdes) (version 2) | ecosystem: Host-associated > Plants > Roots > Rhizosphere ... | reverse complement strand
CTTTCGTTTCTTGAGAGGAAGACTCGGTGGAAGAAGGGTTGGGAACGTCGTCGGCAGTCTCTACGAGAATCTGACTGCTGTCGGGAGTAACGGAAACCCAAAGCAGGTCTCTGCGAGATTGCAGCACCAATTTTTCGTGCAGGGTGGAATCGACCAGATACAGGCTATTCAACCGCCGCAGCAGAAATCGCCCGGAACCCATGGGCCATAAGTACCGGCGATGGTCATGCACATACCAGTCCGCTGTCTGAACAATTTTGCCGCTGGGAACTTCCAAGATGACGGCTCGAATCAGGCGGTCATCATGCGAAGCAGGACAATCTGGATGTCGTTGAAAGAGTTTCTTGGGATTAAACGTGAGCAGGACATGGTTGTCGTCGACAAAGTTCAACGTGACGTTCGCGTCATCGGCTAGCCTCTCAGTCCGCGACAGCAGCGGATATCCGGTACTGGCAATGTCGATTACTGAAGATGGCTTTGGATCCGAAGCCTTCGCATTTTCTTCAGCAGATGCGAATGAGAGCGGCGACAAAAGCAAAGCGCATGCAATCCACAAGACTGACCTGGAAGAGCAAAGGCGTTTCCCAAAGTGATTGATTAGGCGAACTGAACTGAAGGACATGCCTGCCATCCATGGCTTGAATACAACGAAAAACCGAGTCTCACCCCAGGCCCGATGTTCTACTAACCGTGGAGCAATTTTACCTTGTTCCGGGCCCGCCGGAGGTGCTCCGTATCCTGTTGGTGCGAAATAAACTTATGTGACAATTTCGTGACAATTCACTCGCTAGCCGTTCTTGCGTCGGCGCGATGACTCGGCTCCCAATTACAACACTGCCGGTGCGCTCTCCGACGAATGGTCGCCGTTTCGATTCTCAGTCATTGCGAGTTGGGTGGCGCCGAAGTGCTTATAAAGGACGAGTGCGACGGTACCTCGCAGACGCGACATACGCGGATCGGGTGCAGGTCGCAGCCGAGGAGGTTTACCAGCTCGCACTGCCGCGGCAACTTCCGCCTCGATCGCCGGACCGTAGCGGTCCCACATGCGAGTGAATTCGCCGACTATGACAATCTCTTCGGGCGACAGACCGATTACCACTAATCGCAGGCCACGGCCAATCTCGTGCGCCATGCGATCCAGCACTTTCAGTGCTGTCCGATCTCCGCTCTCCGCAAGAGCCAGCAATTCCTGAAAGCTCAGGACGGCTCGAGCCTTATTTAATTGCTGGAAGTAGCGCAGCGCGGCGAGGTTGGATCCGTATACTTCCCAGCAACCGCGCCCGCCGCAGGAACAGACGGGACCATCCGGGTCCAGCGAAACATGTCCAAACTCGCCGGCCAGCCCATGAAGCCCGCGAGCCAGATGTCCGTTGATGAACAGCCCGGTTCCGATGCCTTCTGAAACGGTGACGACCACCATATCGCGAACTTTTTCCGTATTGCCGAACCAGACTTCCGCAAGTACGCAAGCGTTGGCCGCGTTGTCCAATTCAACCTGCATCCCCGTAGCTTTTTCTACAATGCCTTTCAGGTCGAAGTTGGACCACTTGAGGTTGGGCGCGAACATCACTCGACGCGAAACTGGATCGATGCGACCGGGCAGGCTGATACCGATGCCTTCGAACAATAGATCGGGATGCGCTTCCATCCGCCTTTTTATAGCGGAAGCCAGTTTGGCGGCCGTCTTCGCTGGATCTTCGAGAGTGGTAACCATCTCTTGCGAGAGGAACCGAGCATTCACATCGGCGACAGCAACCGTTGATTGACTGGGTCGAAGGTCGGCGACGACAATCGCGCGTCGATCGTTCAAGCGAAGATAGGTGGGTCTTCTACCGCGCGGGAGCCTTCCCACGGCGCCGTACACAACCCAGTTCTCCTCGATCAATTGCTCGGTGATGAGCGATACGGTGCTCCGCTGCAATCCAGAAATCCGAGCCAGGTCGGCGCGAGAGATAGGTTGACGTCGTCGAATGAGATTCAAAAGCACGCCGCGGTTGATATTCCGCGCGATCTCGCTTGATGCTACTTGCGTATTGGTGAAGCTAATTCTCGCCATTGTGGGCTCGTATAAAAGCGTCCGTCTCGATTGACGGTGAGGGAAAGCTGGAGTTGCGACCTTCTCCTTACAATCCTGATTCGCGTCGGCAACATCCGGATTTTCGCGAGCTACATTGTCCGTCGTTTATCTTGAGACTATTGACGGTTCGCACACAGAATACTCAATTGCACGCCCAACCCTCAAATCTCGATCCTTAGACGTGCAGACCCGGAAATTGTATTCACAACCAGCAATTCTTACGAATAGAGCCGCGAGTTTTGCATGGAGAACCATTCAGTTTGGCTGCGCCGTCGTTGGTGTTCGTCCAAATGCACTTCCTGCGCCAAGACGCCAACAAACGGTATCGAGGATAGCAGTACGAGAGCGTGGCGCTGTTCTTCTGATTTTGTTGTGACCAAGAACTAAATCTTAATTGACGTGAATACCATTCGCAGCCGACCCAAGTCAACTCTTGCCTACGCCGCGACATCGTTCATACTCGGACAAGCGCCGAGCTATTGCTGAATTGAAGGCGGGGCGGCAGACATTTTCGGCGTGAGGTTGATGTCTGATTCCTCGTGAAGCTGTTGTACTTTCTTGAACTCCTCTTCAGCTTGAGTCGGCTTGCCCATGGCTTGGTAAACGTGCCCCAGGCGGTAGTGCGCGTCCGGTTGCGTTGGATCCAACTCGATGGCTTTACGCAGCGAGGCAGCAGCCTCTCCGTATTGTTTCTTCTGCGTTAGAAGAACACCCAGATCCATGTACGCGATCCGCAGATCGGGTTTCAACTGGATCGCTTTCCGAAGCAGTGGCTCAGCTCGATCGGGATTCCCTGACTTTAATTCCGTGTCGCCCAGGTAAGACAAGGCCTGCGCATGATTGGGATCCGTCGCCAATTCCGCTTCGAACTCCTGTTTGGCTTTGTCATAGTCGTGAGATTTCCAGTACAGAAAACCTAGTCCGAAGTGAACATTGGGTTCACGTGGAGCGATCTTCGCGGCTTCCTGGAACTCAGTAATCGCCTCTGACGTCTTCCCTGTACCGTCGAGAGCTTGGCCAATGAGTATGTGTGCGGAGGCTGAGTTGGGATCGCGCTGCAGGATAGTACGGAATCCGTCTACAGCGCACGGATACTCGCGAGCCCACAAACAGCTCTGAGCAAGGATTTGTTGAAGCTCAAGATTAGAAGGATCTGCCTTCGCCGAAATCTTCAGATTCCGCACGGCACTGGAAAATTTCTTATCGCCATACTCGCTGAGCCCAAGTAACGTGCGCGCCTGCATGTTGTTTGGATCGGCCGCCAGCGCAGCTTTGAGCGACGTCGCGGCAGCGGCAAAATGCCCCTGTTTGAACTCCGACAAACCTAAGTTCAATTGGAGGCCGGGGAGCTTCGGATTCAGACTGATTGCCTTCCTGTACGCCGCAGCTGCTTCCGGATATTTCTCCTGTTTGGCGAAGACTACACCAAGGCTGGCATATGCACCGGCATCTCGAGGATTCTGTCGAATTACTCCTTGCCAGGCTTGGGTGGCTTCGGCAAATTTCCCCTGCTGTTCGAGCGCGATGGCCTCAGAAGGGCTGTAGGATTGCGCGCTAACCTGCAGGGCGATTGAGAGTGCACAAACTGCTAGTTTGAACTGCCAATGAGTCATGGAAGAAGAAAGACGGCTTCGCCAATTTTTGCAAACTAACATCCTAGCGTCTTCTGGCCAAGACGCAAAGCAAGCCGCTTTCGCCCTTCTAAATAAAAACCCTGTTCGCACCGGGAGATGCGAACAGGGGAAAGTGAAGCACAGCGACCCGATGAGGACGCTGAACTTAGAACATCAGCTTCGCGCCGAGTTGGAATACTCTCGGATCGAATGCAGAGGTGACTTGGCCAAAGTTGCTATTCTGGACGTTGGTGCTGATGCCACCGTTCATGTCGCCACGGAACTGCGTATGGTTGAACACGTTGAAGGCATCGGCACGGAACTGGAATGCGCTGCCGCGCGATTCGCTGATCACGAAGTTCTTGAACAGCGAAAGATTCCAATTTTGACGTCCTGGGCCGCGCACAGCGCCGTGGGGTGCGTCGCCCCAGGTTCCGGCCGCCGGTGCTGTGAAGTCCGCAGGGTTGAACCACTGACTGACTGTATGCGGGTACGAAACGCTTGCAGCCAGGTCCGGACGGTTAATGCAGTTCGGAACCACGTTGCAGACGCTCGTAGAGCCACCGGAAGTCATGTTCAGAGGTGCTCCGGACATGACGTTTACGATGCCGGAGAGCTGCCAACCGCCTATAACTGTCTTTACGAGGTGGCTGGAAGCATTGCGGAAGAACGGCGCTTCGTATACGAAGTTGACGAAGGCGACGTGGGTGCGGTCAAAGTAAGACGGTCCCACATCGTACCTCCAACCAGCGTACGGATTGGATACGTTGGAAAGGTCGCCAGCGCTGTTGCCGGTATTGAAGGCATCAATTGAGCGGGAAAGCGTGTAACCCGCGCTCAACTGCAGGTCTCTGGTCAACTGTCCGTTGACACTCACCTGAAGGGCGTTGTAGTGACCATTCGCTTCGTTCTGTGCCATACGCAGCGAACCATAACCGAGATATGGTACATCCTGGTTGTACTGGGTCCGGCTGTTGCTGGCGACCAGGCCGGATAGCAGTGCGGCGCTCGGGAGTTCCCACTCCTGATAGTCGCTCTGATGCCGCGTCTGGGTGCCAACATACGTTGCCGAGAGAACGGTTCTGGCGTTGAGCGAGCGCTGCACACCAGCGCTGTACTGGTAGCTCACAGGGAGCTTGTACATGTTGGCGTTCAGGCCCGTGATGTTACCGACCAGAACCGGGGCAGCGATCGTATTTCCCGTAGCCAGGTTTGTTTTGGGATCCGATAGGGAAACGTTGTTGAAGGTAATCGAATCGCTGAAGGGCTGATTCGGACCGGCATTGTACATGTCGTTGCCCTGGATGGCCCGGTACATGATGCCGATGCCGCCGCGGATGACGGTTGAGCCATGACCGGTCAGGTCATAGGCGAAACCAACACGCGGACCGAAAGCAGCCCAGTGATTGTCCACCAAGCCCTGAGGAATACCATTCTTGCCGGCGTAACCAAGCCCGTTCAAATAGAACTGATAGCCATTCAGGATCGGATTCGGGCTGCTGCCCAGGCCGGGGCTTGCACCTGTGCAGTTCGCGGTCGGAGTTGCCACTCCCGTGCAGATCGTGCCGTCGCTGGCCAGAAGAGCCGCGTTGGCAGGATTGTAGAGATTGGGATAGAAGTTGGACTCGCGTCCGTTCGCTTCAACCGTGTGCGGAACTCCATCCCAACGCAAGCCAAGATTCAAGGTCAACCGGCTGGTTGCGCGCCAGTTGTCCTGAACGTACAGTGCGTAGGCATTTTGGTTCCAGTGACCGCTATCCTGAAGTGCGTTCTCGCCATACTGGTTTGCATAACCAAGGAGGAAGTCCGCAAAGTCATATCCAGTATACGAACCGTTAAACTGGAACGCCCCTTGGGTGGGTGCAAACAGATCCTGAACCTTCTTGTACATCAGGAACATTCCACCAATCTTTAACTGGTGGGTGCCCTTGGTCCAGGAGACGTCGTCAGTGAACTGGTAAGAGTCTGCCTTGTTCTTCCAGGGCATCCAGTTCGATTGGTAGTTCGTTCCGGTGCTGCCGCTGAGTTGAACCGAAGGCATACGGTCCAGTTCGTTAGGCCCGGTAAATACCCGATTGAACGCGAACCCAGATGGCGCTGCAAAAACGCCCACTGGCGAGATGTTGATGCGGTTTCCGTTGTAGTTGAACGCGATTTCGTTCAGCAGCCGAGGGTTGATAATCGTTGTATAGTGCACAACGGCGCTATACGAAGGATTGTTGAAGCTGCTGCCGATTGTTGGAACGTTGTCTCCGCTCCAGATCGTGGTGCCAAATCCCTGACCAACCTGCTCAGAGATCCAGTGCCCGAAAATGGAGTTCTTGCTGTTGAATTCATGGTCAATGCGAACGATCTCTTCACGCACATCGGTTGGTGTGCTGGGGCTTCCCTGGAATTGCGCCCCGTTTGTGGGCGCTGGGAAAATCCCTTGAGAGAGCATTAGCTGAGCATTGGGATCCAACAGGCTTTGAGGAATAACGTTGTTCGGAAACGCAACAGGACCCGTTATCTTCCCGCTCGCGTCGCAGGTGCTAAAGTTGGTTATGCCAGCAGCGGCAAATTTCGCCTGTTGCGCGGCCGAGAGCTTATTGGCGCAAGGTACGCTTGCCGCGGTAGAAGCTCCAGTCAAATTCCCGCCGTAGGTGCTCGGTAGCGGAACGGTCTGGTTGTAGTTGCCGCCCTGACGCAGCGAGCGCCATTCCATGTTGTAGAAGAAGAATGTTGGGTGGCTCTTGCCAAACGGAAGCTGCCCGCCAGCGTTAAAGCCGTACGTGTTGAAGTTCAGCTTGGCTTTTTTGGCGTTGAAGTAACCCTTTGCATCCATCGCGTCGTTGCGGTTGTACTCCCATAGGGAAGCATGGAAGGTCTTCGTTCCCGACTTCAGAACTGAAGTCACCGTTGAACCGGCGGAAAGTCCGTATTCCGCGCTGTAGTTGGAAGTCATCTGGCGGAATTCGGCGATTGATTCCAGAGAGGGCTGAACGCTGATGCCGCCAGCGGAGCCACGGTCCAGGTCTTCACCACCGTCAAGCATGTAGAGATTACCGCCGACGCGCTGTCCGTTAACGCTGACGGACCCATCGCCGCCGACGGGAGTTGGCGTCTGGAAATCACCCTGCAAGCTGCTTGAACCCGTGGTCAGATTGACGAGGTTGTAAAGGCTTCGGCCATTCGCCGCGAGATTTGCGACCTGCTTACCGGTAATGACGTTGCTGACCTCACCTGAATCAGTTTGCACGCCTACGGCAGCGGCTTCGACCGTTACCTGCTCCTGCGTGGAACCGATTTCCAATTTGAAATCAAGGCGGGATCGATCGCCCACTTGTAGGACGATGTTGTTCTGCTCAATTCGCTTAAAACCTGACGCATCGACACGGACGCTGTAGTGTCCGATGCTGAGGTTAGAAACGAGGTATTGGCCATCGCCATTGGTAACAGCTTGGCGGGCTTGGCCGGTTTCGGTGTGTGTAATCGTGAGGGTTACATTCGGTACAGCAGCGCCCGACGGGTCCGTAACGGTTCCGACGATGGTCGCTTCTTGCGCGAATGCCTGGGTAGCAAAAAGACCCAGGAAGAGCAATGTGATTGAAAGGTGGAGAAATTTACAGCGTTTTACAGCTAGAACTATACTTTCGACAGTCATGGGCGAAAGTCGCATTGCCAGCCTCCGGACAGATCTTTCGTATTCAAGTTGTTGTTATCTTGTGTAGCCCCTAGATCGTTAACGTTAACGGCCGGGTTCGTGAACGTTAACGATCCAAGCTTGTACTCTGACTCCGGCAGCCTTGTCAAGCGAAAGTTCACGCCGGAAACTTAAATTCATTGAGAAGTCTTCAAAAACAGTGACTTACCGCGCTAGCGACGAAGAGCATTTACATTGACTCGTTCCCGACGCGCATTCTGCGTTACATTCTGGAAGCTGAACTCTTATGGAGATTTGCGTTTGAAGCGAGCCTTGCGGGACTCTATCGGACTCATCTGGACGCTATTTTTATGCGCTGGGACAACGCTTTCGGGTCAGGATCGTCGACCTGTGTCAATTGCATTGTCGTCGGGAACGCAGTCACAGTCCTCGATTTCAGGCCCAATTCGCTTCTCGTACCGTCCCATCGATTTTCGCCTCGATAGTGACGAGACGCCCCAATATCACGCCCCCGAAACCATGGCTGGAGGGGTCGCTGTTTTTGATTACAACAATGACGGGAAACCGGACATTCTCTTCGCAAACGGCGCAAATATCAATAGTCTTGTTAAAGATTCCCCAAAATATTACAACCGGCTCTTCGAGAACGACGGGAAAGGTCACTTCAAAGATGTCACCGAAAAGGCCGGACTCAAAGGCTCTGGGTACGACACTGGGGTGGCCGTTGGGGATTATGATAACGATGGCTTTGAGGACGTCTTCGTTGCGGGCGTCTATCGCAACACGCTGTATCACAACAATGGCGATGGCACCTTTAGCGATGTAACTGCAAAGGCAGGACTCAACAAGCCTGATCCGGAATATGGTCCGCTGTGGTCAGTTGGCGCGGTCTGGGCGGACGTCAACAACGATGGCCTGTTGGACTTGATCGTAATCAACTACCTGAAGTGGGATGCGGAACACGAACCCGTCTGCGAGGCATATGGGCATCGCGACTACTGTCATCCAAAAATGTACAAGCCAACTCCGAACCAGCTCTTTCTAAACAACGGCGACGGCACCTTTCGCGATGCATCCGCGACGTCGGGCCTGCGCGCATATCCCGGCAAAGGGATGGGCGCGGCGGTGGCCGACTTCGATCTCGATGGCAAAATGGACCTCTTCATCGCTAACGACAAACTGGTGAACTGGTTATTCCACGGAAAAGGTGGCGGGAAGTTCGAAGAGATAGGTTTCGACGCGAATGTAGCGTTGCGCGAAGATGGGGTTTTCATCTCCGGGATGGGCGTCGATTTCCGCGACATCGATAATGACGGCTACCCCGACATATTCCTGGTCGCGCTCGATAACGAAACTTTCCCGATCTATCGCAATACCGGCCATGGCGGTTTCGTCGAAGTGACCGAGTCGAGCGGGATGACCAAGCTGAGTGCACCGATGGCGGGATATTCACCCAACATCGCCGATTTCGACAACGATGGTTGGAAGGATCTGTTCGTCAGCCGCGGCCACGTGCAATCGCTGGCATCGGCTCCGCGCATTATGGTCGAGCAGCCCAACACAGTTTTCCGAAACCTTGGCGGGATGAAATTCGCTGCATTGACCGCCGAGGCTGGGTTCACTTCACAACCTCCGGCGCGGCACCGCGGCTCCGCGATCGGCGACTTCGACGGTGATGGTCGGCTGGATATTGTCGTAACCGCGATCAGCGCTCCGGCAGAAATTTGGATGAATGAGAGTCCCGGCGATCATCACTGGCTGGAATTCAAGCTGCAAGGGACAAAGAGTAACCGGGACGGTATCGGAGCGCGGATCAAAGTTGTGACAGCAGACGGGGCGCAGTACAACCATATGACCACCGCCGCCGGTTATGCGTCTTCGAGTTCTGGGCCGGTGCATTTCGGCCTGGGGCGGAATGGATCCGCAGAGTTCGTCGAAATCAGGTGGCCTTCCGGAATTGTGCAGCAAATGAGAAATGTCGCTGCCGACCGAATCGTCTCCGTTAAAGAGCCGCCGGAATCAACTGCCCCTTAATCACCGTTTCTCAAGGCGGATTGTTCTCACTGGCTTGCTGCCTCTAACTGAGCTACTTCCTTTTGCACGGTTGGGACTTGCGGACTGTTCGGGCTCTCCTTGAGGAAGAGCTGGTATTCCAAGATTGCCGCCTGTGCTTGATTCTCCATTTCAAGTATTTTGCCGGCCAAGAGATGCACGTCAGCGAACTGCTCATGATTCGGAAGGGTGTGTGTACGTCGAGCGTCGGCCAGGGCCTTGTCGTATTCCTTATTCATGTACTCGGCACTGGCAAGCAAAGCGACGGCGTCTGGTACCGAGGGATTCAAGGCCATGAGTTTTTGCAGAAGCGATTCGGTCTCTCGATAATTCTTGTCCTGAAACTCCAGCCGTGCGAGGTACAAATATCCAGGAACGAACGTATCGTCGACCTCTATTGCTTTCGAGAATAGCGCTTTCGCTTTGACACGATCGCCCGATTTGATAGCAATAATGCCCTCCGTCGCGTATGCGCGCGCATATTTGGGATAGATCGAGATCGCCTTGTCTAATCTCTGCTGAGCCTTTTCCATATCGCCTTTGGAAAAGGCTTCCATTCCCTTCTGCAGTTCATCCCGAGCCTTATCGGGAACGTTCATTTCTGCGATAGAAATTGTGGCGGAGCTCCCCTGGGCCTCATGTTGCTCGTTTGTCGGGGCACTGGGTTTGACGTTCACGGTTTGCATGTAAAACTGTTGACCAGCTGGAATTCTGACGTCGGCAGTCGTTGTTTCGACACCCTGGCCGGAGACCTGTACGCGATAAATACCACCGCTCATCACCATGAAATCGGCACTCCCGGTCCCGCTGGTTTGCGCCGCCGATATTGGTGTTCCGCCGTTAGATAACAGCTCCACCTGAAGAGGCCGGTTATATTCCCTGTCCTGAATCGTTCGAACTCGTACAGTGAGTTGGCACGTGTCCGAGTTGTTTTGTGCTAGCAGCGTAAAAGCTGACAACAGAACAGCCGGAAGAATAAACGTGAAGCGAGACATGGCCGGCTCCAACCTTCGTGCGGAAAATTTCTTACTCCGCCCCTGGGTTGGCGACAGTATCACAGTGTGATCGAGGTCAGAATCAAGAAATTGACAGTTCCCGCTTGAGTGTGAATTCGCGGCTGAGGGTACTTACTTCAAGTTTTGTGCGAAATGGGAGTTGCCAGATTTGTGCTGGTTCGTGTGATCGGCGCGAATCGCCAGGTCGAGAACTTGAAACACACCTTTCTATCTACTGCCTACTGCCTGCCGCTCTGGCACGTTCCCGAAAGGCTTTTGACCTGCTCGACCGTCAGAAGTGGTTGTTCTGCTGCAGCTTCTGCGCCCCCAACGCTTTTGGCTAGCGCGACGGCGGTGGGAGTCGACGTCGTAACTTGTACTTCGCGCCCCACATAAGCTGCAGGTGCCGATGTTTCGCTCCCAAGCTGATAGGTTCTTCCGTAGCGATCCGTCAGAGTGTAGTTCCCGTCCGATCCCTCTAAACAGCCTTCGATTGTTCTCTGGGCGGTTCCTGTACTCGTCGCCTGGGCATCTTGTGATTGCAACAGTGTGGCCGGAAGCAGGAGCGTGAGGGCAAGTAGGAACAGTTTCGTCATAGCTACGCCGCCTTTGTCTTCACCTTGATCCTCCGCTGGGCCGCTGAGTTTCCTGCTTATGATCTTGCTGGACATAGTCGATAGACTTCCGGCCGAAATTTTGATTGACAGCCGGTTAGTTAGTTAGTTGAATGCTTAACTAATTATGCCGCGTCGCCCCACCTCGACCCGTGAGCGCATTGTCGAAGCCGCCCTTTACCTGTTTTGGCTGCAAGGGTTTGCGGGGACTGGACTGGCGGAAATCCTCACGCGCGCCGAGGCTAATGCTGGGAGCTTTTACTACTTTTTCAAGACCAAAGAAGAGCTGCTTCTCGCGGTACTCGATTTGTATGTCCGGTCCTTGATGCCGGTGGTTGTTCAGCCGGTTCTCACGCAGATCGCCGATCCCATCGAGCGCGTCTTCGGCATTCTCGATTTTTACCGTCGCAACCTTATCGCAACCGGATGCACGTATGGCTGTCCCATCGGACGCCTGGCGCTCGAGATTCCCGAAGAACAACATCGCATCCACAAACGCCCTTGCTGACAACTTCGATGGCTGGACTGCTGCGGTCAAGAAGTGCCTGGAAGAGGCGGGCGATCGTCTCCCTCAGAACACTAATCTCGAGACTCTCTCGAAGTTCGTTCTTACGGTGATGGAAGGGGGCGTGATGCAATCACGCGCCTATCGCGCTATTGAGCCCTTCGATGCTTCCGTCGAACACCTTCGCAGTTATTTTCAACTGCTCATCGCGCAACGCGAGAGAGCCAACCTCAACCAGCCAACTGCCGCAGATCGCGGATCCGTGTAAGGAGCTCGATGAAACTCACACGCAGTTGCCTTTCAGCATTGCTGTTCACACTCACGTTTGTTTCGGCCAGCATCGGTCAATCGCCCAAAAAACCAGATGCGACGCTCATACATTCC
>Ga0207652_10004102_pt1 | contig 11883 bp, 8 predicted proteins | sample KBSC63BmetaG_FD_184334 | JGI IMG/M metagenome (GOLD analysis project Ga0207652, IMG submission 184334) | Corn rhizosphere microbial communities from Kellogg Biological Station, Michigan, USA - KBS C6-3B metaG (SPAdes) (version 2) | ecosystem: Host-associated > Plants > Roots > Rhizosphere ... | reverse complement strand
GGCGAAGGGGATGAAAAACGGCCCGCTCGGGCACGTCGGCCTCGAGGTGCTGCGCGAGCTCTATCGCATCGTCGATTACAAGACTGGCCGCCTCGAGCCCGCGATTGCCACCATTTGCGAGCGCGTGAAGCGTTCAAAGCAGGCCGTCGTGGACGCCCTGAAGCGGCTGCGCGATCACGGCTTTCTCGATCGGGTGCGCCGATCGGAGCCGACCGAAAACGAAGGCGCCGGCCCCCAGGTTCGCCAGATTAGCAACGCCTACGGCTTCAGCCTGCCTCGCTGCGCGGCCGCCTGGGTGAAGGGAAGGCTAGGGGGCGCGCCACCGCCCGATTGCAAGATTGCGCTTCGCGCCGAGCGCGAGGCCGAGGTGCGCGCCATGATCGACGCGCTGCCGCTCGCCGAGCAGCCCGCGGTGATCGGCGTCAACGCTGCTGCTGCCGAAATTTTGTCGAGAATAGGGGCCGCGCTCGAGGCAAAGAGCGCGAGTCTAGATAACGGGAAGAATCCGGACCCTGAAATCAGATAATGACGATTTGACGCTTGAGGCGCGAAATCGGCGCTATTTGTTCAGGGGCAGGGGGCCCACAAGTCTCTCTCTCAACGGCGAAGCGTGCTCTTGCACGACCGTCGCAAGCGAACCGCTTGGCCTCGCTCGCCTCGAGCCGATTGCAATTGGAACCGCTGCAGGGCCTTCGCTTCGCTCCGGCTGGCTCGGCAAAGGCCGAAGTGCAAGGATTGTGCCAAGTCGCCGACGAAGGAGCGAAGTCCTGATTCAGCATTCCCGTTAGACGGGAGATGGGCTGATGATGGGCGAGCGCCAGACCGAGCAAGCGGCGTTGTTTTACGAGTTCAGCCTGGAGCGACACGTGCCGGCCGATCACCTGCTGCGGTCGATCGATCGGTTCGTTGACCTCGGCGGCGTCCGCGAACACCTTGGGCCCTACTACAGCGAGACGGGGCGGCCCTCGATCGATCCAGAACTGATGATCCGGATGCTGATCGTCGGCTATTGCATGGGTATCCGCTCCGAGCGTCGGCTGTGCGAGGAGGTGCATTTAAACCTCGCCTACCGCTGGTTCTGCCGGCTTGGCTTGGAGGGGGATGTTCCCGACCACTCGACCTTCTCGAAGAACCGGCACGGCCGGTTCCGCGACAGCGATGTGCTGCGCGAGCTGTTCGAGACAGTCGTCGCCCGCTGCATGCTCGAAGGGCTGGTCGGCGGCGAAGGGTTCGCGGTCGATGCCAGCCTGATCAAAGCGGATGCCAACCGCCAACGGTCCGTGCCGGGCAGCGAGGGCCTGCCGCCCGACGCCGCCAACCACGCCGTGCGCGAGTATCTGGCTGTGCTTGACGATGCTGCGTTCGGTGCGGCGACGCCGGTCGTGCCCAAGTTCATCTCGCCGGCCGATCCCGCATCGCGCTGGACCGGCGCCCACGGCGGCCTCGCCTTCTTCGCCTACTCGACCAACTATCTCATCGACCTCGACCATGCCGTCATCATGGATGTCGAGCCGAGCACGTCGGTGCGCCAGGCCGAAGTGACCGCTGCCCGTCGCATGCTCGAGCGCACCCAAGATCGCTTCGGCATCTGGCCGGAACGGCTGGCAGCCGACAGTGCCTATGGCTCGGCCGACAACCTTGCCTGGCTGGTGCACGAGCGCGGGATCGAGCCGCACATCCCGGTGTTCGACAAGTCCGCGCGTTCCGATGGGACCTTCGAGCGCGCCGACTTCATCTATGACATGCGACGCGATCTCTACACGTGTCCGGGCGGTGAGGAGCTACGCCGCTATTGGCACGAAGGGCGCGCCGCCAAGGAGAAGCCGCCGGTCGACGGGCTCTACAAATACCGTGCCCGCAAGGCAGCGTGCGACGCTTGCGAACTGCGCCCGCGCTGCTGTCCGAACGGACCGCACCGCAAGATCCTGCGCTCCATCCATGAAGGCGCACGCGACCTCGCCCGCGATATCGCCACCACCGATGCCTACGTCATCTCTCGCCGCGAGCGGAAGAAGATCGAAATGCTGTTCGCCCACCTCAAACGCATCCTCAAGCTCGACCGCCTGCGTCTCAGAGGTCCCAATGGAGCCAGAGACGAGTTCCTCCTCGCCGCCACCGCCCAGAACCTCCGCAAGCTCGCCAAGCTCATCCCGATGCCGCAGCCTGCCATCGCATGAGGGGGAGCCTCGCCCTCGCTCGCCCAGTTGCAGCAGAACGTCCGCTCCTGTCAGAAGCTGACTTTTTCAACACTATCGGCCAATGTCGGTCGTTCGCATCAGCTTCAGCTCGTCTGGAAAGCCGTCGTTTTCCAGCAGGTCAGCAAGAGGTGCGGGGTCGTTCATCCACGCAATCGTAATGAGAAGGAGCATTCATTAGCAGCGGTGATCCAACCGAGTACGCACAATAGTAGCGATGAAAGCGAAGCCGGGATCGTCCGACCGCTGGATATTCGAAACAATGGTCGTCCAGCTTTCGCCGTCCTCGTAAGCCATGAAGCGGCTGACGGTGTCGGCGACGAATTCGGGCACGTCCATCCCAGCCCGATCGGCGGCAGCCGCCAGCTGCGAGCCAAGGTGCGGATCGCGCGCGGCGACATCCTGCGGGAAGTCGCTCTGGGCCGACATCGCCAGCTTGATGACCTTCCCGAGCAGCATCACTGCACCAACGGGCTGTCGGCGGCAGCGACGTCGATGCCCTCGATCTTGGCCTGCGCGGCCAGCAGTTGCAGGTATTGCGCGATCGCCGTGCGCCGCGACGACGTGCGCAGGTGGTCTTCTATCCACGGCCTCACCTGCTCGATCGGGAGTTGCTGCGCCGGCGCCCGGCGGTCGAGCCGAAGCACGTGATACCCGTGACGCGACCCCACGCAGGCGATCGATCCGACTTCCATCGTGGCCATCGCGCGCTCGAGCTCCGGATTGGTGTCGCCCTTCCGCACCTGGCCCAAGGCCCCCCCCTGCTCCTTCGAAGAACACGCCGAGAGGGTCTCGGCAAACTCGGCAAAAAGTTCGGGTCGCTCTTGAAGCCGGGCCAGCGCGGCCTCGGCTTTCGCCTGCGCGGCGGGGCGCGCGCCCTCGTCGTCGGCACGAGCCGGGAAGAAAATATGGGCGGCTTCGTACAGCGGGGAGGTCATGAAGCGCAGCGCGTTTCGGCGGTAATAGCGAGCTACTTCTTCGGGCTGCGGATCGGGAGTCGAAACCTCGAGATCGACAAGGTTGGCGATGCGCTCGTCCTCGCTGGCGCCGGCGATCTGCCGCTCCCTTGCCCGCTGGGCGAGCAGCTCGCGGACGACGAGGGCGGTCTCCGCGCTGCGCTCGGCCTCGTCGCGCGAGGGGGCCGGGTGATGCTGAACCTCGCGGGCGACGGCCGCCTCGTCGATGGACACTCCGTTGACGCGAATCATGTCAGGCGGCCTTTCTGCGGCGGACCGGCTCGGGGCGGAGCGCCGGCCGAGCCACGTATGGCGGCAGGTCGGCGTCCTCACGCTCCGCCATCCCCCGCCGCTTGGTGCGCACCACCTGATAGCGACGCGCGAGGTAGCCGAGCGGCGCGCTCCAGACGTGGACCAGGCGGGTGAACGGGAAAATGAGAAGGATGGTGAAGCCAAGGAACATGTGCAGCTTGAAGATCAGCGGCACGTTCGCGATCTGTGCGGCCTCGCCGGGCCGGAAGGTTACGATGCCCTGCACGTAGCTCATGAAGTGGACCATCATCGCCCCGTCGAGGTGGCCGAGCGACAGCGGAATCGTCAGCAGGCCTAGCGAAAGCTGCGCGAGCAGGATCAGCAGCACGCCGATATCGGCCGGGCTCGACGTCCTGCGGATGCGGTTGTCGAAAAGGCGGCGGTGGAGCAGCATCGCGAGGCCGGCGAAGCAGGCGATTCCGCAAATGCCGCCGACGACGATGGCCATCATCTGCTTGAAGCCGTGGCTGATGCCGAGGAACTCGAACACCGCCACCGGGGTCAGCAAGCCGACGCCATGGCCGAGCAGGATACCGATGATCCCCACATGGAACAGGATCGAACCCCAGACGAGCTGCCGGCGGCGCAGGAACTGGCTCGACTTGGAGCGCCAGCCGTACTGATCGGTGTCGAACCGCACCAGGCTGCCAATGAGGAACACCGACAGCGCGATGTAGGGATAGACCGCGAAAGCGGCGGTATGGATGAAACCCTGCATGATCAGGCTCCCGCTCCCGTAAGCTCGGCAACGCGCTGGCGAGTATTCCTTCCCGCGTAAGCGCAGTCCTTCAGCGCCGAGCCGGCGGCAAAATCGATCGGCTCCTCGGCCCATTGGGCGTCGAGCTCGGCAAGGTTCTTTGGATCCTCCGGTTCCGCGGCGAGGATCGCTTCGACTTCCCCTCTGTCGGCATCGCGCCGTGCCAGCGTGACAAGCGCCGTCAGCAGCGCCGCGTATTCGCACTCGCGCTCCTCGAGACGAATGCGAAGGGCTTCGATGATCTCCACCGCGTCGGCGAGGTATCGCCGCGCGTGGACTTCAGGAATGATGCTGAGGAATTCGAGGAACAGCGGCAGGTAATCGGGCATTTCCGCCGCCGCCAGCTCGAACCCGTTCATCCGGTATGTCAGCGCAAGATTGACCATCGCCTGGCCACGGTCGCGGCTTTCCCCATGGTTGTGCTCGTAAAGGTGCAGCGCGAGCCGCTTGGAGCGGTCGAACAGATTGATCCACCGCTCCTGCAGGTCGAGCAGATCGCCCTGCCCCAGCTTCCCGATCAGGCCGCGGACGCCTTTGAGTTGGCCTTCGTTGAGCGCGGCCTCCTCGCCCAGGGCGGCGTCGATTTCTGCCAGAGATGCGAGCATATCCGCCGTGGGATAATCGAGCAGCGCGCCGATCGCCTTGAAGGAGATCATGCGACCCTCCGCTGCTTGCCCGGCACCGGCACGTGGCCGGCCTTCTTCGGGCTGCCGAACAGGCTCGGCTCGGTGCGCCCGCCGCCGCTGCAGCCATTGCCGAAGCTGAAGCCGCAGCCGCCGCGGATCTCGTAGGCGTTCTCGCTGACCTCCCGGTGCGAGGTCGGTATCACGAAGCGGTCCTCGTAGTCGGCAAGCGCGAGATACCGGTACATCTCGTCCACCTCATGCTGGCTCAGCCCTGCCTGCTCGAGGACGTCCTCGTTGACGCGGCCTTCCACCTCGCGGTCGCGCATGTGGATGCGCATGGCGAACATCTTGCGCAGCGCCTCCACGACCGGCTCCTCCTTGCCGGCGGTGAGCAGGTTGGCGAGGTACTTCACGGGCACCCGCAGGCTGGCCACGTCGGGAATGTCGCCGTCGAAGCCGATGTGCCCCTTCTGGGCGACGTTCTGGATCGGCGACAGCGGCGGCACGTACCAGACCATCGGCAGCGTGCGGTATTCGGGGTGGAGCGGGAAGGCGATCTTCCACTCCATCGCCATCTTCCAGACCGGCGAGAGCTTCGCGGCCTCGAGCCAGTTGTCGGCAATGCCGTCGAGCTTCGCCTGGGCGATCACTTCGGGATCGTTAGGGTTGAGGAAGATCTCGAGCTGCTTCTCGTAAAGGTCCTGTTCGTCCTCGGTCGAGGCGACTTCCTCGATCCTGTCGGCGTCGTAGAGGATCACGCCGAGGTAGCGGATGCGGCCGACACAAGTCTCGGCGCAGACGGTCGGCTGCCCACTCTCGATGCGAGGGTAGCAGAAGATGCACTTTTCCGCCTTCCCGCTTTTCCAGTTGTAGTAGATCTTCTTGTACGGGCAGCCGGAGATGCACATCCGCCAGCCGCGGCACTTGTCCTGGTCGATCAGGACGATGCCGTCCTCCTCGCGCTTGTAGATCGATCCGGACGGGCAGGCCGCGACGCAGGTCGGGTTGAGGCAGTGCTCGCACAGCCGCGGCAGGTAGAACATGAAGGTCTTCTCGAACTGGCCGTAGACCTCCTTTTCGATCTCCGCGAAGTTCGAATCCTTGGACCGCTTGGAGAACTCGCCGCCGAGGATTTCCTCCCAGTTCGGCCCCCACTGGATCTTCTCCATCCGCGCGCCGGTAATCAGCGAGCGCGGCCGCGCCGTCGGGAAGGTCTTCATCTCCGGCGCCGACTGCAGGTGGTCGTAGTCGAAGGTGAACGGCTCGTAATAGTCGTCGATCTCCGGCAGGTCGGGGTTGGCGAAGATGTTCGCCAAGACCCGCCAGCGCGCGCCGATGCGCGGTTCGATCTTGCCGTCGTCCTTGCGCCGCCAGCCGCCGTTCCACTTCTTCTGGTTTTCCCATTCCTTCGGGAAACCGATGCCCGGCTTGGTCTCGACGTTGTTGAACCAGGCGTATTCCACACCTTCGCGACTGGTCCACACGTTCTTGCACGTCACCGAGCAGGTGTGACACCCGATGCACTTGTCGAGGTTGAGGACCATCGCGACCTGGGCACGAACTTTCATTCCAACAAACTCCTCAGGCCGCGGCCGGCGATGCCGGCGCGTCCATCCAATCGACCTTGTTCATCTTGCGCAGCACCACGAACTCGTCGCGGTTCGAGCCGACGGTGCCGTAGTAGTTGAAGCCGTACGACTGCTGCGCGTAGCCGCCGATCATGTGCGTCGGCTTCGTGATCGTGCGGGTCACGCTGTTATGGATGCCGCCGCGCATGCCGGTGATCTCCGAGCCCGGCACGTTCACGATCTTCTCCTGCGCGTGGTACATCATGCACATGCCGCTCGGCACGCGCTGGCTGACCACCGCACGGGCGGACAGGGCGCCGTTGGCGTTGAACGCCTCGATCCAGTCGTTGTCCTCGATCCCGGCGCGCTTGGCGTCCTCCTCGCTGATCCACACCACCGGGCCGCCGCGGTTGAGCGTCAGCATCAGCAGGTTGTCGGAGTAGGTCGAGTGGATGCCCCACTTCTGGTGCGGGGTGATGAAGTTCAGCACCAGCTCGCCGTTGCCGTTGCCGCGCTTGTTCAGCACCGGCTCGATCACCTTGGTGTCGATCGGCGGCTTATAGGTGGTGAAACCCTCGCCGAACGCGCGCATCCACGGGTGGTCCTGATAGAGCTGCTGGCGGCCGGTCAGCGTGCGCCAGGGGATCAGCTCGTGCACGTTCGTCCAGCCGGCGTTGTAGCTGACCGTCTCGCTCTCGATGCCGGACCACGTGGGCGAGGAGATGATCTTGCGCGGCTGCGCCTGCACGTCGCGGAAGCGGATCTTCTCGTCTTCGCGGGTCTCCGCGAGGTGGGCATGCTCGCGGCCGGTGAACTCGCTCAGCGCCTCCCACGCTTTTACCGCGACCTCGCCGTTCGTCTCGGGCGCCAGGCTGAGGATCACCTCGCAGGCGTCGATGTCGGTGTCGATCCGCGGCTGCCCGTCCTCGTTGCAGCCGTTGAGCCGGCCGAGGAAATCGACCTCGTGGTCGGTGTTCCATGAAATGCCCTTGCCGCCGTTCCCGAGCGACTTGAGCAGCGGGCCGACCGAGGTGAAGCGCTTGAAAGTCTCGGGATAATTGCGCTCGACGGTGACGACCGCGGGCATGGTCTTGCCGGGCAGCGGGTCGCACTCGCCCTTCTTCCAGTCCTTCACGTCCAGCGGTTGGCCGAGCTCGGCCGGGCTGTCGTGCTGCAGCGGCAGCAGGACGACGTCGGTCTCCACGCCGAGATGCCCCTCGCATACTTCGGAGAAACTCTTGGCGATGCCCTTGAAGATGTCCCAATCGCTGCGCGCGCCCCACGCGGGATCCACCGCCCGCGAGAGGGGGTGGATGAACGGGTGCATGTCGGAGGTGTTGAGGTCGTTCTTCTCGTACCACGTGGCGGTGGGAAGGACGATGTCGGCATAGACGCAGGTGGTCGACATACGGAAGTCGATCGCCACCAGCAGGTCGAGCTTTCCTTCGGGGCCTTCCTCGCGAAATACGACCTCCTCGGGCCGCAGCCCGCCCTCCTCGCCCAGGTCCTTGCCCTGCAGGCCGTTCTGCGTGCCGAGCAGGTGCTTGAGGAAATACTCGTGCCCCTTGCCCGACGAGCCGAGCAGGTTGGAGCGCCAGACGAACAGGTTGCGCGGGAAGTTCTTCGGGTTGTCCGGGTCCTCGCAGCTCATCTTGAGCGTGCCGGCCTTCAGATCGCGGGCGACCTTGGTCCCCGCTGCCTCGCCCCACAGGGCGCGGCCGATGTCGAGCGGATTGGTCTCGAGCTGCGGCGCCGACGGCAGCCAGCCCATCCGCTCGGCCCGGACGTTGAAGTCGATCAGCGTGCCCGATACGTCGACGTCGCTGGTCGGCGAGGCGATCTCGCTCGTCGCCAGCTTCTCGTACCGCCACTGGTCGGAGTGGGCATACCAGAAGCTGGTGCCGTTCATGTGCCGCGGCGGGCGATGCCAGTCGAGCGCGAACGCGAGCGGCGTCCAGCCGGTCTGAGGACGCAGCTTCTCCTGTCCGACATAGTGCGACCAGCCGCCGCCCGACTGGCCGACGCAGCCGCAGAACACCAGGAGGTTGATGATCCCCCGGTAGATCATGTCCATGTGGTACCAGTGGTTCACACCGGCCCCGAGGATGATCATCGACTTGCCGTTCGTCTTCTCGGCGTTGCTGGCGAACTCCCGCGCGGTGGCGATGATCTGATCGCGGGGAACGCCGCTGACCTTCTCGGCCCACGCGGGCGTGTACGGCGTGTCGTCGTCGTACGACTGTGCCGCCAGGTCACCGAGCCCGCGATCGACGCCGTAATGGGCGACAAGAAGGTCGTGGACGGTCGCCACCAGGGTCTCGCCGTCCTTCAGGTTCAGCTTCCTGACCGGGACGTTACGCCGCAGGACGTCGTCGTGGGCAGTGGTGGTGAAGTACGGGCTTTGCGGGCCCGAGCCGAAGTAAGGGAAATCGACCTCGGCCATCCCGTCGCGAGTGTCAGCGAGGCTTAGCGCCAGCTTGACCTCATCCCCCGCGCCCTCACGCTCCTCGAGGTTCCACTTGCCTTTCTCGCCCCAGCGGAAGCCGATCGAACCGAGCGGCGTAACCGGCATTCCCGTCGCCTCGTCGTAAGCGACCGTCTTCCATTCCGGATTGTTGCCTTCCTGGAGGGAATTGTCGAAGTCCGACGCGCGGACGAAGCGTTCGGGAACGTAGCCATCGCCGCGTTTCACCAGGCGGACCAGCATCGGCATGTCGGAATACTTGCGGCAGTAGTCGCGGAAATACTCCGCCTGCCGGTCGACGTGGAATTCCTTCAGGATCACGTGGCCCATCGCCATGGCCAGCGCGCTGTCGGTGCCCTGCTTCGGGGCCATCCACAGGTCGGCGAACTTTGATGCTTCCGAATAGTCCGGGCAGACCACCACCGACTTCGCGCCCTTGTAGCGCACCTCTGTGTAGAAATGCGCGTCGGGCGTCCGCGTCTGAGGCACGTTGGAGCCCCACAGCATCAGGAAAGTCGAGTTGTACCAGTCGGCCGATTCCGGGACGTCGGTCTGCTCGCCCCAGGTCTGCGGCGAGCTTGCCGGCAGGTCGCAATACCAGTCGTAGAAGCTGAGGCAGACGCCGCCGATCAGCGACAGGTAGCGGGCGCCGGCCGCATAGCTGACCATCGACATCGCCGGGATCGGCGAGAAGCCGGCGATGCGGTCGGGGCCGTAAGCCTTCGCCGTGTAGACGTTGGCGGCGGCGATGATCTCGTTCGCCTCATCCCAGGTGACGCGCACGAAGCCGCCGAGCCCGCGCGCCTCCTTGTACTGCTGCGCGTACTCCGGCGTCTCGACGATCGTCTTCCACGCCTCGACCGGATCCGGAAACTCGGCGCGGACCGTCCGCCACAGCTTGACCAGCTTCTTGCGCACCATCGGGTGCTTGGTGCGGTTGGCGCTGTAGAGATACCAGCTGTAGCTCGCCCCGCGGGCGCATCCGCGCGGCTCGTGGTTGGGCAGCCCCGGGCGGGTGCGCGGATAATCGGTCTGCTGCGTTTCCCAGGTGACGATCCCGTCCTTGACGTAGATCTTCCACGAGCAACTGCCGGTGCAGTTCACCCCGTGGGTGGAGCGCACGATCTTGTCGTGGCTCCACCGGCCGCGATAGCCGTCCTCCCAGCTCCGGTCCTCGTTGGTGACGACGCCGTGCCCGTTGGAGAAAGTGCCGACGTTCTTGCGGAAGAAGGTCAGCCGGTCGAGAAAATGGCTCATCGAAACCTCAAAAGATTCGGATGCTTACGACGGTCTGCCTGCGGGATGCGGCCGTTGCGCTCATTGATCCGGGTCACAAATGGCAAATGACGGCGCCGGCTAACTTCCGACATACGTGATTTCCGCAGTGGGGCCTGGCCCCTATTCCGCGGGCAGCGCAGCGGGGACGCGGCTGGTGCTTGTCCGCCGGCGCCGTTGCTTCGCCGGCCGCGGAGGAGCCTTCTCCCCGAGCCCCTGCAACTCGGGAAGTTGCGGCAGCTGCCTGATCCCGGGCATCTCACGCCGCTCCATTCTGCGAATGGCCAGGTGCATCCACAGCATCGCGGTGGCGACGAGCGCGAACATCAGCATGAAGCAGCTCGTCCACACGCCTGTCAGGTCCGCCATCGCGCCGAACGCGATGGGGAGCACGAAACCGCCCAAGCCGCCGGTCATGCCGACAAGTCCGCCGACCGACCCCACGTTGTCGGGATAGTAGACAGGGATGTGTTTGTAGACCGCCGCCATGCCCAGGCTCATGAAGAAGCCGAGCACGAAGGTGAGGCTTGCGAACGGAACCACCCCCATCGCCAGCGTGAACTCGATCGGTCCGTCGATGCCCTGCACGATATAGCGGGTGGTCGGATAGCTCAGCAGGAAGGTCGCGGCGACGGAAACGCCGAAGGTCCAGTACATAATTACGCGGGCGCCGAACTTGTCCGACAGAAAGCCGCCGAGCGCCCGGAACACGCTGCCGGGAAGAGAAAAGGCGGTGGCCAGGAAGCCGGCCGTCGCCACCGACAGGCCGTAAGCCCCGATGTAGTACCGGGGAAGCCACAGCGCGAGCGCCACAAAGGCGCCGAAGACGAAAAAGTAGTAGATCGAAAAACGCCAGACCTGCAGCCGCCTGAGGGGCTCCAGCTGGCTGGCGAGCGAGACGCGCGTCGCGCTTCCACGATGCTGGCTGGCGGAGAGCGGATCGTCGCGGGTGGAGAGGTAGAACGCGACTGCGACCGCGGCGAGGCCCGCGGCCCAGACCCGAGCGAGCGTGACCCAGCCGAGCGAGACCATCAGGAACGACGAAAAGTTCGTGATCGCCGAGCCGAAGGTGCCCATGCCGAAGATGCCGAGTGCGGTTCCGGTGCGCTCGCGTGGATACCACCGCGCCACGTAGGCAACGCCGGCGGCGAAGCTGCCCCCGGCCACGCCCATGACAAGGGCGGCGGCGAGGAATTCGAGATAGGTTTCCGCGTACGACAGCACGAAGCCTGCAGCGGCAGCCAGCAGCATGACGATCGCCATCACCCGGCGGCCGCCGAACCGGTCCGCCATGATGCCGATGAACAGACGGGATATCGAGCCCGACAGGATCGGCGTCCCGACCAGCAGGCCGAGTGCGGTGTCGGACAGGCTCAGGTCCTTCTGCACCTCGATGCCGATGATCGAAAAGATGGTCCACAGCGCGAAAGAGGCCACGAACCCGATCGTGCTCGCCGAGAGCGCCCACCGGCGCTGTCCTTCGGTAACCCAGGTCTGCTCGGGCATTGCGATCTCTCCGGAACAATTCGCCTCTCGGCTGCCTTCGTTCAGCAGCGACCGGGAGGCTGATCATTGATTTCGATCACCGTCTCGATCAGGAAATGTACGAACGGCAGGAGCAGGCGAATGAGCGACGCGAGCGATATGACCGATGCGCCCGAGGTGAATCTTCCCGGGACCGCCTCCCGCGTCGCAAAGGACAAGCCGGAGCTCTGGCGCGCCTTCCAGGC
>Ga0207652_10004099_pt1 | contig 11885 bp, 8 predicted proteins | sample KBSC63BmetaG_FD_184334 | JGI IMG/M metagenome (GOLD analysis project Ga0207652, IMG submission 184334) | Corn rhizosphere microbial communities from Kellogg Biological Station, Michigan, USA - KBS C6-3B metaG (SPAdes) (version 2) | ecosystem: Host-associated > Plants > Roots > Rhizosphere ... | reverse complement strand
CGACTACCTGCAACTGACGCAGGTGCGGTTCAAGGGCGGCATCGCCACCGAGGTCGACGTGGCCCAGGCCGAGGCGCAGGTGCGCAACGTCAAGGCGCAGGCGATCGACCTGGGCGTGGCGCGGGCGCAAATGGAGCATGCCATCGCGCTGCTGATCGGCGCGCCACCGGCCGGCTTCGCGCTGCCGCCGTCGACGGCGCCACTGGTGCTGCCGAAGGTACCCGTGGGGGTGCCGTCCGCGCTGCTCGAGCGCCGGCCCGACATCGCGGCGGCAGAGCGCCGCGTGGCCGCCGCGAACGCAGCCATCGGGATCGCCACCGCCGCCTACTATCCGAACGTGACCCTGGGTGCCTCGGCGGGGCTGGAGAGCACGCTGCTGGGCAATCTGTTCCAGGTATCCAGCTTCTTCTGGTCGCTGGGGGCGTCGGCCAGCGAGCTGCTGTTCGACGCCGGCCGCCGCCACGCGCTGACCGATCAGGCGCGCGATCTGTACGAGGGCCAGGTCGCCAGCTACCGGCAGAGCGTGCTGAACGCCTTCCGCGAGGTGGAGGACAACCTGGCCGCGCTCCGCGTGCTCAGCGAGGAGGCCGACGCCGAGGCGCTGGCCGTCGCCGCCGCCCGCCGCTCGCTGGCGCTGAGCACGCAACGCTACAAGGGCGGCGTGACGACGTTCCTCGAGGTACTGACGGCGCAGACCATCCAGCTGTCCAGCGAACGAACCCAGGCCGACATCGTCACCCGCCGCTACACCGCCAGCGTCCTTCTCGTGAAGGCGCTGGGCGGCGGCTGGGACACGACCAAGCTGGCCAGCAAGAACTGAGCGGACGAAACGTCAGGACGCCAGAAACGCCAGGAACGCCAGAAACGCCAGGAGGAATCAACAGGGGTCAGGGTCCGGATCCGGCCCCCTCCTGTTCTTCTGTTTTCCTGGCGTCCCTGGCGCCCCTGGCGTCCTGGCGCTTCTCCCCTCCCCGACTACGGCTTGGCAGGCGCCGAGTCGGACGGGGGCGGACCCGAGTCGAACTTCGAGCCGTCAGGCGCTCCTGACTTCGTCGCTCCGCTGGGCGCCGCCGCGGGAGCGGAACCGCCCGCCGGGGCCTGCGTCGCCGAGCCAGTCTGATCGGCGACCAGGATCTTGAACTCGGTGCGGCGGTTCTTCGAACGGCCCGCCTCGGTCTTGTTGTCCGCGATGGGGCGGTCCATCCCGTAGCCGACCGCGGTCAGACGGCTGGCGTCGATGCCCTTGCCGATGAAGTAGGTCTTCACCGAGTCGGCACGGCGCTGCGACAGATCGCGGTTGTAGTCGGCCTTGCCCACCGAATCGGTGTGGCCGCTGATCTCCAGGCGGATGTCGGGGTACTGCTTCAACACCGACACCGCCTCGTCCAGGATGCCGTACGAGCCCGGCAAGATCGTCGCCTGGTTCGTCTTGAAGTTGATCCCCTGGATGACGCCGGTGAACTTCTTCACCGCCTGCGGCACCTCGTCCGGGCAACCGTCGTCGTCCTGATAGCCGTTGAAGGTCTCGGGCTGGTCGGGGCACTTGTCGCGCGAGCCGATGATGCCGTCGCCGTCCGGATCGGTCTCGGGACAGCCATCCTCGTCATCGATGCCGTTGACCGTCTCGGGCTGGTTCGGGCACTTGTCCTGGGCGTCCGGGATGCCGTCCTTGTCGTTGTCGGGATCGGGGCAGCCGTCCTCGTCCTCGAAGCCGTCCTTGTCCTCGGCCACGTTCGGGCACTTGTCCGCGGCACCGGCGATGCCGTCGCCGTCGGGATCCGGATTCACGGGCGCCAGCACCACCTCTCGGCTGCTGTTGACCGTGGTCCGCACCTCTTTCTCGACCTCGCCGAAGTTGAAGTACAGGCCCCCCAGCGCCTCCCAGTCGGGGCCGTGGAAGCCGGTCTCGTCGCCGACGGCCACCGAGTGACCGAGGAAGGCCGGCGGCGCCAGGATGCGCCCGTCCAGGCGCAGCCCCACCCGATCGGTGAAGGCGATCTTCACGCCCACGCCGCCGTGCAGGTAGCCGTCCGTATCGCCCGGCACCACGGCGTCGTTGTTCGAAATCGAGGTCAGGCCGCCGTAGCCGACCAGGATGAAGGGACGCACCCGCCCGTGCGGGATCAGGTGCACCAGCACGCTGCCCCGATAGGCGAAGACGTTCAGCGTGGTGCCGCCAGGATCCCGCCGCGTGTGCGTCGGCACCCAGATGGCCTCGCCTTCCAGCGACACCCAGGGGTTGAAGGCCAGCGCCAGGCGCAGGCCCATCGCGAACGAGGTCTTCGGCGACAGATCGCCGGGATCGCTCGACAGGCGGCCCAGGCTGCTCTGCGAGTCGAAGAAGTGCGCGCCGCCGGTCACCCCGAGCTCGAACAGGTATTCCTTCGGGCCGGTGTCATCGGTCATCACCGTCTGCGAGGTCACCATCGTCCGCGGTGGCGGCGCCGGGGGAACAGGGGGTGCTGGCGGCGGGTTCTCACTTGCGGCCGGCGGCGTCCCGGCGACGGCAGCGTCGGCCGCAGGCGCGGGCGGCGCTTCGGCGGCCGGCGCCGCGGGCGCGTCCTGGGCGACCGCTGGCCATGACACGAGCAACGACGCTGAAACGACCATCGAGGCGGAGGACAGCAGGCGAAAGCGGGGGCTCCTGGCGCGGACCGAAGTCATGGACGCTCCTATGCGAGGGGAGGACATCGTTTCGCGCGATCGCCGCAACCGAACGATCGAGCGGCCTGGGTAACTGGCGCGGTAACTTGGGTCCGAAATTCCGGACAACAAGCCCCCTGGCCTCGAAAAGTCGGCCTCGACGGCGCTTCAGGCCTCGGCGGAGGCCGTCCGGTGACGCTTGCGACCGCCGTGGGGGGGCGGGGCCGAGGCGTCGATCAGGATGTCTTTGATGCTCGGGTGCTGGCGCCGGATCTCCGCCCGCAGGCGTTGCGCCGTCGCGCGCATCTGCGCCCCCGACAGCCCGTCGCGAAACCGGACATCCAGCGCCACCAGCACGTTGTCGACGCCCAGTTGCATGGTCCGCACGCGGTGGACCCGCGCGATCCCCTCGTTCGCCTGCGCGGTGGCCCACACGCCGCGCACCACGCTCGCCATGGCGCCCTCGCCGATCAGCAGCTCGCGGCTCTCGTAGCTGAGGACCAGCGCCATCCCGGTCAGCAACAGGCCGACGCCGATGGAGGCGCAGCCATCGTAGACCGACGATCCCGTCCAGTGACTCAGCAGGATGCCCGCGCCGGCCATCGCCAGGCCCAGCAGCGCCGCGCCATCCTCCAGCACGACCGCGAACGCCGTCGGGTCCTTGCTGGTGTGAACGGCCTCGAGCAGACCCGCCCCCGCCGTGTGAGCGCGGCGGTAGTCCCGAAAGCGGCGGCGGGCGACGGCGAAGGACCCGCTCTCGAACAGCGCCGAGGCGGCAATGACCAGCAGATTCACCTTCCACAACGCCGGCTGGTGAGGATGCCGCAGGCGATCGATGCCGCTGTAGATCGAGAACAGTCCGCCCGCGGTGAACACGAAGATCCCCACGATCAGCGTCCAGAAATACAGGTCCTTCCCATAACCGAAGGGATGGCTCGCGTCGGCGGGCCGCCGGCTGGAGCGGATGCCGAAGAGCAGCAGCAGGCCGTCCCCCGAGTCGACGGCCGAATGAACCGCCTCGGAGAGCATCGCCGAGCTGCCGCTCCACAGGGCCGCCACCAGCTTCGTGATCAGGATGGCGATGTTCGCCGCCATGGCCACGTAGGCGACGAAACGCGAAGACAGCTTGCGAGAAACGCCCGGCATTGGCCCACGCGGACGCAAGAAATGGACCGCCGCGGTCATCAGCGCCGTTGCCCCGCACGGCCCCCGGCTTACGTTGGGATCCGGCTGCGAGAGCCACGACGATGAAGCTGGTCCCCTGCATGCGCCCCCCGGTCGTCGCGATCGCGCTGTCGGCGCTGGGCGTTTCTGGAAGTTCCCGTCCCGCCACGGCCGCGCCCGCGGGCGGCGACGCCGTCGCCAACGTCGAGGTGAAGGGTCACGTCTTCCAGCCGAGCGAGCTGGCACCGCCCGATCCGGCGACGCTGAAGGTCCCGAAGGGCTTCAAGGTCGACGTGTTCGCCAGAAACCTGGGCAACGCGCGCATGCTGGCGGTGGCCCCGGACGGCACCGTCTACTTCACCCGCCGCGACGAGGGCGACGTGATGATGCTGAAGGACGCCGGCGGCAAGGCCGGCGGGCCCCCGGAGCGCGTCGCCAGCCGCTCCGGTGTGCACGGCATCGCCCTGCACGATGGGAAAGCTTATCTGGCCACGCCCAAGCAGATCTTCCGCGCCAGCGTGCTGCCCGACGGGCACTTCGGACCTCTGGAGATGCTGATCCACGATCTGCCGGACGCCGGCCAGCACAACACCCGCACCGTGCAGATCGGGCCGGACGGGATGATGTACATCTCCGTCGGCTCGACGTGCAACGAATGCCTGGACACCAACCCCGAGAACGCCACCATCCTCCGCGCCTCGCTGGACGGCACGTCGCGGGCGATCTTCGCGGCCGGCCTGCGCGACACCATTGGCTGGGGCTGGCACCCCCAGACGGGCGAGCTGTGGGGAATGGATCAGGGAATGGACTGGCTAGGCGACGAGCTTCCCCCCGAAGAGCTGAACCGCATCGAGCGGGGAAAGCGGTACGGCTGGCCGTACTACTGGGGCGACAACAAGCCGAATCCGCACGTGCGCGAGGTAGGCGGGGTGACGCCGCCCGAGTGGCTGGCGCGCAGCACGCCCATGGTCCTGGGCTACACCGCCCACACCGCCGCCATGCAGATGGTCTTCTACACCGGCCATCAGTTTCCCGCGGCGTACTATGGCGACGCCTTCGTGGCGATGCGCGGCTCGTGGAACCGGAAACCTCCCCGCGGGTACGAGCTGATCCGCATCCACTTCACGAACGGGCAACCGGGCGCCATCGAGCCCTTCCTGACCGGGTTCCTGACGGCGCGGGGAGAGTCGGCGCGCCCCTGCGGCATCGCCATGGCGCGGGACGGGGCCCTGCTCTTCACCGACGATCGCAACGGCGTCATCTACCGCGTCGCCTACGACGGCCCGGCGGCGGCTGACACGACGGCGGCGCCCGCCACGCCGTCAGCCGGGCCGATGATGCAGCAGGCGGCCCGCGGCTCCGGCGTGCCGATCGCATTTCAGCGCGCCGAGACCGATACGCAAGGCAAGCTGGAGGTGTCCTCGCCGGCGTTTCGTGACGGGGCCGCCATTCCGGCGATGTACTCGGAGTACGAGCAAGGCGCCAGCATGCCCCTGCGCTGGACGGCCGGTCCCGCCGGCACCCAATCCTACGTCGTGATCATGGAGGATCCGGACAGCAAGAAGGTGCCGACCCCGGTCATCCACTGGGTGGCCTGGAACATCCCCCCGGACGTGACCGCGCTGCGGGAAGGGCTGCAGCGGCAGGAGCAACTGACCGACCCGGCGGGGATGCGGCAGGGCCCGAACTCGGCCGGCAGTCTGGGCTACCGCGGGCCGCGGCCGCCCGCGGGCGATCCGCCGCATCACTATCACGTCCAGATCTTCGCCGTGGACGGGAGGCTGGACGTGCCCGTCGGTGCCGCGCGCGACGAGGTCCTGGAGCGGATCAGCGGACACGTGCTGGCGAAGGGCGAGCTGGTCGGAACATTCAAGCGGCCGGATCACCCCGCGAAACCCTGACCACCCCGAAAGGCCACCATGCCCCACCTGCGCTGCGAGACCTGCGGCAACGACTACGACAAGCCGTTCCACATCACGAAGGACGACAGGTCGTACGTCTTCGATTCGTTCGAGTGCGCCATCCAGGCGCTGGCCCCCACGTGCCGCAACTGCGGCGTGCGCATCCTGGGCCACGGCGTGGAAGAAGCCGACAAGATGTACTGCTGCGCCCACTGCGCGGCCGCCCAGGGCGCCGATCAGCTGCGCGACCGCGCCTGACATGGGCCAGTCGCTCGACGACCTGCTGCGCGCGGCCGCCGCCGATCCGCGCGTGATCGGCTTCGCGGGTGGGCTCCCCTGCCCCGCGCTGTTCCCGCGCAGGCCCCTGACGGCGGCCTTCCTGCGGGCTTTGCAGGCGCGCGACGTCCCGGCCCTGCAGTACGCCTGGCCGGAGGGGTTCGCGTCGCTGCGCCAGCAGATCGCCGCGCGCCTGGCGCGCCGGGGCGCCGCCGTCGACCCGGACGAGATCATCGTGACCAGCGGGGCCCAGCAGGCCATCACCATCGCCGCGCAGCTGGTGCTGCGCCGGGGCGGGGCCATCGGCGTCGATCCCGAGACCTATCCCTCGGCGCTGGACGCCTTCCGCACGCTGCACCTGGTTCCCACGACCAGCGCTCAGACGCACGTGCTGTATCGGATGCCGGCGGTCAGCAACCCGGCTGGCGCGACCATGGGAGAGGCCGAGCGACGGGCCACCCTGGAGCGAGCCCGGTTCGTCATCGAGGACGACGCCTACGGCGATCTGCGCTTCGCGGGGGAACCGCAGCCCCCGCTGCTGGCCAGCTCACGCGCGCGTGTGCTGTACGTCGGCACCTTCTCGAAGACGCTGGGGCCGGGGTTGCGCGTCGGCTTCCTGATCGTGCCGCCCCGGCTGCACACACGGGCCTTGCGGCGAAAGACCGACGACGATCTGCAGACGAACAGTCTGTCGCAGGCGATCGTGCAGGAGTACCTGGCCACCAACGACTTCGACGCCTTCGTGCGCAAGCTGCGGGGACACTATCGCCGCCGTGCCGAGCGGCTGATGACGGCGCTGCGGCGAGACCTGCCCGGCTGGTCCTTCACGCCACCGTCCGGTGGATTCGGCGTGTGGGTGGCGGCCGACCGGCGCGTGGACGAGGCGGCCTTCCTGCGCCGGAGCGTGGCCGCCGGGGTGTCGTTCGATCCGGGCTCGCGGTTCCTGGCCGAGCCCGGCGCGCGTGACCGCCCCACCAGCTTCCGCCTCTGCTTCTCGGCGGTGCCGGAGGCCTCCATCGAGGAGGGCGTGCGGCGTCTGGCGCGCGCCTGGACCGCCGCGGGTCGCGCCCGGTCCGCGCGACGAAACGGGCGCCGGTAGCGCGTACCCACCAGCTTGCGTTGACGCGCCGAGATCGCACATTGCCACGCGAAGGCCCCACCCGCGCGTGACACGAGGAGACGTCCCATGAGCGAAACGACCAGTGACTTCATGGTGAAACGCCTGCAGGCGTGGGGGATTCACAGGATCTACGGATATCCCGGAGACGGCATCAACGGCTTCCTGGGCGCCCTGCAGCGCGCCGGCGACAAGATGCAGTTCATCCAGACGCGGCACGAGGAGATGGCGGCGTTCATGGCGTGCGCGCATGCGAAGTTCACCGGCGAGGTGGGCGTCTGCCTGGCCACCTCGGGGCCGGGGGCCATCCACCTGCTGAACGGCCTGTACGACGCGGCGATGGATCACCAGCCGGTGGTGGCGCTGGTGGGGCAGTCGTCACGGATGGCCATGGGTGGCAGCTACCAGCAAGAGGTGGATCTGCAGACGCTGTTCAAGGATGTCGCCTGCGAGTACGTGCAGACAGCGTCGCACCCCGCGCAGGTGCGCCACCTGATTGACCGGGCCATCCGGATCGCGAAGGTCAGGCGCTCGGTGACCTGCGTGATCCTGCCCAACGATCTGCAGGAACTGCCGTACGAGGAACCCCCGCGGAAGCACAGCACCATCCACAGCGGCGTCGGTCACGCCACGCCGCGGGTGGTGCCCGCCGACGCCGACCTCGATCGCGCCGCCGCCGTGCTGAACGCCTGCCAGCGCGTGGCGATCTTGATCGGGGCCGGCGCGCTGGGGGCCGCCGAGGAGGTGACGGCGGTCGCCAACCGGCTGAACGCCGGCGTGGCCAAGGCCCTGCTGGGGAAGGCGGCGCTTCCCGACGCCCTGCCCTTCGTGACGGGGCCCATCGGTCTGCTCGGGTCCGAGCCCACCTGGGAGATGACGTCGAACTGCGACGGCCTTCTGGTCGTCGGGTCCAGCTTCCCCTACTCCGAGTTCCTTCCCAAGGAAGGGCAAGCCCGAGGCGTCCAGATCGATCTCGACGGGCGGATGTTGAGCCTCCGCTACCCGATGGAGGTGAACCTGGCCGGAGACAGCGTCGAGACCTTGCGGGCGCTGCTGCCGCGGCTGACGCAGAAGACCGACCGCGCGTGGCGCGAGACGATCGAGAAGAACGTGACGAAGTGGTGGAAGCGCCTGGAGGATCGGGCCATGACGGCGGCCGAGCCCATCAATCCGCAGCGGGTGTTCTGGGAGCTGTCGCCGCGACTGCCCGACCGCTGCATCCTGGCCGCCGACTCGGGCTCCACGGCGGGCTGGTTCGCGCGCGATCTGAAGATCCGTCCCGGCATGATGGCGTCGCTGTCGGGCAACCTGGCCACCATGGGCCCCGGCGTCCCGTACGCGATCGCGGCGAAGTTCGCCTTCCCTGATCGCGTCGCCATCGCGCTGGTGGGCGACGGCGCCATGCAGATGAACGGCACCGGCGAGCTGGTCACGATCGCGAAGTACTGGCGCGAGTGGGCCGATCCTCGGCTGGTGGTGCTGGTCCTGAACAACCGCGATCTGAACATGGTGACGTGGGAACAGCGGGTGATGGTGGGCGACGCCAAGTTCGAAGCGTCGCAGAGCATCCCGGACTTTCCCTACGCCGAGCACGCGGTCAGGCTTGGCCTGGGCGGGCTGCGCGTCGACGATCCGGAGAAGCTAGGGGCGGCCTGGGATCAGGCGCTGTCCGCCGACCGACCGTTCGTGCTGGAGGCGGTGGTCGATCCCAACGTCGCCACGCTGCCGCCCCACATCACCTTCCAGCAGGCGCGCCTGTTCATGTCGTCGATGCTGAAGGGCGATCCCGATCGCTGGGGCGTGTTGAAGCAGACGGCGAAGGATACGCTAGCGTAGGCGGATGCGGCGCGGAGGGACCTCGGACCTGGGACCTGCGCGGTCCACTGGCAAGCGTCGGGCGGCGAACCAGAAGGGAACGCCAGGCGCGGGCGCCGCGGTGGCGGCCTCGCTGCCCGCGTCCCTTTCGCCCCAGCTGGCCACGCTGGTGGCCGAGCCGCCCGAGGGCGCCGAGTGGGTTCACGAGACGAAGTTCGACGGTTTCCGCGTCCTTTGTCGCCTCGACCGGGGCCGGGCAACGCTGTTCACGCGCTCGGGCCAAGACTGGACGGACCATTTTCCCGTCGTCGCCGAAGCGGCGGCCGCCCTGCCCGCGAAGAGCGCCTGGCTCGATGGCGAGGTGACGGTCGTGCTCGACGACGGACGCAGCAGCTTCGGTGCCCTTCAGAACCGGGGCGCGGCGAAGGCAGGTCAGCAACTGGTCTACTTCGTCTTCGATCTGCTGTACCAGGACGGCCACGACCTGCGCGCGCTTCCGCTCGACGCGCGCAAGCAGGCCCTGGCGAAGCTGCTGTCCGTCAAACAGCGGGGACCGCTTCGCTACGTGGACCACGTCGACGGCGCGGGCGCGGGCGCCGCGTTCTTCGCCCGTGCCTGCGCGCAGGGGCTGGAGGGGATCGTGTCGAAGCGGCGCGGCCAGCCCTACGTCACGGGCCGCAGCTTCGACTGGGTGAAGACGAAGTGCATGAAGCGCCAGGAGTTCGTCATCGGCGGCTTCACGGAGCCGAAGGGCGCGCGCGCGAGCGTGGGAGCGCTGCTGGTGGGTGTGTACGAGGGCGAGCGCCTCCGCTACGCGGGCAAGGTGGGCACCGGATTCGGCCACGACACCGCCGCCCAGCTTCGCCGGCGCCTGGAGTCACTGCAGCGAGCCACCTCGCCGTTCGCGGACCCGGTGAAGCCGCTGCCGCGCGACGTGCACTGGGCCGCGCCCAAGTTGCTGGCCGAGATCTCCTTCACCGAGATGACCTCCGACGGCAAGCTCCGCCACCCCTCGTTCAAGGGGCTGCGCGACGACAAGCCGGCCAAGGACGTGGTGCGCGAGGAGCCCGCGGTGCGGCCGCGAGCTCCCCGGTAGCGATCGGGTCCGCCTCAGCGCGCCAGGCCCGCGCGCTGGTTCTGCTCGTCCTGCGACGGCCACTGGCTTCGCGCAAGCTGGCCGGCCAGACGCTTCCCCAGGACCGAGGCTGCCGCGCCCGCGGCCGCCGTCGACACCTTGATCAGCCCGTTGCGGACAGGATGGGTCGGCGGCTCGGGGTGAATCGCCTCCGCCAGCCGCTTACGGGCCTGTTCGAACCACTCGCCGGAGGTCAGGGCGTCGGGCAGCCGATCGCGCACCGACGACAGCAACCGGCCGGTGACCGTTCGCTGCGATCGCGAGCGCCACCACCAGATGCCCAGCCCCAGCGCCGCCAGGGCCACCGTGCCGATGGCGATTGGCTTACCGTGCTTGCGCAGCTGTTCGCGTGCTTGCCCCGGCAGGTCGAAGAAGCGATGGCGCCGGCGATCCAGCTCGCTGGCCACGTCCGTCAGATGGTTCCGGATGTGCTCGATGTCGTCCTCCAGCTGGGCCGCCGTCTCGGACGCGTTGGGCTGGGAGGCACTGATGGGCGTGGTCCCGTTCTGATGGCCCGTCTTCTCGCTGCCCGTCGAGGTCATGCCAGTCGTTCTTTCGTCCATCGCGCGTCCTCCTTCAACGTCCGGCGCGTCCGCTCGAGCGGGGCGCGCATGATCAACTTCCATCCAGACATCCCCATCGCCGCCGCCAGCAGCAGGGTCAGGCCGCTGGCGATCAGCCCGGCGCCCCAGGCGGGCATGGCCCTGGCCAGCGCCAGTACGCCGGTGACCAGCAGCAGGTTCACTGTCAGGAATCCGGCCAGCGCCGCCACGCCAAGCCGGCTGGCGGCGGCCACCTCCTGGTGCAGGTCCTCCCGCAGCTCCACCTTGGCCAGCTCGATCTCCTTCTTGGCCAGCGCCGTCGCCTGCGACGCCAGCTCGGCCATCAGCGTCGCCGTCGACGCAGCCTCGAGCTCCGGTTGCCGCTGCGCCTTGCCGACGCTGGCGACCGTCGCCGGCGCCGGGGGCCGGGCCATCGACGGCACCAGCACCCGGGGTCTCTCGTGATTCGTGTCCTTCTCGGGCATGACGACTTCTCCCTTCTCGTCGATCGTTGATTCCAGCAGTTGCTTGTCGCCGTCGAGCGCCCGATCCAGCTGCAGCAACTGGCGATAGAGCACCTGCCACTCGTCGAACTCCGCATCCAGCTTCCCCAGCGCCTCGCTCATCTCCCCCAGACGCGCCCGCAACCGGGCGGAGCGGACGTGCGCCACGGGATCCACCGCGAAGACCTTCCACACTTCTTTGATCTGCTTCTCCAGATCCTGCGAAGAGGCGTGCTGGGTCTGCAAGCCTTCGGTCATGGTCGCGGCCTCGGCGACCAGCCCGTGGGCCCGGGCGACCTGCGGGGCGCGGCCTTCGATGAGCGCGCCGCTCGTGTAAAACGACACCGCCAGCTGCGGATCACGGTAGTACTCGAAGCGGGCGGGGACGAACTTCCGGAAGGCCTCACCCCCGAACCAGCCCAGCAGCCGCGTGGGGGCGCTGACCCACCAGCCGGCCGGCGCGGCTTGCAGCGCGAAGCCGTGACGGTTCAGGGTGCTGATCACGGCCTCGGCGACGCGGTGATATTCGTCGCCCTCGGTCACCAGGGGAACGTTCGCGCTGGTCTTGCGTCGCAAGACCGCGGCCAGGCGCATCACCGGCACCGACACGAACATGATCAGGAACGCGGCGGCCAGGCCGATGGTGATGGGGAAGCCGAGCACCAGCCGCTTCAGCGCCGGTTCCTTCGCCAGCGTGGTCGAGCCACGCGCCGTGACGGCGATGCCCATGGCCAGCGGCACCAGCAGCGCCAGGCCCAGCCAGACCAGCCGTACGATCCACGAAGGAAC
>Ga0207652_10004096_pt1 | contig 11893 bp, 11 predicted proteins | sample KBSC63BmetaG_FD_184334 | JGI IMG/M metagenome (GOLD analysis project Ga0207652, IMG submission 184334) | Corn rhizosphere microbial communities from Kellogg Biological Station, Michigan, USA - KBS C6-3B metaG (SPAdes) (version 2) | ecosystem: Host-associated > Plants > Roots > Rhizosphere ... | reverse complement strand
TCGCTTCGGGTGCCGCGAGAGTGACGACTTCGGCCACCAGCGGCCCGAGGGCTTGACTTGTGCTGACCGCATCACCGCCCCCGCCGAAGCCGCGCAGCCGGCGCACCAGCTCGGCGAGGTCGTGCGCCTTGCGATCGATCAGCGCCGCGATGTCGCGGATGTCATCGAGATCGGGCTGGCCGGCCTCGCTCGCCTGGCGAAGCGCCCGCGCCTCGATGGCGATGGTCGACAGGGGTTGGCTGACCTCGTGGATGACGGCGACCGACATCGCGCGCAGCGTCTTCAGCCGCTCGGCCTGGAAGAGCAGGCGGTCGCGGCGGCCGATCTCGCGAATCGCCCGCGCTTGGGCATCGGCATAGCTGCCGGCGAGATAGGCGCCGACGGCGATGCAGGCGAGCTGCATATGGACCTGGACCCGCTCGGCATCGCCGACCCCGCCGCTGGTCAACGGCAGGACGATCAGCGCGGTCGCGATGATCGCGAGCCACGCGGCGGCGCGTCCGCCACGCAGCCCGCACCAGCAGGCGGCCAGCAGCACCGGGGCGAGTACCAGGCCGTCGCCGAGCCGCTGCAATAGCCAGACCAGGGCCGCGGCGCAGACGACGATCGCGACGAGCTCGGTGGCGCGCGCCGCTCGCGGAACGCGGACGAACGTGCGCCAGTCGCCGGACCGCACGGCGCTCGCGAGCCACAGCAAGGGCGGCGCGACGACGAGGATGCCGAGCAGGTCGCCGAGCGTGAAGACGAGCAACGCCGAGAACAGCAGATGCGCGTCGAGCGAACCGGCCTCGCTCGCCAGCGGGACGGCCCACGGCAAAGCGGCGATGCATGCGACCATCGGCGAGACGACGGCGGCAATCGCGAAGGGAAGCGGATCGAAGGCCTTTGCGCCCCTTGCCCTGGCCTGCGATTCGACGGTGAGGATGACGCCGCCATAGACAAGGCACGGGCCGATGATGCCGGCGATGCTGAGGAACGCCGGGTCGCCGATCTCGACCGTCCGGCTGGCGAAGCTGGCGGCGAACTCGGCGAGCGCGGCGGCCGGCGCGCGGCGCCCGCCGACCGTCCACAGGAAGGCGAAGCGCAGGCCCGCCGCCGGGAACCACAGGCTGAACAATCCATGCGTGGTCCAGCTGATGGCAAGGCTTCGAAGCAAGGCGAACAGGATGCCGTAGGCGGCGAACACGAGCAGCCAGCGCAGTGCCGTGCTCGCGTCGATCCGCGCGCTGCCGAGCACTTGCGTCAGCGGCGCCGCGCCCGCTTCAATCCCCGATATTCCCCGCACAAACCAAAACCTTACCCGATCGCGCAGCGCGCGCAGCCCCGTAAATTCTACGGATAGAAGATGATGCCGCGCTTTGGGAACCAGCCGCCATGCGTAATCCGCTGCAGGGGGACTTGCGAGCGGAGCCCGGGGCCAGGCGGCGGGGGCAAAAGTCGTCAGGCCCCGGGCGAGTTGCGCGCCTTTTCCCGACCGCTCCACAAGCGTTAGCGCCCAGCCGCGCCGCACCTGCGGCGGAGCGAACTTCACCCCCGTCGCGCGTCGCGTATCCTCTCCCTCGAACAACGGGAGAGTGGGCAATGGCGTGGTGCATCGGGCGAACGGAGGCGATGACCGATCCGGTGGCGGCGCGGCGCAAGGCACTCGCCAAGCTGCGCGGCCTCGAGCAGATCGACGATCCCGAGAGCCTCGTCGTGCCGATCCTGATCGACGCGATCCTGATGGCGGAAAGCTATCGCGGCGCCCGCCACGAGATCACCTTTTTGAACGAGCTGACGCGGAGCGTCGACGCGCTGATCCGCGAATTGAACGCGGCGGAGAAGGCGCGCGAGTGGGCCGAGCCGGTCACCGGAGGGTAGGAACCCGCTGCGCGGCGGCGCCCCACGTCTTCAGTTTGCGGCTCTTCGCTCGCTTCATCAGCAGCTCGGTATCGGCGATGGTGAAGGCGCCGGCGCTGTCGATTCCCTCGAGCTCGTCCCATTCCACCGGCGCCGCGACGGGCATCCCGGGCCGGGCGCGCGCCGAATAGGGCATGATGGCGGTCGCGGTGCGTTGGTTGCGCAGGAAGTCGAGGAAGATGCGCCCGCGCCGCCGCGGCTTGGGCAAGGCGACGGTGAAGCGGTCGGGCGCGGCTTCGGCCAGCGCGGTGCAGAAGCTCTTGGCGAACGCGCGGACCTCGTCCCATCCGGCGACGGGTTCGAGCGGCACGACCACGTGAATGCCCTTGCCACCCGAGAGCAAGGCGAAGCTGTCGAGCCCAACCGCCTCGAAGCCGCGATGGACCTGATGAGCGGCCGCTTTCACCGCCGCGAAGCCGAGCCTCGGGTCGGGGTCGAGGTCGATCACCAGCCGGTCCGGAGTCTCGACCGCGCCGGCGCGGCTGCCCCAACCGTGGAACTCGACCGTCTGGACCTTCGCGCAGGCGATGATCTCCTCGGCGGTCTCGACGTATAAATAATCCTCGGTCCGGCCGTTCTTCTGCTCGACCGGCGCAAAGTGGACGATCTCATCGAACTCCTTGCCGCTCGGAGGATGGTCGCGATTGCGCTGGAAGAAGCATGTGCCTTCGCGACAGCGGAACAGGTTGAGCAGGCGCCGGTCGAGGAACGGCAGCATGACCGGCGCGACGATCTGATAATAAAGCGTCGTCGCGCGGACGCTGATGTCGGGCTTGTCGTAGGTCGGCTCGGGCGTCCACGCCATCTTACGCGAACGCACCGCGCGGCGAAGCCGATCCGTTTCGGCTGGTAAACGATAGCGCAACCAGCTTCGTTCACGCGGCAATCAACCATGTCTGGCAGATTGAGCAGCGTGGAATCCGTGCCCGCGAAGTGGACGTCGCCGGCACCAGTACAGGTGGACAAGGCGATGAAACATGAAGCGATTCTGGAGGGGTCCGATTGGCCTCCCAGGGACACGCGCATCGACGTCGATTATGACGTGCGGGTGCACACCGACACCGGCGCGGTCGAGGCGCAGATGCTGAACCTCTCGGCCGACGGCTTTCGCCTGCGCACCGCGGGCCCGCTGCAGGTCGGCTGGGAAGTCACGCTCGAGGCCGGCAAGTACGATCCGGTCAGGGCGGTGATCTGCTGGGCCTGCGGGCTCGAATCGGGCGGCGTGTTCCAGGAGCCGGTGGCGCTCTAGACCCTCAGCGCGGCCGCCGCTTCGGCGTCGCGTTTCATGTTGCGCGCGAGCTGGGCGAGGCCGTTGAGATATTGCGGCGGCACGGCGATGTCGCGGTAGTCGAGCTGCGCGGCCGCGCGCAGAGTCCAGAACGGATCAACGAGATGCGGCCGGCCGAGCGCGACGAGGTCGGCGCGGCCGGCGGCGAGGATCGAATTGGCGTGGTCGGGCTCGTAGATGTTGCCGACCGCCATCGTCGCGAGCCGGCCTTCGTTGCGGACGCGATCGCTGATTGGGGTCTGGAACATCCGGCCGTAGACCGGCTGCTGGCCCGCCCACGTCTGGCCCGCCGAGACGTCGATCAGGTCGGCGCCCTCGCGCGCGAAAGCTTCGCCGATTGCGACCGCGTCCTCGGGCGTGATCCCGTCCTCTCCGGCCCAGTCCGTCGCCGAGATGCGCACCGACATCGGCCTGTCCGACGGCCACGCCGCGCGCATCGCCGCGAACACTTCGAGCGGGTAGCGCAAGCGGTTTTCCAGTGAGCCGCCATAGTCGTCGGTACGCCGATTCTGCAGCGGGGTGATGAAGCTCGACAGCAGATAGCCGTGGGCGGCGTGAAGCTCGATCATGTCGAACCCCGCCTCGAGGCCCATCCGCACGGCCGCGACGAACTGGTCGCGGACCTTGTCCATGTCGGCGCGGGTCATCGGCGCTGGCACCTGGTTGACCGGCGACCAGGCGACGTCGCTCGCCGCCATCACCGGCCAGTTGCCGGCATCGAGCGGGACATCGTTTCCCTCCCAGCCGACCCGGGTCGATCCCTTGCCGCCCGAATGGCCGAGCTGGAGGCAGATCTTCGCCTTGCTGTTCGCGTGGACGAAATCGACGATGCGCGTCCACGCGGCGACGTGATCCGCGTTCCACATGCCGGTGCAGCCGGGGCTGATGCGCCCTTCGGGCGAGACGCAGGTCATTTCGGTAAAAACGAGGCCCGCGCCGCCGACCGCGCGCTCGCCGTAATGGACGAAGTGCCAGTCGTTCGGCGTCCCGTCGACCGCCGAATACATCGCCATCGGCGAGACGGTGATGCGGTTCTGCACTTCCATCTCGCGCAATCGGAACGGCGCGAACATCGGCGGCGCGGTCTTGTTCGACCTGCCGCCGGTCGCGCGCTTCCAGAACCAGCGCTCCACCTCCTCGAGCCATGCGCGGTCGCGCAGGCGGAGGTTCTCGTGGCTGATCCGCTGCGAGCGGGTGAGCAAGGAATAAGCGAACTGGAGCGGCTCGAAATGGGTGTAGCGCTCCAGCGTCTCGAACCATTCGGTGGAGTTGCGCGCGCTGTTCTGCAGCTTCAGCACCTCGAGGCTCCGCTCGACCTGATATTCATCGAGCGCGGCGGTCAGGGACAATTCACTGCCGTCATTGCGAGCGGAGCGAAGCAATCCATCGTCGCCGCCAGTGGATTGCTTCGTCGCTGGCGCTCCTCGCAATGACGGTGTGGCGCGGCTGAGAACATTCGCGAGTTTGATTGCATCCTCGAGCGCGAGCTTGGTGCCGCTGCCGATTGAGAAATGCGCGGTGTGCGCGGCGTCGCCCAAGAGGATGACATTGCCGCTCGACCAGCGCTCGCACTTGATGCGCTTGAAATTGAGCCAGGCGGCGGATCCGGCCAGGTGCGTCGCGTTGGATTGGAGCGAGTGGCCGTCGAGATATTTTGCGAACAGCGTCTCGCAGGCCGCGATGCTCTCGTCTTGGCTCATCCGGTCGAAACCGAACCTGCGCCAGGTCTCCTCCGAACATTCGACGATGAAGGTCGAGCAATCCGGCGCGAAGCGATAGGCGTGCGCCCAGACCCAGCCGTGCTCGGTCTCCTCGAACGCGAAGGTGAAGGCGTCGAAAACCTTCGACGTGCCAAGCCACACGAATTTGTTGGCGCGGACGTCGATGTCGACACCGAACGCTTCAGCGTCGGCGTCGCGGAAACGCGAATTGGCGCCGTCCGAGGCGATGACGAGATCGTAATCGCGCCACTTGGCGTCGGCGGGGTCGCACTCGGCGTTGAAGTGCAGCACGACGCCGAGCTCGCGCGCGCGGTCCTGCAATATTTCGAGCAGGCGCTTGCGGCCGATGCCGATGAAGCCGTGGCCGCCAGAGGTGATCGTCTCGCTCTTGAAGTGGACGGCGATGTCGTCCCAGTGGGCGAACTCGCGGGTGATCGTCCGCGCCGAGACGGGGTCGTTGCGCGTGATGTTTTCGACCGTGAGATCGGAAAAGACCACGCCCCAGCCGAACGTCACGCCCGGCGCGTTGCGCTCGAAGATCTCGATCTCGTGCGCGCGATCGCGCAGCTTCATCGAGATGGCGAAATAGAGCCCCGCCGGCCCCCCGCCGATGCACGCGATCTTCATGCCGCCAACCCGCGAAACGCAGCAAACGCAGCGGTTCTACGCGCGCGCGCGCGCGATCCCTCCCGCGCCATCGAAACGCTCGTTTGCCTGGGGTTCGCTCGCATCGCCGCAGCATGGCACAGCTGCGCCGGTGTAGGACAGGCCCCTGCCTCGACTTCGATGTCCGTTCTACCCGTCACTGCAACGCACGCGGACCATGGCCGATTCAGTCGAGTCCCTGGAGGAAATCGTCGACGAGGGCATTGAATCGCGCCGGCTGCTCGAGGTTGGTGAGGTGCCCGGCGCGGGCCATCATCGCCAGCTGCGCACCCGGGATCATCGCCGCGAGTTCGCGCGACAGGTCGGGCGGGGTCGGCTTGTCGTCTTCGCCGCAGATGACGAGCGTTGGGACGGCGATTTCGCCAAGGCGGTCGCGCTGGTCGGCGAGCCATACGGCTTCGGCGCCGATGCGGTAGGCAGCGGGGTCGATGCGGGACATCGTTTCGATGACTTCGCGGCGGACTTGCGGGTCGGCGGGTTGGGCGAGGAGGAAGTCGACGCGCGCTTCGGCCATCGCCGGCAGGTCGCGGCTGCCGGCGAGGCTGCGGTCATAGATGCCGCGGCCATCGGGGTGCACCGCAAAGGTGTCGGCGAGAATCAGCGACGCGCAGGAGTCAGGCGCGGCATGGTGGAGCGCGATGGCGATCACGCCGCCGAGCGACAGGCCGCAGACGTGCCCGCGGGCGATGCCGAGCGCGCGCATGGCGGAAAGGATCGCGGCCGCGTAATCGTCGCGCGTGGTGCCCTCCGGCGCGGGATCGCTGTCACCGTAGCCCGGATAATCGAAGGCGATGGCGTGGCGGGTGCGGCCCAAATACTCAAGCTGCGGCTGCCACACCGATTTGTCCGAGCCGACGCCGTGCAGGAAGACGAGCGGGGTCGCCTCGCCGACGCCCTCCTCGGTGTAGCCGATGTGGCGACCGTTGCTGGTGACGACGCGTGACATCGGCGCATCTTGGCAGCGGTGCGCGTCCCACGCTAGCGTCGCGGGAATGCCCCGGATGATCGTCAATGGCGAATCGATCGACTATAAGCTCGATCCCGCGACGCCTTTGCTGTGGGCGCTGCGCGACGCTTCGAACCTCACCGGCACCAAATATGCGTGCGACAGCCGCGATTGCGGGGCGTGCACAGTGATCGTGGACGGGCGGTCGGTGATGAGCTGCGGGGTTGCGCTGCGTGATCTGGAGGGTGCGACGATCACGACCATCGAAGGCCTGTCGACGAACGGCACGCATCCCGTGCAGCAGGCGTGGATCGCCGAGCAGGCGACGATGTGCGGCATGTGCGAGCCGGGCTTCATCATGGCCACTGCCGCAATGCTCGAGTCGAGCCCTTCGCCGACCGACGAGCAGATCGCCGCGTTGCCGAACATCTGCCGCTGCGGCGCCTACCAGCGCATCCGCAAGGCGATCGCGCGGGCGGCGCAAACGGCGGTTCCGGCGGCGCCAACACGCTGAGAAGCCTGAACATACGCTTCCGAAACGGTTAAGCCGCCGCTCAGCCGACAAGGCGCATTTCGTATGGCAGGGAACCGAGAAGGGTCACGATCATGCGTAAATTTCTGATTGGCATTTTGCTCGCGGGAGCAGCGGCATCACCCGCCCTTGCGCAGCAGGATAATGAACGGCGTCCGGTGTGGGGCACCCATTCCGACTCGCGTCCGGAGCGGCCGGCTCCACGCGAGAACCGGGCCGAGCGCTCGAACGCGGAGCGGCCGCAGCAGGCTCAGCGCCCGCAGGCGGAAGCGCGTCCGCAGTACCAGGCGCGCCAGCAGGATTCGAGCCGCGGCAATTACGACCGTTCGCGCTGGCAGGGCGGCGAACGCGCCGCGCCGCAGCAGATCGATCCGCGCCAGGCTTATGACCGCGGCACTCGCGACGGCCGCCGCGACTGGCGCAACCGCTACGACGGCGTGCAGCAGCAGCCGCAGCAGCAGGTCGAGCAGGCGCGGCGCAGCGGCAGCTGGACTGGCGACCGCAGCAACTGGCAGGGGCGCGACCGCGACGGCGACCGCAGCAACTGGCAGGGCCGCTATCGTGACGGCAGCCGCTGGGCGAGCGGCGGGTGGAACCGCGACTGGCGCAACGATCGCCGTTACGACTGGCGGCGCTATCGCGACCGGCACCGGTCGGTCTTCCGGCTCGGCGTCTATTTCGATCCGTTCGGCTACGGCTATCGCTCGTTCAACATCGGCTACCGTCTGCAGCCGGTCTATTTCGGGCAGCGCTACTGGATCGATCCGGCAATGTACCAGCTGCCCTATCCGCCGCCCGGCACGCAGTGGGTCCGCTACTGGAACGACGCAGTACTGGTCGACATGTACACCGGCGAAGTCGTGGACGTGATCCACAACTTCTTCTGGTAGAGCCTTAGCGCTCATTGATCGAAGGGGCGTTGCGGCCTAGCCGCAGCGCCTCTTCTTCGTTTCGCGAACAAGCCCGAGGGACCCGATGAACAAGGCTGGCCGACTGATCCTTTCCTGCGCGCTGATCGCACTCGCGCCGATGAGCGTTGGGGCCGAGGCGCCCGCGCCAGCGGCGCCGTCAGCTTCGGCGGCACAGCAGAGCGCGCACGACCGGCTGTTCCAGCTGTTCCACGAGAGCGATGAAGCCAACCTCAAGCGCAACCCGCTGCAGGCTTTGTTCCGCGGCGACTATCGCTACGCGGATCGCTTGGGCGACCTGTTCAGCGACGCCCATTACCAGGCCGAAAAGGGCGCGGCCGAGCATGATCTTGCCGCGCTGCATGCCATCCCGCGAGGTGACCTGAGCGCGGACGACAAGCTTGCCTACGACGTGTTCGAGTTCCAGACCAAGGACACGCTGCGCGCGCTCCAGCCCGACCTGCTTCCGCTCGAGGAAGCGCTGCCGATGAACCATTTCTTCGGTCTGCACATGGAATATCCGACGCTCGCCAGCGGCCAGGGCGGCGCCCCATTCGAGACGGTTCGGGATTACGAGAACAGCCTCAAGCGCGACCGCGACTTCGCCGCCAACATCGACGAGGCGATCAGCCAGTGGAAGAAGGGCGAGGCCGAGGGTGTGGTCGACACCAAGCTCACCGTCCGCAACATGATCGAGCAGCTCGACGGGCAATTGAAGCTCAAGCCCGAGGACTCGCCTTACTGGGGCCCGATCAAGAATTTCCCGGCGTCGATCGGCGCCGCCGAGCGTGCACGGCTGACCAACGCGCAGCGCGCCTCGATCACTGAGGTCATTTATCCCGCGCTGACCCGAATGCGCGACTTCCTCCAGAACGAGTACCTCCCCAAGGCGCGGGAGGGCGTCGGCCTGATGTACATGAAGGGCGGCAATCGGCTCTACGATTACCAGGTGCAGTCGACGACGACTCTGCCGATGACCCCCGACCAGATCCATGCGCTCGGCCTCAGCGAAGTCGCGCGAATCCGGCAAGATTTCGAGAAGGTGAGGCAGGAGGTCGGCTTCAAGGGCAACCTCCACCAGTTCTTCGATTACATGCGGACCAGCCCCAGGTTCGCGCCGAAGAGCCGGGAGCAGATCCAGCAGGACTATTATACGCTGAAGAAGAAGGTCGACGCGCAGATCCCGCGCTTCTTCTCGAAAGTGCCCAAGACCCCGCTCGTGATCCGCCCCTATCCCGCCTATCGCGAGAAGTTCGAGGCCGGCGGGAGCTACGACAGCGGGACGCCCGACGGGTCGCGCCCGGGCACCTTCTACTTCAACGCCTACGATCTGCCGTCGCGCTTCACCTGGGAGGAGACGACGCTGTTCCTCCACGAGGGCGAGCCGGGGCATCATTTCCAGATCAGCCTCGCGCAGGAGAACAAGGCGCTGCCCAACTTCATGCGCTTCGGCGGCAACACCGCCTATGTCGAGGGCTGGGCGCTCTACGCCGAGACGCTCGGTTACCCGATGGGTTTCTACAAGGACCCGTACCAGCGCTTCGGCACGCTCAACGACGAGATGCTGCGGGCAATGCGCCTGGTGGTCGACACCGGAATCCACGCCAAGGGTTGGACCCGCGACCAGGCGATCCAGTATATGCTCGCCAATTCAGGGGAGTCGAAGACCGACGCCACGGCCGAGGTCGAGCGCTACATCGCGATTCCGTCGCAGGCGACCGCCTACAAAGTCGGCGCGCTGACCATCCAGAAGCTGCGCGACAAGGCCAAGGCGGCGCTCGGCGACAAGTTCGACATCCGCGATTTCCATGCGCAGGTGCTGGGGAGCGGCGCGCTGCCGCTGACGGTGCTCGAGGAAAAGATCGACAGCTGGATCGCGGCGAAAAAGGCGAGCTGAGCCTAGTGGCTTTCGCGCTCTGACCGGGAGGCGTCGTCGACCTTCTGGTCGTGGCCGCTCTTGTCGCTGAAGAAGGCGGCGGCGAACAGGCCGCAGCCGATCAGCACCGAGAAGAAGACGCCAAGCGTCACCGCGATCACCGTGTTGACGTCGAGCGAACTGGTCGCGTGGAGATAATAAAGCGCGCCGATCACCATCAGGACGGCGATGGCGGCGATCCAGACCATGATGCGCTTGAACTCCGCCATGGCGCTCTGGCGGTCGGTCGGCATGAGCAATCAAATCCTTGGGAGTGGGAGTCGGCACGTCGTAGCGGAACGCAGCTGGCGGCGAAAGCGCGAGGGGCGCGGAAGGGCCTTGATTGTCGGATTGGGCCTCATATGTTTGCGCGGCGGGACCGGGCCCCTCTGGCGGCGAATTCAGCCGTGATGTCGGACCGCATCGAGTGCGCTCGATGCCGTCTTGGGTCTGGTCACAATCCCTCCCTCGCATGGCGCGTCGCACTCGATTGGCTCGTACCAATCGAAGGAAGTTCACGTGCAAAACCAATATTCGTGCCCGGTCGATCAGACGCCGCTCGTGATGTCGGAGCGGCAGGGGGTCGAGATCGACTATTGCCCCAGCTGCCGCGGCGTGTGGCTCGACCGCGGCGAGCTCGACAAGATCATCGAGAAGAGCGCGAGCCAGCCGGCCCCGGCGGCTCCGGCGGTACTGGCCAACCAGGGCGGCGCGTGGCCGGCGCAGCCGCCGCACCACGGTCATCACGGCCACGGCTACAAGCCGTACAAGCGCCGCAAGTCGTTCCTCGAAGAGCTGTTCGACTAAAGGATCGGCAAGGAGCCCCGTCGGTTGGGATGCCGGCGGGGTCCCTATTCGGTTGGACCGGCAGGCCAGCGCGCGCATTGAAGGGCGGACCCAATGGAAGGCTTGATGACTTTGGCTGCCGACCCCGGCGTCTGGGCGGCGCTGGTGACCCTGATCGTCCTCGAGATCGTGCTCGGGATCGACAATCTGATCTTCATCTCGATCCTCTCGAACAAACTCCCCGAGCACCAGCGGCAGCGCGCGCGCAAGGTCGGCATCGGCCTCGCGCTGGTGATGCGCCTCGCCTTGCTGTCGATGATCGCCTGGCTGGTCGGCCTCACCGCGCCGGTGTTCGACCTCGGCATCGAAGGCGCGGCGGGGCCGCACGGACAGCCGAGCTTCGAGACTCAATTCTCGTGGCGCGACCTGATCCTGATCGCCGGCGGCCTGTTCCTCGTGTGGAAGGCGACACGGGAGATCCACCACAATGTCGATCCGCATCCCGGGGCCGACATGTTCGAGGGCGCGCGCAAGGCGCTGACGTTCGGGTCGGCGATCGTCCAGATCCTGCTGCTCGACCTCGTCTTCTCGATCGATTCGATCCTCACCGCGGTCGGCATGACCGATCTCCTGCCGGTGATGGTCATTGCCGTGATTGTCGCCGTCCTCGTCATGCTGCTTGCCGCCGATCCGCTGGCGAACTTCATCCACCACAACCCGACGGTGGTGATGCTGGCGCTCGGCTTTTTGCTGATGATCGGCGCGGTGCTGATCGCCGACGGCTTCGGCGTCCACGTTCCCAAGGGCTACATCTACACCGCGATGGCCTTTTCTGCCGGCGTCGAAGCGCTCAATATCTGGTCGCGGCGAAGGCGGGAGGCGCTCGCGCGAGGGGCGAAGCCGTGAGGCTCGCGCGCTACTCGGAAGCCAGCGCCTCGGCGATCAGTCTGCGGCTGTTGTCGATGCCGTAGAGCGCGATGAAGCTACCCATGCGGGGGCCCTGGCTCGATCCGAGCAGGGTTTCGTAGAGCGCCTGGAACCAGCTGCGCAGGCTCTCGAACGGGTGGCGCTTGCCGACTTCGAACACGATCGTCTGGATGTCCTCGGCGGGAGAGTCTGCGGGCAGCTTGGCGAGTTCGGAATCGAGGTCGCGGAGGGCCGGGGCTTCCATCTCGGTCGGCGCGCGGCGCTCGAGCGTCGGCACGACGAAGTCGCGCGCATAATTGACGGCG
>Ga0207652_10004095_pt1 | contig 11894 bp, 9 predicted proteins | sample KBSC63BmetaG_FD_184334 | JGI IMG/M metagenome (GOLD analysis project Ga0207652, IMG submission 184334) | Corn rhizosphere microbial communities from Kellogg Biological Station, Michigan, USA - KBS C6-3B metaG (SPAdes) (version 2) | ecosystem: Host-associated > Plants > Roots > Rhizosphere ... | reverse complement strand
CGCCCCCGATCGTGTCGCGACACTCGACCACCGCGACGGACGCGCCCACCTTGGCGGCCTGGATGGCGGCCTTCTGCCCGGCCGGGCCCGAGCCCAGGACGACGAGGTCGAAACGGCTTCCCTCCATGGGCCGCGATGCTAGTCGACCCGGGGCCGCGACCGGAAGCGCGGTTACCGGCCGGCCACCGGCGGCACGCGGCGGGAGTAGCCCGCCTGCGCGTCGACGGCGTGGGCGAGCTCGAGCAGGGAGCGCTCGGCAAAGGGCCGGGCCACCAGCTGGAGCCCGACCGGGAGGCCGCCGGCCGTGAGCCCGGCCGGGATCGAGATCGCCGGACAGCCGGTGACGGAGATGCGCGAGCAGACCCGCATCCACTCCAGGTAGCCGCGCATCGCCACGCCCGCGACCTCGGCCGGATACTCGACCTCGACCGGGAACGGCTCGACCTGGGTCACCGGGCAGGCCAGATAGTCGTAGCGGTCGAAGAACGCGAGCGCGCGCTCGTGCAGCCCGGCGTGCAGGCGCGTTGCCGTCGTGAGGTCGGCGACGGTGAGCGCCCGGCCCCGCTCCACGTTCCAGCGGACGGTCGCCTTCATCCGGTCGCCGTCGCTGTCGTAGAGCTCGCCCAGCGAGAGCGCGAAGCCGAACGCCCGCCAGGTCTCGAAGACGGTGTCGGCGCCGGCCAGGTCGGGCTCGTCGGCCGTCACGTCGAGTCCGAGAGCGGCCAGCCCGGCGACGGCCGGCTCGAGCACCGCCATGACGGCCGGATCGACCGGGAGGCCGTTCAGCGCGGGGCTCCAGGCCACCCGCCGCCCGCGCAGGTCGGTCTCGAGGGGCGGAGCCAGGTCGAGCGCGGCCGCGCGCTGCGAGAGCGGCGCCCGCGGGTCGGGACCGGCCATCGCGGAGAGGAGCAGGGCCACGTCGGCGGCCGTCCGCGCCATCGGCCCGTCGACCGAGAACGGCAGCCACGGCGAGTCCGACGGCCACGACGGGACGACGCCCGGAGTCGGCCGCAGGCCCACGACGCCGTTCCACGCCGCCGGGTTTCGCAGCGACCCGCCCAGGTCGCTGCCGTCGGCGAGCGGCAGCATCCGGCATGCGAGCGCGACTGCCGCCCCGCCGCTCGAGCCGCCCGCCGTGCGCGACGTGTCCCAGGGGTTGCGGGTCGCCCCGAACACGGGGTTGAAGGTGTGCGACCCCGCCCCCCACTCCGGCGTGTTCGTCTTGCCGACCATGATCGCGCCGGCGGCGCGGAGGCGCGTGACCAGCAGCTCGTCGGCATCCGGGACGTGGTCGCGGAACGACGGCGACCCGTAGGTCGTGCGCACGCCGGCCGTGTCGACGAGGTCCTTGTGCGCGATCGGAAGGCCGTGCAGCGGCGCCAGCTCGGCGCCCGCGGCCCGGAGGCGGTCGGCCTCGGCGGCGGCCGCCAGCGCACGTTCGGGCAGCAGGGTGACGATCGCGTTCACGGAATCGTTCAGGGACGCGATGCGGTCGAGGTGCTCGCGGACCAGCTCGGTTGCGGAAACGGCTCCAGAGCGGAGGAGCGCGGCCTGCTCCGTCGCGGGGAGGTCGGCCGCCGCGATCACCGCACGACCCGGGGGGCGCGAGCTACGTGATTGCGGGGATGCACGGCGGCGGCAGGCGAGCGATTACCGGTGGGCAACGCCGTGCACCCGCCCGGCGACGAGTACGGACAACACGGAAAGGTTCAAAATGCGTCTCTCGGTGCGCACGAAATTGTTTGGGTCGTTCGGGGTGGTCGTCGGCCTCATGGTGGTGCTCGGCGTGGCTGCGATCGTCGAGCTCGGGTCGGTCGACAACCGGGCGGAGTACCTGGGGACGAACAGCGTACCCGCCGCACAGACGATCGGCACGATCGAGACGGCCGCGGCCAATTTCCGCCGCGTCCAGGCCGACCTCGTCGTCGCCCGGGCCGCCCGCCAGCCGAAGCTCCTGAGCCAGCTCGGACCCTACGAGGCCGAGGCGACCAGGGCCCTCGCCGGCTACGCCGGCAGCGTCACCGACCCGACCGACCGCAGGCTGTGGAGCACGACGAAGGCGGAGTGGGCGAGCTACCTGCACACCACGTCGCACGTCGACGACGACGTGCGCGCCCGCCACGAGGCCGCCGCCTCGCGCGAGCTCGACGCAGCCGGTCCGGCATTCGACCAGCTCGCCAAGGACGGCCACGCCTGGAACGCATACAACGTCAAGCTGGCCGACCGGGCGCTCGCGTCGGCCCGCTCGACCTCGAGCACCGCGTCGACGATCGTGATCGCGCTGCTCGTGACGGCTGCCCTGCTCGCCGCGGGCCTCGCCTTCTTCATCGCCCGCGCCATCACCGGTGGCGTGCGCCAGATGCTGCAGGCCGCCGAGGGCATCGCCGAAGGCGACCTCGAGCAGGACGTCCAGAGCTCCAGCCGCGACGAGATCGGCGACACCGCCCGGGCGTTCGAGCGCATGATCACGTACCTGCAGGGCCTCGCTGCCTCGGCCGGCCGCATCGCCGAGGGCGACCTGACGGTCGAGATCGAGCCGAAGTCCGAGCGTGACGTGCTCGGCACCGCCTTCCTGACCATGTCGACCAGCCTGCGCACGATCGTCACCGACGTGTCCGGGGCGGCGCAGACGATGAGCGCCGCGTCGCAGCAGATGTCCTCGACCTCCGAGGAGACCAGCCGCGCGGTCGAGGAGATCGCCCGGGCGGTGCAGGATGTCGCCGAGGGCGCCGAGCGTCAGGTGCAGATGGTGCAGACGACCCGCGAGTCGGCGGAGGAGTCCACCGTCGCCGCCGAGCGCGCCCGCGAGGTCGCCGACCACGGCGTCTCCGCGGCCGAGCAGGCCAACAGCGCCATGGCGGCCGTCAAGCAGTCGTCCGCCCAGGTCGTCGAGGCCATCCACCAGCTGGCCGCGAAGTCCGAGCAGATCGGCGGCATCGTCGAGACGATCACCGGCATCGCCGGCCAGACCAACCTGCTGGCGCTGAACGCGGCCATCGAGGCCGCCCGCGCCGGCGAGCAGGGCCGCGGTTTCGCCGTCGTCGCCGAGGAGGTGCGCAAGCTGGCCGAGGAGTCCCAGCAGGCCGCCGAGCAGATCTCGGCCCTCGTCGGCGAGATCCAGGGCGAGACCCACCGCACGGTCGCGGTCGTCACCGACGGCGCCCGCCAGACCGAGGACGGCGCGGTCGTGGTCGACCAGACCCGGCAGGCGTTCCAGGAGATCGGCGCCGCCGTGACCGACATGGCGGAGCGGATCGACCACATCGCCACCGCCAGCAACGAGGTCGCGACCGTCGCCGAGCAGTCCTCCGCCTCGACGCAGCAGGTGTCCGCGTCGACGGAGGAGACGAGCGCGTCGGCCGAGGAGATCACCGCCTCGGCCCAGGAGCTGGCCGCCACGGCCCAGAGCCTCGAGCGCCTCGTCTCGCAGTTCCAGCTCTAGGAGTACGCGACGGCGGGCGCGGCCTCACCGCTCCCGCCGTCGCGTCCCCGGAACGTGGTATGCCGAAAACGGCCCGTCTTGGGGAGGCAGATCGCGCCGATCCGGCCATGGCCGGGTCGGCCTCGTTCATCGACCATCAGGGCATGCACCTACGACTGCCCCTCCTGATCGCCGCCGGCCTGCTGGCAATGGCCGTGGCCGCGATCGCTCCCCGCTCCGCCGCCGCCGCCACCGCGCCGCCGCCGCGCACCGCCCTCCTCTACGAGATCAACCAGATCCGCGTCGGACACGGCCTCGACCGCGTCTACCCCTCCCTGCGCCTGCAGCACGCGGCCGCGCACCACTCCGACGACATGATGGTGCGCGACTACTTCGCCCATACGAGCCCGACCGGGTCGAGCGTCTACTCTCGCATCGTGAACAGCGGCTTCGTCTCGGGGTACACGTGGCTCGGCGGCGAGACCCTGGCGTGGGGCAACGGCTCGCTGGCGACGCCCGTCTCGACGGTGCACGCCTGGCTCGAGAGCCCCGAGCACCGCGCCATCATGCTCTCGCCGCAGTTCCACTGGATCGGGATCAGCCGCACGTGCGGCAACTATCGCAGCCAGCCGTCGACGTGTGTGTGGACGGCCGACTGGGTCAAGCGCTGGTAGCCGCGCCCGCCGGATGCCGGCCGGGCCGGCGCATGGCGCACGCGCAGGGGGTCGGCTAGCCTTTCAGCACGTCCCGGCGGCTCGTCGCGACGATCCAGGCAGCCGTGATCGAGTTCCAGCACCTCGTCTACTTCGTTGCCGTCGCCGAGGAGGGCAGCATTCGCGCGGCGGCCCACCGGCTGCATCTGACGCAGCCCCCGCTCAGCCGCCACATCCGCGCGCTCGAGAAGCGCCTCGGCGTCCAGCTCTTCACGCGCACGCCGCGAGGCGTGCTGCTCACCCCGGCCGGCGACGTGCTCCTGGTCGAGGCGCGCGACATGATCAGCCGGCTCGAGCACTCGCTGGAGCGGGTGCAGCGGGCCGCCGACGGGGTGCGCCGGATCCGCTTCGGCTACGCCGGCACGGCCGGCGCGGACCTGATCCCGGGCGTCATCGCGGCCCTGTCCCGGCACACGCCGGCGATCGACGTGGAGCTCGCCGAGCTGCCGGCCGAGAAGACGCTTCTGGCGTTCGCCCGGCTGGCGTGCGATGCGGCGTTCGTTCGCCGCTCGATCGGCGGAGTGCCCGCGGCGGACGGCGCCGGCGGCATCCAGTGCGAGACGCTGCGGCACGAGCGCACGGTCATGGTCACGCCGCTCTCGCACCGGCGCGCGGCGGCCGCGGCGGTCGGCCTCGATGCCTTCGCAGGCGAGAACCTGATCGTGACGCGCGGCGCCCGCGAGACCATCGTCGAGGCCGACGAGCGCCTCGATCTCGGCATCCGCTCGGTGGCCGAGGCGCCCACGATCCCCGCCGTGCTCGGCCTGATCGCATCCGGGCGCGGGGTCGGCTGGATGGCCGAGACGACGCCGGTGCTGCACCACCACGACGTGGTCTCGATCCCGGTGAACGGCTACGCGTCGCCGCTCGCGCTCGCCTGGTCGCCGGCCCTGGCCGAGAGCGTCCGCGGGCTGATCCGCGCGGCGGCCGCCGCGCTGAGCGCCCCGGACGAGCCGGGCAGCATCGCCCACGCCTGACGGGCTGTCCCCGGCTCGATCGCCCGGCTACACTCTCATGGTTTGGGCAAGGGCGCCCCGGTCAGGGTGCCACCTCGCCGGTCGAGTGGTGCGCCGGAGGTGACATACATGGAGCAGGTTCGCGACGGCGAAGGGGCACCCCGGTCGTGGCGCGGTGGGCGTCTCCTGCCGGCTGCGGTGTTCGCCGTGCTCACGCTCGCCGCGATCGTCGCCTTCGTCGTCGTCCGCAGCAACGTCGACAACCAGACCCGGCGCCTGCTGCGCGAACGGACCGGCGAGGTTGCGCTGCTCGTCCAGTCGGCCGCCGGCGACCTCCCCACGTCGCTTCAGCCGCTCGGCGTCGCCCAGCGGCTCGGAGGGACACAGGCGTTCCTGAAGGAGGCGAACGCGCAGGCCGCGAAGGCCCGGACGGAGACGATCGCGCTGGTGCGCACCACGGGCGCGGCGCCGACCGTCATCGCCGCCGCCGCGGCGCTCGCGCCGGTGTTCCCGAACGGCACGGCGCTGACGGGTGTTCCCGCGAGGGCGATCGCCTCGGCGGCGAACGGCAAGCCCACCGCGACGCCGGTCTTCCGCTTCGGGCAGACCCGCCTGATCGGCTTCGCGGTCGGATCGCCGACGACCGCTCCGGGCCGGGCCATCCTCATCGTGGTGCCGATCCACCCCAGTCCCACCGCCACCCACACGGTGACCCGGCAGCGGCCCTTCGACGAGCTCGACGTCGCGGTCTACGCGGTGCCGCGGCCGGACCAGTCGCAGCTCGTGCTGACGACGACGAAGACGCCCCTGACCGGAGAGGTCGCATACCGCCGCATCCCGGTCGGCGACACGCGCTGGCTGCTCGCGGCGACGGCGCGGAGCCCGCTCGGCGGATCCTTCCCGGGCGCCGTCCCGTGGATCGTGCTCGCCGTGGGCCTCTTCGGCGCAGCCGTCGCAACCGGGGTCGTCTTGAGCTTCCAGCGCCGCCGCAACTACGCGATGGCGCTCGTCGACGCCCGCACCGCCCAGCTGAACGCCTCGCTCGAGGAGCTCTCCGAGACACAGGCTCGGCTCGTGTTCCAGGAGCGGCTGGCGGCGATCGGGCAGGTGGCCGCGGCGGTCGGCCACGAGCTGCGAAATCCGCTCGGCGTCCTCACGAACTCGCTCTACCTGATCCGCACCGCCCTTCCCAGCGGAGACACGGAACGGATCGAGCGCCACCTGGCCACCGCCGACCGTGAGATCGGCGCCGCGGTCGTCATCGTCGAGGGGCTGCTCGACTTCGCCCGCCAGAGCGAGCCGGAACTCGACGAGTTCGACCTCGACGACCTGGTGGACGAGGCGCTCGGCGTCGCCGCCCCGCCGGCCGGGATCGACGTGGCCCGGCGCAGGCTCGACGACGTCGGCGGCGTGCGCGGTGACCGCCGGCAGCTGCGCCAGGTGCTCCTGAACCTGCTGACGAACGCCTATGCGGCGATGGACGGGGAGGGCGTGGTCATGGTCGACGCCGTCGCCGACGGGAAGCGGGTCGAGATCCGTGTCTCGGACACCGGTGTCGGCATGGACGAGGACACGCTGAACCACATCTTCGAGCCGTTCTACACGCGGAAGGCGAAGGGGATCGGCCTGGGCCTGGCGGTGTCACGGCGGATCGTCGAGGCCCACGGTGGCACGATTGCGGTGCGGTCGGCGCCCGGCGAGGGGACGACGTTCGCGGTCGAGCTGCCCGGCGCGCTCGTGCCGAAGGCGGAGGCGCCCGCATGAGCGCGGTACTCGTCGCCGACGACGAGGCCGGGATGCGCGAGACGCTCGCCGACATCCTGGCTGCGTGCGGCTACGGCGTGACGTCCGCAGCAGACGGCGACGCGGCGCTCGACGCCATCAGGAACAACCCGTTCGACGTCGTCGTGATGGACATCCGCATGCCGGGCCGCGACGGCGTCTCCGTCCTGCGCGAGGTGGGCAAGCCGCCGCCCCGGGTGATCCTGATGACGGCCTACGCCAAGGATCGGCACCTCAAGGAGGCCCGCGAGAAGGCGTTCGCCGTCGTCAACAAGCCCTTCCCGGTGCCGCAGCTGCTCGACCTGGTGGCGTCCGCGGCGAGAGCGGCCACGTGAGCAGCCTGGTGGATTCGAAGACCCGACCCGAGCAGGCCACCACGCCCGTGCTGGTCGTCGACGACGACGAGGCCATGCGCGACACGGCGGTCGAGATCCTCGGCGAGAGCGGCATCGACGCGGTCGGGGCGGCGTCGGCTGCCCAGGCGCTCGCCCTGCTGCCGCGGCTCGTGCCGGGAGTCGCGCTGATCGACCAGCGCCTGCCCGACGCCTCCGGCGTGCGCCTCGGCGCCGACCTGAAGGAGCAGGACGGTGACATGACGGTGCTGCTGGTGACCGGCTACGCCAGCCTCGAGAACGCCATCGCGGCCGTCGGCCAGTTCGACGGCTACCTGACCAAACCGGTGCCGCCGGCCGAGCTCGTGCGCGTCGTCCGCTCCGGCCTCGAGCATGCCCGCCTTCGGCGCGAGAACCGCGCCCTGGTCGCCAAGCTGCGCGAGGCGAACCTGCGCCTGGAGCGCAGCGTCGCGGAGCGCACCGGCGAGCTGACCGGCCTCGTGCGCCTGTCCGAGGCGCTGTCCGGCTCGAGCGATCTCGAGACGGTGATCCAGGCCTGCCTGAACACGGCCTCCGACGTCACGGACGCCCTCTACGCCGGGCTGTACCTGGCCGACGACGAGACCACGGCGGCGCTCACACTGCGGGCGAGCACGACCGGGTCGAGCCTGCCCGAGCGGCTCGACTGCATCCCCCACAACCTCTCCGACCGGCGCGAGGCGGGCGCCGACCGCCCGGGCGAGCGCTTCGGCGACGCGGTGCCGCTGACGGCAGGGGGCGAGGAGGTCGGCGCGCTCGTCTTCGGCGGGGCGACGCGGCGCCACCCGATGTTCCTCTCCACGCTGGCCGCGTCCACGGCTGTCGCGATCCAGAACGCCCACCGGTTCGAGCGCGAGCGCGAGACGGTCGCGCAGCTGTCCGAGCTCTCGCGGATGAAGTCCACGTTCCTCGCGACCGTGTCGCACGAGCTCCGCACGCCGCTCGCGGCGGTGCTCGGGCTGGCCGAGCTGCTGGGCCGGCCGGAGAGCGGCGTCACCCCCGAGCGGCGGGCGCAGATGACGGCCCAGATCCTCGAGCAGGCCCAGCTTCTGAGCGCGATGATCGAGGACCTGCTCGACGCCACCCGCGTCGAGTTCGGCGGCCTGCGGGTGCGGAACGAGCCGATCGACGTCGTCCGCATCGCCGAGCGCGTGCATGACACGTTCCACGCCCGCGGCCACGCCCTGCGCACGCGGATCGGGCTCGACGTTCCGGCGGCGCTCGGCGACGAGGCCCGGCTCGTACAGGTGCTGACGAACCTGGCGGGAAACGCGTTCAAGCACACCCGCCCGGGAACAACCGTCGAGCTCGAGGTCGGCGCCGGCGACGGGCGGGTGGACATCGCCGTCGTCGACCACGGCGACGGGATCGAGCCGGAGTTCCTCGCCCGCATCTTCCAGCCCTTCACCCAGGCCGCCTCGAGCAGCTCCCGGCAGGAGGGGCTCGGGCTGGGGCTCTACATCGTCCACGGCCTCGTCGGCGCCATGGGCGGCACCGTCGAGGCGACCAGCACGGTGGGCGAGGGCAGCCGCTTCACCGTCCGCCTGCCGCGGGCACCTGGGCCGTAGCGAGCGGCTGCACCTCGATCGGCTCGGTCGGGAGCGTCCGCAGGTGCGGCAGCGGCGAGGGCACGAGCCAGAGCGCGCTCAGCGCCCCGCCGACGGTGGCGATCCAGAGCGTGTCGTGGATGCCGATCACCGTGGCCGCCGCCCCGGCGGCCAGCGCCCCGAGCGGGCGGACGCCGTAGTTCACGATGCTGAACGCGCCCGCGACCCGGGCGCGCAGCCGGCCGGGAACGACCGACGCGTTGATCGACCCGGCGGTGATGTCGAGGAGCATGACGCCGACGCCCGACCCGAACTCGGCCAGGAACAGGCAGGCGAGCACCAGGGCGTGCGGCCCGCCGGCCAGCGGCACCAGGATCAGCGGCGCCGGGAAGAGCACGATCCCCACGCAGAACGCCGGGCCGACGCCGATCCGCCCGGCGATCCGCCCGGTCACGAAGGCGCCGATCAGGCTGCCCACCGCCGCGGCGCCGAGGACGACGCCGAGCGTGCCCGCGCGCACGTGCAGCTCGCGGGTGGCGTAGAGCAGGAAGATCGCGAAGAACGCGAAATTGAAGAAGTTCACCATCGCGCACGACGCCAGCTCGTAGAAGACGATCGGCGATCCGCGCACGTAGCGGATGCCCGCCGTGACGTGCCCCGGCTCGGGCGGCTGCGGCGGCGGCTCGGCGGGGGCGATGCGGCCCAGGAATCCGGCCGACCCCAGGAACGAGACGGCGTCGACGAGCAGCGCCGCCGGAGCGGTGACGGCCTGCGTGAGGATGCCTCCGAGGCTCGGTCCGGCCATGAAGGTCGCGGCCCGGCTGCCGTAGACGAGCGAGTTCGCGGCCATGAATTCGTCCCGCTCGACGACACACATGAAGAGCGTCGCGTCCGAGACGTTGAAGAACACGCTCAGGGTGCCGACGGCGAACGCGACGGCGTAGAGCTGGGCCATCGTCAGCACGTCCATCCAGGCGGCGGCCGGAACGCTCACGAGCAGGAGGGCCCGGGCCAGGTCGCTCGCGATCATCACCCGGCGGCGGCGGCCGAGCCGGTCGGCGAGCGCGCCCGCGTGCACGGCGAAGACGAGGTTCGGGGCCCAGACGAGCGCGGTCAGGACGCCCATCTCGGCCGGCGACGCGTGCAGGGTGAGCACGCCGACGAGCGGCAGCGCGAGCGCCGAGACCTGGTCTCCGAGCATCGAGATGCTCTGGGCCGACCAGTAGTTGCGGAAGACCCGCTGGCGGAGCAGCGGCGGCACCCGCCAGAGAGCGCGCATCAGGCGTCGCCGTACCGGTGCCACGCGCACGCGGCGAGCGAGACGGCGGCGAGCGCCGCCGCGACGATGCCGACCGCGACGGCCAGGGAGAGGCGCGTGTCGACCAGGCCGACCGTGATCACCGAGCCGGCCACCGCGACGTAGATGCAGGTGATGAAGGCCGCCGTGACCTCACCGCGGCGGTCTGCCGGGGCGATCCGGTTGAGGTCGTCCTGGGCATACAGGAACCCTATTCCGTGACCGGTGCCCGTCAGCACGGCAGCGGCCAGCAGGAGGGCGAGCGATCCGACGGGCGATGCGACGACGAGGCCGGCCAGCCCGAGCGCGAGCAGGACGAGCCCGGCCTGCTGCGCCCGCCGCGACGCCATCCCGCGATGCGCGACGACCTGGGCGGCGCACGAGGCCGCCAGCATGACCGCCGTGATCACCCCGAGCAGCGCCAGGTTCGACGTCTGGAGCAGCTTCGCGGCGTACGACGGCACGATCGAGAGAAACATCGCGACGGCGGCCCACAGCACCGCCGCGGTGAGCGCGACGCGCGCGAACGGGCGGCGGATCCCGGCCGGGACGGCCGGGCGGGTGATCTGCCAGCTCACGGTGCGTCCGCGCAGCGGCTCGGGAATGCGCAGCGCGAGCAGGGCCACGGCGCCGGTGGCGGCCAGGAGCACGAGGTAGGGCAGGCGCAGCGGATCCGGCGCCCACTGGGCCAGCAGGCCCGCGACCAGCGGGCCGGCGCCGCTGCCTCCGGCCTGCGCCAGTCCCGCCAGCAGCGCGGGCCGGCGGGCGTCGCGGTTCGGCTCGAGCTCCACCAGCGCCGCCGTCGCCGCGCTCGAGGCCATGCCGACTGCGAGGCCCTGGAGCGCGCGCCCGGCGAAGAGCCAGGCCGTGTCCTTCGCGAACGCGAAGACGACCAGGCCGGCGGCGCCCGCGCCGAGACCCATCAGCAGCACGATCCGCCGGCCCAGCCGGTCGGAGAGCTGGCCGAAGAGCATGAGCGCCGGCACGAGCACGAAGGCGTAGAGCGCGAAGACGGCCGTCAGGACTGCGCTCGAGAACCCGAACCGCTGGCTGTAGACGGCGTAGAGCGGTGTCGGCAGGTTCACCCCCGCCATCAGCACCACCCAGGCGATCCAGACCACCGCCATCGCGCGCACCGAGCCGCCGGAGCGGGCACGCGGCTGCGCAGCCCTTCGTGCCGGCCGTCGTGTCACGGTCGAGGGCATCCGCCGTCCCTACCCCGCTGCGCACGCGGCAGAACATCGCAACAGACGTCGCGTTATCGCGTGCGCGCGGCGGTGCTGCGGGCGCGCAGGGCGGCCAGCGCCGCCTCGAGGTCGCCGGCCCGCTCCTCCACCTCGGCCAGCGTCTCCCAGACCCGGTCGGCGTAGCGCGGGGTGGCCGTCCCCTCGAGCAGCTCGACCGCCCGGCGGCACAGGAACCGGGCCTGGTCGAGGCCGCCGCGGGCGAGCTCGACCTCGGCCATCAGCCCGTAGGCGACGCCGGCGTGCCCCGGCTCGGTCGACTCGGTGCGCTCGAGCGCCCGGCGCAGATGCCCCTCTGCCTCGTCGAAGTCGCCGCGGGCCAGGGCGATCCGGGCGCGGTCGAGCGAGAGCACCGTGAGCTCGACCTCGGGCGCCGACGCGAGCAGCCGCTCCGTTTCGTCGAGGTTGGCCGCGGCCTCGTCCAGCCGGCCCTGGTCGGCGAGGACGCGGGCCAGCAGCAGCCGGGCCTGGCCGGTGAGCTCCTCGTGCTCGGCGGCGTCGATGCGGGCGAGGACGCGGCGGACGTAGGTCTCGGCGATCGCCAGCCGGCCCTGCTCGATGTA
>Ga0207652_10004094_pt1 | contig 11896 bp, 9 predicted proteins | sample KBSC63BmetaG_FD_184334 | JGI IMG/M metagenome (GOLD analysis project Ga0207652, IMG submission 184334) | Corn rhizosphere microbial communities from Kellogg Biological Station, Michigan, USA - KBS C6-3B metaG (SPAdes) (version 2) | ecosystem: Host-associated > Plants > Roots > Rhizosphere ... | reverse complement strand
CTCACGTCCGGGCGCCTCATGGGGGTCACAGCCTGCCAGGCCCCCCATGAGGCGCCCGGGACACCCGCCACCGCATCTCGGACGGCCGCCAGGGCCACGGACCCCCGGCCATCCCGTTCCCAGCCCCCGCCGGTCCCTCCCCGAATCCCCGCCCGTCCTCCCCCTCCGCCGGACCGCCCCCTACCCGAAGTCCACCACGGTGCCGCGGGGGATGACCAGCACCGGGAAGTTCGCCGCCTCGACCGCGTAATCGCTCGCGGCGCTGAGGACGACTTTGCCCTCCGGGGCCTCTTTGCGCGAGCCGACGGCCAGCAGGTCGATCTTGCCCGTGCCGTGCTCGATCACGCTCGCGCCCAGTGCTCCCGCGAGGCTCTCCGCGGTCTGGCGCGCCGCAGGGTCGCCCTCGTCGATGACGCCGACCGTGCGCACCGTGAGGTGGGGCTCCGACCAGAGCCCGGCGGGCGCGACCGCGATCGCCGAGCTGCCCCCGAGCAGCAGTTTGTGGGCCGAGATGCCGGGCTTGACCAGTCCTTTGGCAGTCCGGTATTCGGAGCCGAAGACGAGCACGCCGGCGCCCTCCTGCTCGACCAGCTCGCCGAGGCCGACGCTGGTCGCCGGGTTGATGACGACGTACTTCGGCATGTCCGGCGTGCCGACCGACTCGGCGCCGCGGGCCAGCAGCGCTTCGGCGGCGTGCTGGTCGAGCGATTCGCCGAAGGAGTGACGGACATAGGCGAGCGAGAGCTCGGCGCCCGGCAGGGCAAGAAGCCTGCCGAGCGCGAGCGCATCGCGGTCGTTGTCGGTGTCGTCGTAGGAAACGATGATCTTCAGGGCCATCTGGCGGCTCCCGTCAGGCCGTCCCGGCCGCCGGGGCCGTCGACCCCGCGGCGCCGCTCGCGGGGATCCCGTCGGGATAGCTCAGCGACGGCACGTCCGACGGGTAGACCTCGTGCCCGTGGACGGCGATGTCGCCGGTCTCCATGTCCGCCTCGCTCATCCGCAGCGGCACGACCAGGCCGACGAGCTTCAGCAGGATGAAGGTGCCGATCGCGGAGAACGCGATGACCCAGGCCGCGGTGTAGGCCTGCACCCCGAGCAGGTGCAGCCCCCCGCCGGAGATCAGGCCTTCGTGTTCGCCCGCCATCAGCTTGTTGGCGAAGATGCCGGTCAGGAGCCCCCCGGCGACGCCCGCGAAGCCGTGGGTGTAGACGACCCCGAGGGTGTCGTCTACGTTGCGGAACGGTGCCATCCGGCTCAGGTAGTTGAGCGCGAAGTAGACGATCGTCGAGGCGAGGATGCCGATGATCATCGCGGCCCAGCCGTTGACGAAGCCGGCGGCGGGGGTGATCGCGACGAGGCCGACGATCATGCCGTTGACGCTGCCGATCAGGCTCGGCTTGCGGCCGGTGGCGTAGTCGAGGGCGACCCAGACCAGGAAGGCGACCGCGGTGCAGAGGTTGGTGTTCAGCACCGCGGCCGAGGCGAATGCTCCGGGGCTGTACCAGGCGCCGCCGTTGAAGCCGTTCCAGCCCATCCAGAGGAGGCCGGCGCCGACCGCCACCATGGCCAGGTTGTTGGGTGCGTCGACCTCGCGATCGCGCTGGAGCCGCGGCCCGATCACCGCCGCCGCGATGAACCCCGAGACGCCGGCGGAGAGGTGGATCACGTAACCGCCGGCATAGTCGATCGCGCCCTGCTGGGCGAAGAAGCCGCCGCCCCAGATCATGAAGGCGTTGATCGTGTAGACCAGCAGCGTCCAGAGGGCGACGAACGGGATCCAGGCTTTGAAGTTGAAGCGGCCGAGGACCGAGCCGAGCATCAGGATCGGCGTGATCGCCGCGAAGACGATCTGGAAGTACGCCAGCGTCGACATCGGGAAGAGGAATTCTTCTTCCGGAAGCTCGCCGACGTGCGCCTGTTCGAGCAGGCTGTGGCTGTTGAGGATCGAGCCCGGCTTCCCCAGCATGTTTCCGAAGAAGCCCGAGGTCGTCCCGAAGATGTGGATCGGGTCCCCGAAGGCCATCTTGAATCCGACCAGGACCCAGAGGATGAGCACGATCGCGAAGGCGACGAAAGCCATCATCATCGAGTTCACGGACCAGCGTTTCTGCATCACCCCGCCGTAGAGGACGACCAGGCCGGGGATGCTCATCAACCCCACCAGGGTCGCGGCGGTGAGCTGCCATGAGTTGGCGCCTTCGCTCAACCATTCCATGAGTCGGTGCTTCCTTTCGTTCGAGCGCGACTGGACTGGCGTAACCCTCACGCGAAGGAAGCGGCGTCACTACGTACGAGTGTCCAAAGATCGGCGGGTCGACTTCTCACATCGGGCGAGGAGGGCGCCGCCGGCGCGCCCTCCTCGCGGCGAAGGCGTCCCTACTTGCCGCTCCACTTCGGCGTGCGTTTACCGAGGAAGGCGCTGACGCCCTCTTTGGCGTCCTCGCTGGCGAAGGCGGCGGCGAAGCCGCCCTTCTCGGCCTCGATCCCGGCGTCGATTTCGCCCTTGCCCGCGACCCGCTTGACCTGACCGAGCGCGATCGGCGCCTGGCCCGCCAGCTTGTCCGCCCACATCAGCGCCGTCTCGAACAGCTCGTGGTCAGGGACGACGCGGTTGACGAGGCCGATTTCGAGGGCCTCCTCGGAGAGGATCGCGTCACCGACCAGGTTCATCTCCAGGGCCTTGTTCTCGCCGACCAGGCGCGGCAGCCTCTGGGTGCCGCCGAAGCCGGGGATGATCCCCAGCTTGATCTCCGGCTGGCCGAAGACGGCGGCCTCGCCGGCGATGCGGACGTCGCAGGCCATCGCCATCTCGCAGCCACCGCCGTAGGCGATCGCGTTGACCGCGGCGATCGTCGCCACGTTCTCGGTTTCGAATTCGCGGAACAGGGCGTGGGCGGTGTCGAGCAGCCCTTTCCCGCCCGCCTCGTCCATCTGCGTGAACGCCTTGATGTCGGCGCCGGCGGAGAAGACGATCGGCACCGAGGAGGCGATCACCATCGCGTGGATCCCCTCGTCGGCCTTGACCTTGTCCCAGACCGTCTTCAGATCCTTGATCACCTGCGGGTGGACCGCGTTCATCGGCGCGTTCGCGAGCCAGGCGATCGCGACGTTGCCGCGCGTCTCCAGCAGGACTTTCTCGGCCTGCTCGCCCTCGTCGGGCTGCGGGTAGGCGTAGAAGCCCTGGCCGGTGGCGAAGCCGTGGCGGCCCTGGGCGACGAGGCGCTTGAGGGTGATCGGCGGGGCAAAGCGCTCGCCGTACTTCTCCTCCAGCCCCTCCATCTTCTCGAGCATCTTGTCGAGGCCTTCGACGTCGGCTTTCCAGAACGGCGGCAGCAGGCCTTTGCGCGGGTCGAGCCCGGCGCCGGTCATCATGCCGACGTCGATGTCGCGGACCGAGGAGATGCCCTCCTCGACCAGGAGGCAGGCCTCGATCAGGGCGCGGCAGCCGAACATGTCGATCAGCTCCTGGGCATCGGGCTCGGCGTCGCCGGGGATCGTCTGCTCGCCGTCCTTGAAGAAGCCCTCGCCGCCGCTCTTCATCCCCAGCTTGCCTTCGCCGACCAGGCCGCGCAGGCCCTCGTGGACGTAGAAGCTCTCGCCGTAGGAGTGGTTGAGGTGCTCGGCGACGTGGAAGACGGTGTCGAGGCCGAGCAGGTCCTGGAGGAAGAACGGCCCCATCGGCGCGAGCTTGGCCTCGGCGATGGCACTGTCGATGGCCTTCAGCGAGAGGCCTTTCTCCTCCTGGGCGCGCCAGATCTCCCCCATCGTCGCCATCAGGATGCGGTTGACGACGAAACCGGGGACCTCACCGCAGACGATCGGCTGCTTCTTGATCGCCTGGGCGAAGTTGTAGGCCGCGGTGGCGGTCTCCTGCGAGGTGTCCTCGCCGACGATCACCTCGACCAGCGGCATGATCGACGCCGGGTAGAAGAAGTGGAAGCCGACCACCTTGTCGGCGCGCAGCGTCGCCTCGCCCATCTCGGTGATCGAGAGCGAGGAGGTGTTCGAGGAGAGGATCGCGTGGCCGGGCGTGGCCGCGTCGATCTCCTTGAAGACCGACTGCTTGATCGCCATCTTCTCCGGCACCGCCTCGACCACGAAGTCGACGTCGGCGAACTCGGCGTAGGTCGTGGTCCCGGTGATGTTGCCCATCACCTCGGCAAGGCGCGCGTCGGCCTGCTCCTGGGTGATGCGCTCCTTCTTCACCTGGCCGCCGAGCTGGCCTTGGGTGACGGCGCGCGCCTTCTCCAGCGCGGCGTCGACGAATTTCTGGTCGATGTCCTTGACGACGACCGGGATGTCGGCGGCGGCGATCGCCTGGGCGATCTCCCCACCCATCGTTCCCCCACCGACGACGGCGGCCTTCTTGACGAACATTCGGCTCTGTTCCTCCCTTGCGGCTTTTGGCTGGGCGGCCGGCGGCCGCGCGAGTTGGGAGGCTATCCGGATGGAGGGCGACGCGACATCAGACCGCGACAGGTTGCTGGCCTTCGAGCTGGTGCTTGACGAGGAGGTCTGCGACGAGGTGCACCGGGAGAGCTGGGGACGGCTCTTCCTCACGCCCTCGGCACCCCTGATCTGGGACGCCAACTGGGTCGCGATCGAGGCGGTCGGGCTGAGCGTCGACCAGGTGGTGGCGATCGCTGACGACGCGCTCGGCGGCGAGGGCCTCGGCCACCGCACGATCGGCCTGCTCGACGAAGCCGACGGGAAGCGGCTCGGCGAGGAGGTCGAAGCCGAGGCGGCGCGCTGGCCGCGCTGGAATGTCGAGCGCACCCGGTACATGCTCTGGCGCGGCGGCTCCGTCGAGCCCGGCCCGTCGCGTTCGCACTTTCCCGTACATACGACGGCAAAGTGCGAACGCGCTTTCGCGCGGGAAGTCCGATTGGCGCAGATTGCGGACTTGCGCAAGGCGATCATCGCCGAGTCGATGCCCGCGGGCGGCGACGGGCCTGAGGCCGTCGACCAGCTCTTCGAGCTCGACCACCGCTACGGCGTGCCCGGCGGCGACCGTTGGTTCGCCGCCCCGGCCGCGGGCGAGCCGATGTCCGCCTGTCGACTGCTGCGCGCCGACGGCATCGGCCAGATCGAGGAGGTCGGCACCCTCACCCCCGCCCGCGAGCGCGGCTACGCCAAGGCAATCGTCCTCGCCGCCATCGCCGCCGCCCACGCGGCGGGCGACACGACCATCTTCCTCACCGCCGCAGCCGACGACTGGCCGCAGCTCTTCTACGCCCGGCTCGGCTTCGAGACGATCGGAGAGCTGACCGTGCTGCGGCGCCGGCCCTGAGCGATGCGGCCGGCGGCGGGGAGGATGGGGACTCGTCGGCTGGCGCCCTGGGGAAGGGATGAGGGTTCCTCGAGCTGGCGCTCGGAAGGGATGGGCCCCGCAAGCTGTCGCCAGGATAAGGGACGGGCCGTCTCGTCCACGGCCCTGGCAGGTTGTGGCCGTGGCCGAGACGGCCGGGTTGCGGGGAGCGGAGGAACCGTCACGGAAGCGTCCCGGGAGTGCCTCGGGGACGCCCCGACGGGCGCCGAGGGGCGGTTCCCGAACGGTCAGGGATCTGCCGCGTTCCCTATCCGCGTATACGGCGGATATCGAACACCGCATATCCCGACCCGTCCAGCGTGGTTCGAAATGGTCGCCATACGGCCATTTCGAACCACGGAGATCCCTGACCGTTCGGATTCCCTCCCACTCGCGACCGATCCGTCACCGGTGGGACACGGATCCGTGACGGAGGTCGGACCCCGTCACGGAGATGTCGGGAACTCCACTCTTCCTCCCGTGTCGTCCCCCACGCACGCAGGCGCGGTCGTCCTGAGGTCCGGTATCCGGACGAAAGCTCGACCGCATGCTCTCGGGGCCTCGTCCCCGGCCCCGAGAGCGACACGGGGCGAGAGAGCGTGTGACGTTCCCGGCATCTTCGTCACCGATCGGGCCGGGGTGTGGAATAACTCGGACTCAGACGTCACGGAAGTCCGACATCCTCCCGTCCATGTGACGGCTCCCCCACGGAAGCCTCACGTCCCGGGCGCCTCATGGGGGTCACAGCCTGCCAGGACCCCCATGAGGCGCCCGGGACCAGCATCGACGCACCTCGGACGGCCGCAAGCGCCTGGACCCCCGCCCGTCCCCCCATCCGCCCCCCGCTCTACATAAGGGACACCGCCGTCCGGCAAAGTCTGTACGCGTGGACAAATCTTGCGTCAGCTCATCGGCAGTAGGCTCATCTGGCTCTGTCTAGGGAGTTTTGAAAGGAAACGATCGCGGCCGGACACCGGGCGCGCCGCCAAGTGAGGGACAGCACAAGCGATGAGCCGAATCCGCCAGCAGAACGTGACCGCAGCACAGTGGAGCTCCAATGGTGAGTCGCTGGGCGCGCTCGACCTGACCCTGCCCGAGAACGCCGCCTTCGGCGCCAACGTCTTCGACGAGGAGGTCCAGCGGGAGCGCCTGCCCGCCGACGTCTACGAGAAGCTGCAGGCGACGCTCGCCCACGGGGAGGCGCTCGATTCGAGCCTCGCCGACGCCGTCGCCGAGGCGATGATGGAGTGGGCGCTGGAGCGGGGCGCGACCCACTACACGCACATGTTCCAGCCGCTGACCGGCTCGACCGCGGAGAAGCACGACTCGTTCTTCGAGCCCGCGGACCACGGCAAGCTGATCGCCGGCTTCTCCGGCAAGGATCTGATCCAGGGCGAGCCGGACGCCTCCTCCTTCCCGACCGGCGGCGTCCGCGCCACCTTCGAGGCGCGCGGCTACACCGCCTGGGACCCGACCAGCCCCGCCTTCCTACTCGAGAACCCGAACGGCACCCTGCTGGCGATCCCGACCGCCTTCGCCAGCTGGACCGGCGAGGCCCTCGACGCGAAGATCCCGCTGCTGCGCTCGATGGACGCGCTCTCGCGGACCGCGGTGAAGGCACTGCGGCTGCTCGGCGACGAGGCGACCGAGCGGGTCTACACCACCGTCGGCCCCGAGCAGGAGTACTTCCTGATCGACGAGCAGTACTTCTTCGAGCGCCCCGACCTGATCTCCACCGGGCGGACGCTGTTCGGCGCCAAGCCGCCGAAGGGCCACGAGCTCGACGACCACTACTTCGGCTCGATCCCGGAGCGGGTGCTCGCCTTCATGATGGAGTCGGAACTGGAGATGCGGAAGCTCGGCATCCCGGTGAAGACCCGCCACAACGAGGTGGCGCCGGCGCAGTACGAGATCGCGCCGATCTTCGAGAGCTCGAACGTCGGCTCCGACCACCAGCAGCTGTTGATGCAGACGCTGGAGAACGTCGCCCGTCGCTACGGCCTCGTCTGCCTGCTGCACGAGAAGCCCTTCGCCGGCGTCAACGGCTCGGGCAAGCACAACAACTGGTCGATGGCGACGGATTCCGGCGCGAACCTGCTCAACCCGGGCGACACGCCGCAGGACAACATCCACTTCCTGTTCTTCTGCACGGCAGTAATACAAGCCGTGAACGTGCACCAGGGCCTGCTGCGGGCCTCGGTCGCCAACATCGGGCAGGACCACCGGCTCGGGGCCAACGAGGCGCCGCCGGCGATCATCTCGATCTTCCTCGGCGCCGAACTCGAAAAGGTGTTCGAGGCGATCTCGACCGGCGAGGGCGACCCCAACACGCCGGCGTCCTTCCTCGACCTCGGCTCCTCGGTGCTGCCGCCGCTGCCGCTCGACGGCGGCGACCGCAACCGGACCTCGCCGTTCGCCTTCACCGGCAACAAATTCGAGTTCCGGGCGCTCGGGTCGAGCATGTCGCTCGCCTTCCCGAACACCGTGCTGAACACGATCGCCGCCGAAGCGATCGACGACCTCGCGGGCAAGCTGAAGGCGAAGCTCGACGCCGGCCAGGAGATGCCCGAGGCCGTGATCGAGATCGTCAAAGACTCCTACCTGGCGAACAAGGTCGTCTGCTTCAGCGGCGACGGCTATTCCGGGGAGTGGCACCAGGAGGCCGAGCGGCGCGGGCTGAAGAACCTGAAAACTACCCCCGACGCGCTGCCGGAAGTGGTCGCCGACTCGACCGTGAAGGCGTTCGAGGAGTACAGCGTGCTCTCCAAGCGGGAGCTCGAGTCGCGCTACGACGTTTGGGTCGAGCAGTACGCGATGCGGGCGAACATCGAGGCCGAGGAGACCTTCGCGATCGGCCAGACGATGATCCTCCCCGCCGGGCTGCGGCAGCTGGCGCTGATCTCCGACGCCGGCGTCTCCGCCCTCGAGGGCGAGATCCGCGAGCTGGTCGACGACCTGGTCGGCACGCTCGGCGAGCTGAAGGCGGCGAACGCGGTGCCGGAGGGACTCGAGGGGATGGAGCTCGCCGAGTACGCCCGCGACAACCAGCTCGCCTCGATGAGCAAGGTGCGCGAGGTGGGCGACAAGCTGGAGCGCGTCGTCGCCGACGACCTCTGGCCGCTGCCGAAGTACGAGGAGATGCTGTTCATCAAGTAGCGCCGTCGGCGGGCGGGTCCTCGGACTCGCCCTCCTTCTCGCTCTCTTCCGGCGGTTCCTTGATCGCCCAGCGGAGCAGCCAGACGACAGCGAGGGCGCCGAGGATCGGGATCATGCCTGCACCGACGACCGGCTCCCACGCCTCTTCGGCGCGGACGAGGCGGATTCCGGCGGTGACGATTTCAGGTTGGATCATGCGGGTGCTTTCGGCAGGCCGGGTCCACCGGCCAGTGGGTTGAGATCGGCAAGAAGCTCGAGCAGGCGCGGCTGCGGCTCGGAGTCGTCGATCACGATCGCCGTCCCCGGCCAGGCGTAGCGGCAGTAGCGCGCGTAGGCCTGCCGCGAGGCGAGGTCGGGCTCGTAGATCCAGCAGCCGCTGTTCCAGTAGCGGGTGGCTCCCCCGGAGGCGCGGACGTCGTCGAGCGGCTGGTGGGTGTGGGCGAAGACGATCTTGTCCGCCTCCCCTCCCCAACCGAGGTTGCCGACGACCCGCGCGAAGGCCTCGAGGGCGTGCTCGGTCGGGCTCGAGCGCGAGAGGACGGTCGGCCCGGGGTAGCTCGGCAGGGCCGGGAGCGGGCCGGGGTGCGGCTGCTCGCGCGCCTGGCGCTCGGCCTCCTCGCGGACGACGGCATCGAAGTGCTCGGCGCTCGGGAGGCCCGCCGCCTCGCCCTCGGCCCGGTCCCGGACGGCGGCGGCGGCGCGGCGGGCGGCGCGCATCGGGGCGCCGGCGGTGGTGACGACGCGACCCGCCCGCTGGGCGGTGCGGAAGACGTTCTGCTGCGCGTGGGTGCCGTGCGGCATCTGCGCGGCGATATAGAGCCACTCGGTCAGGAGCGTCGTCACCGACTCGTAATCGGCCTCGCACGTCGGTTCCTCGGGGCCGCCGGCGGCGATCCCCCAGAGGGCGCGGGTGAGAAGGCGCGAGCCGTGGGAGCCGCTCATCCGCGCGTGCGGGTCCAGGTAATGACCGTGGGTGCAGAGGACGCCGCCGAAGCTGTAGGTCGGGTAGGCGATCTCGACCTCCACCCCGGGCATCCGCGCTTCGAGGAAGCCCTGGAAGAAGGCCGGGCCGGGTGGCTCGTGCGGCGCCGTGCCATCGGGGCGGAGCACGTCGCCGCGGGCCAGCGCCGCCTCCAGCCGGTCCTCTTCGTCGCGGTGGACGAGGTGGTGGTCGTGGTTCCCGGCGAGGAAGACGAAGCGCTTGCCGGGCAGCTTCGCGGCGATCAGCTTCAAGAGGCCCGCGGAGGCATCGACCGCGTCGGCTACCGAGCCGAAGAGGAAGTCGAAGAGGTCGCCCAGCAGGATCACCTCATCAACGCCCTCCAGAGCGGGCGCGAGGCGCTCGAGGAAGAAGTCCTCGCGCAGGAGGTCGCGCCCGGTCCAGGCGCCGAGGTGGGTGTCGGAGATGACCAGAGCACGCAAGGAGTCGGAGTCTAGGCCCGTCCCCTGAGCGGCAGCTTCAGGCGCGCGGGGAAAGGCGCATCTTCAGCCCGCCGCGCGGTGAGAGCGTCGGCATCTGGCGGACCGTCATCGTGCGGCCCGGCAGGGCGTCGGCGCGCAGGCGCTGGAGCAGCATCGTCGTCACCAGCTTCACCTCGGTCAGGCCGAAGCGTTTGCCGATGCAGATCCGCTTGCCGCCGCCGAAGGGGACGTAGGCGCCGCGCGGCAGGGCCGCTTTGCGCTCGCGGGTGAAGCGCTCGGGGACGAACGCCTCGGGCTCGGGGAAGACCTCGGGCAGGCGGTGGCTGGCCCACGAGCAGTAGTTGACGTAGGCGCCGCGCGGCACCCGGTAGCCGCCCCACTCGAACTCGCGGACGGCGCGGCGGGGGCCGATCCAGGCGGGCGGGTAGAGCCGCAGCACCTCGTCGACGACCATGTCGAGGTAGGGCAGCTCCTTCTCCAGCTGGTCGATCGTCGGCGGCGCCCCGCCGAGCACCCGGTCCTGCTCCTCGCACAGGCGCTCCACCACGTCGGGGTGGTGGGCGAGCTCATACAGGGCGAAGGTGACGGTCGAGGTCGAGGTGTCGTGTCCGGCGAACATCAGCGTCATCACCTGGTCGCGGATCTCGGTGTCGGTGAAACGCTCGCCGTGCTCGCCGCGCGCGCCGACGAGCAACGAGAGGATGTCGCGGCGGCCGCTGTCGGGCGCGGCGCGGCGGCGCTCGATCTCCTCGTAGACGATCCGGTCGAGCACGGCGCGGGCGGCCATCAGCCGGCGCCAGGGCGAGCCGGGGCCGCGCACCAGGCGCAGGGCGAAGTCGATGCCGAAGAAGCTGAGCGCCGCCTCGAAGTTCTGCGCGGCAAGGGCGCCCTTGCCGGCGTCGTCGGGATCGAGACCGAGCAGCGCCCGCATCGCGATCCGCATCGCCAGCGCGCGCATCCAGGCGTAGACGTCGACCACGGTGTCGGGGGCGAGCGCCGCGATCGCCGCCTCGGCCTCGGTCACCATCGCCGCGGTCGAAGCCTCGACCTGCTCGCGGTGGAAGGCGGGCAGCATGATCGCCCGCGCACGGTCATGATACTCGTCGTCGATCGTCAGGAGGCCGTCGCCGAGCAGCGGGATCAGGTCGCCGAAGCTCGACTCGCGCCAGTGGAAGTTCTCCGGGTGGGCGACCGTGACGTAGTGGTTCGCCTCCGGGCCGAGCATCCAGACCGCGGTGATGTGGAGCATCCGCATCGAGAAGATCGGCCCGTACTCTTCGTAGCCGCCGAGCAGGAGCGGCAGCGGGTCGCGAGCGACCTGCTTGGTCCGCGCCCAATCGAAGTCACGCGGCCCCGGCGGATACTTCCCCCGCCCCCGCACCTCGACCGCGAGATCGTCGAAGACGCGGCGGAACGGGTTGGCGGTGAGCCGCGGCGGGCGGTCTGCGATCGGCGCCGTCGAGTCGACCGTGGCCATGGGTCGGAAGCTTAACGGGACGACTGGCTGGCTGGCCAGTCAGGGGGGTGGGTCTCCTGGGGCCGGGATGTGGCCCTTGTCGGCTGTCCGCCCCCGGGCAAGGGACGGTCGAGGGACGCGGCCCTCTCGCCACGGCCCTGGGCAGGCTGTGGCCGTGGCGAGAGGGCCGGGTCTTCAGGGAGTGGGGAATCGGGACGACAGCGTCACGGAGGTGCGACGGGAGTGGCACGGATCCGTCACCGGGGTGTGACCTGGTCGGAGAGATGCCAAGAACTCCTCTGTTTCTCCCGTGTTGTCCAACGGTCACGGACGCGCTGTCGACTTTGAGCCCCCTATAGGGGCCCTAAAACACGCAGCGCGTTTCCGCCCCTCGATCCCGGCCCGAAAAGGGCCCCTCAGGGCCGGAAAGTGTGACGTTCCCGGCATCTTCGTCACCGAAAGGGCCGAGGTGTGGGATCTCCCCGACACGATCGTCACGGAAGTCCGACCTCCTCCCGTCCCTGTGACGCCTCCGTCACGGAAGTCCGACCTCC
>Ga0207652_10004090_pt1 | contig 11899 bp, 13 predicted proteins | sample KBSC63BmetaG_FD_184334 | JGI IMG/M metagenome (GOLD analysis project Ga0207652, IMG submission 184334) | Corn rhizosphere microbial communities from Kellogg Biological Station, Michigan, USA - KBS C6-3B metaG (SPAdes) (version 2) | ecosystem: Host-associated > Plants > Roots > Rhizosphere ... | reverse complement strand
CCCACGCCTTCTTCGCCGCCGGGTTCTTCTTGACCCAGCCGTCGCCGATGTTGGTCACGAACGGCCCCGGGGCGATGGCGTTGACGCGGATGCCGTAGGCGGCGAGCTCGTAGGCCGCGTGGCGCATGAAGTGCTTCACCCCGGCCTTGGCCGCCATGTAGGGCACGCCGACGATTGCCTCGTTGACCTCGGCCGCGTTCGAGCTGGTGATGACGATGGCGCCGCCGCGGCGATTCGTGTTGGCCTTCATCACCCGCGCCGCTTCGCGCACGGTGTGAAAGCACCCGGTGAGGTTGATGCCGATCGACTTGTACCACCGCTCGGGCTCGTAAACGTCGATCTGCCCGGCGGGGTTGCGGTCGCCCTCGGGGCTCCAGAAGCCGTTCCCGACATCGAGCCCGGCGTTGGCGAAGGCGATGTCGCAGCCACCCCAGGCCTCGACGTGGTTGTCGAAGGCGGCGGCGACCTGGGGAAGCTGGGCGACGTCGCACACGTCCCAGCGCACTTCATAACCTTCGTCGACCAGCCGCTTGGCCTCACGCTCGGCGCCCGCCGCGTCGATATCGGTCAGGGTAACCTTCGCACCGGCCTCGGCCATGCATTCGGCATAAGCGAGCCCGATCCCGCTCGCCGCCCCGGTGACCAGCGCCGAGCGGCCGCGGATGTCGAACTGGTCGAGGGTCTTGGGGCCTTCGGTCATTGTCTCAATCCTCTTTTTCCCGCGAACGCGGGAACGAACACAATAAGGTTTCGCGCAGAGACCGCGGAGGAGCAGAGATCGCAGAGGGGCTCAGTGCTTACTCTCTGCGTCCTCTGCTCCTCTGCGGCCTCTGCGCGAACCAACTTCTTTTTTCCCGCTTTCGCGGGAGGAAGCGGGTCAGAGATACAACTTCGGGTTCACCGCGATGCCCTGCTCTTTGCAGTAGCTCTCGTAGTGGCTCATCATCCACCAGACGTCGACCGTCTCGATCAGGGTCGCCTGGTTGTCGTAGAACTCGATCGGGCCGACCATCCAGCCCCACAGCTTGCAGCCTTCGGGGTGGTCGGTGACGAGGGTGTGGCTCTCGCCCGGCACTTCGAAGATCAGCCCGCCCGGCGAGGCGACCCAGTCGTATTCGAGGTAGCGGACCGAGCCGGTGATGCAGACCATCGTCACCGTGCCGCGGTGGAAGTGGGTGCCGATGGTGCCCGGGCCCTTCATCCACAGGATGTTCGAATAGGCGTTCTGGCGCACGTCGAACGCGAGGTGCTTGATCGCCGCGCTGTCGCCGAACGGGACCCACGGGCTGTCGCGGTCGCTCTCCGCATCGATGTAGCGCCCGCCCGGCGTGTGCGCGCGGACGAGGTCCTTGTAGGCGAACGGAACGTCGACGATCCGCTGCTCGGTGTTCGGCGGGGCTTTCATCTGGCTGGCCATGGGGGTGTTCCTTCGTTCTTAGCCCTCTCCCCTTCAGGGGAGAGGGTTGGGAGAGGGGTCGGCGGCGCTAGCCGCCGCTGGCGCGGCGGACCCCTCTCCCTCCGCCCCTTCGGGGCTCCTCCCTCTCCCGCAAGGGGAGAGGGCAATCCTACCGCATCAAACTATCGAGGTAATCGTCGGCCACGCCGACCTCTTTGTAGTGGCCCCGCGCATCCTTGATGTAGTCGAACACGTCGTAATGGCCGACGCTGCGGCCTTCCTCGTCGAGCCACATCAGCGGTCCGGAGACGACGAAGAACACTTTCATCGGGTCTTCGTGCGCGTAGCTCACCAGCGTGTGGCTCTCGCCCGGCGTCTCGAAGATGAAGTCGCCGGCGGTGGCCGTCCATTCGTGCTCGAGGTAGGCCCACTTGCCGCTGATCGTGTAGGCCCAGATCGGCTTCGGGTGATAGTGCCGGTTCACGATGCACGGCTTCTTCGCCATCAGCACGTCGGCCCACATGTTGAGCGTCGGGCTGATCCACACCGGCTTGGAATAGACATCCTCGACCATCGGCCGGCCGATCGGCACCCACAGCCGCTCGTCGCCGTTGGCGATGTCGTGGAAATAGGCCTCGGGCTGGGCTCCGGGGCGGAGCGACATCGGGATCGGCGGGGTGCCGGCCCAGGGTTCGGTTGTCGGGGCTTCGGGCATCGGTGTTCCTTTTCTGTCAGGCGGCGGCGGGCCGGAGGCCGCGCTTGGCGAGCACGCGCGGCGCGCTCTCCTTCAGGCCGAGCGCGAACACGCCACCGACGAAGGTCAGGCCGACCATGATCCACAGCGGTGCTTCGAGCCCGTACTTGTCGGCGAAAATGCCCGCGATCGCCGGGCCGCCGGCGCCGCCGATGATCTCGCACGCGCCCATGCACAGCCCGAATACCGTCGCCGCCATCGCCGGCGGCACGCTCTCCGAGGGGACGGTGGCCATGAACAGCGGGAAGATGCCGTTGAGCGCCCAGCCGACGAAGAAGATCGCCACCATGCCGGCGTAAGGCCCGTGGTAGTACATCGCGCCGAGCGGCAGCAGCAGCGAGATGAACGGCATCGCGATCATCACGGGGCGGCGGCCGATCATGTCGGAAAGGCCGGCGGTGGCGAAGCTGCCGATCGCCGCCGAGATGCCGAGCGTGCCCATCAGCCAGCTTTGGTCGGTGGCCGAGTAGCCGCGCACTTGCGTGAGGTAGAGCGGCATGAACGCCCAGGTGATCACCAGGTAGGCGACCAGCACGATGCCCATGACCACGCAGATCCAGATGTTGCGGATGTGCAGCGCTTCCCAGATCGCCGCGAAATAGCCGCCGATGCCCCCGCCGGTGCCGTGCGGCGTGGGCGGGGCGGAGGACGGGACCGAGGGGACCGGCTCGGCTTCCTCATGTTCGGGCTCGCGCAAGGTGAACCAGATCAGGCCGGCGCAGATCAGGCCGGGCACGCCGGCGATGTAGAACGCCTCGCGCCAGCCGTACTGCTGGGCGAGGGCGGTCAGGACCACCGGGGCGACGAACGAGCCGAAGAAGTTGGAGCCGAAGTTCTGCGCGATGCCCTGGGCCAGCCCGCGCTTGGTCGGATCGACCTCGCTGGCGACCATCGCGTGGCTGATCGGCATCACCCCGCCTTCGGCCAGGCCCATCAGGATGCGCGCGCCGATCAGCATCGCGAAGCTCGCCGCGAGGCCGGTGAGGAACGAGCAGGCCGAGAACGCCGCGGTGGCGATCACCAGCAGGAGCTTGCGGTTGCCGACGATGTCGCTCACCCGGCTGACCCCGAACGCGGCGATCGCCCAGATGAAGCTGAAGATGCCGGCGACGTAGCCGACTTCGCTGTTCGACAAGTGCAGGTCCGGCTGCACGAACGGCATCAGGAAGTTCAAGGAGTTGCGGTCGAAGAAGACGATGCCGAAATTGACGCTCAGCAGGCCCACGAGCCATGCCTGATAACCGGGCGAATTGCGTTTGCTGCTCATCGGATATCCTTACAGGAACGAGCGGACGGGGTCGCTGCCGTCCCACTCGAGGCTGGCTTTCCAGAAGCGGGTGAAAGTCTCGTCCATGCCGGGCGTTACCGGCAGCAGCTCGATGAAGCCCCACTGCGGGCCGCTGCCGTTGTCGAGGTAGACCACTTCGCCGCCCGTCGGCACCGAGGCGCGGAACGCTTCGACATAGCCGCGGCTCTGATAGGCGCGGCTGTCGGCGTCGACGTCGGCGCAGGCGATGCCGAAGTGGTGAAAGCCGTAGCCCCGGTGGGCCATGGTTTCGCGATAGACGCTCGGGTTGTTGTCGAGCGGCTGGATCAGCTCGATCAGCATGTGCCCGGCAAAGCCCATCGCGATGGTGATATCGGCGGTGGACGGGGCGCCGCGATAGGTCTGCCCCGGCACCAGGAAGTGGTCGAGCACGAAGAACGGGCCGGCGGCGGTGTTGCTCACCCAGTGGTCGATCGCGCTCGGCAAGTCCTCGACCACGAACGCGGTCTGGGCGATGCCGCCCATCGGCTGGCCGTAGCCGAGCTCCTTTGCCATCGATCTCTCCCGAGCCCCCGGATCGAGTCCGGGGTTGCCTTTCGCAATGGCTCGCCAATCGGCGCGACAAAGTCAATCTCGGCGTGCTAGGGACCGGCCAATCAGACCCTTTCCGTTCGCCCTGAGCTTGTCGAAGGGCGATTGTCGCGCCAGGCTTCGTGGTTCGACAAGCTCACCACGAACGGAAGGCCGGAGTGGAGACGAGGATGGCAACGCAATTGAAGCGCGACCTCAAGTGCAGCGAAGCCGAATGGGCCGCGCGGCAGGACCTCGCCGCCGCCTATCGCATCTTCGACCTGAACGGCTGGTGCGAATCGATCTACAACCACATCACCCTTCGCGTGCCGGGCGAAGAGGCGTTCCTGATCAACCCGTTCGGGCTGCTGTGGTCCGAAGTCACCGCCTCGAACCTGATCAAGATCGACCCGGAGGGCAACAAGCTGTGCGGCAGCGAATACCCGGTGAACCTCGCCGGCTTCACCCAGCACGGGGTGTTCCACAAGAACCTGCCGTGGGCCCACGCGATCGTTCATAGCCATACGCCGGACACGATGGCGGTGTGCTCGAGCGAGGAGGGGCTGACCCCGACCAATTTCTACGCCTGCTTCTTCGAAGGCGCGATCGGCTACCACGATTTCGAAGGCATCACCGTGCGCGCCGAGGAAGGCGAGCGGCTGATCCGCAACATCGGCAACCACCGCGTGCTGATGCTGCGCAACCATGGCCCGGTGGTCATGGCCGAGACGCTGCCGGCGATGTTCCTCAACTACTACATGTTGCAGCGCGCCTGCGAGATCCAGGTCAAGACGGCCGCGCTCGGCGATCCGATCCGCGTGTCGCCGGAGATCGTCGAAGTCCACCAGCGCGACCGCGACAAGATGCTCACCGCTGATTTCGGCAAGCTCGATTTCGAAGCGTGGAAGCGCAGGATCGACACCGTGGACCGCAGCTGGCGCGAGTGATACCTGCGCTGCGATGACCGCGCTGACCGTCAACGGGCGTCCGCTGAACTTCGATCTCGATCCGCAGACCCCGCTGCTGTGGGCGCTGCGCGATGCAGCCAATCTCACCGGCACGAAATACGGCTGCGGGGTCGGCGATTGCGGCGCTTGCACCGTCATGGTGGACGGACAGGCGCTGCGCAGCTGCCTGATCAGCCTGGCCGAATCCGAAGGGCGCGTGGTCACCACGATCGAGGGCCTGAGCCGCGACCGCTCGCACCCGGTGCAGCAGGCGCTGGTGGCCGAACAGGCGATCCAGTGCGGCTTCTGCACCCCGGGCATTGCGATGGCCGCCGCTGCGCTGCTGGCGGCCAACGCGGCGCCCAGCGACGACGATATCAAGCAGGCTATCCCGAACTTGTGCCGCTGCGGGGTCTATCCGCGGCTGGTGCGGGCCATCCAGCGGGCCGCGCGCGTTTCGGCCCGGAAGGAACGGATCGGCGCCGCGCCCGCTCCCGGCATCAGCCCGGAAGACGCGGCGGCCGCGGTGCCGGCCCTCCGGCCGGCCGCTAAGCCGGCCGTCCAGGACTAAGTTCGAACGAGCGAGGCAAAACGATGAAGGCGACGATCTGGCATAACCCCGGCTGCGGCAAATCGCGCGCGACGCTCGAACTGCTCCAGTCCGAGGGCGGCCTCGATCTCGAGGTGATCGAATACCTCAAGCACCCGCCGAGCCGCGAGAAGCTGGCGCAGCTCTATCGCGACGCCGGCATGGCGCCGCGCGAAGGCGTGCGCACTTACGGCACCGATGCCGAGGAACGCGGGCTCACCCAAGCCGACGATGCCACGGTGCTCGACGCGATGATGGCCGAGCCGAAGCTCATAGAACGTCCGCTGGTCGAGACCGAGAAAGGCGTCCGCCTGTGCCGCCCGCCGGAGCGGGCGAGGGAAATCCTCTAACGAGCGGGTTGCATCGCGTGGGCCTATATGCAAACGCCGCGCGGCCGTCGCCCCGTGTTGGGGGCATCACTTGGGGCACGCATATCTATGAACGGTAACGAGCTCGCCGAAGGTCGCAGCGGTGTGAAGCTCAGGCGGAAGGTCGCCGAGGCGTTTGGCCCGGCGGGCGTGTTCTTTCGCGGCTTCCTCGAGCATCCGCGGATGGTCGGATCGATCATCCCCTCGTCGCGCAACACGATCGCGCGGATGCTCGCGCCGGTGAAGTGGGCCGAGTGCAAGCTGTTCGTCGAATACGGCCCCGGCGTCGGCACGTTCTGCCGCCCGGTGCTCGACCGCCTGCCGCGCGATGGCGCGCTGGTGGTGATCGACACCAACCCGCTGTTCATCGACTATCTCAAGCGCACGATCCGCGACAGCCGCTTCCACCCCGTCCTCGGCTCGGCCGAGGACGTCGAAGCGATCGTCCAGGCGCTCGGCTACGAGAAAGCCGACTATGTGCTTTCCGGCCTGCCGTTCTCGACGCTGCCCGAAGGGGTCGGCCCGGCAATCGCCGCGGCGACGCATCGCGTGGTGCGCCAGGGCGGCGCCTTCCTCACTTACCAGTTCAGCACCACCGCGCGGGATTTCACCGCGCGGCACTTCAAGCGCATCGAAACCGGCTTCGCCTGGTGGAACATCCCGCCCTGCCTGCTGTGCTGGGGCTGGCAGGAAGGCTGATCGGCTACTGCCGGTAGCTTTCGCCGGCCGCGCCGCGCGGCGCGCTGGCGAGCTGATCGTGCACCGCTGACAGGATCGCCAGGAAAAGCGTCACCCACGCGGCGTTGAGCAGACTGGTGACGAGCGCATCGCCGAACTGCCTGATTTCCTGCCCGAGGAGGGAAAATACCGCGCCGAACAGCATCGACGCCACCAGGCCGACGACGATGTAGGCGACGATCAGCAGGAAGAAAAACACGAACAGCCGCCAGCCGTTGCGGCTGGTAAGCGCCCACGAGCGGCGCAGCCCGGTCAGCGGATTGGCGACGCCTTCCTTGGCCAGGACCGGCGCGACGAGCGACAACCGAACGAACAGCAAGGCGAACGCGAAGATCACGATCAGCACGCCAAGCGCGCCGATCGCCGCCGAACCGGTGGTGCCCGCCAGGATCGAAATCACCATCATCAACACCGCCAGGGCGAAGCCGACCAGCAGATAAGCGGCGATGTAGGAGGGCATCCGCAGCCCGCCGAGCCGGAGCGCTTCGCCCACGGTCGGCCGCCGCCGGTCGGTCAGCAGGGCGATCAGGCCGATCATCCCGACCGCCTGGACGATCAGCACGATCAGTACGATCCACCAGACATGGCCGTAGAAATCCCACAGGCGCGCGGCGACCAGCTTGCCGTCCGGCGTCGCGTCCTCGCGCAAGCCGGCCAGCGGGTCGGGCGTCAGCAGCATGAACGCGAAATAGGGAAGGAAGAAGAACGCGCCGGCGATGACCAGAGTCACCTCCCGGCTTACGCGGAGCAGCCGCACCGCGTCGTTCCACGCGCGGTTCATCTCCAGTTTCACGGCTCAGTCTCCCGTTTCTCGCTCCGGCCTTGATAAACGCGCGGCGGGGCGGCACGCAATCGGCGATGACGGAAACGCCAACCGGTTCGATCGAGTGGCGGCGCGACTACGCGCCGGTGCCCTACCGCGAGGCGCTCGCCGCGCAGGAGGCGCGCAACGCCGCGATCGCCGAAGGCACAGCCGGCGAGCTGATCTGGCTGCTCGAGCACCCGCCGGTCTATACCGCCGGCACGAGCGCGCCGGCTTCCGAGTTGCTCGATCCGCGCTTCGAAGTGGTCGAGACCGGGCGCGGCGGGCGCTACACTTACCATGGCCCCGGGCAACGGGTCGGCTACGTCCTGCTCGACCTGACGGAGCGCGGGCGCGACGTGCGCTGCTTCGTCCATTCCCTGGAAGGCTGGGTGATCGAAACGCTGGCCGATTTCGGCGTCGAGGCGTGGCGCGCCGAAGGCCGGATCGGCATCTGGACCCGCGATATCGACGGCGGCGAAGCCAAGATCGGCGCGATCGGGGTGCGCATCCGCCGCTGGGTGACGATGCACGGCTTCGCCGTCAACCTGGCGCCCGACCTCGCGCATTTCGGCGGCATCGTGCCGTGCGGGATCGCCGAATACGGGGTGACGAGCCTGGCGCGGCTCGGGATCGAGGTTGCATCCCGGGAGTGGGATGAGGCATTGCAGCGCCGTGCCGGCGGATTCCTCGCCGCGCTTGGCCGTTCGGAGTGTTCCGCTTGACCCTTGTCCGTTCGACGATCCTGATCGCCGCAGTGGCCCTGCTCGCCGCTTGCCATGGATCGAGCCCCAAGAATGACCAGCGCTCGGCGAGCGGCCAGGTGCTCCAGGGCACGATCAGCGACGCGATGCTGCCGGTGGACAAGCTCAAGTCGCAAGGTCCGACGCTGGCGCCGACTGCCGGCAAGGGCGCGGCGAAAGGCGCGGCGGAAGCCACGAGCAGTGCCGAGGACGCGACGAGCGAGGCGTCCGACACACCCGAGGGCGATGCGACTCCGACTCCGGCGCCGAGCGCCAGCTCCTCCCCGGGACGGGGAGGTGGCAGCCCGGAGGGCTGACGGAGGGGGTTCTCCTCCTCGCACAGCGTTCGCGGCCGACCCCCTCCACCGCCTTCGGCGGTCCCCCTCCCCGTCCCGGGGAGGATCTTACCCGAGACTGGCCAGCAGCCGCCGCGCCTGTTCGAGATGCGGCTGGTCAAGCATTCGCCCGTCGAGCTGGAGCGCGCCGGCGGTCGGCGCGGCTGAAAAGGCCGCGACGATGCGGCGGGCTTCGGCGATTTCCTCTTCGCCCGGCATGAAGGCGGCGTTGATCACGGGCACCTGATCGGGATGGATCGCGAGCATTCCGGCGAACCCGTCGGCGTGGCTTTCGCGGGCGATCCGTTCGAGCCCGGCCGTGTCGCGAAAATCCGCGTGGAGCGTGTCGATCGCGGCGACCCCACAGGCGTGGGCGGCGAGCAGGACTTGCGCGCGGACCATGCGGAACACATCCGTCCAGCAGCCATCGTCATCGCGCTTGCGGGTAGCGCCGAGCGCGGCGGAAAGGTCTTCGGCGCCCCACGTGAGCCCACAAAGTCGCGGGACGGGTGCCTGCGCATAGGCCGGGATGCCAAGCGCCGCGGCGGGCGTCTCGCTGATCAGCGGCAGCAGCTTGATCGGGTTGGCGGCAAGGCCATGGCGCTGCTCGAGTTCGTGGAGGGTGCCGGCGAACATGCGTAGCTGCTCCGGGCCGGCAGCCTTGGGAATCACGATGCCGTCGGGCGCGCCGGCGATCACCGCCATGACATCGTCGCGCCACAGCGGCGTGTCGAGCGCGTTGATGCGGGCCCAGCGCTGGAACGGGCGCCCGCGGTGGCTGGAGAGCCAGTCGCGCGCCATGCCCCGCGCCGCCGCCTTCGCTTGCGGCGCGACCGCGTCTTCGAGGTCGACGATGACGACGTCGGCCCCGCACCCCGCCACTTTGGCCAGCTTCCTCTCGCTGTCGCCGGGAACGAACAGCCATGAACGCACAGGCATCGGCGATCCTCCTCGTTTCTCTATAGCCTTCGCACAGCGCATCGCTAGACGGGCTGGCGTGGACAGCGCCCCCCGCCACCGCCTACTGCCGCTTGCCGCCCTGCTGTTCGGCAATGCCGCGCTGGCGCTGGGCCCCTACTTTGTGCGGATGGCCGACAGCGGGCCGATCTCGGCGGGGTTCTGGCGGCTGGCGCTGGCTTTGCCGTTTCTGCTGCTGTTCGCCTGGCGCGAACCGCCCGCCGCCGCGCCGGTCAGCCGCAAGCTGCTGCTGGCGGTGGCATTCGGCGGGGTGTTTTTCGCGCTCGACTTGTCGAGCTGGCACATCGGCATCGGCTACACCCGGCTCGGCAACGCGGCGCTGTTCGGCAATTCGGGCAGCCTGATCCTGATGGTCTGGGGCTTCGTCGCCTGGCGCCGCTGGCCGGCTGCGCGCGAGTGGCTCGGCATGGCGGCGGCGCTGGCGGGGGCGGCGATCCTGATGGGCCGCAGCTTCGAGGTTTCGACCGAGACGCTGGTCGGCGATCTGCTCTGCGTGCTCGCCGGCTTGCTCTACACCGCGTACCTGCTGATCCTGCGCGACGCGCGCCGGGTGATTTCGAGCTGGCGCCTGCTCGCCTGGTCGAGCCTGGCGGGGATGCCGGTCATCCTCGCAGCGGCGCTGCTGCATGGCGAGCGACTATGGCCGCACGTCTGGTGGCCGGTCGCCGCGCTGGCCTTTTCGAGCCAGATCGTCGGCCAGGGGTTGCTGGTCTATTCGCTTCGGCATTTCTCGCCGCTGGCCATCGGCTTTGCGCTGCTGACCCAGCCGGCGATCGCCGCGCTGGCCGGCTGGCTGGCGTTCGGGGAGACGCTGGGACCGATCGACCTCGCCGGAATGCTGTTGGTCGGCGCCTCGCTGGCGGTGGCCCGCGTCGCCGGGGAATCGACGCCGCCCGGCGCCGCTGATAGGCAGGCCTAAAGGGGACAATCGCGATGCACATTCGGGCCTTGCTGACGATCGGGTTGCTGCTGGCGGGCAGTGCGCAAGCGGCTCAGGCGGCGGGGGGCAAGGCCGACGCGGCGTTCCGGCAAGTCGGCCGCGCCTACATCGATGCTCTGACCTCCGAAGACCCGGTGCTGGCGACGCAGCTCGGCGATCACCGACGCGACGGCGAATTTCCGAAAGTGGACGCCGCGGCCCGCGCCGCCCGCGCCGCGCAGGATCGCAGGCTGCTGCGTTCGCTCGCGGCGATCGAGCGCAAGCGCCTGACGCCGGATAACCAGGTCGATTACGCGCTGCTCAAGAACGCGCTGGAATACGATCTGTGGGACCTTGGCACGCTGCAGACCTGGGCGTGGAACCCGCAAGTCTACAACGGCGCGGCCTCGAACGGGCTCTATCTCCTCGTCGCGCGCGACTTCGCGCCGTGGCCCAAGCGCTATGCGGCGATCGTTTCGCGGATGGAGAAACTGCCGGCCTATCTCGCCGCCGCACGCAAGCAGCTCGATCCCGCGCGGGTGCCCAAAGTCTATGCCGAGACGGTGGCCAAACAGAACGCCGGGATCATGGAGACGATCGACAGCGCGATCCTGCCCGAGGTCGAGCGCACCGGCGTGCCGCGCGCGCGGTTCGACGCTGCGCGGGCCAAGTTGAAGGTGGCGGTAGCCGAGCACCAGAAGTGGCTCGACGAGGTCCTGGTGCCGAACGCCAAGGGCGATTTCCGCCTCGGCCCGGCGCTTTACGACCGGAAGATGAAGTTCGAGCTGATGAGCTCGATGACCCGGCCCGAGCTCAAGGCCAAGGCGCAGGCGGCGTTCGACCGCACGCGCGCCGAGATGGAGCGCCTCTCGCGCACCTTCCCGGATTGCGCCAAGGGCACTCAGCAGCAGGCGATCGAGTGCGGGCTCGGCAAGAGCTACGCCAGGCGCGCGACGCGCGACACGCTGTTCCAGGTGGCCAAGCAGGCGCTCGACCAAGCGACCGATTTCGTGCGCGAGAAAGGCTTCGTGGGGATGCCCTCGGCGCCGGTGAAGGTCGTGCCGATGCCGGTGTTCAACCAGGGCAACTCGGTCGCCTACGACGATCCGCCGGGGCCGCTCGAGACAAGCCAACCGAACTTCTACACCATCTCGCCGATCCCGAAGGACTGGACGGACGCGCAGGCGATCAGCTTCCTGACCGAATACAACCTGTACATGATCCATGACTTGTCGATCCATGAGGCGATGCCCGGGCATTACCTGCAGCTCGACCACGCCAACCGCAACGACGACCCGCTGCGCGGCGTGCTGCAGTCCGGCCCGTTCATCGAAGGCTGGGCGGAATACGGCGCGGCGGTGATGGCGGAGGAAGGCTACCTCGGCGGCGATGCGACCGAAGACGGCAAGCTGTTCCACCTGACGATGCTCAAGATGCGCCTGCGCGACATCACCAATACGCTGATCGACATCGGCATCCAGACCGAAGGCATG
>Ga0207652_10004087_pt1 | contig 11906 bp, 11 predicted proteins | sample KBSC63BmetaG_FD_184334 | JGI IMG/M metagenome (GOLD analysis project Ga0207652, IMG submission 184334) | Corn rhizosphere microbial communities from Kellogg Biological Station, Michigan, USA - KBS C6-3B metaG (SPAdes) (version 2) | ecosystem: Host-associated > Plants > Roots > Rhizosphere ... | reverse complement strand
CTGGAGCAGAATGTTCTCGGGCTTGATGTCGCGGTGAATCACGCCCAGCTCGTGCGCATACGCGAGCGCATCGGCGACCTCGCCGGCGATGCGAATCGCGTCGTCGGCCGGCAGCTGCTTCTCGCGCTCGAGCCGCGCGCGCAGTGTTTCTCCAGTGACGAGCGGCATCACGTAGTACAGCAGTCCGTCGGCAGTGCCCGAGTCGAGCAGCGGCAGAATGTGCGGATGTTGGAGCCGCGCGGTCGTCCGGATCTCGCTGAGGAATCGGTCGCCGCCGAGCGCGGCGCCCAGGTCAGGGTGGAGGACCTTGATGGCGACGTCGCGATCGTGACGGACGTCGTGGGCGCGGAAGACGGCCGCCATGCCGCCGGCGCCAAGCTCGCAATCGATGTGGTAGCGCCCGTGCAGGGCGGAGGTCAGTCGTGAGAGAACGTCGTCGTTCGGCACGAAGTCGGGGAGGAGAGGCGGCTAATGTAGCACGAATGCGCGCGGCACGCGCGTCGAATTGTCTTCAAGGAGAGCCTCGAGCGCGCGACACGCCTCTTGAAGCATTGCCATCGTCCTATTTGCGGAGCCAGACGTATATGGTAGCTGAGCACCCGCTTGGAGGGCGACTCGCGCCGGCGCGACCTCGGACGATGGCGCCTGGCACCGTTAGCTGATGTATCTCAACCATCTCGATGTCTTCGAGCGCGATTGCCCAAACCGGCGCCGTCGACGGCCCACCGTCAATGATTGCCCGGCAATCGTCTCGCACAGGCCCGCCGCTTCCGACGACGAGCAGCTGCCGAAGGTCCGTCGGATTCATATGCACAATGTCCTCGCGCGTATAGAGTTTCGACATGGGGCCGCGCCTTAGCAGCCGCGAGTTAAGGTCGAAGATGTTCGCAAACTCCCTCGCGGATGAACCCGTAGTCGGAGTCATCCACACGACGAGCCGCCTGCCGCTGTCCCTGGGAATCGTGACACTGATCAGACGGATGCTGAAGCCAGCACCGGTGACACGGACGACGTACTGACCGGGGCCGAGTGGCAGGTAGAAGGAACCGACTGAGTCGGTTTGTGCCCGTTTGTCCGTGGCGAGCGCCGCCACCTCAGCGCCTTCGATCGAACGATACGTCGTGTCGCCGACGACCCCACTTAGTCCACTGCGAACCGCCGCAGAGACGACAGGCGACAGAGAATACACGTATGGAACGAGGCCAAATCTGAGGATCGCCCCACTATCCGGCACGACCACGTCTTGCGTTTGCGGGAAGAAACCGATTCGGCGAGCAGCTACGGTGTACGAACCCGGTTTCACGTCGCGGAAACGAAAAACACCGGCACTATCACTGAACATCTTTCGTTTCAACGCGCCAATCTGCACCTCAACGCCATTGAGCGGGACGCCCGTGGTGTCGGTCACGACACCGGCAAGGGTGAAACGCTCGCGAGACTGGGCCTCGAGCCGGGAGGAGAACGCGAGAGCAAGAATAGGGGCGGCACAGACGTATTGCCATTTCGAGAGCAGCACGTAAGTCCTGTTGCCCATGCGTCGACCTTCAGGTCGCCGGCGAGGCAGAGCCGACCAGGCGCGATTCAATGACGGCGAGTTGGCGATCGAGTCGGGCCAAGTCGTCGGCGCTCAGCGAGGCGAGGACGTGGCCTGCATCCTCGGCGACGAGCGAAGTGAGAGAATGATGAAATGCGGTTCGAGGCCCGACGACGACGGCGGCTTCACCGAACGGATCGGCGGTTAGGTCAATTACGGCTCCATCGACTTCAAGCCAGATGTGACGGGCGTGAGACTCGGAACCGGGCAAGATGCCGCTGACCAGCTGCGGACGACCGAGGGCGGCGGCGCGGCGCCCGAGATGCTGGGCAAACAGTCGGCTGGTCACGCGACACGCGCCGTCGGGAAAGTATGGCAGGGCTCCCGGCAGCCGTTCGGCGCGGGCGCGCTCGATTGCGGCGCGAAAATCGGCCGCCAGGTGTCGCAGCATCCGGAGCTGTGAGTCGTTGACGGGCTATGCGAATCGAGATCGATGTGGCGGCCTGGAAAATATGACTGGGCTGGCCCTCGGTTCTCACGTGGACTAGCTCCTCGGTGCGAACTAGAAGTGCCAGTGGCACGCGCGACGGTCGAGCTGTCGCCCACGGAGACGAGCCGATGTCATCACAGTCTGCTACTGCTCGCCCAATCATCTATCTCGGGATGGATGTGCACAAGGAGTCGATTCCGATTGCGATCGTGCCCGCCGAGGCAACGACGCCGACGCGGCGCGAGCGGCTGCCGAATGATCTGCCGAAGCTGAAGCGCTGGCTCGACCGCGTCGCGCGTGACGGGGAGGTGCGCGCGTGTTACGCGGCGAGCGCAGCGAGTTGTTGTGCGACCAGAGCCTCAGTCATGGATCCGGAATGTTTATGACGAAGGCCGTTCAATGCCTCACGGGAGCACGTCCATGCGCGCGATCACGTCGCCCTCGAGAATGCCATCGACGACATCGATGCCCTCGACGACATCAGCAAACACTGTATAGTCAGCATCGAGACGGCGGTTGTCTCGAAGATTGAAGAACCATTGTCCATCGCCCGTGTCGTGCCCGCGCGTGCTCATGCCCACGGTGCCCCGAACGTGAGGGACGGTCCCGAGCTCGTCCCGGATGAAGCGTGGGTTGCCGACGTACTCGTTCGCGCCCAATCCCCCGCCCTGCACCACGAAGTCCGGCTCGACGCGCTGCCAAACCAGCCCATTGTAGTAGCCCGAACGCGCGAGCTCGAGAATCCGCGCAGCCATGATCGGCGCGACGTCGCCACGAAGCCGCACGACGATCGACCCGCCGCCGCTCGAATCGGCCATCGTCACGCGGATGCGCACCTCGCGGCCGAGTGCGAGGCTGACCGCGTCGGGCGGAAGCGTGATCGGCAGCGGCGTGCACTTGGGCGGCGCGTTCGCGTGCAGCTTCTTGATGATCGCTGACGCGGTGTTGGCGACCTCGCAGTCGAAGTCCGTCGCGAGCGGGATGAGCTCGGGCACTTGCGCCGGCGTCGCGAACTCGGCGAGAAGCTCCATGACTGCTTGGCGCGCGTCGCGCGACGTCTCGCTCGAATCCGCGCGTAAGCGAAGTGCGGTGTGCAGCGCGGCGAGCGAGATGTCGCCACTTCTCGGCGAACCCTTGAGCGCGCGCGCGGCCGCGCGCACCGCTTGATACCCCTTCGCGTCGAGCGCAGCGAGGTACTGGTCGTCGCCACGATGTCCCGCGACCGACGACAGCGCGTCGATCGCCGCTTCTTTCACGTTGTCGTTCGCGTCGCCGGCGAGATGCTGGAGGCTTGCCGTGTCGCTCGAGAATCGGGCAGCGCGCGCCGCGTACGCGCGCACGTTCGGCACGGTCGAGGTCATGAGGAGCGGCAGCGCGGTGCGCGCGTCCGTCGGCGTGATCCGCGCGAGCGCGACGATCGCGTGCGCCGCGGGATGCCACGACGCTTCGCCGCGCGCACGCGTGGTCGTGTATTGCGCCGTCGCCCACGCGCGCAGCGTTCCGACGATGACGGAATCCTTCGCACACGTGGAGCCGACGACGTCGGCCGCGTGCATCCGAACCGCCCACGCGCTGTCGGCGAGCGCGGTGCGAAGCTCGGCGCAGCTCGAGCGAGCGGTGATCGCGCGAAAACGGAGGCGCCACGCAGGATCTGGATAGTTCGGGGGCGCGGGAAGCGTCGGTGCGCCGGGAATCGAGTCGCGCTTCGTGAACTTTGGATCGCGCACGCGCGCCTCGGCGCGGCGAGCAATGTATTGAATGCGTTTGTCAGGAGTTTTCTTTCCTTGCTCGAACGCCGTGCCGGCGGAGTCGCGGCGGTCCTCGGCGAGCAGGATTCTGCCGACGAGCTGTTCGGTGGCGGTTGATCCGCGCTGGGCATTCGCCGACGACGCCAGAACGCAAGCAAGAAAGAGGGCTGTGGCGCGCATTTGCTCTGGGGAAAGCGGAAACGTGCAGATCCCTCGCTACGCTCGGGATGACGACAAGTGCAGGTCCCTCGCCTGTGGCTCGGGATGACCTGGGTTCGCGACGAAAGCCAGCGCGCTCTATACTAAAGAGCGCGACGTACCGGCGCGAATTGAAGCCACACCGTAGAGGATCCGACTCATGGCCCCATTTACGAAGTCCGAGTTCATCTGGCTGAACGGCGAGCTCACACCGTGGGATTCGGCGCAGATTCACGTCACCGCGCACGGGCTGCACTACGGCACCGGCGTGTTCGAGGGAATGCGCAGCTACGATACCGCGGAGGGTCCGGCGATCTTCCGGCTCGACGCGCACATGAAGCGCTTCGCGCAGTCGGCGAGCTTCTATGAGCTCGACCTGGGCTACAGCTTCGACGAGCTGTGCTCGGCGTCGCTCGAGGTGATTCGCGCGAACGGATTGGAGAACTCGTATCTCCGACCGATCGCGTTCTTCGACTCGTACAGCTTCAGCGTGTGGCCGAAGGATTGTCCCGTGTCGGTCGCGATCATCGCGGTGCCCGGGCGGCAGTACATCCAGGGCGGGCCCGAGCACGGCGTGCGCGTCACGGTGACGACGGTGCGTCGCATCGATTCACAAACGCTGCCGCCTTTTGTGAAAGCGTGCGGCCACTACACGAACTCCGTGCGCGCGGTTCAGGAAGCATTCCGTCGCGGGTTCGATGAAGCGATCCTGATGAACTCGAAGGGCGACATCGCCGAGGGGTCGGGCGCCAATCTCTTCTTCGTGAAGAATGGCACGCTGTACACGAACGACGTCGACGCATCGATCGTCATGGGCATCACGCGCGACAGCATTCTGCAGATCGCGCGGGATCTCGGCATTCCGGTGGTGCTGCGGCCGATCACGCACGCGGACGTGCTGACGTCGGACGAGCTGTTCTTCTCGGGCACGGCGGTGGAGATCACACCCATCAAGGAAGTCGATGGCCACGTGATCGGCGACGGCACGCCCGGCGCGGTCACGCAGCGTCTGCAGCGAACGTTCTTCGATGCAGTACACGGCAAACTGCCGCAGTATCGGTCGTGGCTTGCGATGGCGGGGCAGCCGCAGACAGTGTAAGTGGACGACGAACTACTCGAGCGCGGATGGAGCAGATTGAACGCTGACGGCACGCGGATGATTTGTTGAACTTGCGCGAGGAAAGCAGAGTCGCGCGGCTTCAGAGAATCATCCGCGGTCAGTCCGCGTTCATCCGGATTGTGTGTTTGTCCTTGTCGACGTCTGTGCTCACAACCGTTTTATCACCGGCTTGCCAGCCGATAGCCGAACTGTATCGACAATGGTGCAAGGAATCCGGCATATCTTGTAGAGCGAGTCGCCCAGCATCGGAACATTGTAACTACCTGGGCCCACCACCCAATCGGAGGGATCGCTCAGGGGGTCGAGCGCAATGGGCGTAACGGAAAACCGATCACTATTGCGCGTCGAATCCAGTCGTAAGGTCGACCAGAGCCCTTTGACCGCTATCACATTCGCGGACTGTGGACGAATGCGGCGAAAGCTGAGGGTGTAAGGGATGGAGTCACTGACGCCGTCGAGTGTAATCCAGAGATGGATTAGTCGGTCGCGCGTTAGTCGATACCTGAAGTAGTCCACGTTGTTGTGCGCCGCGTCACGCTCGACTCCGACATTCGTCCAGATATAGCCTCCGGTGGGAACGCGAAATTCAACTGAATCGCCGGCATGTCCGATGAAGAGCCAATCCTTCATCGTGACGGGCATCGCTTCTCCAGGATAGGTGTGCGCAAATGCCGTATCGCGAAAACAGACGACATCCGGGGCAGCCACGCATCCGTCAGCGTTCTCGATGCCGTCTTTGAGATTGTCGCCGCGCACAGCACTCGTCCTGTCCGCGGAAACAACGTCGGGTCGACCTCGCGCACTCTTCGTACAAGCGCCGAGCAGCATGACCACGAGTGGAGCTATCGCCCGACGTATCGCATTCGGTTCGCAGTGGCGCTACGGCGTCGCCGGGCGGAAGAAGTACAAGTGCCAATGACTGGCATCAGTGATCTTGAAGTTGTAGAGGCCTTTCGGCTTATCTAGGTTTGGGTGCTGACTGTTCGCCGGCAAGCCATCGCATCGGCTGGTGACGGCAGCTCACTCTGCTGCCGAGATCTATCTTTGCAACATTTCCATCGCCCCTCTTCATAGAGACCTGAGCTGGTACGTCACCGTCTGGCGCGGGAGCCGGAAAGCGCTACGAATAATGAAAGCCTCGTAAATGGCGCGGCTGCCCACTACGAGCCTTTCACTAAGTTCCCCTCTTCCCGTTCCCGTTAGAACGGTTTGATCATCCGAACGCCAAACACCGGCGCGACGCGTCCAGGTCCGACCCCCGCGAACTTCACCGTCACTCGCGCCTTTCCTTTCGTGAGCTCCGGCGGAATCGCGTACTGCGCGTCGTAGAAGCCCGTCGCGCTCGCGTTGGGCGCGAACTTCCCGACGAGATACATGTAGCTGACGGCGGAAAGATGATGCCCGGCGATGTGGCCCGTGAGATTTCGGCCGCCGCCATCCCAACCCGCGTACGGCTGCGCTTTTTGCTGGAGTCCCGCGCGCTGGCGGTAGTACGCCATCATTCGGTCGGGGTCGAGCGACAGCAGATACTTCGCCGTCGCGTCCTGCGCCGCTTTGGCCGGACCGCCGGTGACACGAACCTTGCTGAGATGAACAGGCCTTGCACGAATCGCTTTCGGTTCGAGCGATTTTGGCGGCAGCGGCGGACTTCGCCTCCGCTTCGGCACCCGCCTCACGGGCCAGCGGGCCGAGGGCCAATGCGGCAGCGGTGGAGGCGGAGACTTGGAGGAAGTCGCGCCGGGTCGAAGACATCTTGGATCTCGGGGAGAAGGATCGACTTCAATATGTGCCGCGCGCGTAGCGACGACCACTTGTGAGCCAGAAAACGCGCAAGCCGCGCTTTATTGCCGACGCCATGTTGGGCCGACTCGCGCGCTGGCTTCGCGTGCTCGGATTCGACACGGTGTACGATCCGGCCCTCCACGACGCGGATCTCGTGCGGATCGCCGATGCGGAAAATCGCGTGCTGCTCACGCGCGATCGGCGCCTGTTGCGAGATCGGCGCCCGCATAAGGCCGTCGAGGTCACGCGGGACGCGCCGCTCGAGCAGCTCGTGGCGCTAGTCAAGGAACTGCGTCTCGAGGCGCCTGCCGAGCTCTTCACGCGCTGTCTGGTCTGCAACTCGGTGCTCGAAGATGCTGCGACCGATGTCGCCAGCCTTCCCCCAATGGCCCGAGAGCTCTCCGGACCAATCAAGCGATGCCCAAATTGTAAGCGCCTCTATTGGCCTGGGTCGCACGTTCGGCGAATGACTCGAGCCCTCGAGGCGGCGCTCCCTCGATGGTTCGAGTGAGGCGTGTTGTGTCGCAGGATAGTTATGAGTATGCTGATGGCAACGAGCAGCGAGGTGCCTTATGCGAACGCGTTGGATTACCGGACTGTGTTTCGTCGTTTGCGCCAGCTCACATGCCGTGCTCGCGCAAGATGCACCTCGTCTTCACCACGTCGGCCTGAACACCGTCGATGCCGAGCGGGCCATCGCGTGGTATCTCAAGCTCTGGCCCAGCGCGACACGCACGACGGTCGCGGGCTTTCCCGCTGTACGCGGCGACATGCTCGTGCTGTTCAACGTTGTCGACCGTCCTCCTCCGGGCGCGTGGCGCGACGATCTGCATCGGGGCGAGCCGCAGAGCGCCTTCTGGCACATCGGCGCGTTCGTCAACACGACGGACATGAAAGAACGACTGAATGCGATCGGCATCGTTCACCAACCACTGTTCATCTCGGCGACAGATTCCACCAAGACCGTGTGGCGTTCCGGTCTCGCGCCGTATGCCGGAACTCCGACCGCCGCCCAACTGGCGACCATCGCGTCCGCTGCGTCGCGCGACGGCGGCTTCAGCTACGTGGTCGCTCCGGACGGTGTGTTGTTCGAGCTCACCGGCGGCCCGGGCACCACGGCTTCGTTCTCGCACATTCATTTCTATCATGAGCAGCCGCTGTGCGCCGCGAACTGGTATGTCGAGCACCTCGGCATGCAGCTGCCGCCAGTGCGCGACCCAAGCGGCAAGGAAACGGCGCGCGCGCCGTGGACTCCGTGCGACGTTCCGTATGGTGAAGCCGGGTGGCCGTCACTCGAGCCGATCGGAACGATTCGGCAACCGTCGGGAAGTGTGCGCTACGGCAACGGGACGATGTCGTGGTATCCGCGGCAATGCGTCGGCACTCGTTGTGGCCGCGATCAAAAGCTCGTTCCTTCGCGCGGGCAGGTGCTGGATCACGTCGCATTCAGCGTCGACAATTTCGATGCGCGGTACGCAAAGTTGCGGCGCGACGGCGTGAAAGTGCTCGAGCCTCCACATCCGTTCGGAGACACGCGCGCGTTCATGATCGAGGATCCCGATGGGCTGGCGATCGAGCTCGTCGAGGCGAAGCCAGGCTGAATCGCTTAGTCTGATTTCAGCGCCTCGACCGGGTCGATGCGCGCGGCGCGCACCGCCGGGAGCAGCGCGGCCATCGCGGCCGTCACAAAGAGCGCGGCACCCATCAGCGCGAAGATGATCGTTCCGCTCACTGCGTCCTTCCACGCATTCGGCGACTCGGCAGGACGACTCACGCCGAGGAACATGGAGATCCAGCCGATGGTCCGCATCGTGACGAGCAAGCCCACGGCGACACCGGCCAGCGCGAACACGTTTCCCTCGCGCATGATCATGCGAATGACGTCGCGCGGAAGCGCTCCGAGCGAGATTCGAACTGCGATCTCGCGCCTGCGCTGAGCGATCGACTGCGCAACGATGCCGTAGACGCCAAGCGCCGCCAGCGCGAGACAGATGAACGCCGCGCCGCTGAAGATGGCGGTCATGAACTGCTGTCGCGCGCGCATACTGTTGATGCCTAACTCTTCCGCCATCCATTTCACCGACGGCGGCTGCGGAAAGTTTCGGCTGCGCAGGAGCTGGCGGAGTGCAATCGCCGCGCGCTGCGGGTTTCGGCGCGCGCGCGCATAGAGCGTCACCTGAATGCCCTTTCGTCCCGCAGGGACCGAATCCGTCCTGGTGATCACGCGAGCAACTTCTTCGACGCGAAGCGTATCGAACCACGCGCGCCAGAGGCGCGCATCCGGATCGAGATGATCGCCGCGTACGCCTTTCACGGGCAGCCACGGCTCCTTCGAGCGCGCGTCGCCGAGCTTGACCATCGAGCCGGGGCGATAGCCGTTTGGCCAGAAGAAGGTCGACGTCGCGCGATCGACGATCACCGCTGACTCGTCGTACGCGCCTTCCATCAGATCGACGCCGCGTTCGATCGGCAGTCCGAGCGTTCGATAGTATCCCGGCGAGATCAGCTTGTACGACCACATCGGCGTCGGAAACTCCGTCACTCGGCCGGAGCTGTCCGCGACCGTCACTCCCATCTTCGTGGGCTGTGAGTAGATCAGCACCGCGGCATTCGACACATCGGGAATCGCGCGCGCATCACTCAACAGACGATCGACGATCGGAGCGATGTGGACGTACTCACCAGGACGACCAGCGATGGTCACGTTCGCGTCCACGAGCGAGTCCGGATCGAAGCCATAGAGCTGTGTCGCGGCGTAGAACGGGTCGCGCATCTGCCATCCACCGCGCGCGAGCAGCACCGCAGCGCTCACGACCGGCAGCGTCAGACCGATCTGCACGATCAGCAGCCAACCATATCGCCGGCGATTGTGGCGATGCGCGCCGGTCCCAGCGCCGCGCTTGATGAGGCCATTCAGGTCGGCGCGCGATGCACGCACCGCCGGCACGAGGCCGATGACCACAACACAGAACACCGAGACGCCGACGGCGAAGAGCACCATTCGCCAGCTGACTTCCGGCGAGCCGAAGAAACCGCCCGCTGCTTCAGGGATCGCGGCGCGCAGAAGACCGACGCCCCACGCGCTCCCGAATAATCCGAGCACTAATCCGGCACCTGCAATGATGCCAACTTCGGTGAGCAGAAGTCCAACGATGTCGCGCGGCCGAGCGCCAATTGCCGAGCGCACGGCGATCTCAGTGCCTCGGTTGAGACTGCGCGCGAGCTGCAGGTTGCCGAGGTTCGCGCATGCCACGAGAAGAATTGCCACGACGCCGCCGATGAGCGCGTAGTGGAAACTCCACATCGTGAACTCGCGCATGATCGTTTTGTTGAAGAACCGTGTCCGGCTCGTTGGCTCGCCCGCCGCGAGAGCCAGGCGCGCGGCCAAGGTCGTCAGCTCGTTGTAGACGTCAGCGCCGGTCGAGCCTTCACGAGCGCGGATCAGGTTGAGCGGCACTTGTTCATCGTTCGCCCGACTTGCGATCGACCACACGTCCGCACTGAGCACCGTGAAGCCGCTGTTCGGATGCACGACGGCGACGATCGTGCTCGGCCGGCCGTCGAGCATCACAGAAGTACCGACAACTGTGCGTGTATCCGGGAACAGCTCGGCGCGCAGCCGGTCGCTGATCACGATCGACTGTTGTTCGCCGGCCTGTGCGGCGACGAACGTGCCTTCCAGGGGGCGAACACCCAGCATGTCGAAGAAATTCGGGCGCACGACGACCGGCATCGTTTCTCGCGCGCGATTGCTGCTCGAGATGCCGACGCTCGGCGTGATTCTGCGATATCCAGAGAGCGCGTCGTACGTCCGTCCGCCGGTCGCGAGTGCCTGGGGCACGGCATCAGGCGGAAGCACGTGCCGCGAGTCGCCGTAGTACCGAAGCGTGTAGACGCGTTCCGGATGTCCGCCGGCGACGCGCGGCTCGAGCATCGCGTCGAACATCGTGTACAGCGTCGTGTTGAGCGCGATCGCGACGGCGAGCGACAACACCGCGGTGACGAGAAAGGTCGGCTCGCGCCGCAGCGTGCGCGCGGCGAGTCGGATGTTCTGCGGCAGGAGGTCGGCGGGCATATCAGTTTGACGATGCCAAGCCGGACCTTGCAACCGTGGCGCCGTTGTTCGGCGTCCTCGGGCAGACTATCGACCGGCCAGCGGCTCGCGAACTCCGGCGATGATGGCGGGGGTGAGCTCGTCGCGCGTCTTTCCGCTGGCGGCGACCGGGCTCAGAAAGCCGAAGGCGATCGCGATGTCGCGCACACGACCGACGTCGAGCGCGGACAGCTCTCGGACGAGCACGTCCTCGCCCTGTTGATAGACGTCGAACGGGTTGAGCACCGGGCGCGGGATGACGACATCCGCGGCCGCGCGCCACCGGGCCGCTGCCTCGTCGAGTCGCGGTGGTGAAGTCTTGCGAATCGAACGCGCATAGGCGTGGGTGAGCGCGCGGTTGAGCGCTCCTTCGAGATAGGCCTGGGTGAGTCCCTGCGCCCAGTAGAGCAGATCGCTCCGCTTCGCCTGCTCCGTCTCTCGAGGCGATCGTACTGGATCGAGTTCGTCGTTGAGCGGAGTGAACTCGACCCAACCTTCCCAGAGGTTGTCGGATGCCACGCCACCGCAGACCCGCGGCGCCCAACGCGTGCCGTCCCCGCTGACGAGAATGGTATCGAATTCGACGAACACTTCGGCCATGGTGACACTCCGCTGATTGGCGACGTCAGAACGGACACAGCTTCTGCAAGCGAAGCGCCACCGATCCGATATGTGATGGCGGTTACTTCTGCGAGCGACGATCTTTGGCCTACAGGGCTCGTTCCACTGGAGTGTTGATGACCCGCGTTTTCCGTCGTGTCATTCGCGCCGCGACGCTGTGCGCAGCGCTGATCGCCGTTTCCCGGCTATCGGTCGCGCAACGCGTCGCGACAATCCCGGAGTCGCTCAGCGACCAGGAATTCTGGCGCCTGTTCACGACGCTCTCCGAGGAAAGCGGAACTTTTCCCTCAGAGAACTTCGTCTCGAACGAAAAGACGTTC
>Ga0207652_10004082_pt1 | contig 11912 bp, 9 predicted proteins | sample KBSC63BmetaG_FD_184334 | JGI IMG/M metagenome (GOLD analysis project Ga0207652, IMG submission 184334) | Corn rhizosphere microbial communities from Kellogg Biological Station, Michigan, USA - KBS C6-3B metaG (SPAdes) (version 2) | ecosystem: Host-associated > Plants > Roots > Rhizosphere ... | reverse complement strand
CGTTCCGTTGCAGTTCCCAGCCCGGCACCCGTTCCGTTTCAGTTCTCTGCCTCTCCTTCCTTCCAGCTCGCCGGCCACCGCCGGAAATTTTTTTCCTCCGAAATTTTTTTCCGGCAGAAAATTTTTCCGGCAGAAACTTTTTTTTCCAAAGACCGGAATAATTATTGCGCAGCATCGTCGACGTTTATATACTCGACCCCATGAATCGCGCACGCGTTTTTCTGTAGGTGTCGATGCCTCTCATCGGACTCGCCTACAACCAAAAGCCCGAGCCGACAGAGCTCGCCAGCCCACTTCCAGAGGGCGGCCGTCAGCAAGACGGGGAGCTTCCGCGTCCCGATGAAGAACCTCCCAGTAGAATCTCAAATTTCTCCGTCGCAGAGCTGATCGCCCGCGATGAATTCGCGGAGTGGGACAACCCCGCGACCATCGCCGCCGTTGAATCGGCGCTCTCCGCGCTCGGAAAAGTCGTTCGCCTCGAGGCGACGGAAGATTTTCCTGAGAGGCTCCGCCAGGCAAAGCCCGACATCGTCTTCAACATCGCCGAAGGCTCCAACGGCGTGAACCGCGAGGCCCACGTCCCGGCGATCTGCGAGTTCTACGGAATTCCCTACACCGGCAGCGATCCGTTCACGCTCACCCTGTGCCTCGACAAGGCAAGGACCAAGGAGACTCTGAGCTTCCACGGAATTCCGACGCCCAAGTTCGCCGTCGTCGAAAAGCTATCCGACCTCTATCACGTCGGACCAAAGCTCGCGTTTCCGCTGTTCGTGAAACCGGTCCACGAAGGATCCTCGAAGGGAATCACCGACAGGAACCTTTGCCGCGATCGCGACCAGCTATTCCGCCAGGTCGAGTTCCTGCTCGAGAACTACCATCAGGCCGTTCTCGTCGAGGAATTCCTGCCCGGCGCCGAGTTCACCTGCGCGGTGCTCGGCAACGGCGACGAGGCGACGGTGCTCCCGATCGTCGGGATGAATTTCGCGACCCTGCCCACCGGAGCCGCGCCGATCTACAGCTACGACGCGAAGTTCGTCTGGGACAGACCCGAGAAGCCGCTCGACATCTTCCAGTGCCCGGCGCGTATCACCAAAGACCTTCAGGCGTCCATCGAGCGAGTGACGCTCGATGCGTTCAAGGTGCTTGGATGTCGCGATTGGGCGCGGATCGACGTGCGTCTCGACGCCAGAGACAATCCAAGCGTGCTGGAGGTGAATCCATTGCCGGGAATTCTTCCCGATCCGGCAGAGAACTCGTGCCTTCCCAAAGCCGCGCGAGCGGCGGGGATCGGATACGACGAGCTGATTCAGAGTTGTTTGAAGTTTGCCGCCGCCCGGCAAGGTGTCCACCTCAGTGGATTCGTTTCGCGTGCCTCGGCAGCCGCTCCCATCGAGCCGGCGCTGGCAGCGACCGGATCGTGACATCCGCAGCCACGACAGCGAGGAGGAGACAGTCGCGATGAAAATTGCCCTGTTGTTCGACGGACTTTCGGCGCTCGGAAAAGCTCCGGAGCTTCAGCTGCTCGAATCCATCGAGGCGGTGGAGAGCGCGCTTCTGGATTGGGCCGATGAAGTCGTTCGGGTCCCGGTCAGCAACGATGGCCGCTGGGTCGAGCGCGTCCGCAAGGGAAAGTTCGATCTCGTCTTCAATATCTGCGAAGGCATCGACGGCGAAGCGATATATGAGCCGATGGTCATCTCGGTGCTCGAGCTGATCGGAGTTCCGTTTACCGGCAGCTCGAGCTGGACGACCGCGCTCACCCTCCGCAAGAACGTCGTCAACGGCATTCTCGATCGTGCGGGTCTCCCGGTTCCGCGCTGGACCCACGTTCGACCCGGTGACGAAATAACCAGCGTCGGATTCCCGGCCATCTGCAAGCCCGTGGCAGAGGACGCCTCGGTCGGCATCGAGCAGCGCTCGGTCGTGCGAAGCATGCGCGCGTTGTCCGCCCGCGTCGAAGCAATGTTCGAGGGATGGGACGAAGTCCTCATCCAGCGCTTCATCGATGGCCGCGAGGTCAACGTTGGAATACTGGGCGACGAAGTCCTTCCGATCGCCGAGATCGATTTCGGCGAGATGCCCCAGGGCATGTGGCACATCGTCTCGTACCGCTCGAAGTGGGAGACTGGCAGCGACGAAGATCTGGGCGCCAAACCGAACTGCCCGGCCGACCTCCCCGAAGATCTGGCCAACGAGCTCGCCGTCATCGCGCGGGCGGCGTGGGCCGTTGCCGGCGGCGAAGGCTATGGGCGCTGCGATTTCCGCATCGACCAGTTCGGCCGCCCGTGGCTGCTCGAAGTGAACGCGAACCCCGACATATCGCCGACCGCGGGCCTAGCCCGAATGGCCGGTGCCGCAACCATCGGTTACTCCGATCTGATTCGGAAAATCTGCGACCACGCGCTCGCGAAGCGCGCGGACAATTACGCGGACCGGTGGGTGAAGACGCTCAGGCTGTCCGGCCTGGGTTGAAGGGAAGTACCGATCATCTACAACGCCCCTCACGGGGCCGGAGTGGTGCAAGCATGAGCGATTGGCAGCAAATCATCAGGGATCGTAGCATCGCCACGTTGGAGAAGCTGGCGGACAAGTTCGGGCACGACGTCATCGACGTCGAAGCCCTGAAGCCGGCGTTCGACAATTTCCAGATGCGGCTCACTCCCGCTGCGTACGAGCAGATCAAGGAAGTGGGCGATCCGATGTGGAATCAGTACGTGCCGACCGTCGAAGAGCTCGACATCGTCGATGGTGTCATCGACTCGCTCGACGAGGATGGCGATTCCCCGGTGCCGAACATCACCCATCGCTATCCCGACCGGGCGCTCTTTCTTGTCAGCCCGGTGTGCGCGTCGTATTGCCGGTTCTGCACCCGGCGTCGCAAGGTCGGAGACCCGGAGAAGATTCCGCTCAACCAGTTCGATTCGGCGTTCCAGTATCTCAGAGAGCACACCGAGATCCGCGACGTCATCATGAGCGGCGGCGACCCGATGATGCTGAGCGACCGCCGGCTGGAGTACTTCTTCCAGCAGCTGCGTGCGATCCCGCACATCGAGATCATCCGCCTCGGCAGCCGCATCACTTCGCACCTGCCCGAGCGCATCACCCCGGAGTTCTGCGAGATGGTACAGAAGTATCACCCCATCTTCATGAACACCCACTTCAATCATCCGAGCGAGCTGACGCCGGCAGCGGTGGCAGCGCTCGATCGCCTTTCGCGCGCCGGAGTCTCCCTCGGCTGCCAGACAGTGCTGCTCAAGGGCGTCAACGACGACCCGAAGGTGATGATGAAGCTGATGCACGAGCTGCTGAAGGCTCGCGTCCGTCCCTACTACCTATATATGGCGGACCAGGTGGCGGGCGGAGAGCATTTCCGCACCACCGTCCAGAAAGGTCTCGAGATCATGCAGGCGCTCCGCGGCTGGACTTCCGGCCTGGCAGTCCCTCAGTTCGTGATCGACTCCCCGGGCGGCGGCGGAAAGGTCCCGCTCCTGCCGGAATACCTCGAGCAGATCACCGACGACGAAGTGATCTTCCGCAACTACGAGGGCAAGCGCTTCACCTACAAGCAGCCGCGTAGCGTTCCCGCCGCCCCGGCCGAAGTCGAGCCAGCTGCGGAGCTCAACGTCGTGCCAATCAGTCGCAACAAAGCTTCGTCACCGCGGCGCACCAAACGCCCCGCGCGGCAGGAGAGTAGTGGCCCACCCGAAACAGAAAGGCCGACTCGCAGAGTCGGCCTTTCTGTTTGCTCAGACTGCGGATTGCGGACTAACGGCTGCGGAAACACGGACCAACCGCCAGTTCGAAATGCTGACTGAATCCGAATTGGGAAACTAATTACGAATTGAGGGTTGGCCGAGAGTGTCTTCCGCAGCCCGCACTTAGTGCCCCAACCCGCAGTTAGTCAGCTACCCGTAATGGCATTTGGTCCGTGATTCCGCAGCAGTTAGTCCGCAGTCCGTGGCTGCTCAAGGCAGGATGCTCGTTCCTCTGGCTCGCGGCTGAGCGAGCAGCGCATCGTTCAGCGCCTCGAGCTCCGCCTGGATCTCGGCGCCTTCCGCGTCGTCCGCGGCGTGCGCCCGATTTGGCGAGAACAGCGCGCGGGCGATCGCAATCGCATCGTGGGACCCCGCAACCGCCAGCACATCGCCGGCGTCGATCACCTGCCGGCCAAGCGGGGTCGGGATCTGATTCTCACCGCGCTTGATCGCCAGAACCGTCGCGCCGGTGGCGCCGCGGAGATTGAGCTGCGCCAAACTCTTCCCGGCGGCGACACTCTCCGGCGCGACACGGATGGCCACCGGCTCGCCGAGCCCGGGCAGGATGGCGTTGATGTCATCAAGCGTCCGCGGCTCCGCGAGCGCGCCATCTGATGAAGCCATCTGGTCGGCGAGCGCGGACGCGATGATTTGCGCACCGGCTCGCGCGTGACCCTGCAGGTTCGCCGCGTTCCGCCACAGCGCCAGCAAAAGGAGCAGCGTCAAGAGCGCGAGCACGAACCCGCCTTGGTTCGCCGGGAGGAATGGCTGGGTGATCGCGACGACGGGGATTCCGACCGCCAGCACCACCGCGATCTGGATAAGAATCACCAGCGCGCGGCGCGGCGCGTCCGCCGGATCGACTTTCCCCTTCTGCGCGTCGGCGAATGCCCGCCGCGCCAGGTGGAGACCGAGCGACCGGGCGCTGGTAATGACACCATAGATCAGGGGCACCGCGATCAGGCCGGCGACCAGCACGATGAAGAAGCGCACGCGTTCCGGCGAGGTCGCGAGCATGGCCGCCACCAGCATGCTGAGGCGCCCGATCTCGACGTCGACGCCAATCACCAGCACCGTGAGCAGCGCCGCATCCAGCAGAATGATCCGGATTACCCGGTTGGTGGCAGATCGCTCGGTCGCCGCGCGCGGCGCGTTCCGCACCCGCTCGATCCAGGATCCGTACAGCGCCGCGACCGTCTGGATCGGCTCCGGGAGCCAGTGATCGATCGACGCGGCCGCACGATTCGAGAGCTTGATCAGGAGTGGCGTCGTGAGCACGGTGATGGCAGACACCGCGATCGCCACCGGATACATCCACGCGCCGATCACACCGGTCGCGACCCCTACGCTGGCGATGATGAATGAGAACTCGCCGATCTGCGCCAAGCTCATCCCGGCCTTCATCGCCGTGCGCCGGCCGTGGCCGGCGAGGAACGCGCCAACAGTAACCGCCAGCACTTTGCCGATGATCACCGCAAAAGTCAGAACGATGACCGCCGGCCAGTGCTCACCTAACGCCGCCGGGTCGATCATCATGCCTACCGATACGAAGAAAATCGCGGCGAACATGTCGCGCACCGGCCGGACCAGCCGCTCGATCTCCGGTTCGTGTCCCGACTCCGCCACCAGCGACCCCGCGATGAAGGCGCCAAGCGCGACAGAATAGCCGAACGACAGCGCGATCAATGCCGCCGCGAAACAGATTCCGATGCTGGCGACGAGCAGCGTTTCCGGATTCCCGAGGCGGTGCACCGCGCGGACAGCGCGCGGAACGATGAGAAGCCCGAATCCGATCAGCGCGGTGAGGAACATCGCCAGGCGCAGCGCAGTCATCCCGAGCTCGCCGGCCGTTACCGCTCCCGATCGGGAGATGGTGGTGAGGATGGTGAGCAGAAAAATCGCGATCAGGTCCTCGATGATGAGGATGCCGAATACCAGCTCGGTCACGCGCCCCTTTACCTTCTGCTCCTGAAACGCCTTTACGATGATGGTCGTGCTGGAGATGCCGATGATCGCGCCGGTGAAGATGCTCTCCATCCTCGTGAACCCCATCATCTGGCCGACCAGATATCCGGTCGACACCATCACGGTGCACTCGAATAGCGCCACGGCACCGGCCTTCTGGCTGACCTGAACAAGCTTCCGGATGCTGAATTCCATGCCGAGCGAGAACATCAGCAGGATGACGCCGAGCTCGGAGAGCGCACGCACCATCTGCACGTCGGCGACGAGCGGAATCGCGATGTGCGGCCCGACGATCATTCCCGCCAGCAGATAGCCGAACACCACCGGCTGGCGCAGCCGCTGGAATACGACGGTCGCGACCGCCGCTACACATAGCACGACGGCCAGGTTCTGCAGAAACGAGTGCGAATCCATCAGCGACTACCAGGCATCGGCGAAAGTTCGCCACAATCGGCGATGCGCGGAACCATTATTGATGATTCCACGCCGAACGACAGGAGACTGGTCATGACACCGCACCCAATTCAACTAGTTGCCGCACTTCTGTTTTTTGCCGCCGGCGAGGCAGCATCACAGCCCAGCACTTCGGCAGACTGGACCGCGGTGACCAGCGCGATCGGGCGACCTGGTACGCTACAGGCCGACGGCGTCATCAAGTACGGGTTCCCTCGCAGCGACCTCAGTGTCGGCATCGACGGCGTGACGATCAAGCCCGCGCTCGCGCTCGGGTCATGGGTAGCGTTCACGCGCTTGCCGAATCGCAACGCGATGGTGATGGGAGATCTTGTCCTCGTCGAATCAGAAGTGCAGCCCGTGCTGGCGGCTCTCGACGAGCACGGCATCCACCCTTCGGCGATCCACAATCACCTGCTCGGCGAATCCCCTCGCATCACCTACATGCACATCGCCGCAACGGGCAGCGCAACGGCCCTTGCGACGACGATACGCTCCGCGCTGAGTCTGACAAAAACCCCGCCAGCATCGCCTCCACCAACGGTGGCGCCGCCAACAATCGACCTCGATACGGCAGGGTTGCGCCGAGAGCTGGGCCACGTCGGAAAGGTCAACGGTGGCGTCTACCAGGTAAGTGTTCCTCGTCGCGGAAAGATCAGGATGAACGGCGCGGTCATTCCTCCTTCAATGGGCGTTTCGACCGCCGTCAACTTTCAGCCGACCGGAAACGGGCGCGCGGCCATTACCGGCGATTTCGTGATGGAGACCGGTGAGGTCGATCGGGTCGAGTCGATTTTGCGCGCCGGCAAAATTGCGATCACCGCCCTCCACTCGCATATGGTTGGCGAGAACCCGCGCCTCTACTTCATGCACTTCTGGGCAAACGACGACGCACTTCGTCTTGCCAGGTCCCTGCGTCAGGCGCTCGACGTACTGAAGTAAAAAAGGGCCACCAAAAACTGGTGGCCCTTTTCATCTGACGAGAGAGGCTTATGCTGCGTCTTCCTCGTTCTCGAAGGTGAGAGCGTCCGCCTCACGCACGCGGTCGAGCATGGCATTGACCGGAACCGCAATTCCCCGGTCGTTCAGCGCCGACTCCTTGGTCGAGCCGCGCTGGAACCAGCTTCCCACTTCTGGCGTAGCCTCGGTACCGCTCGTCCCAATCGCCTCTTCATCAGGGGCGTTATCCGAACCATACACGTCCATTCAGCCTCCACGGGTTGAGTGTCCTTAGCCATCCTTACGATACCCCAAAACGGTAGTTTCGAGCCACGTAGACCAAGGTACAGTCGGTACCGAGACCCGCAATAGTTTGACGCTCGCAGCGGTCAAACTCGTCACAACCGGTGGATTTTTTTACCGGATGCTCTTCGGGTCAATGCCCCTGGTAGCGAAAATCCGGCCAACAGCCTCGCCGATCTTGTTGTTGGGAGTGCTGGCGCCAGCAGTAACCCCAACCCTGAGCTGACCGGCGGCGGGAAGCCAATCCGATTCCTCGGTTTCTTCCTTTGCTCCGAGGGGGCGATGACGAATCGTGCCCGAACCGGGGTCGATGTCGTCGGCGTCCTCGACGTGGAAGGTGCGAACAGTCTCCGAACAGAGTGCCGCCAGTGACATCGTGTTACTGGAGTTGTAACCGCCGATTACGACCATCACGTCGAGGGGCTCGCGCAACAGCTCCACCACCGCGTCTTGACGCTCCTGAGTAGCGCTGCAAATGGTGTCGAAGGTTCGGAAATTGGACTTCGCGTATTCCTCGCCGTGCGCCCGAGCCAGCGATTTGCCAATCAGCTCCCCGACCGCCAGCGATTCACGCGCCAGCATCGTCGTTTGATTCGCGACTCCGATGCGACGCAGATCGCGAGCGGGGTCGAAGTTCGGCGATGCCGCGTGGGCGAAACGCTCCATCAATCCGGACGCGCTCAGGCGACCCTCGATGAATTCGCACACCATTTGGGCCTCATCCAGATTCCGGACTATGAAGTAATGACCGCCCGGATATTTCTCGGCCTGTGATGCGGTAGCGCGGGTCTCCTCGTGGTAGTACTTACCGTGGATTAGCGAGGTGAATCCATCGCGCGCATAGCTCTCGACCCGCTTCCACACGTTGAGCACCGAGCCGCAGGTCGTATCGACCATCACGCAGCCGATCCCGCGCAGAATCTCGAAATCGGTGATCGTGACGCCGAACGCCGGAAGGATCACGACGTCCTCTGGTTTTACGCCGCTGAAATCAAGGCGGGAAGCGGGAGGCGGGACACGGGAGGCGGAAACAGCGGTCGCCTCCCCGCTTCCCGGCATTACAAACTGAATCCCCATCGCCTGGAGTTTCGAGTTCACGTGCGGATTATGGATGATCTCGCCGGCGAGATAGATGGTACGATCAGGAAATTTTTTCCTCGCCTGATATGCGTACTCGACAGCCCGCTCCACCCCATAACAGAAGCCAAATTCCTTGGCTAAACGGATGGTTACTTCGCCTGACGTGAGAGTGTACTCCCGGTCCTTCAGAAGGTCCACCAGATGACCCGTATAGTCGGAATCCAGTTCGGACTGTATCTCGGATTTCAACCCGAAACCTTTCCGAAAGTACGAGCCGGACCCAGTACCATTTGGGCTGGTGGCCTGCATATTCCGAGGGGAGGGGGTGCCGGTTCCTTCCGGGCTCGGCGCCTTTACCGACGTATCAGACATACCCTGAATCTAGCAGTGACCAACCGATAATGCGCTTCGACAAAGGACGATGAGCGAGTCACTCGGAGCGTACCCCGCAGAGCAAACGATGGCAGCGATGGACACCGCGCCATCGATGTCTTTCAGCTCCACTATCAGCCGGACGCCAGGTCTGAGCAGACCAGCGCCGCTGGTGAAAGGCGACACGATTGGTGTCGTCGCTCCCTCCTACGCACCCCACCAGGGCTGGCTACTGCGGGGCGTAAAAGCGATGACCGACGCCGGCTATCGCGTCGTTCTGGACGCCGAAATCGATCGCTTTCGTCGGTTCCAGCAGCGCGAGGACGAGCGCCGCGCTGCTAGCCTGATGGCGATGTGGAGCAACCCGGAAATCAAAGCGGTGATTACCGCCACCGGTGGCTACGGCGCGGTGAGATTGCTGCCCTACCTGGATCCCGATGTCTTCAGACGAAATCCCAAGGCTTTCGTCGGCTACTCCGACATCACCGCGCTCCACCTGTGGCTGATGCGGAGAGCTGGGTTGCGGGTATTTCACGGCCCAACCCTGGACGATCTCTCGCCCGGTGGAACCGATCCCACCTTTCTGTCGCTCCTTTCTGCGCTTACAGAGCCGCGACCGGCGCTGAATATCGGCCGCGATTGCGCCCGCGCAGTGCGGCCGGGGGTCGCCTTCGGAAGGCTGACGGGAGGCAATCTCTCGCTGGTCCAGCAGACCGTCGGCACACCGTACGAGATCGACACCAAGGACGCGATTCTATTTCTCGAGGAGACGCGCGACCCCATGTCGGTGGTCGATGAGCGATTGCTCCACCTCCGCGCCGCAGGCTTGCTTCGACACGTGCGAGGTATCGTCTTCGGCCAGTTGTCGCTCGATCGCTCCGAAGAGGATGAGTTCGAGGACTTCCTGCTCGACCTGGTTTCCGACCTCGATGTTCCGATTCTGATGGATTTCCCCGCCGGACACGAAGTGCCGAACCTCACGCTGCCATTCGGGACCGAGGTCGAGCTCGTCGCCAACGAGCAGACCGGCTGGCTTTCCTACCGTGAAGACGCCCTCGCGTTCGCCGATGAGCGACCAAGATTGAGTCTGGTCTAGAGTCCGCCGCTTTTGATGGTCGCGTCCACTGCAATGCACCACAGGTGGATGATCATCAGGTGGACTTCCTGGACATACGCTCCTTCATCGCTCGGCACCGCCACGATGTGGTCTGCTGCCCCGCCCTGCAGACCCGCCTTGGCGCAAAGCGCTATCGTCGTCGCGCCTTTGTCTTTCGCCATTTTGAGTCCGCGAAGGACGTTTTCCGATTTGCCGCTGGTGGTGATGCCGATCGCGACATCGCCCATGCTCGCCAGCGCTTCGACCTGCCGCTCGAATAGCGCGCCATAGCCGAAATCGTTGGCGATGCAGGTCAATACGCCCGGGTCTCCAACGAGCGAAATCGCAGGTAGTGGTCGCCGCGTCTCCTTGAACCGGCCGATCAGCTCCTCGACCAGATGGCTGGCCTGAGTGGCGCTGCCGCCGTTGCCGAAGGCGAGAACTTTACCACCGCGCCCAAGCGCGGAGATGATTGCCTCCGCAGCCGCGTCGGAGGATGGCTGAAGCGCCGCCGTGCACGCTTCGACGACATTCTGATGCTCGCGGAAATGCTTGGCGAAGTGTTGTGCTGGCATGCGCGGATTATATGGAGCTCATCGATGTGCGCCAGTGGATCACGGAATCAGCGGCCACGCCGCCGGCGCTTTCCGTGCCTCGAGCCATGATGAAACTCCCGCCCGCGCCGATGCCGCCGGAATTCCGACGCAACCCGTCGCACATCGCGCTCGGCCTCGGACAGCATCGTGCGATCGTCGGCCGATTCCTCGACTTCATCCGGGGACCACGGCTGCGCCAGGCTCTCCTGAAGCTCATCGAGCGTGTCGGCGCGTACTGCGCCGCGCTGCCCGCGCAGCACCACGAATCGAATGGGACGATCGAGTCGGGGAATCTCCAGCTCGGTGAGAGTTCGCGCGATTTTCTCCGGCAGCCGGAGCCTGGCAACCCCTCGCCGCTCGCCGTCACGGTCCTCGACGTCGTAGTCGATGTCCACTTCACGATCGCGGATGGTGACCTGACTGGGCAGCGCTTCAAGGCGCTCCTCGACTTCACGCGGGACGAAATCCTCTTTCCTGATGCGCAAACGCGCCGCCCTGAAATCCTCCATCGAGTTCACCCCCGCGAGCTGCTCCTCGTAGAGTGCGGTGAGCTCTGACAGCCCGAGTCGCCGGGTCTCCCCACCCGAGCGCTTGTAGGCATCGCGAATTGCCTCGATCACGTCGCGGTTTTTCTTCACCGCGAAGTGGCGCGCCTCGCCGCGTGCCAGCGCCGCCGCCAGGACGTGTCGGGCTTCCCCGGCGACGTCGGGAGGGAATTCCTCCACCGTCTCCAGCTCGCTCTCGAGCTCGAACCCGAAATAGTCCAGGGTGCGCTTGAGCACCAGCGGCCCGTGCTTCCGCCGCGGATCATAAACGAGCTCCGCCTTCCCGCGCGTCGCGTAGCGGCGAATGAGCTCCATCGGGATCTGGGTGCCTTCGATCGCCGCGCGTGGAATTCCGGATCGATCGGCGAAGTATCTGAGATCGCCGGCGATCGCCCCCCAGCTGCCGCAGACGCTCGTCTTTGACACCCGCGCTTCCGTGCCCTCCGCGGTGTGCTCGTCGATGACGAGATCGAAGGGCATGAACTGCGCGAGCAGCTGCGTGAACTTGCGGTAGATGTGATCGCGCGCGTTCACCATCTTGGTCGGCAGCTCGAGACCGAGCGACCGGTAGATGCTCGCCATCGCAAGCGCCGCATCCTCGATGGCTTTCACCAGCACCCCGCGGCGCTCGGCCCAACCCTCGATGCTCTCGTCGAAAAGCTGCCGCGGCAGGCCGTACACCTCACCGATGTAGCCGCAATGGGTGTATGCCTCCGCGTAAAGATTGTACGCGGTGAGATTATCGCTGCCCGGAACCACCACGCCCGATAGATCGCGATCCTCCCGCGTCATCCGGTGCAAAGACTCG
>Ga0207652_10004081_pt1 | contig 11912 bp, 13 predicted proteins | sample KBSC63BmetaG_FD_184334 | JGI IMG/M metagenome (GOLD analysis project Ga0207652, IMG submission 184334) | Corn rhizosphere microbial communities from Kellogg Biological Station, Michigan, USA - KBS C6-3B metaG (SPAdes) (version 2) | ecosystem: Host-associated > Plants > Roots > Rhizosphere ... | reverse complement strand
GAGCATCGCGGCCTCCATGGCGACGGCATACGGATGCGCCGGGATATCGTCCGGCAGGATCAGCACCGGCGTCTGGCAATTGCGCACGAAATCGCGCGTCACGGTGAAGACGAAGTCGGGGTTGGTGCGGTACATCCTGGTCAGGAATTTGTCGACCATCTCCATCGTGAGGTCGGGCCGGCGGGCGATCAGCGCCGGGCCCCAGCCCTTCATATTGTTTTCGTAGAAAAGGTCGCGCATTTCCGGCCGCGATCCGCTGGGCTGCGCCAGCACGGCCGCAACGATGCGATCAGGCGCCCGCCGCAGCAGGTTCCAGATCATGGGGCCGCCAATGCAGAATCCGAACACCATGAACTTGTCGATGCCCAAATGATCCATCAGACCGAGGTGGTCGTCGGTGAAGGCGTCCCACGGCCGGTCGACTTCGAGCGGACCGGAGGACCGGCCCTCATTGGCGTTGCGCAGGTCCGCGGAGATGCATCGATACTCTGCCTTGAACTCCTCCATCGGGTTGAAGGGCGAACTGCTGCCGGTCAGGCCTGAGATCGTCGAGTTCAGTCCCCCGCCGGCAATGACCAGCAGCGGGAAGCCGGAACCGGCCTCCTCGAAGTGAATGCGAACGGCGCCTTTTTCGAAAGTGCCCATGGCAGCTCCTCCTTGCCCAGTCTGCTGAGCAAACAGGCGCGTGCCCGCGGTGGCCACCGCCGTCGCCGCGACACCCGTTGCCAGTATGGTGCGTCTGATTGGATCCATCGCCGGCGTGCATCCCGGTGCTTGGCATCGCGGCTGCGTGCCGCTCGAAGCGCCAAAATGCAGAAGCGCGAAATTTTCCGCAAGGACTATGAGGGGCGCCACCTTGCGAGAGGATATTTGGGCCTACCGCGGCCAAAAACCGCTTCTTTGAGGGCCGGTGACCTGAAAATGCGCCGGTTTTTGCCTTCAAAACCTTGACTTTGGGCCGTCAGAAGCTAGGTTGCGCCGCAAGCGCCCCCTGATGGGCCGGCGCCCGATTCCAGATATTTGAGGTCCTGAACATGGCCAAAGCGGTCACCATCAAGGTCAAGCTCGTGTCCTCGGCGGATACCGGCTTCTATTACGTCGCCAAGAAGAATTCGCGCACCATGACCGACAAGCTCGTGAAGAAGAAATACGATCCGGTCGCGCGCAAGCACGTCGAATTCCGCGAGTCCAAGATCAAGTAAGTTTTCCGGCGCTTTCGAGCGGATTTTGGGCGGGACCTTCGGGTCCCGTTTTGATTTTGTAGCTGTGTGCGCCAGACTACCTCGCGGTCACCAAAGGCGGCTCGGTCGGCCGCACCAGCGCAAACGCAACCTGGATGATTCCGCCCGCAAGCCCCAGGGCAACGCCGATCCGCCAGGCCATCGTGTAGGAGCCGAGTGCGTCGTACAGAAGCCCGCCGCCATAGGCGCCGAGGAAGCTGCCGAGCTGATGGCTCATGAAGGCAAGCCCCTGGATCATCGCCTGCCACTGCAGCCCGAACATCTCGGCGACCGCGCCCGCGACCAGCGGGCCGACGCCCATCCACAAAAATCCCATCAGCGCGCCGAACAGCAGTGTCGTTGCCGGCGACGGCGGCAGCGTGAAGTACCAGGCCAGGATCAGCGAGCGCGCGATGTAGATGCCGCCAAGCAGCGCCAGCTTGTTCCAGCGCCCGCCGGCCCAGCCGAAGAACAGACTGCCGAGCACGTTGAAGCCGCCGATCATGCCCAGCGTCTGCGCGCTCAGCATCGGATCCATGCCGCAGATCGCCAGATATGACGGCAGATGCGTGGTGAGAAAGACGAGCTGCATACCGCAGACGAAATAGGCCAACGTCATCACCACGAACGACGCGTTGCCGAACGCGATTTTCGTCGCCACCACGGCCGAGGTATCGGGGATGTCGTCGGAGGTGCGGACCGGCAGCGGAACCTTGTCGACCCTGCCGGCGAACCACGCCGCCGGAATCATCGCGAACGACAGCAACACGAAACTGGCGAGCCCGACGCGCCATCCGTAACCTTCACTCAAAAACTGTCCAATCGGCGCGGACAACAATGCGCCGAGCGATCCAGCCGCCGAAACCATGCCAAGCACCGTGCTGCGCACTGTCTCGGGGACCGCCCGCGCCGCCACCGACATCGCGATCGCGGCCGCCGTGCAGGCCAACGAAACCCCGATCAGGACGCCGCCGCCGATCATGACACTGAGAAATCCATTCGCGCAGGCCATGAACGTGAGGCCCGCGATATAGAGTACCGCACCGGCCACCATGATGGCGCGAAAGCCGTAGCGCACCGTCATCGCGCCGGCCAGCGGCTGCAGGAATCCCCAGGCGAGGTTTTGCACCGCAAGCGCAAGCGTGAAATCGGAAACCGATATGTGGATGTCCTGCGTCAGCGGCTGCAAGAAGATGCCGAGACTTTGCCGGAAGCCCATGCTCAGCGTCAGCATCAGGGAAGCACCGATCAGGATGGGCAGCGTGGGACGGAGGATCTGCAGCAGGGGCATTGTTGTTCTTCTCCCATTGGCCGCGGCTGCGCCGCAGGCCCGCCGTCATTTCGGGCTTGATTACACCGATCTGTGTAATTAAGATATAAAGCGGCGCTGCTGTCAAGGCGTGAGGATACCGGTCTCCCGTATGGCTGCCCTGCCCGAAAAACCGACCATGAACGAGCGGATCCTGGAGACCGCCGACCGCCTGTTTTATCTGCGGGGCATCCGCGCCGTCGGCGTCGATACCATCGCCGCCGAGATCGGCATCAGCAAGCGCACGCTCTATAACCACTTTCCCTCGAAGGACGAATTGATCGCCGCCTACCTGGCGCGCCGCTTCAGGCAACCTCCCTCGTCCGACAAGCCGCCGGCCGAACAGATTCTCGGCACTTTCGATTCGCTGGAGCGGCGTTTTGCGAGCAAGGACTTTCGCGGCTGCCCGTTCGTCAACGCGGTTGCCGAACTCGGCGCTGAGGATCGGGCCGTCAAGAAGATCGCGATCGCGTTCAAGGAGAGCCGCCGCCTCTGGTTCCGCGATCTGTTGATGCGGCTCGAGGTCGCCGATCCGGACCATCTGGCGACGCAACTCACCCTTCTCGTCGATGGCGCGATCGCGCAGGATCTGGTCCGCGACGATCCATCGATGGCGCGCGCCGCAAAGGAGGCCGCGCGCGTGCTGCTGGCCAATGCGGGGGTCAACATACCATTGTCGTCCCCGCGCACGCGGGGACCCATACGCCGTGCCGGTGCGATGTAAAACGGGCGGCTGCGGCAAGATATCTTTTTAACAATAACCGCTGGTGGTTATGGGTTCCCGCGCCCCGTGCGCAATTGCGCACTAGGCGGGGACGACATCTTGGGAATACCCGCTTAGGCCGCTTGCGCCACCACGCGATTGCGGCCGTCATGCTTGGCGCGGTAGAGCGCGGTGTCGGCGCGCTTGAGCACGTCGCCGACGGCTTCGCCCTTGAGTTCCAGGGTCGAGAGCCCGATCGAGATCGTCACCTCGATGCGTTTTGTGCCTTTGTTGACCGCGAAGGGCTCGCCCGCGATCGAGCGGCGCAGCCGTTCCGCCACCATGCCCGCGACATGCAGGTCCGTCTCCGGCATCACGATGACGAATTCCTCGCCGCCATAGCGGCAGGCGAGATCGATGCCGCGGATCGATTTGCGCACCCGCACCGCGAATTCGCGCAGCACGTCGTCGCCGGCGTCGTGGCCGTAAGTGTCGTTGATCGATTTGAAAAAATCGATGTCGAGCATCATCAGCGCCAACGGCTTGCCGCGGGTCGCCGCCTGCTCGGCCAGCGTTCCCAGATGGCTTTCCATGTAGCGGCGGTTATGCAGGCCGGTCAGCGCGTCGGTGATCGCCATTTCGATGGAATTCTGCACGTTGTCGCGCAGATGGTCGGTGTAGCGGCGCTTGCGGATTTGCGTGCGCGCGCGCGCCAGCAACTCGTTCTTGTCGACCGGACGCAGCAGATAATCGTTGACGCCGATTTCCAGCCCGCGCAGCAGTCGAGCGTTGTTGTCGGCATCCGCGATGGCGAGAATTGGCACGTGCCGGGTGCGCTCCAGTGACCGCGCCTGGCTGCACAGCCGCAGGCCGTCGAAATTATCGAGGCCGAGCGAGACGATCAGTAGATCGTAATTGCCGTCGGCGGCGTGGAACACCGCTTCCGCCGGGTTGGTTTCGACCTCGACGGTGTGCTCGGTGCCCAATACCGGCGCCAGCCGCTCATAGGACGACGGCCGGTCGTCGACCAGGAGGATGCGCCCGCCCTTTCCGGTATCGGCCACCGCGTTGCGTTCCGGCGCCTGCACGCCGATCTCGAGCGAGGTGATGGCGCGCATGCGCAGCTCATCGGTCATCATCTTCAGCCGCGTCAGCGAGCGTACCCGCGCAATCAGCACGATGTCGGACACCGGCTTGGTCAGGAAATCGTCGGCGCCGGCTTCAAGGCCACGCACGCGATCGGCCGGGCTGTCCAGCGCGGTGACCATGACCACCGGAATGAAATGCGTTGCCGGGTTCGACTTCAGCCGGCGGCAAACCTCGAAGCCGTCGATATCGGGCATCATCACGTCGAGCAGGATGATGTCGCATTCGGCGCGCGCGCAGATCGCCAGCGCCTCGGCGCCGTTGGAGGCGGTCAGGACATCGAAATACTCGGCCGACAGCCGCGCTTCCAAAAGCTTGACGTTGGCGGGGACGTCGTCGACGACCAGAATACGCGCGGACATCGAAAATTCCCCCTACCCGATAAATCGTCGAACGGTTTCAATAAATTTTCCGACCGAGATCGGCTTGGACAAATAGGCCTCGCAGCCGCCCTCGCGGATACGTTCTTCGTCGCCTTTCATCGCAAACGCGGTGACGGCGACCACCGGAATCGAACGCAACTCCGGATCGTCCTTGATCCAGCGCGTCACTTCGAGGCCGGACACCTGGGGAAGCTGAATATCCATCAGGATCAGATCGGGACGAAGCTTGCGGACGAGATCGAGCGCCTCGAAACCGTTGCTGGTACCGGAGGTCTGATAGCCATGCGCCTCCAGCAGATCGCGAAAGAGCTTCATATTGAGCTCATTGTCCTCCACGATCAGGACGGTTTTTGCCATCCCGCCCCTCCAATTCGAAACCAGGAAACCCACCTTTGAGGTGAGCGATACAAACCGCGACGCCCCAAAATTGCGTTCAAAAGCGAAGCCGCAGTTTGCGCCAGAATTCGCTCTATCCGGTTAAGACAGAGCGTCATCTACACGCCTACCGGCTTCCACTTGCTTGAACAGGTTCCAGAGACTCGGGCATGATGGTTCCAAAATAGAGACCATAAGTTACAGAAAGGCAAACATCACCAATGACAAAGCGCACTCACAACCCCCGCGAAGTAGCTGAAATCGTGGCGGTTCAAGCGCTTTCTTTCGTCGCCGGCGACCCCGAGCGTCTGGGCCTGTTTCTGGCCGAAAGCGGGATCGGCCCGGAGACGTTGCGCTCGGCCGCCGCCGACCCGCATTTTCTTGCCAGCGTGCTGGATTTTGTCCTGCGCGATGACGCGACCGTGACGGCGTTCGCGGCCGCTTCCGAACTCGACCCGACGACCATCGCGGCCGCCCGCGAAGTGCTGAATGAAGACCCCTCCGAGCCCGACGTGCCGTGAGCACGACCGCGCCAGAATCGGACGGGCCGACCTGCTTTTGCCGGGATTGCCTGGGCGATCTGGACATCGCGGCGAGACGATGCGGCGAATGCGGCTCGCCGCGGCTCGCTCGTCACCTGGCGTTGCCCTCGCTCACCCTCGCCCACATCGATTGCGATGCGTTCTATGCGACCGTCGAGAAGCGCGACAATCCGGAACTCGCCGACAAGCCGGTCATCATCGGTGGTGGCAAGCGCGGCGTGGTCGCAGCCGCCTGCTACATCTCGCGCACCTTCGGCGTGCGCTCCGCGATGCCGATGTTCAAGGCGCTGGAGCTGTGCCCGTCCGCGATCGTGATCCGGCCCGACATGGCGAAATATGTCCGGGTCGGCCGCGAGGTGCGCCATGCGATGCAGGCGCTGACGCCGCTGGTCGAGCCGCTTTCGATCGACGAGGCGTTTCTGGATCTCAGCGGCACCCAGCGCGTGCATGGCATGATCCCCGCAAAAGTGCTGGCGCGTTTCGCCCGCGAGGTCGAACGCAATATCGGCATCACGGTTTCCGTCGGGCTTTCCTGCAACAAATTCCTCGCCAAGATCGCGTCCGACATGGACAAGCCGCGCGGCTTTGCCGCGCTCGATCAGGAACAAGCCCGCGCCATGCTGGCGGACAAGCCGGTCGGATTCATTTTCGGCGTCGGACCTGCAACGCAAGAGCGGCTGTCGCAGCGCGGCTTTCGCACCATCGCGGATTTGCAGCGCGCCGACGAAATCGAACTCATGAAGCAGTTTTCAACCGAGGGCCGCAGGCTGTGGCGGCTGGCGCGCGGCATCGACGATCGCCGCGTGGTGCCCGATCGCGGCGCCAAGACGATCTCCAGCGAGACCACGTTCGAGACCGACATTCGCGATTTTGCGACGCTTGAAAAGATGCTGTGGCGGCAGTCGGAGAAGGTCTCGTCGCGGCTCAAGAACGGCGGCCTTGCGGGGTTGACCGTCACGCTGAAATTGAAGACCGCCGATTTCAGGCAACGCACCCGTTCGCAATCGATTCACGCCCCGACGCAGCTCGCGGCAAAAATCTTCGCGATTAGCCGCGAGATGCTGGCGAAGGAGATCGACGGCACCGCCTTCCGCCTGATGGGCACCGGCGTCAGCGCGCTGCGCCCGGGATCGCAGGCCGACGATAGCGACATGCTCGACCGCCGCTCGGCCCATGCCGAGCGCGCAATCGACGACCTGCGCAAGAGATTTGGCCAGGCCGCCGTCATCAGGGGCATCGCCTATGACGGGCCGGAGAAGCCGGAGTAGCGCTGGAGGCTCTTACCGTCATTGCGAGGAGCGTAGCGACGAAGCAATCCACACTTACTTTGCGCCTCTATGGATTGCTTCGCTTCGCTCGCAATGACGAACGTGGGCTACCACGCTCACTTACACGGCTTGGAATCCTTGACGTCGAATTTTCCCAGCGCGCCGGAAATGACGAAATCATTGTAATCGAGCACCAGCGCCCGCGAGACGCCGTTCTCGAACAATTCGAACGACATCGCGTAAACCGGGGTTTGCTCGCCGTCCTTGGCCTTGGCGTCGCGGTCGTAATAGCTCACCGTGACCGGCCACCGCGTCAGAGATTTCATCACGTCGTTTGCGGTGGAGGGATCGGGCGCGGTGGTGTGGTCGCCGTGTATCGGCTGGCCGATCACCGATAGCGTATTGTAGACCTTTTCGCCGTTGTCCGATCCGTCATAGACCATCAGCTCGAGCACGGACTTGCCTTCGCGCGCCGCCGCGATGATGCGCTGGATCTGCTCGGTCGGGAACACGGTCGCCCCGTCGAGCGTAAAGGTCTTGGTTTCCGGCTGGTTCAATTTGACGGTGATGTGATCGCCGTTGCGCTCCGCAATCCCGTCGACCGGACTGGAGTCGGCATCGTTCATTCGCGCATCGATCTTGAAACGATAGCTCTTGCCGGCGCCATCCTCCCAGGAAGTCGAGCGCAGATCGCTCAGCGTCACCTTGCCCTCGCCGCTGTCCAGCTCCGAGACCTGCCTGAATTCCGAAGTGTAGCCCTCGCAGGCGCTGCCGGAAAAATTATAGAGGATGCGCCCGCGCGCGTTGTTGATCGAGTTGGAACCGCGCGACTTCACCAGGCTGAGGTCGTAAAGCGCCTGATGCGCCAGAAATGGCCCGCTCGCCGCGGCTTCCACCTTGCCGCCGAAAGAACCCGATACGAGAGCGGCGGCGGCAGCCATCAGCAACAGCAATCGGGCATTACCAGTCCGGAACGAGCGAGCCATGTATTTTCCTATAGGTAAGATTCGTCACATTAATGACCGTCCTATTGCGCCGCAACTAGGGCCGCTTCACGAAAAAGTACGAATTGACAGCCGAAGTGCCATGCTTTTTGGCATTCGCCGCAGACCCGCCCTTCGCTTGCATGTGACTGCGCGATAAGCGAAACAAGGCGGCCCGATCGGACATATATCGGGTGCTAGTCAAAAAACGGGGACGAAACATGGCGGGTACGGTCGAGCAGAAACTTGCGGCGCAGGGCGTGGTCTTGCATGAACCGCCGAGCCCGGTGGCGAATTACGTCGGTTTTGTGCGCACCGGAAATCTGCTGTTCGTGTCCGGCCAGGTTTGCGTCAACCCGGAAGGCAAGCTGATTGCCAAGGGCAAGCTTGGCGCCGGCGTCACCGTCGAACAAGGCAACGCCGCGGCGCGCGGCTGCGCGATCAACCTGCTGGCGCAGATCAAGGCAGCCCTCGGCGACCTCGACAAGGTGGTCCGCGTGGTCCGGCTCGGCGGCTTCGTCAATTCTGCGCCGGACTTTCTCGACGGGCCGAAGGTGCTGAACGGCGCGTCCGACCTGATGGTGGCGGCGTTCGGCGACAAGGGCCGCCACGCCCGCACCACGGTCGGCGTCGCCGCGCTTCCGGCCGATGCGGCGGTCGAGGTCGAAGGAATATTCGAGGTCTCATGACGGGAAACGCGAGGTGCGCGCGTCCGACTGGCTGACAGCGCGGCCGCTCGCCCATCGCGGCCTGCACGACCGCGCGCGCGGCATCATCGAAAACATGCCGGGCGCGGCGCAAGCTGCCATCGATGGCAATTTCAGCATCGAATGCGACATCCAGCTTACCGCCGATGGCGAGGCGATGGTGCATCATGACCACGCGCTTGGCCGCCTCACCGAAGGCTCTGGCGCGCTGCTCGGCATGACCGCCGCTCAGCTCAAGGCGGTCAAGTTCAAGGATACTGCCGAGCGGATGATGTCGCTCGGCGATCTCTGCGCGCTGGTCAATGGCCGCGTGCCGCTCGTGATCGAGGTGAAGAGCCATTTTGACGGCGACCGCAAGCTGGTGGCGCGGATGGCGGAGGTTCTCGCCTCTTATTCCGGCCCGGTGGCCGGAATGTCGTTCGACCCGGATCAGGTGCTGGCGTTGCGCGAAAAGATGCCGGAACTTCCGCGCGGCATCGTTGCCGAACGGACCTATGGCGAGGCCGACTGGCCGGAGGCGACGCCGGCGCAGCGCCGCGGCATGCTGCATCTGCGTCACGCGTTCTGGACCCGGCCGCATTTCGTCGCCTATCGGGTGGACGAGTTGCCGGCGCCGGCGCCCTGGATCGCGCGCAACATTTTCGGCTTGCCGCTGCTGAGCTGGACCGTGCGCACGCCCGAGCAGCGCGAACGGGCGGCGCGCTACGCGGATCAGATGATCTTTGAAGGGTTCCGGCCATAGGGTCGCGCGGCCCTCGCTCTTGAAGTCGCCCGCGCAATGCACGATCTTTGGCGATGGTCACCATGTGCGATGGCTGATCGTAACGCGTGACCGGTTCAAATCGTCGATGGATTCATCCGAAATCACCTTGGAGGCGGTGTCGTCTGTCAGCCAGATTCCGGCTGAGGATTGGGATGCCTGCGCCAATCCGGCTTTCGACCCGGATAGCCTCAACGGACTCGACACACTGGCTTCGCACATTACCACAAGCGACTCCTGCACCAGTTCAAGACATCGCTATAACCCATTCGTTTCCCATGCTTTTTTCTCCGCCTTGGAGGAGTCCGGATCGGCCTGTGCGCGGACCGGCTGGGGACCGCGTCATCTGCTGGCCCGGCTCGATGGCGCGATTGCCGGCATCGTGCCGTGCTATCTGAAATCGCACTCGCAGGGCGAATACGTGTTCGACCGCGGCTGGGCCGACGCCTATGAACGCGCCGGCGGGCGCTATTATCCGAAACTGCAGGCCTCGGTTCCGTTTACGCCCGCGGCCGGCCCGCGGCTGCTGATCCCAAATGGCGTCGATAGCGACCGGATCCGCACCGCGCTCGCGAGCGGACTGGTGGCGCTGTGCGGGATGACCAAAGCCTCATCAGTGCACGTGACGTTTGCACGCGAAGCGGAATGGAAGTTTCTCGCAGCCTGCGGCTTCCTGCAGCGCAACGACCAGCAGTTTCACTGGCACAACCATGGTTACGGCAGTTTCGAGGATTTTCTCGCCACCCTCAATTCGCGCCACCGCAAGGCGATCCGGCGCGAACGGCGCGAAGCGCTCGCCAACGGCATCACGATCCACGCTCTCAACGGCAGCGACATCACCGAAGACGCGTGGGACGCCTTTTTCGCCTTCTACATGGAGACCGGCTCGCGGAAATGGGGTCGGCCCTATCTCACCCGCAGCTTCTTCTCGCTGATCGGCGAGCGCATGGCCAAGGACGTGCTCTTGGTGATGGCCAGGCGCAACGGCCGCTGGATCGCCGGCGCCATCAATTTCATCGGCTCCGATACCTTGTTCGGCCGCAACTGGGGCGCGATCGAACATCATCCGTTTCTGCATTTTGAGGTCTGCTATTACCAGGCCATCGACTTTGCGATCAAGCGCGGCCTGAAAACCGTCGAGGCCGGCGCCCAAGGCGAGCACAAGATCGCGCGCGGCTATCTGCCACAAACCACCTATTCCGCGCACTACATCGCCGACCCCGACCTGCGCCGCGCGATATCCGACTATCTCAGGCATGAACGCGCCTATGTCGCGGAGGCCGCGCGCGAACTCGGCGAAGCCGGGCCGTTCCGCAAAACGGCTGATGAGCCGTCTTGACCGATCTGGGCATGGCAGGGAGAGTAGGATCGCATTTCAGGAGCCGCCATGCCCGCCTATGACCCCAGCAACCCCTTCGCAAAGATCCTGCGCGGCGAGTTCCCCTGCTACAAGGTTTATGAGGACGACCACGTCCTCGCCTTTCTCGACATCATGCCGCGCTCACCCGGGCATACGCTGGTCATCCCGAAGGCCCCGGCCCGCAACATCCTCGATATATCGGCGGACGATTACGCCCACGTCGCGCGCGGCGCGCACAAAATCGCAGCCGCGGCGATGAAAGCATTCAAGGCGGACGGCGTCACCCTGCAGCAATTCAACGAACCCGCCGGCGGACAGGTGGTGTTTCACCTGCACATGCATGTGATGCCGCGCCACAACGGCGTGGCGCTGTTGCCACCGGCCAGCCGCAAGGAAGACGTGAAGGTGCTGGAAGACAATGCAACGAAATTGATGGCGGCGCTGAAGGGCGGGTGATCCAGGATCGTCATTGCGAGCGAAGCGAAGCAATCCACAGCCGCAAGGGAAGATTGGATTGCTTCGTCGCGGAGCCTGTCATCGGGCGCGCATTCGCGCGACCCGTTGGCTCCTCGCAATGACGAAGAGAACGCCGTCACTCCGTCTCGAAATCACCGGGATGCGGCGCGGCCTGCGGCGTGAATTCGCAGCGGTCGGGCTTGATATCCAGTAGCGGCGTCTCGTCGAGGCAATCGAGGCCGCGCACCAGAACGGTAGAGCCCTCGACGCCGACCAGCTTGACTATCGAGGTGCCGATCGGGTTAGGCCGCACCGGGGAGCGCAGCGAGAACGCGCCGCGGGTCGATTTGTTGTTTTTCGGGCTTTGCAGCACGAGGTCGCGGCGCGAGCGATGCAGCCAATAGATCACTTCGAGATTGCTGTAGAAATCGACGCCCTTCAGCGCCGGCACCCATGGCCCGAATATCTCAAGCCGGCAGACCGGGCCGTCGTGGCGTCCCTGCCGCGGCGTCATTTCGCGCGAGGTCCATGGCGTGCGGATGCGGCCGATGAAGACCAGGCCGGCATCACGCGCCGGCGGCATCTCGACGGTCAATTCCCCTTCGCGGATTTCACTCTCTCGAACCATGTCTGCCTCTGGTCACACCAGTCTGAGGTAGTTACCCGAGCCAACCTTTGCCAGCAAGCATCATGAGTTCGC
>Ga0207652_10004075_pt1 | contig 11919 bp, 8 predicted proteins | sample KBSC63BmetaG_FD_184334 | JGI IMG/M metagenome (GOLD analysis project Ga0207652, IMG submission 184334) | Corn rhizosphere microbial communities from Kellogg Biological Station, Michigan, USA - KBS C6-3B metaG (SPAdes) (version 2) | ecosystem: Host-associated > Plants > Roots > Rhizosphere ... | reverse complement strand
CCGCCATGGGGTAACTGTCATCTCGCGGCTACCTCATGGATTCTTCTTATGGGTCTTGTGGTAACGCGCCCGTCGGGTTCACGCTGTGCATACGAAAGCTCATCGAGCGCGAGGAGGCGACGAGAGTGACGGACACAGGCAGCTCAGGAGGCGCAGGACCGGCAGGCGCGGGCAGGGTATCGGGGGCCGGCGGCATTCGCAATGTCGTGCTAGTCGGCCATTCTGGAAGCGGGAAGACGACGCTGGCCGAGGCGCTTCTCCTGCACACGGGCACCGTCGTCCGGGCCGGACGCGTCGAGGACGGGACGACGGCCAGCGACTTCGACGAAGTGGAGATCAGGCAGAAGCGGTCGGTGAACCTGGCCCTGACGCCGTTCGTCTCCGACGGGATCACCGTCAACATGCTTGACACGCCCGGGTACGCGGACTTCACCGGGGACCTGCGGGCGGGCCTGCGCGCGGCCGACTGCGCGCTTTTTGTCGTCGCCGCCACCGACGGGGTGGACGGGGTGACGCGGCTGCTCTGGGAGGAGTGCGCCGCGGTGGGCATGCCCCGGGCGGTCGTCATCACCAAGATCGATCACGGGCGGGCGGACTTCGACACGGTGCTCGCGGAGTGCCAGGGGGCGTTCGGTGAAGGGGTCCTGCCGCTTTACCTGCCGGTCTCCAGCGGGGGCGGCGGCGGCGGGTCCGGGGGCGCCGGCCTCAGCGGGCTCATCGGGCTGCTGTCGGAGACGCTGTACGACTACTCCTCAGGCACGCGGGCCGCGTCGACGGTTACCGCGGATGACGACATCGAGCGCATGGCGCTCGCGCGGGACTCGCTCATCGAAGGCATCATCACCGAGAGCGAAGACGAAACCCTCATGGACCGGTACCTGTCCGGTGAGACGGTGCCGACGGACGTGCTCATCTCCGACCTGCTGACCGCGGTCGCCCGCGGGTCGTTCTACCCGGTGCTCGCCCTCTCCTCGCCGATGGGCGTCGGCATGGCGGAGCTGCTCGAGATCATCACTCAGGCGTTCCCCTCGCCGCTCGAGCACCCGCTGCCGCCCGTGGTGTCGGCCGACACCGGCGAAGAGGTCAGCGGGCTCACGTGCGACCCGGACGGGCCGCTGCTCGCCGAGGTCGTGAAGACTACCTCCGACCCGTACGTCGGGCGGATCTCGCTCGTGCGCGTGTTCTCAGGGACGCTCCGCGCCGACATGTCGGTGCACGTCTCCGGGCACGGACGGGCCGAGCGCGGACACCCCGACCACGATGACGACGAGCGCGTCGGCGCGCTGACCTCACCCCTTGGCAAGCAACAGCGTCCCGTCACGGAATGCCCGGCGGGGTCGGTCTGCGCCGTGGCGAAGCTGTCGACCGCGGAGACGGGAGACACCCTGTCGTCGCGGGAGCAGCCGCTGCTCATGGAGCCGTGGTCGATGCCCGACCCGCTGCTGCCCGTGGCGATCGTCGCCAAGTCGAAGGCGGACGAGGACAAGCTGTCCGCGGCGCTCGGCCGCCTTGTCGCCGAGGACCCGACGATGCGCCTTGAGATCAACGCGGAGACGCACCAGCTCGTGCTGTGGTGCATGGGCGAGGCGCACGCGGACGTGCTCCTCGACCGGCTGTCTTCGCGGTACGGGGTCGCGGTCGACACCGTGACGCTGCGGGTGCCGCTGCGGGAGACGGTCGCGTTGTCCGCCCGCGGGCTCGGGCGGAACGTGAAGCAGACCGGCGGGCACGGCGAGTTCGGGATCTGCCACATCGAGGTGGAGCCGCTGCCTGACGGTGCGGCCGGGTTCGAGTTCGTCGACAAGATCGTCGGCGGCGTGGTGCCCAGGCAGTTCATCCCGTCGGTCGAGAAGGGCGTCCGGTCCCAGATGGAGGCCGGGGTGCTCGCCGGGTACCCGATGACGGGGCTCCGGGTGACGCTCTTCGACGGGAAGGCGCACTCGGTGGACTCCTCCGACATGGCGTTCCAGAAGGCCGGGCGGGCCGCGCTGAAGGACGCTTGCGAGAAGGCGTCGCCGATGCTGCTCGAGCCGGTGGACGAGGTGTCGATCCTCGTCCCCGACGAGTACGTCGGCGCGGTCATGTCCGACCTGTCGGGCAGGCGCGGACGGGTGATCGGGACCGTGCCGGTCGGCGTCGGGCGGACGCAGATCCGGGCCGAGGTGCCCGAGCTTGAGATCACCAGGTACTCGATCGACCTGCGGTCGGTGTCGCACGGCACCGGGTCGTTCACCCGCGGGTACCTACGGCACGAGCCGCTCCCGTCCCACCTGGCGGCCAAGGTGGCGGCGGACTCCCGGCCGGCCTAGCGCCTCGCCGGGCCGGGTCAGGCAGTTACCGGGTGTACTTAGCGACCGTATAGAGACGCTAAGTACACCCGGCCTGCTCGCTTTGACGTCTCTTTGGCGCTTAGGCCGCCGGCCAGGCGTCGGCGAGGAGCTTGCGGGTGTCGGCGAGCAGTTGCGGCAGCACGCGGGTGTGCCCGACGACCGGCATGAAGTTCGTGTCGCCGCCCCAGCGCGGCACGACGTGCTGGTGCAGGTGGGCGGCGATCCCCGCACCCGCGACCGTGCCGAGGTTCATCCCGATGTTGAAGCCGTGCGGCCCGCTCGCGGTGCGCAGCGCCGTGATCGCGCGGCTCGTGTAGTCGCTGAACTCGGCGGTCTCGTCGCGGGTCAGCTCCGTGTAGTCGGCTAGGTGGCGGTACGGGCAGATCAGCACGTGGCCGCTGTTGTACGGGTACAGGTTCATGATCGCGTAGACGAGTTCGCCGCGCGCGACGATCAGCCCGTCCTCGTCGCTCAGCGTCGGCGCGATGCAGAACGGGCAGCCCTCGTGCGGGCCGGGCCCCGTCGGCTTGCCCGCGCCCTTGATGTAGGCCATCCGGTGCGGCGTCCACAGCCGGTCGAACGCGTCGGGCACCCTGGCGACAGGCGCCGGGGTCTCCAGGAGACCGGAGTCCTCGGGGACACCGGCCGCCGGCGGGTCCTGGCCGGGGCCGGCGGGTTCTGGTGACGAGGGAACGCTCACGCTACCGATGCTAGCGGCGCGCCGGGGACGACGCGGCCGGCACCCGGCCCGGCTAGCGCCGGCTAGCGCTGGCCGGCCAGGTCGAGCAGGTCGTCGAGGATGCGGTCGATGGCCGTAACGGTCATCGTGAGGTGGCCGGCGCCCGGCTCCAGATGCACGCGGGCACCTGGGATATGCGCGGCGAGCCACTGGCCGTGGGTGAACGGGACCATCTTGTCCTGGTCGCCCTGCCAGATCGCCGCGCGCCCGCTCAGGGCGTCGAGGGAGAAGCCCCAGTCGGTGACGAACGCGAGGTCGTCGTCGCGCCAGCCCGCGATGCCGTTGCGGACGGCGCCGCGCAGGCCCTGGGCCAGTTCGTCGGCGAACTGGCCGGTCAGCACCGCCGCGTCGGCACCGGAGATGAGTCCGCCGAACGCGGCGATCACCTGCTCGCCGGTGACATCGCGCATCGTGTCGGCTTCCTTGCTGAGGTACGGGGTAAGCGCCTCCGCCCCCTGGGCGGCGAGGCCGAACTCCTTGATGTTCTCCGGGCCCATGCCGGCCACGAAGTCCAGGCCCTCGGCGCTGAACGGGGCGGCGCCCGCGACCGAGGCGGCGCCAAGGCAGCGCTCGGGCGCGAGCGCGGCGCAGGCCAGCGTGTGCGGGCCGCCGCCGGAGAAGCCGATCGACACGTACGTGTCCGCGCCGACCGCGTCGAGCACCGCGGCGGTGTCGGCGACGACGTCGGCGACCGTCCGGCCCGGCCGCGACGTCGAGTCCTCGTAGCCGGGCCGCGAGGCCTGCACGACGCGCAGTCCGCGTTCCGCGGCCGCGTGGCCGATCTTCGAGTTGAGCACCAGGCCGCTCGGCGTCCCCTGGTGGACCACCAGGGTGAGCCCGCCCTCAGGACCGGCCGTCAGTACGTCGATATCCCGGCCGTCGGCAAGGCGGACCAGCCGCCGCTCAGTCTCCATGCCGGCAGCTTAGTGGTACTCGGCGGCACGCACCCGCCTGCTCGCGAGGGCGCGAGGCTCCTCGGAGCGGAAACTACGTGGAAACCTTTCGTCCGGTGGAAACTAAGCACGCGCCACGCGTGTCTTCTTTCCGCCGGATGCGGAGTTTCCACGCTGTGTGGAAGTTGCCCGGCGCGCGCCGCAGCTCAACGGGCGCGGAGCCCAACTCCTGTCACATGGACACCTTGAGTGCCACCGCCCGGGCGATGCGGGCGGCGCGGGGCGGGGTCGTTACTGGCCGGGGTTGGCGTACACCCGGTCCGGGTTGACGAAGACCGCCGTGCGGCGTTCCTCGCGCATCACCCGGTCGTAGGTGTCGAAGTCCTCGTGGGTACCGCCCGCCGCGGTGAATATCTCGCGCAGCAGCAGCCGCAGGCGCTCCGCGTCGACGCTCGGTTCGGGGTCGTCGGGGCCGATGAGGTCGACGCGGCCTTCGGCCGCGGCCCACTGCCAGCCGGACCTGATGACGACGTTCGCGTAAGGGCGCTGGCGCCAGTTCGCGAGCTTCTTCGTGCCGCCCCGCACGACCATGCCGACCACGGTCTCCCCGGTGACCGGGTGGCGCAGCACGCCCGCGTTCACCACCGACGAGGAGATCGTCCCGTCGCCCCGGGTCGCGGAGACCACGACGAGCCCGTGATCCCCCGCGACCAGCTTCCTGAAGTCTTCGATGTTCGCCACGGGACCTATTCAACCCCGCCGACGGCCGGGCCGCGGGGTTGAGCCGCCCAGGGGCTCGGAAAAGGTCGGCCTTTTCGGCCGCCACCTGGAGTACGACGGCGGGAACGGGGAAATCCGCGGCAGCGCCGCCGGCGGGCACAGGGGCCGCCGGCGGCGCGTCCTCGAGGTTACGGCCGGGTGACGCCGGGATACGTGACGCGGGCGTGTCTCGGTCAGGGGGTGTCCGATCGGTGGGCAGGCTGGAACAGTTCGATGAGGTTGCCAGCCGGGTCGGCGAGCAGGATCTGGCGTCCGCCGGGACCCGAGACCAGGTCACTGCAGAACGACAGGCCGGCGCTGCGCAGCCGGCCGATCTCAGCGTCGAGGTCGTCGACGATCAGGTGGATGCGGTTTCGTCCGGCGGTGGCGGCGTGCACCGGTGTGGCGCGGGCACCGGAGCTGGCTGGCCCGGACAGCAGCAGCCGGAGCGGGCCGCGGACTACGTCAGCGAAGGCGGGCGAGGAGATGTTGAGCGTGAAGCCGAAATAGGTGGTGTAGAAGTCGACGGCCGCCTGGACGTCGTCGACGATATAGCGGACGCTTGCGTACCGGTCGGCTGATGTCATGGCTGGATCTCCTTCAAGAGCGGGTGGCGGTGGGGGATGTGATGGAGGGTCCTTCGATGTGCAGCTGGGGCAGGCGGCGCGCCAGGGTGCGGGGCAGCCACCAGTTGCCACGGCCGATCAGGTGCATAAGGGCTGGCACCAGCAGCATCCGAATGATGGCCGCGTCGACGAGGATGGCAGCGACCATGCCCACCCCGGCGACCTTGATGAAGACCTGGTCGCTAGGGATCAGTGACGCGAAGACCACGATCATGATGCCCGCGGCCGCGGTGATCACCCGTCCGGTGCTGGCCAGTCCGGTGGTGATGGCCTGGCTGTTGCTCCCGGTGCGCAACCATGCCTCCCGTATCCGGCTGACCAGGAAGACCTCGTAGTCCATGGACAGGCCGAACAGCAGCGCGAACATGATGACCGGGATGAACGCCGCTAGCGGGGTCGGGGCGTCGATGCCGATCAGCTTGCCGGCCCAGCCGCGGTTGAGGAAGAACGCGACCACCCCGTAGGACGCCGCTACCGACAGCAGGTTCATCACGGCCCCCATGATCGCGACGGCGATGCTGCGGAACGCCACAAGCAACAGCAGCATCGACACGACGACGACGCCCCCGATGATCAGCGGGAGCCGGCTGGCGATCGACGTGTTGATGTCGATGTTCGCCGCGGTCGCGCCGCCTACGTGGACCTGCGCGGCGGTGCCCTTGGTCGCGGCCGGGATTACCTGGTCGCGCAGCGTGTGGACCAGGTCTTCGGTGGCCGTCTCCTGCGGTCCCGTGCGGGGCACGACGCTGATCAGCGCCACCTCACCGGCGGGATCAAGCCGAGGCGGCGACACCGCCGTGACTCCCGCCGTCCCGCCGAGTCCAGCCTCCAGCCGCTGGAGGACCGCGCCGTCTCCGTGCGGCATGTCAGCCACCACGAGCAGCGGCCCGTTGGCTCCGGGACCGAATCCCTTGGCCAGCATGTCGTACGCCTGCCGGCTAGACGTGGTCGTGGGGTCGTTGCCCTCGTCGGGCAGGCCGAAGTGCACGCCGAGGAACGGTACGGCCAGCACCAGCAGCACCGCGACGCTCACCGTGGCGGCGAGTACCCGGTGTCGCTGCACCAGCCGGCTCCACCGCGTCCAGCCCGCCGCCGGCACCAGGTGACCGTCGGCAGAGACCCGGGCGGGACGCCTCCGGCCCAACGGCAGCCGGAGGCTGTCGATCCGCGTTCCCAGGTAGCCGAGCAGCGCGGGGAACAAGGTGACGGAGGCGGCCATCACGACCAGCGTGGCGATGATCGTGACGACGGCGGTGCCGTTCATGACGGGCGATCCCGCCGCGAACAGCCCCAGCATGCTCATCGTGACCGTGCCGGCGGCCACGAGGACCGCCCGGCCGGCGGTGTCGAGCGTCGCTACGGTCGCGGCTTCGGCGTCGAGGCCCGCCGCCCGCCATTCGCGGAACCGGGTCACCATCAGCAGGGCGTAGTCGATGCCGAGGGCGATGCCCAGCATCATGCCAATGGTGGGCGCGAACGACGGCACGTCCACCCCGGCCGCGGCGAGGCCGACCAGGCTGAAGCTGACCGCAAGCGCACCGAGCGCCATGGCCAGCGGCAGCCCGGCCGCCACCACGGAACCGAACATGATGAGCAGGATCACGGCGGCCGCGATCAGGCCGATGAACTCTGTGGCGGGCTGGGTCTGCTCGGCGTTTTCCACTTCGCGCCCGCCGAGTGCGATGGTCAGCCCGCTGCGCTCGGCCGCGTGAGCGACGGCCAGCATTCGCTGGGTGTCTTCCTTTGGCATGTCGTTGGGGTTGGTGACATCGAGATAAGCGTGCGCGACGAGAGTCCGGCCGTCCGGCGCGATGGCGCCCTTGGCGGCATAAGGGTCGTCAACGGACGTGACGTGCGGCATGCGTCCCAGCTCACCGAGCAGCCCGTTGACCGTGCTCCGTACCCCGGCGCTCCTGACGTCGTCGGCGCGTGCCACCACGCCCACGCTATCGCCGGACTGGGCCGGGAACCGCTCCGTCAGCAGGGTCTGCGCCTGCGCGGAGTCCGAGCCCGGCACGCTGCCGTCGTTTACATACGCGCCCTTGAGTGCCGCCGACAGCCCGAAGGCGATGGCGAGCACCGCCACCCAGGCGAGCAGCACGGTTCCCCGCCTGCGGTAGGCCAGGCCCGCGAGCCGGCCCAGCGGTCCCGGCCGCGGTCCACCGGGCGAGCCGCGGCGGTCGTCGTGCTCGGACATCAGGTCAGCCGAGGGGAGTTGCTTCGGTTCAGTCATGGAAACGATGATCCGGAAGCTGGCCGGGCGCGTCCTCGGGCCGTCGTTGCCTGTTCCTACGCAGATCCGCGTAGGTGGCGCAGGCCAGGGCGCGCTCACCGTCGTAGCCCGATGCGGTGCTACGCGGTCACGTGTCTGCGCTGACCAGTCCGGTCTGGTAGGCGATCACGACCAGCTGCGCGCGGTCGCGCGCGCCCAGTTTCGCCATCGCATGGCTGACATGCGTACGCGCGGTGGCCGGGCTGAGGAACAGTTCGGCGCCGATCTCGTCGTTGCTCAGGCCGCGTCCGACCAGGGCGAGGACTTCCCGTTCCCGTTCGGTGAGCACCGCGAGCAAGTCATCGGCCGCCTTGGCTGCCGTCCGCCGCGCGGTGAACTGGCTGATCAGGCGCCTGGTGATGCGCGGTGCGAGCAAGGCTTCTCCCGCCGCCACCACGCGGACCGCATGCAGGAGCTCGGCTGGCCCGGCGTCCTTGAGCAGAAAGCCGCTGGCGCCGGCCTGCAGTGCCTCGAAGACGTAGGCGTCGGTGTCGTAGGTGGTCAGGATGATAATCCGGACGCCCTCAAGCCCGCGCATCCCGGTGATCTGGGCCGTGGCCTGGATTCCGTCGAGCTTCGGCATGCGAATGTCCATGAGGACGACATCGGGCCGGGCGGCACGGGCACGCTCGACGGCTTCGGCGCCGTTGGCCGCCTCTCCCACTACGGTGATGTCGTCTTCGAGGTCGAGCAGGAGCTTGAACCCGGACCGTACGAGCCACTCGTCGTCGGCGAGCAGCACCTTGATCGGAGTGGTGGCCTGAGGTGAGGCCGACGGGCTGTTCACAGGCTCGACCCGGCAGGCGCGAGGGGCAGCCGGGCGGTGACTTCGAAGCCGCCGTCCAGAGTCGGCTTAGCGTGGAGCTCGCCGCCGAGCAGCTCGCAGCGCTCGCGCATGCCGAGGATCCCGCGACCATGCTCAGCCAGACCATCGGCCTGGTTGCCAACTGGATGGCGGGCCGAGAAGCGCGGGCGGGCAGGATCATCACCCGGCTCGGCGCGGTGGCCCTGGTCCGTCACGCGGATTTCCAAGACGTCGGTTCCAGGGTTCAGCGCGACCGTCACCCGGGTCGGGCCGACGTGGCGGATCACGTTGGTGATCGATTCCTGAACGATCCGGTAGGCGGCGCTGCCCACGGCGCTCGGCAGCGGCGGCGCGGGCGAGGTTGCCTCCACCGTGACGTCGAGTCCGGCGTCGCGTGCCTTGGCGGTGAGTTCGTCGAGCGCTTCAAGGCCGGGGTACGGCATCCGGTCGTCGTCGTCATCGCGGAGCACCCCAAGGATGGCCCGCATCTCTTGCAGCGCCCGGGAACTGGTCTGCTCGATGACCCGCAGCGCGTCACGTGCCCGTTCCGGTCGCTTGTCCAGCACGTGCGCGGTGACCCCGGACTGGACGTTGATGATCGCTATGGCGTGTGCGACGGTGTCGTGGACTTCGCGCGCGATCCGGAGCCGTTCGGCGTCGGCCCGTGCCCGCGCTTGTTCTTCGCGAGTCCGTTCTGCCAGCTCGGCACGCTCCACGGCTTCGGCCGCGATGACCCGGCGGGACCGCACCGACTCGCCCAGGGCCACGCACATGACCGACGCCCCGATGCGGAAGAACACCCAGCCGATGGCGGCGCGCGGCTGGATGTCGGCCGCCGCGAGCAGCCACCCGGTAGCGAGCGCCGTGATGCCAGCGGCGGCGATCACCAGTGACCGCCGCCCGTCACCGTAGGCGGCGAGAGAGTACAGGGCGACGAAGAGGCCGAGCCAGCCCCAACCGTCCGGGAAGCTCAGGCCGTAGTACACCAAGCTAGCGATTGCGGCGATGCCGGCCACGGGGATGGGCCACCGGCGGCGGACCGCCACGACCAGGCCGCTCACCACAAGCAGCACGTACCCGAGGTTTCCGAAGTCCGTGAGCGGACGCGCTGCCGCATGGTTGGCAACGAACGCGACTGTGCCCTGCACCCCCATCACTGTGACGAAGAGCGCGAGCACCACATCTTGCGCCACTACACGCAGGGGAAACGCGCCGGCGCGGTGTTTCATGGCGTGATCCTACAGTTCCTCACGCAAACCAGGCTCCGCCCAGTCACGCGGCCTGCTACGCAATTGGGCGTAGCAGGCGGCGATCCCGCTACGCCCAATTGCGTAGCCGCTGTCACCGCCAGGCCTGGCGGCAGCTGTTGTACTGACGCCCTACGGGCGGTTGGAGCGGCGGTCCTGCTTGCCGGTTTGGGTGCCCTTGTCGTTGACGAGGCCGGCGCGGCGCAGGGCCTCGGCCATCGCGCCGTTGGCCGGGGGCTGCGGCGCGTTGCGACGGTCGCCGCCCTGGCCTTCCCCGCCCCGGCGGTCACCGGAGTTGCCGGCGCCCCTGCGGTCTCCCCTGGCACCCTGGCCGCCGCCGCGGCGGTCGCCGGGCGCGCTCCTGCGGTCGCCGCCCGCACCGCCCCGGCCGTCATTGCCCGGGCCGCCAGCGCGGGGATCGCGCTTCGCCCCGCCCTGGCGGTCACCCTGCCTTGGCGCGGAGCGGGGGCGGCCGGAGTCACCAGCGGCCGTTCGGGGGGCTGAAGAGCGGTCACCGCGGGAGGGCCGGCCGCCGCCCGCGCTCGCGTCACCTTCGTCTTGCAGGCGCATGGTCAGCGAGATGCGGTGCCGTGGGATGTCGACGGACAGCACCTTGACCTTCACCACGTCACCCGACTTGGCGACGTCGCGGGGGTCGGCGACGAAGTTGTTCGACATGGCCGAGACGTGCACGAGGCCGTCCTGGTGGACGCCGATGTCGACGAACGCGCCGAAGGCGGCGACGTTCGTGACCACGCCCTCAAGGACCATGCCCGGCTCGAGGTCGCCGAGAGTCTGCACGCCCTCGGCGAAGGTCGCCGTCTGGAACTCCGGGCGCGGGTCGCGGCCGGGCTTTTCCAGCTCCCTGAGGATGTCGTTGACCGTTGGGAGACCGAACGCCTCGTCGGTGAACTCGGCCGGGTTGAGGCCGCGGATCGTCGACGCGTTGCCGATCAGGGTGGCGACGTCGGTGTGCGTCTTCGCCAGAATCCGGCGGACGACCGGGTACGACTCGGGGTGCACGCCCGAGGCGTCAAGCGGGTCGCCGCCACCGCGGATCCGCAGGAAGCCCGCGCACTGCTCGAACGCCTTGGGACCGAGCCGCGGTACGCCCTTGAGCTGCTCGCGGGTCGTGAACGCGCCGCGATCGTCGCGGTGCGCGACGATCGCGCCGGCCAGGGAGTCGGTGACGCCGGAGACCCGGGCGAGCAGCGGGCGGCTGGCGGTGTTGACGTCCACGCCGACCGCGTTCACCGCGTCCTCGACGACGGCATCCAGTGAGCGCTCAAGCAACGCGGCGGTGACGTCATGCTGGTACTGGCCGACGCCGATGGACTTCGGGTCGATCTTGACGAGTTCGGCCAGCGGGTCCTGAAGCCTGCGCGCGATCGAGACCGCGCCGCGCAGCGACACGTCAAGCTCGGGAAGCTCGCTGCTCGCGTAGGCGCTCGCGGAGTAGACGGACGCGCCGGCCTCGGAGACGACGATCTTCGTCAGGTTGAGGTCCGGGTTGGCCTTGATCAGGTCGATGGCCAGCTTGTCGGTCTCCCGGCTCGCGGTGCCGTTGCCGATGGCGATGAGCTCGACGTCGTGGTCCTTGGCGAGCCTGCCGAGGATGTGCAGCGACTCGTCCCACTTGTGCTGCGGCACGTGCGGGTAGATCGTGTGGGTCGCCACGACCTTGCCGGTCGAGTCGACGACGGCGACCTTGACGCCGGTGCGGAAGCCGGGGTCGAGGCCCATCGTCGCGCGCTGCCCGGCCGGCGCCGCGAGCAGCAGGTCCTTGAGGTTGGCGGCGAACACGTCGACCGCCTCCGCCTCGGCGGCCTGCCACAGGCGCATCCGCAGGTCGATGCCGAGATGGACGAGGACGCGCGTGCGCCACGCCCAGCGGACGGTGTCGATGAGCCACTTGTCGGCCGGACGTCCCTCGTCGCTGATGCCGAACCGGTCGGCGATCGGCTGCTCGTAGGAGCCGCCAAGGCCGCTATGGACGGGTTCGAAGCCCTCGTCGGCGGGGTCGAGCGTGAGGTCGAGGACCTCTTCCTTCTCCGCGCGGAACATCGCGAGGACGCGGTGCGCCTTGAGCCTGCCGAACGGCTCGGCGAAGTCGAAGTAGTCGCTGTACTTCTTGCCGTCCTCCGCCTTGCCCTCGCGGACCTTGGCGACCAGGTTGCCCTGGGACCACATCCGCTCGCGGAGCTCCCCGATCAGGTCAGCGTCCTCCGCGAAGCGCTCGACGAGGATC
>Ga0207652_10004070_pt1 | contig 11924 bp, 8 predicted proteins | sample KBSC63BmetaG_FD_184334 | JGI IMG/M metagenome (GOLD analysis project Ga0207652, IMG submission 184334) | Corn rhizosphere microbial communities from Kellogg Biological Station, Michigan, USA - KBS C6-3B metaG (SPAdes) (version 2) | ecosystem: Host-associated > Plants > Roots > Rhizosphere ... | reverse complement strand
CCTTCCCGACGGCGGCTAATCGCCGCCGGGGTTGTAGACGCCGGGCAGGCGGGGACCGCGATCGCGATTGCGGTGACGATCGCGATCGAAGCCGCGCTTGCCGTTGCCTTCGCGGAAGCCATCAGAGGGGCCGTTGCCGCGGCGCCGGCGGCGGCGGCCCGAACGTCCGCCGTCTTGATCGCGGTCGCCACTGTTGCTGCCGTGCGCGCGGAAGCCCTGCTGGTGATGCTTTCCGCCGTTGCCGTTGTTGGGGTGAGGCTGCTGCTGACCGTGGGGCGGCTGGCCCTGATTGCCGCCCCCCTGGCCGCGCGACATCACCGGCAGCGAGACCGGATCGACGGTGCGCCAGTCGACGTAGGCGCGAATGTTCGCGTCGCGCACGGTGTCCCAGCTGGCGCGATCGGGATCGACGGCCGCCGGTGGCGCGGCGCCATCGGCGGGCGCCTCGCCATCGCTCGACGGCGCGGCCGCCGCGACGACCGGCGACGCGGCTTCGACGGGGATCGCGACCGGCGCCTCCTGGTGCGGCCACAGCGCCTCCAGCTCGGCCATGTCCAGCACGACCTCGCCGGACATCGGCGTCCCCGCCTGAGCGTCGACGTCGTCCCACACCGCGGGATCGAACGTGTGTTGCGCGTCGTCGGGCGCACCGACCACCACCGGTGGCAGCGGCGGCGGCACGTCGGTGGGGATGGCCGTCGCGAACACGATCGCCTGGGGCTGCGGCGGCGGCTGCGCCGGACGACCCTGCCGCGAGGGGTGCGGCTGGCCGTGCGCGCTGATCTGCGGCTGCTCGGCACCACCGCGACGGCGGCGGCGGCGCGGGCGCGCGTGGAAGTCGGTGGCCGCGTGCAGCCCGTGCCGCGCGTCGTCCGATCCCGGATCGAACACCTCGCTGTCCAGCCCCGCGCACGAATCACACAGGCCGCACTTGTCGCCTTCGGGCTCGCCGAAGTAGGCGCGCATCATCTGCACGCGGCAGCGCTGCGTGTTCATGTACGCCAGCAGCGACGCCAGGCGCCGCCGATCCGAGATACGTCGCGCCTCGAACACGCTGGCGGCCTTGTCGATCTGCTCGCGGGTCGGCTTCGGCTCGACGCCCTGCCAGCGGGCAGCCTTCACCTCCTCGGCGACGCCCATCGCCTCGAGCACGGACAGGATGACGCGCACGCGGCGCTCGGGGAGGGCCATCGACAGCGCCAGGTCGCGCACCGAGACTTCTTTCCCCTCGTCGCTCCACGCGTACAGCCCCTCGGCCACCATGCGCGCCTGCGCCTTGGTGGGGTGCGCCTCGCGCAGGAAGTGCTCCTGGATCTCGATGTCCTCCGGCTGGAACAGCAGCACGCAGCGGGCAGGCTTGCCGTCGCGTCCCGCGCGACCGGCCTCCTGCACGTACGCCTCGGGCGAGCCGGGCATCTGGTAGTGGATGATGTAGCGGATGTCGGGCTTGTCGACGCCCAGACCGAACGCGTTCGTCGCCAGCATGACGACCTTGCGCCCGCCGTGCATGAACGACGCTTGCGCCTTCTCGCGCTCGTCGGTCGTCATCTTGCCGTTGTAGCGCTCGACCGGGATCTTCCCGTGGCGCAGGGCCACGTACAGATCGTCGACGGCGCGCACGGTGGCGCAGTACACGATGCCGGGGCGGCGCAGCCGCTGGATCAGCTTGCCCAGCTGGCGCAGCTTGTCTGCCTCGCCCGCCACCTTGCGCACGTCGAAGGCCAGGTTGGGACGATGAAACGAGACGCGACAGACATTGGAGTCGCGCATCCCCAGCTGCACCAGCACATCGTCGGAGATGGCCGGCGTCGCCGTCGCCGTCAGCGCCAGGATGGGCGGACGACCCAGCACGTTCGCGGCGCGACGCAGTCCCAGATAGGCGGGGCGGAAGTCGTGGCCCCACTGCGACACGCAGTGCGCCTCGTCGACCGCGAAAAGCGAGAACTTCACCCCCTCCAGCGCCTGCTGCACCGTCGGCGAGCCGACGGACTCGGGCGTGATGATGACCAGCTTGATCGTGCCGTCGCGCACCGCCTCGAGATCGGCGGCGCGCTCCTTGGCGGTGCGGGTGGAGTCGATGCGGGCCACGCGCACGCCGGCGGCCTGCAGCTTGGTGACCTGGTCCTCGATCAGCGCCAGCAGCGGCGAGACGACGATGGTCGGCCCGGGCAGCACCAGCGACGGCAGCTGATACGTCAGCGACTTGCCGCTGCCCGTGGGCATGATGGCCAGCGTGTCGCGGCCGGCCAGCACGGACTCGATGATCTCCGCCTGACCGGGGCGGAGACCGCGCATCTTGAAGATCTCGCGCAGCTTGCCCAGCGCCTCTTGCATCAGGGGCGACGGCGCGGCCACGGGCGCGGGGGGCGCGGCGCCGTCGGTCGTCGAGACGTGGCCGGCGTGGGGATACGCCGTGGCGTCGCCGTTCAGGACAGGGCCGGGGACGCTTTCGCCGGCGTCGCTCGCGTCGTCGTCGGCGCGGCTGCGCACCACCACCGTCGGGATGCCGTCGTCGGCCTCCAGCTCCATGGCCTCGAGGCGAGCGTGCGAGACGGCACCGTCGACGGGCGCCGGCGCGGGACCGAACGAAACCAACGGAGAGTGGACCGCGGAATCGACCTCTGACCCGACGTCGGAAGCTGTCTCGTCGCTCGAACCTGGCTCACCTTCGGCGTCGGCCGAGGAGCCTTTCACAGAATCATGAGAACTCAGGCTGTACTCCTAGATCTATTGGACGGCGCCTTTCGGTGCGCGCCGATGATCCGGCGTCCACCACCATCGCTACGCCCCTTGCCACTCCATGCAGGCTTTGCGGGACCACGTGGAGGCTCGCAACCCCGGTCACCGGTGCGGCCCAGGGCCGCAATGCACGGGTGACGGGCAGAAACGTAACATGGCTCCAAACGGGAAGCTACAACAAACAGGTAGCGGGGCCGTCCCCCGACGGTGGCATACGCGTTGCGGTGTTACGGGGGATGCCCGTACTTTCGGTCCTGAATCCGGACGCCCGTCCCCGTGAACGGATTGTTTCGTTGGGTCCCTCGGCGCTGGCCGATGCCGAGCTGATCGCCCTGCTGCTGGGCAGCGGAACGCGCGGCCTGAACGCGCTGGATGTCGCGCACGCGCTGCTGGCCCGTGACGGAGGCGTATCCGGATTGGCACACGCGTCGCTCGACGAATTGCGCCACCAGCCGGGCGTGGGCGTGGCGCGGGCCGCCGCGTTGCTGGCTGCCATCGAGCTTGGCCGGCGCGCGGTCGGCGAGCGGCCGGCCCGGGGACGGCGCATCGCCTCGGCCGCCGACGTCGCCCATCACCTGCGCGCGCGGCTGCACGGCTGCGCCGTCGAGGAGTTCTGGGCGCTGGCGCTGGATGTCCGGCATCGCGTGCTGTGGGAGACCTGCCTGGCGCGCGGCTGCCTGACCGGGGTCGAGGTCCACCCGCGCGATGCCTTCCGCCCGTTGATCCGGGGCGGCGCCGCGGCCGTGATCTTCTGTCACAACCACCCCTCGGGCGACCCCTCGCCGTCGCGCCAGGATCTGGAGCTGACGGCGCGCCTGCGCGAGGTGGGCGAGCTGTGTGGGATCGCCGTGCTGGACCACGTGGTCGTCGGCGCGGACGGGTTCACCAGCATCGCGGAGGATTACTGGACGGCGAGCCGGCCGCTTTTACAATCGGCGCGATGAAGTGCGAGTGCGGGGCCACGCGCGGGCGCGCGGCGCTGGTGGCTGCCGCCGCGGTGACCTTGGCCATTCCAGGCCTGGCGCGCGCGTTCCCGGACGCCCTGGGGCCGCGGGCCACCGCCATGGGCGATGCGGGCGTGGCCGACGCACGCGCCACGGACGCCTTGCGCCTGAACCCCGCCGGCATGGGCCTGGCCGCGCTGTACACCGTGGCGGCCGATTACCAGTTCATGAACCAGCAGGGCGGCCAGTCGCTGAACGTCGGGGTGGCCGACTCGACGTCCGACTCGAAGCTCGGCGGCGGGCTGTTCTACGGGTACCGGAGCGCGTCCCCCATGGGCCTGCCGTCGCTGGGCGCGCACCAGGGCGGGCTGGCGCTGTCCTATCCGCTGTCCGAGCGCTTCCTGCTGGGCGCCACGGTGAAGTACGTCCATGTCTCGGGCGGCCTCGAGCCGGACGGACGCTCCGATCATGGCGGCGTCACCGCCGACGCCGGGCTGGTGCTGCGCGTGGCACCGGGCGTGACCCTGGGCGCCGCCGGGTACAACCTGCACGATCTGTCGACGGTGATGGCGCCGCTGTCGCTGGGTTACGGCATCGCGTTCTCGCCGGGCAGCAACCTGACGCTGGTGCTGGACGCCCTGCACGACTTCACCACGTCCGATCCCACGCGCGGGGTGCGCACCAACGTGGGGGGCGGGGCCGAGCTGCTGTTGAAGAACATCGTCGCCGTGCGCCTGGGCGGCGGTCACGACGGCGGCGCCCGGGGTCCGGCGGCCGCCTACGTGACCGGCGGCCTGGCGGCGCTGTCCGAGCTGGGCGCCCTGGACGCCAGCATCCGTCAGGACCTGAGTGGCGACACCAAGATCACCACCGTCATCGTGGGTCTGCGGCTGTTCGTGCAGGCGCCGCAGCCGGCGTCGTCCAGCACGTTCATGCCCTCGCCCAGCACGACGGACGGCTCGTCCGGCCTGCCCATGTCGCCCTCGGCGGCGCCGCCGCCCGTCCAGCCGGCCAGCCCTTCTGGCGCTCCAGAGCTACACTGACGCCGTCCCAATGGCGTTTTCGCGCGTTGTTCGGAACTTTCGGTCCGGCCCGCTGTCCGTAGCGACGTGGAGGCTACGCTGGGTCTGGCGCGCGCGGCACGCACCGGCAAGATCAGTCGACAGATCAGTCGACGAATCGGTTTCGGCAAGCGGGTGCCGTTCCAGATGAGCGTGGCCGAGCGCCTGCTGATCGCGCGGCTGAAGGAACGGGACGAGCGCGCGTTCAACGAGATCGTGCGCGCGCACGGGGACAAGGTGTTCAGTCTGGTCTACCGGATGATCGGCAACCGCGCCGAGGCCGAGGATCTGGCCCAGGAGGTGTTCGTCACCGTGTTCAAGACGGTCGACACCTTCCGGGGCGAATCGAAGTTCTCGACCTGGCTGCTGCGCATCGCCGCCAACCACTGCAAGAACCGGATCAAGTACCTGTCGCGGCGGCGCACCGACAGCGGGGGCCTCGACGACGTCGCCGAGGAGAAGATGTCCGACGTGGGCCGGGCGCCCGTGCAGAGCCACATCGACGCCCCCGACGTGATCCTGGAGGCCGCCGAGCTCGATCGCATCATGCAGGCGGCGATCGGCGAGCTGGACGAGGAGCACCGCCTGCTGATCATCTTGCGCGACGTCGAGGAGCTGTCGTACGAGGAGATCGGGGAAGTGACCGCGCTGGCCGAGGGCACGATAAAATCGCGCTTGCACCGCGCCCGTATGACAATCAAGGAGTATCTGGCGCGCCGTACCCGCTGACCGGGGCGTCGCGCCTGCCGACGCCGCTCCCATGGATCACCAGAAAGCCTCCGAACTTTTCTCGAGCTACCTCGACAACGAGCTGGTGGGCGTCGAGCGCGCCGCGCTGGAGCAGCACCTGGCGGTGTGCATCCAGTGCCGGACCGAGCTGGAGGAGCTGCGGCGCGCGGTGGGGGGCCTGGGCCGCATGAAGGCGCGGGACCACGCGCCGCCCACGTTCTTGCCCGAGATCCAGCGGCAGATCTATCTACGGTCGCGCGGCCGCTTCTTCGGCAAGCGCTGGAAGCTGTTCGGCCGCATCCCGTTCGAGTGGGTGTCGCTGGCCACCATCATCGCGATGCTGGTCTATTACATCCTGCATTTGCATGGCGCGCCGACGGGCGTGAAGCCCGTGCCTTAGCCGCGCCGAGGCAAGTCCGCCGACGCGCCGACAAGGGCGGGCTAGATCACGTAGGCGAAGACGACCTTCAGGTACTGCCCCTCGGCGAAGGCGGGGGGCAACGGATGATCGGGGCCGGCGCCGTGCTGTTCCAGCACCCTGACCTGCCGCGAGGCCAGCTTCGCCCCCGCGGCGACGATCCGCTCGAACTCGACGGCGTCCACGTTCTGCGAGCACGAGCAGGTGACCAGCAGGCCACCCGGCGCGACGGCGCCCAGCGCCAGGGCGTTCAGGCGCTCGTAGCCTTTGCGGGCGGCGTCCAGGTCCTTGCGGGCGCGCGCGAACTTCGGGGGATCGATGATCACCAGGTCGTAGGCGCGCGGTGTGGCCGTCTCCAGAAAGCGAAAGACGTCCGCCTCGACCGCGTCGATCTTCACGCCGTTCGCGGCCGCGTGCGCCTCGACGCGGGCCACCGCGCGGGCCGAGCTGTCGACCGCGGTGACGGCGGCGGCGCCCCCGCGCGCCGCCTGCAACGAGAATCCACCGGCGTAGCTGTAGCAGTCGAGCACGCGTGCGCCGCGCGCGAGCTGCCCCACGCGGACGCGGTTCTCGCGCTGATCCAGGAACATGCCGGTCTTCTGTCCGCCGAGCGGCTCGACCTCCAGCTGGATGCCGTCCTCGAGGCAGGTCACCGACGGGCCCGACTCGCCGCGCGCCACCCGCGACACGGCCTGGAACCCCTCCAGGTCGGCGTAGCTGGCCGCGGCGGTCTCGAACACCGTGCGGCAGCCCAGCTCTGCCTCCAGCGCGTCGAAGATCTCCGCGCGTCGCTGCGCCATCCCCAGCGTGGTCAGCTGCGCCACGGCGGCGTCCCCGTACACGTCGACCACCAGACCAGGCAGATCGTCCCCCTCGCTGTTCACCAGGCGGTACGCCGTCGTGCGCGCCGACGGCAATCCCAGGCGAGCGCGCAGGGCTTTCGCCTCGGCGACGCGCGCGCGCAGAAACGCCGCGTCCAGCGGCTGGTCACGCCGGGTACACAACCGCACCGGGATCTGCGAGCGCGGGTTGTAAAAGCCGCGGCCGATCAGCCGGCCGTCGTGATCGCACAGCGAGACGGCGTCGCCGGCGTTCGCCTGTCCCTCGATGCGATCGACCGCGTTCGCGTACACCCAGGGGTGCCCGAACCACAAAGGCCGGGCCCGGCCCCGACGAAGCACCACCTTCGCGCTGGAATCGGCGGGACCTCCGTCGCTAGACGGCACAACAGGCGTGGACACGGCCGGCGCTTTGCGCTGGGAACTCTCGCTGGAAGACATCGCGGCAGTATAGGGAACGGAGAGCGCCAGGACGCCAGGAACACCAGGGGACCAGAATTTTCTGGTTCTGATCCTGGATTCTTCCGCTGCCCTTGTTGGCTCCGCCCTTCTTGGTCGCCCTTCTTGGCCGCCCTTGTTGGCTCCCCCGTCTTGGTCGCCCTGCTTGGTCGCCCTTTTTGGCTCTTTCTCCTGGCGTCCCTGGCGTCCTGGCGCTTTGTCTTCCTCCGCCGCCCCCCGCTACCCCGCGCCGCCCGGCCCGCCCGTCTCGTCGTCGTCGTCGCTCACCTCGTCGACGTTCGGCGGCGGCTCGTCGGGCGCGGCGCCGTCGGGCTTGTACTCGGCCGGGCCGATGCCGTAGCGGCGCATGGTCCGCCATACCACCGCCCACTGGCGGTCCAGCTGGCGGGCCACCTCGGACACGTTGCCCTGGTGCTTCAGCAACATGGCGCGCAGCTCGGCCTCGGACGGCACGGGGCGACGGCGGCGCACCGGCGCGGTGGGGGGCGGCGGATCGTCCCACAGCGACTTCCGCGCCGCCGCGGCGCCCGGCTGCGACGGCGCACCCAGCCGACCCGAGCGGTGCGCGTCGCTGCCCGCGCTGCCGAGCTCCGTCACCTGCGGCGTGCCATCGCTGTCGACCATCGCGGCCAGAAAAGGCGGCAGGTGATCGAAGCCGATCAGGGGACTCCCCTGTGACAGCAGCTCCGCTTCCTTCACCACCTTCTGCAGCTCGCGGATGTTGTGCGGCCAGTCGTAGAGAAAAAGCGCGTGGCACGCCTCGGTCTCGAACGGGCGCGCCTCGACCACGTCGCCCAGGAAGAACGCCGCCAGGCGCCCCAGATCCTCTTTCCGCTCGCGCAGCGGGGGCAGGTGAATCGGATGCGCACCCAGCCGGCCCAGCAGCGCCTCCTGGATCACCGGCAAGCCGGTGGTCTCGGCCACGCGGCTGGACGCGGCGATGATGCGCACGTCGGCCGTCTCGGTGCGCGTCGAGCCGATGGGAGTGTACGTCCGGTCCTGCAGGAAACGCAGCAGCTTGCTCTGCACGTCGATCGGCATCTCGGCCAGCTCGTCCAAAAACAGCGTGCCCCGATCGGCCGCCGCGATCAGGCCCGCCTTCTTCGCCTTGGCCGTCGAGTGCGCGCCGCGCTCGTAGCCGAACAGCTCGCTCTCCACCAGCTCGCGCGGCAGCGCCGCGCAATTGATGGCCAACAGCGGCCCGGTACGCCCGCTGCGCTGGTGGATGGCGTTCGCGAACACCTCCTTGCCCACGCCCGTCTCACCCAGCAGGAACAGCTCGGTGGGTGACGGCGCCAGGCGCCGCAGCTTCATGCACACCGACGCCAGCGTCGGGCACAGCGTGGGCACCGGCGCGAAGGGGTCGCGCAGATCCGTCTCCACCGCGGTGATCTCGGTCGCGTTCATGGTGCGGAAGATCAGGATCTGGCCGCCCAGGAAGATCAGCGCGTTCTCGGGCAACGGCACCTCGCCGGTGACGGGCCGGCCGTTCACGTAGGTGCCGTTCGTGCTGCGCTGATCCTCGATGGTGTACCCGCTCAGCATCATGCGCTTGATGCGCGCGTGGAAGCTGGACACCGTCTTGTCGCTGAGGGTCAGGGCCGTCGACCCGTGCAGGGTCGGCGGGCGCCGGCCGATGGTCAGCCCGTTGCCCACCAGCGCCAGGCGCCCGTGCCTGAACGAGCCGAGCTGGCCGGGCCCGCCCACCACCGCCAGGGTCCCCACCCGGCCGGCGTCGCGTTCGACACGGCGGCGCGGGATCGTTTCGCTGATCTCGTCGCGTTCGTTCACTGCTGATTTATGTCCGATTAAGTCGAGGCGTTTACGATTAGATCTAAGGACCTTTAACGGTATACCGTTTTACCCGCCGTGAAAAACCGCGACGACGCGGGCGACGACCCGGACGACGACATTTCGCAGCAATCGCCCGAGCCCACGTCGTCACTCCCCGATTCGGCGTCGCTGATCGGCCCCGGCACGGGCGACGACGAAGGCGCGGAATCGACCGCCGTGGCCGGCGTGGCGCGCCTGCGCGAGCCGGCGCCGGTGGTGCCGGACACGGTCCTGGGCGAGCGTTACCAGATCGAGCGCCAGCTGGGCGAGGGGGGCAGCGGCGTTGTGTACCGGGCCTGGGACCGCATGCTGGGGGAGTCCATCGCGATCAAGGTGCTGCACCCCCAGCGCGCCCGGGAGCGGAGCTGGATCAAGCGGCTGGCGCGCGAGGTGAAGGTGGCGCGGCTGATCCGCCACCCGAACGTGTGCCGCATGTTCGAGCTGGGCCACGCTGACGATCACTGGTTCGTCACCATGGAGCTGGCCTCGGCCGGTTCGCTGCGCGATCGGCTGCGCCGCCCGAACAGCGAGCCGGCAGCGGCCCAGGCGGCGGCGCGGCCGCTGGGCCAGCGTATCGCCGATCTGCGCCAGGTGTGCGCCGGGCTGGGCGCGATTCACGCCATGGGCATCACCCACCGCGACGTGACGCCGCAGAACGTGCTGGTGATGGGAGACGGGCGGCTGGTGCTGACCGACTTCGGCCTGGCCATCGAGCGCGACGACAAGACCACCGTGATGGGCGGGACGCCGGCGTACATGCCGCCCGAAGCGGCGCGCGGCGAGCGATCGGATCAGCGGTCGGACGTGTTCCAGCTGGGCATGATCATGCACGAGGTGCTGACGGGCGTGCGGCCCAAGTGGAGCACCGACGGCAGTCACCTGACTCTGGTAGAGCCGGCCCCGAACGCGTCCGCGCCCGAGCTGGAGCTGGCCCGGCTGATCGCCGCCTGCGTCGACGTCGACCCGGCGCGCCGGCCGCCGACCGCGCTGGCGGTGGCGGGGCGGCTGGCCGCGGCCGAGGCCGCCCGCGAGGCGGTGTTCCCGCTGCGCGCGCTGGGACGGGTGGCCCGTTTCGCGCGCGCGCACGCCACGCTGATGAAGGTGGCGGCGGCGATGCTGGCATTGGCGTTGGTGGCGGGCGTGGCGCAGCGGCTGGCGCGCCCGCCGCTGTGCGAAGGGGGCGCCGCCCAGATGGCGGGCGTCTGGGATCCGGCGCGCGCCGAGGCGGTGCGCCGCGCCTTCAACGCCACCGGCAAGCTGTACGCCGCCGACGCCTTCACCCACGTGCGCAGGATCCTGGACAGCTTCGCCAGCGACTGGGTCCACATGTACGGCGACGCCTGCGAGGCGACGCAGCTTCGCGGCGTGCAATCGGCCGAGGTGCTGGACCTGCGCATGGCCTGCCTGAAGGAGCGGTCGCAGGATCTGCGCGCCTTGACCGATCTGCTGTCGTCGTCGGACAGCGAGGTGGTGGCCCGCTCGGTCAATGCCGCCTCGGGCCTGCCCCCCATCAGCCTGTGCGCCGACGTGCGCACGCTGCGCGCCGTGGTGCCGCTGCCCGCCAGCCCCGACACACGGCAGAAGGTCGAGGCGCTGCGCCAGCGCATCGCCGAGCTGAAGGCGCTGTACACGGCCGGTCGCTACGTGGACGGCACCAAGCACCTGGGCGATCTGGTGGCCCAGGCGCGCGCCACCGGTTACGAGCCGGTGCTGGCCGAGGCGCTGCAGGTCGCGGGCGCGCTGGAGAAGTGGACCCGCCCCCACGAGGAGGCGCTGGCGGTGCTGGACGAGGCGATGCTGCACGCCGAGGCGTCGCGCCACGACCGGGCCCTGGCCGAGACCGCCGTCGACGAGGCGGGGCTGTTCGCGCTGAACCGGCGCTTCGAGGCGCTGGATCGGTTCGTCCCGCGGGCGCGCGCCACCGTGGCGCGCCTGGGCGGCGACGCCCGGCTGGAGAGCTGGATCGACACCGCCGTCGCGGACACCTACGAGAACCGGGGCCGCTACGCCGAAGCGCTGGCCCTGGATCGGCGCGCGCTGGCGCTGAAGATCCAGGCCCTTGGTCCGGATCACTGGGACGTGGCCCTGTCGCGCGGCAACGTCGCCGTGCAGCTTCATCGACTGGGGCGCGACGCCGAGGCGCTGGTCGAGAACCAGAAGGCGATCGATTCGCTGCAGCGCGCGTTCGGATCGGCGCACCTGGATCTGGCGCTGCATCTGTCGAGCCGCGGCGAGATTCATCTGTCGCTGCATCAACCGGCGGCCGCCGCGACCGACTTCACGCGGGCGCTGGCGATCTGGCAGGACGAGCTGCCGCCCGGTCACGTGTACCTGAGCTACGCGCTGACGGGCCTGGGCCGGGCGCGCCTGGCCACCGGCGCGCCGGCGGCGGCGATCGCGCCGCTCGAGCAAGCGCTGCTGATCCGCGACACCAACAACGCCGAGCCCGAGGAGCGCGCCGAGACGATGTTCGCCCTGGCGCAGGCGCTGTGGCGCACGGAGCGCGACCGCCCGCGCGCGTTACGCCTCGTGGAGCGGGCGCGCGATCTGTTGCCGGCGGACGCGGCCGAGCGGCGGCCGATGGCGGCGGCGCTGGCGCAGTGGCGCGAGGAGGAGGCGCCGTGAGGCTCAGCGCGGCTTGGCCAGCGCAGCCGCGTTCTTTCCCACCGCCTGGGTGTGCGGATGTGCCGCGCCGAGCGCCGTGGTGAAGATCGCCAGCGCGCCCTCCACCAGGCCGCGCGCTTCCTCATGCGCGCCGCGATCCTCGAGCAGCATACCGAGGTTGTTCATGGTCAGCGCCACGTCGAAGTGCTGCGGCGGCAGGCGCGCCCGGCGGATGGCCAGCGCGCGGCGGTACGAGTCGAGCGCCTGATCCAGGTGGCCGCGCGCGTGCTGGACCGAA